>Ga0163154_10000451_pt1 | contig 62735 bp, 57 predicted proteins | sample OliLakLV19MP9P1_FD_148649 | JGI IMG/M metagenome (GOLD analysis project Ga0163154, IMG submission 148649) | Freshwater microbial mat bacterial communities from Lake Vanda, McMurdo Dry Valleys, Antarctica - Oligotrophic Lake LV.19.MP9.P1 | ecosystem: Environmental > Aquatic > Freshwater > Lake >...
CACAGGCACAGGCACAGGCACAGGCACAGGCACAGGCACCGGTTCCTGCTCCAGCGTCAACACCTGTGGCAGCACCAATTGCCGCCAATCTTGCCGCATCGTCAACCAGTACTTCAGGCACTGCCGGCAATTTCGATCGCACCGCTCAGGTGCAAGCTCAGGAAATCACTGGCGAATTCCAGGGGCCACAAGTCGCGCAAGTCAAACCTACAATTAGCGCAGTGCGAGCCACTCCTCCCCTGGGCACAGTTATACCGCCTGCCGCTCTAGAAGCAATACCGCTTTCGTTCTCACCTGGTGCTGCTGTTGAAGACGACCCTTATGCTGATTTAGATTTCGGTGATATCGATATAGCAGACGAGCCAGTGGCCGCAACTGGGACTGCTGCTCCGAGCCCCTGGGGCGCTCCTCCTGATGTTAAGCCGCCTTCGCTGGTTGTGACAGCTGCGCCGGAACCAGCAGCGAGTGCTTCACCCACTATTGATGTGACACCGCCTGCTGCGGCTACTCCTGCTGTTGATCCAATCTGGGGAGCACCACCAGCGGTGATGGCACCAGCTCCAGCTCCAGCGCCAGTGCCTGCTCCTCAACCAGCACCAGCTCCCGCTCCAGTTGCTGCCGAAGTTGCCGCACCGCCAATTGAGAGCGCGTCTGACTGGGGCAATCTCGATTCAATTCCTACGCCTAAAGCAGAATCAGCTATTACCGGAGCGGCTTCTGCTGAAGCAACCGATTGGGGCAAACTCGATAGCATTCCGACACCAGGCGGCGCTGGTACAAACTCTGGCGGTGCACCACCACCTCGAGGCGGCCTTGGCGGTCTCGGCGGCATGATGATGGGCAAAGCTCGCGCCGGATCAGGTGCTGGGCCGCTTAAAAACAGACTGGGCTCCACAGTGCCACCAGCGTCGCAAGCGCCACCACAGCTGCCACCACAACCACCTGCCGCCGAAATCGACGAAGTCGCAGCGCAGAAGAAACTAGATCAATTGATGTCTAACTCTAATGAGACATCAGACTATATTTTTGCCACCGGTGGCCTTGATGCTCGCATGCTTGGCCGCATTGACGGCTGGGTATCGCAAATTGAAGCCAAAGACAAATATGCAAATGGCCATGCTAAGCCAGTGGCCGAAATATCTTGTGCCATTGCCAAAGAGATGGGCCTTGATCAAGACGCCATTAACCATATCAGACAAGCGGCTCTGGTGCACGATCTTGGTAAGATGGGCGCAGCGGCGCAGATCTTGCAAAAGGCCGAGGATGACCTGGCTGATTCTGAGCTGCTTTTGGTAATGAATCACCCGATGGATGGAGCTGAGTTGCTCGAATCATTCCCTGATTTAAAACACCTGGCGCCAATTGTGCGAGCCCACCATGAAGAATTCGACGGCAATGGTTTCCCTCACGGTTTGAAGGGCGACGAGATTCCGCTGGCTGCTCGCATTGTCGGCCTCGCTAATCGCTATCATGAGCTGGCATCGACCAAGCGCACAGGGCCAGGCAAAGATCCGACATCGGTTCAGAGCGACTTCGTTGAGAACGCGGGCAAGGCCTGGGATCCAAACGTAGTTCAAGCCTTTATTCAGGCTGTTTTAACAGGCAAAATTCCCTCACAATTTAGTTGAAGTGATGAATAATCAGCCTGCAGAACCGCCTGTGAAGCCAACGCGAAAAGAGCGTATGCTTGAGCAGGGAGTATGACACTGATCGTTGATCTTGGTGGCCGACTGGAAGATCACCTGTTTCCGCGTTCAGCAAAATTGCTGGCCGAATCGGGCGATACGCTGGTATTAATAGCAACTCACCAGCTGGCCTCCATGATGATTTTTATTTTGTTATTCACCGTGCGAAGCGTGGACAGAGCGCTGGGAAGCGGAACTTTGCGAAAAATCTTTCTTGGTGCTCCAAGACCTGAAAATAAAAGTGCTTCTCTTTCAAGCAGTGATTTCTAAAAAGTTTATGGTACCGAGGGTGGTGGCGTCAAAAGGTGTTTTGACGTCGTAGCATATAACTGGGATATTAAGCCGGGGCTTTAGACTACCTGGTGGCCTTAATCGATTTCGATTATGCCAAGAGGGAAAAGCTCGATACCGGCCAATTGATTATCAGACCCGACGGTCATTTGTTGTGACTTGCTCGTTACAAATGGAGTGGTCTGATAACTTTTGCGCAGGTCAAATCGTCTTGCCAAAGCTCGAAACTGGTATCCAGCGCTTGAAAAGCTTGAAAGCTTTCTCTTAGGGCAAACAGGCTCATGGTTTTCAACGATTGAGCAAAATCTCCCCCGCCTTTGGAGCATAACCTTGACAGGGTGCCGGGAACAAGACAAATTGTCGAGAGCATGTTTGCGTTCAATAAGTAGAGCTAAGCATGCTATTAATAGGTAGCTCGACGTGAAATTAGTGATTAGAAAACTTCGTCACTTGGAAGAATCAAAAAAAGGGCTTTAAAGTTCTGATTTTTGCACGAGACACCCAAAGAAATGGAACCAAGTTTCATACTCGCCCGTCGGGGCCAATGTCACCTCAGGAGGACAGATTAAAATGATCCGTAAAAGAAATTTGGGGCCAGTATTGGCTGCCATCGCCGCTGTAACTTCATTTTTGCCAGCAATGGCTGATACCAGCACAACAGTAATCACTACTACTTCTAGACCAGTTATTCTGCAAGGTTCGGCAATGACCGCTCCTACAATGGTTGTCACCGGTTATTCCGGGAAGTCAGTAACAACCCCTTCACGTTTTCCAATCGTATTGGCGAAATTTACTGCCACTAACGGCATCACCATTTTCTACGCAGCTGCTCGCGAAGATCTAGCTATGCGTCGTGACGACCTCTTTGCTCGTATTCTGATTGAGCAAGCTGACGGTCAATTGTCTTCCAGCGCTTCCAGCGATTTCATCAATCGTTTGGCCAGTATCGATGCTCAGAAAGCTAAAACACCTAGCGACACTGAAAGCAGAGCTTACTACAAGCACGTCAAAGACACTTATGCTGACTATGATGAACTGGCTCAAGACATTCAAACCAGCTCACACCAACATAACAAGCAATTGGCCGGTAACTATTCCTACAGAGTATTCTAAGAATAGCCCCGTTTAATTCCACAATCAGACCATAAAATCAGTAAGCCAGGGGCACCATGCTCCTGGCTTTTGAGAGGAGTAGAAAATGGTTGCGCCCTCCGAAGCCTTGCAGTTGCCTCTGGTAGAAAATCTCACCAGCGGCGAGATCAGAATGAAAGCAGGTGGGTGTGCCTTTCTATTTAAGCGATTAATGCCAGGTGTAATTTTTACTGCCATAGCGGGCACCGATAAAGGTGAGCTGGGTACAATCGCACTTGATGAAATCACAGAAGAGTTCGCACGTTTTCGTCAGCCGCTGCCTGGTTTATTGATGCCGAGCAGTCACCAAGCGTGGTGTCGCAAGTCTTCGAGCAATGGACAGAATGATTGCTCAAACATCAACATATTTTCAAGACTATCCACGTCTTTACCAGCGATAAGGCCATGAGCCTCAATTTTTCCATTGCCCGCCACCTCTCCAGCACAGACCGGCTGATGGTGATTGACTGCGAGCGCAACGGTTTTGAAAAGGCAATCATTGCCCATTGCCCCGGGCAAAAATTTGACGCACCGGTTTTTCAAGGCAAGTGGTCAAACTTAGAAGCGCTTCCCGAAGTAAAAGAGTGCCTGCCGGACGGAGCCTCAGTCTTTGTCCTAAACCGCTAACCTGGTTTGTCGACGCTTCAGCTACCGAACGCATCGCGTCGGCGGTGCCTGAACTTGCGCTTACTTGGATTGCCAGTCAGCAAGCCAATCTCGAGCGCGTTGTAATGCTTGCGCCGACAGGTGCCATCCCGCTGCTAATAGATATCGTCAAAACTCAGCTTAAAGCCAGCACAAGCATTGCCGTGCTTCAATCGCCAGAGCAGTTTGCCGAAGCGGTTAAGGCGAGGGTTGCGGACTGGGTACCAGCAGAGGCTGAGTATCGAGAGCCGGGTCTATAGCAGGCTCTATGACCGGATTTATCGCAGGATCAACGGCCGGTTTGAGAGGTTTCTTGTCGGCCTCGAGCGGCACCACAAGATCGGGAGACTGCTGAGGTTGCGCTTCTGATTTTTTCTTTTCGGTTTGCTGCTGGTCGACTTTGGCGTCATCAGCTTTTGTGTTTTTGTCTTTTTTGTTGTTGGCAGCCGGCATTGCTTTCAGTTGACCAGGGCGGCCGAACATCAAGTGAATCAGCGGAGCGCGTTTATCTAAGATCTGATTGAGCTGTTGCGCGACCAGATCGAGGTGGCCGATGGCTTCGCGCGTGGTGGCCAGAGTCATCTTCAAATCGTTGCCATAACCGGGACGGCTGAACATCGAATCGACTTTATCAAGAGTTTTGCGCGCTTGAGCAAGAATTTCCTTAACGTCGTCGCGCAGTTTGGTATCGTTCGACATTTTCTCAACTGAAGCCACTGACAGTTGCACATTTTCTGTGGCCTGGCTGAGCTTGTCTAAAGCCGCCAGCAAGTCGCGTCTCAGCGGTTTATCTGAAAGAGTAGAATTGATATCTCGAACCGTATCTTTAATCGAATCAGCGGTCTCTTTCAATTTGGTCACGGTTTCTTTCAGGTCAGAGCTGAAATTAGGATCGTCGAGAATGCGATTGATTTTCTGAGTTGTATGTTTGATTTCTTTAGTTACTGCTCGCAGGTCTTGCTCGAGAGGCAGGGCGTTATCGATCACAGGATAAGATTTGGTGGCTAAAATAGATAGCTGATCAGCCGCTCGCACCAAGCGCTTGCGGTCTTCATTGAAGTTTTTCTGTAAAAGCACCGGATCGATATTACTTAAAGCGATTACCAATTTGTTGATAGCCAGTTCTGGACGAGCAGGGTCTTCGCCGCGCACTAACGCCTCGTCGGGCAGACGTGGAAGGCCTGCATTTCTATACGGAATCTGCGGAATTTTGATCTCTATATATTTGGCCCCAACGATACCGTTGGTTAAAATCATAAAAGTAGCACCATAAGGAATCTCTACTTGTTTCGCGGTAATTCTCAAACGCACCAGCACACGGTGCTCACTTTGCCAGTCCATTTTTTCAATGGCACCTACGCGTATGCCGTCTAGATAAACAGGGGCATTGTCATTGAGTTGAGCTACTTCATGGAAAACCACATTGATGCTTTGCGCGTGCATTAATGCCCCGGTGCCCTTGAACCAGAGATAGCCCCAGAGCAGCATGATCAGTGCCACCACTGTGAAAATTCCCAGTGAGCCGTCCGAAATCATTGGCGCGTTTTCTTTTTCTTCCATCGTCTAATACTTTGCCATGTAGCCAGCCCAGGTAATTAATAAGTTCGTGAAAAAACCAACGAGAAAGGTTGCGGTTACTGCGTTTGAAGGAACCGCCTTGTCACTTTGAGTGGTGGCAGTACCGGCCGCGCAACCGGCAAAAAATCCTACAGTAGGATTGATCAAAATCAATTTGACGTTGTAGACGACGATGTCTCTCCACTCGATGCCTTCGTGGGCAGAGCGGAGAAATTGAGTGGTGGAGGAAACGTCCAGCAGTGGTGCCGCCAGGGCGGCGGTGATAAAACCCACTACCAGGCCATACGTACCCAGCGGCACAGCCATGGTTAGAGCGGCCAGATAATTGGGAAGGACAAAGCTGCGGCAAAATTCTTCGCTTTTGCCGGCTTCGCCATAAGCTTGCGCTTCGGCGGCAATGCGCGCTGCCACTCGGGCGCACCAGGCCAGAGAAACGGTGAGCGGGCCAATTTCGCGCAAAAGACCAATAGAAATTACCGCCCCTGAAATGTCTTGTGCTTGGTACCTTTGCAATTCCAGGCAGCACTGAATGGTCAGGGCAATAGAGACGGCCACCGCCGCCAGAGTGACCAGGTGGAATGATTCGGGACCCATCCACAAGCAAGCGATTTTGAAGCGTTTATAAGAAAAAGCAGCAATGGACGGTGGCATGAAGGCGCCGATAAAGATGCGTACAGCACGGCCAAGAGTAGCTACCCAGAAGAATATTTCAATTGGCGGAACCAGGCCGATCAGTTTTGATATTGCCATTGCTAATAATGAATAGATGGAAGTTTTAAATTTTTACAGTGAGGCGAGAAAATCGTCGATATGTTCTTCAGCTTCGTCTTTGGAGTGTCCGTAATGCTTCTGTAATTTGGCGGCCAGCTGTTCGCGCTTACCGGCGATCTCTAAAGCGTCGTCATCAGTAATTTTTCCCCACTGTTGCTTGATCTTTCCGGCAATCTCATGCCAATTGCCTATTATGAAGTCGTCCCAGTGCATCTCAATTACTCCTTAGTGGCAACTCTACATTTGTTATTCATATGACATGACTACCATTTTGTAAATCAGAGCCAGGGTTTAAGCATCTTTCCACAAAATTAACATAAACGGACCATGCTATCTCCTTTTGACCATACAAGAAAGACCCGGGCTAAGCCCGAGTCTTTCTCTTCAATTTGAAAACAGTTGTCAGCCTGTCAAAGCTAAGCGATGCTTTTAAGAAGGTCTAGCCTTAATTGAGAAGATCGCTTACATCCATACCCTTCAAGCTCAAGGAAATTTTGTGTTCCTTAGGCGAGAATTTCTTGATGATTGCTTTCACTTGCTGACCAACTTGAACGATTTCTTCTGGCTTAGCAGTAGGCTGATCGCTCATTTCCACTGTAGGCAAAAGTGCATCGACACCTGGATAAATTTGAACGAAAGCGCCGAAGCTCTGAATCTTGCGAACGGTGCCGTTCACAACTTGACCTTCGCCGAACTTGTCTTCAATTTCTTTCCATGGATCAGGCTGCATTTGCTTGAGGCTCAAGCTGATGTGGCCTTTTTCTTGATCTACTTTCAGCACTTTGGTGGTCACCATTTGACCAACTTTCAGTACGTCTGATGGATGGCTGACTCTTTCCCACGAAATTTCGGAGATTGGCAGCAAGCCGTCCAGGCCGCCCAGGTCGATGAAAGCGCCGAAGTCTGCAATACGCACAACTTCGCCGGTAACAACCTGACCAGATTCCAGAGTAGAGAGAATTTTTTCTCTTTGCGCAGCTTTTTCTTCTTGCACAGCAAGACGCTGGCTGAGAATCAGTTTGTTGCGCTTGGTGTCTGTTTCCAGAATCTTCATTGGAATTTCCATACCAATCAATTCTTCTGGAGTTGTACCTTTGACGCGCAATTGACTGGCAGGTACGAAACCTCTCAGGCCGTAAACGTCGACCACTACGCCGCCTTTGACAACGTTGGAAATCTTGGCGCGAATAGTTTCGTCGTTCTTCTTCTGATTTTCCAGTAAGACCCAGCCTCTCGCCTGCGCAACGCGCTTGAGCGAAAGCGTAAGCTGACCGTTCTCGTTCTCTTCTCTAAGAATGTAGAACTCATACTTTTCGCCGACTTTAACGACATCGTCAATTTTGTCGATAGGCATGTTGGAGACTTCTTTCTGCGGTACGAAGCCTTCCGATTTTCCGCCTACGTCTACGAGTATTCCGTCTCTTTCGATACGGACTACGCCGCCTGAGACAATGTCCCCTTGCTCAAACTTGAAACTTAAAGATTGTTCGAGAAGTCGCTCGAATTCTGATTTCGAGTTGGGTTCTAGCTGCTGTTCAGTCACTGAAATAGTCACTCCCTTGTCCTTTTTAAATTTGTGGCCGGCCTTCAGATGCAAAAATGCATTACTGAACTGAGCCACCAGCGCCGAATGCTTTGAAAATTCCTTCAGGCGGGGTACGCCTCAAGGGTCGAAAAGCTAGGCGATTGGTTCGTAAAAACTACTGCCCTCAGGCGCTCTTGCCTCGCCACCCCGAAATCAAGCGATGCTTAATTCCAAGAGCTTCAGTCAAAAGCCCAATCGCGCACAGGCGAAGTAGAGAATATAGACCAATAGAGATGTAGCTTTCAAGAGAACTGGGGCTGGTTTGAATGAACATTTATACTTATTGCACTTTCTTTGCAGAAATTCATGCAAAAGCCTCGATTTGAGCGACGCTGGATAATATTTGACTCATACTTGTGCGCGGTCATTTCACGGCGCGCATATGCGTTGCCTCTCCAGAGCAATGCTTTTACTGTTGGGAATTTACGCAAACAAGTGGCGATCGTATAGCCAAAAGAGATCGATCAGGCTTGCTCCGCTTTTCCGGCTGAAGCGGCATGCCTGGCTAATCTTAGTCTGACCGGTTGGCAAGTTATTCCTTATACTATTAGCTGTAGATTATCAGTCTCGTCTCCAAACTTTTTTAGTGGCGTCTGGCGACTTGCAAAAGATTTATTAGTCTCAAGTTAGCATTTATGAGGATTCGTCATGACAAGGAAAGCTTTAACGGTATTGGCATTCGGCTTGAGTGCAATTTTTGTAGCGCCGGCTGCAACAGCCAATCCTCTTAATTTTGGTAAAACGCCCACGGCTTCCGCTCCTACATCGGCTCCCACCAGCCTGGAAGTTGACATGGCTGAGTCAAAAGTAACAAACACACACAAAAAACTTGAACAAGCCAAACAACAGTTAGAAGCAGCCAAGGCTCACTTGAAGGCTGCTGAGGCTGAATTTAAAGCTGCTCAAGCAGACAAGCAGGCTCTAGTTTTGCGCACTAAAGCTAGAGAACTGGCTTCAGCTGCCGGTATCGAGCAAACTGTCGATACGGTAACCGGACCAGCCAAAGATGAAGCTCCGGCTCCCGGCGGTAATCGCATCGATTTGGCACCAGCCGACGCCACCGTTGCTGCGCCTGCTGCAGTCTCTACTGGCTCTGCTCCAACCTTGCAAGATCTGGCTCCATAAACCAGGCCGGCATCTAACGCTAACAAAAAGAGGAGCATTGCTGCTCCTCTTTTTCGTGTCAACTTTATTGCTGAAGAGTATCTGATTAACTGGCAGCGCCGCTTGTTTCTTTTAAAACTTGAAACGCAAGTTTGGCCGCGTCTTGTTCTGCTGCTTTTTTAGATTTGCCCGAACCTTGAGCCAGAGCCTTGCCTTCCAATTTCACCGCTACGGTGAAGACCGGATCGTGAGGCGGCCCTTCGGTGCTGATGACAACATAGCTTGGTGTGCCTTCGGCCCGCGCCTGCGTCAATTCTTGTAGCTGAGCTTTGTAGTTGTCTTTGATTTCATCACGGTCGACCACAGTGGTTTGGTGACCGAATAAGCGCACTAAAAGTGTTTGTACTTGGAAGAGACCTAGATCCTGGTAGATAGCTCCAATCAAGGCTTCCATGGCGCAAGCGGTGATTGACGGCCGAGTTTGCACATTGCGGCCGAGCAAAATGTATTTGCTCAAATTTACTTCTTCGCCAATTTCAGCCAATATGCGGTCTGATACCAGCACTGCGCGCAACTCTGTTAATTGACCTTCATCATAATCAGGGAAACGCTCTAATAGATATTCGCTGATGACGAATTTAAGCACCGCATCGCCGAAGAACTCCAGCTTCTCATAGTCTGCCCAACCCGGATTTTCTGCTGCGTATGAACTATGCGTCAGGGCTTCGTTCACCAGACCCATTCGGCCGCACGTCACTCCAAGCTTCTGGCAAAGTTGGTCCAGATCCTTAAAACGTTTGGGCGGAAGTGAGAGTGGCTGGGCGGTCATCGGGCTGTTTTTGCTGTATTCGGGGGCGCTAATAACGTTGGTAATTGAAACTGTTGCTCTCAAGGGATTCCCGTACCTCTTATCTACCTATTTAGGAGACTACAAGAGGTAAGCTCAAGATGCCGGTTTTGTTAACCATTGTTTCCACTTCAATTACGCTAAGTCCTACTAATGATGCCCATTTCAGCAGTTTAATATCAGCTGCCGCAACGGCACCATTGATGAGCTCAGTCTCAGAAAATGGGGCGGATGAAAGTTATGCACTCTATAATCTATGTCGTTCCCGGCTAACTCTTGCTATATAGCCTGCTATGCTTTTAGCGATTACCCGGGCGTTGCCGATCAAAATCAGTCTGAAAGATTTATCAGGTTTTGATGGATGCAAAGCATACGAATGATGCTAATCGGGCAATCTTCGCCTGTTAGATCTGTTTTGCTTAACTGGCGCAGTCAGAACGGATGTCATAAACGTAAAATAGGAAGCGGCGACTAAGAAGAGGAACGCAACAAAGTGGATCAAAGTTCGTTGCAGCTCGGCCAGATATTTTTATTCGTAGCGGTGGGTTTTGCCCTGCCGGCCCTGGGGATGATCCTCTTGGCTTGGGTGCTGCAGCTCGCCCTCGGTTATCACAGACCAAACGCGATAAAAAATCAGCCATACGAGTGCGGCATGAAGCCCATGCAAGAAGCGCTGGTGCAGTTCGATGTGCGCTATTACCTTTACGCCATCTTATTCATCCTTTTCGATATCGAAATCATCTTTATCATTCCGTGGCTGCTTGCCACCGATAGTATTCCCAGACTCTTAATTGGTCCCGATGCAGTCAACCAACTGATTGCCACCGGACAAATGGCAGAGCTGATGAAATTGAAAATGATCGGACCTATAGAGATTTCTATGTTCCTGGTCATTCTCGTTGTTGGTCTGGTTTATGCCTGGAAGAAAGGCGCTCTTGAGTGGGAGTAGGAAAGAAATGAGTCAAGGAAACATGAGTACTACTGCTAAGCCTAATAATCCCGTCGTGCCCGAAGAGCTGCGTGAGTCGGTCACCATATCGTCAATCGATTTGATGATTGATGCGCTCGGTCAGGTGCTGTCTCCGGTATTGAGCCCTATTGCCAATCTGGCCAGGTCAAATTCAGTCTGGCCGCTGACATTCGGTACTTCTTGTTGTGCCATTGAAATGATGAGTGTGGGCATGTCTGCCTTTGATATTTCGCGCTTTGGTTCAGAGGTGTTTCGCGCCACTCCCAGGCAAGCCGACATGATCATCACTGCCGGTACGATCACCAGAAAGATGGCTCCTGCCCTGATTACTCTTTATGAGCAAATGCCTGAACCCAAATATGTTATTGCCATGGGTGCTTGCACCGTCACTGGTGGCATGTTTAACGATTCATATTCTGTGGTGCAGGGTGTCGACCGCATTATTCCCGTAGACGTGTATTTGCCTGGTTGCCCACCGAGGCCAGAAGGCATTCTTGATGCACTCTTGAAACTGCAACAGAAAATTCGTACTGAAAATTATGCCGATCGCAGAAAGAAACTTTACGCTCAGACATCTGTGCGCCCAGTTGATTACGACACGGGTCGCCCACTGGCAGATTTGATTGGTGTGGTGGCGGAAGATACCAAAGCGGCTTTGAGTTCTGGCCAGGAAGCTTTAGGTGATGCTGCCAAAGGCATTTCACCTGAAGCTGAAGAAGGCAAAGTGGTGGCTACTAAGCCAGTCGCTCCTAAAGTTGAAGTTCCGAAAGCTGAAGCAGCCCCGGCTCCGAAAGCTGAAGCTGCTAAACCGGAAGTAAAAAAGGTTGAGAACACTAAAGACGAAGCTGCCGAAAAAGCTGACGACAAATCTGTTTAAGCGCAACGATTCAAATAGGAACTTGAAGTAGATGACAGACGAAAAGCCTTCAGAGGCTGAAAAGCCAGAAGACAAAAAAGCTGAAGCAGCAAAACCCGAAGCAGCAAAACCCGAAGTTGCTAAAGCCGACGGTGCGAAACCTGCTGATGCCGCGAAGCCGGCTGACGCTGCTAAGCCAGCAGCTCCCGCTGCAGCTGCTGCGCCAAAGCCTGCCGCTAAAGCACCTGAACCAGTCATACCAGCCACTGCCGGTAAATTCGAACAGTTCTTGAAAGAGCATGGCATTCCAGCCCAGCGCCTGCCGCTGTCACTGGAAGTTGAAACTATTGTTTTAAGTGGCGACGTTCTGCAAGCTGCCCTTCGTCTTTTGCGCAACAGTTCTGAAGTCAAACTTGATTTGCTGCTCACCATATCTGGTGTCGACAGCAATGACACTTATGACTCTGTTTATCACCTCTGGTCGTACTCCAATCTCGACGAACTGGTAATCAAAGTACTGATCAAAAAGAGTGACGTGGCCGAGGGTGATCTTCCAGCAGTGCCCAGCATCGCTAACTTCTGGTCAGCTGCTAACTGGCATGAGCGCGAGACTTATGACTTGATGGGCATTCGCTATGCCAACCATCCCTATCTAAGACGAATTCTTAATCCGTGGGATTGGGAAGGCTATCCCTTGCGCCGTGATTACAAACAGCTGGTGGATTGCTTGAACGATAAAAACCCGCACAGTATGCGCTAATTTGAAGGACTGAAAATGGCTACTGAAATTCAAGAGATAGACCTCAAGACTGATGAGATGATCATCAACATGGGTCCACAGCACCCTGCCACTCACGGTGTTTTAAGATTGCTGCTCACCCTTGATGGTGAAACTGTCAAACATGTGGAACCTGTTTTAGGTCACTTGCACCGTGCTCAAGAATGGCAAGGACAAAATCGCACCTGGTTTCAGTATCAAGCTTTGATCGACCGCGTCGATTATCTTTCCGGCATGTTCACTTCGTGGGCAATGGCTCGTTCTTGTGAACAAATTGACGGCACCGTGGTGCCACCAAGGGCAGAGTACCTGCGAGTGATGGTTTCAGAAATGAATCGCATCACCTCACACTTGCTCTGGTTGGGCACTTATCTAATCGACCTTGGCGCCATGTTTGGTTTCCCTTTCTATCCCTTCCGCGAACGGGAAAAGCTTTTCGATCTTTTCGAAGAAATCGCCGGCCAGCGCATGATGTTCAACTACATCAGAATTGGCGGCGTACTGCGCGATCCCAAACCAGAGTGGTTCGACAAATTGAAACGCTTCCTGGATGAATTTCCGGATCGCATCGATGAATACGAAACCATTGTCACGCAAAATCCGATCTTCTTGAAACGTACTAAAGGAGTGGGCATCCTCACTCAAGCCGTAGCCAAAGATTATGGCGTCACCGGCCCTTGCATCCGCTCATCTGGTATTCCTCTAGATTTGCGCCGCACTAAACCTTATTCTGTTTATCCAGAATTGAAATTCGACGTCATCACTTTTGATAAAGAAGGTGATACATGGGATCGCTATATGGCCAGAATTCTAGAAATGCGCCAGTCAATCGAAATCATTCGCCAGTGCATTGATAAGCTGCCCAGCGGCGACATCATGGGCAAAAAGCAAATGGCGGGTATGCGCATCAAAGCTGGAGAAGGCTTTGCTGCTGTGGAATCACCTCGCGGCATTCTCGGTTGTTATGTAATTTCCGGTGGCGGCGAAAAAGCGTTGCGCTTCCGCTGGCGCAATCCTTCATTCTGCAATCTCTCTGTGTTGCATGAATTGCTTAAAGGATGCCCGCTTTCAGACATCATGGCCATCTTTGGTTCTATCGACGTAATTCTTCCAGATGTAGATCGCTAGCTCGCTTCCCATTGTTTTTTCGGCAGTCACAATAAGGTAAAAATCGAACCCCATGTTTTCAAACGGCGATGAAATTTTCAAAATATCAAGGCTGACAATAGTGTGGCTGGCCGGCATTTTCACCATCGTCTGGATGGTTTGCTGGGCTCTGGGAATTGCCTTACCGATGCTGCTCACTCAACAATTGGGCGATAAGGCAGCATTGACCAACGAAATCTTACGAGCGGCAACACCGGTTATTGCCATTCTGGTATTCATCCCTATTAATGCCATGTTTATGGTGCTAATTGAACGCCGAGCACTGGCACTGTGGACAGTGAGAAAAGGACCAAACCGCGTTGGTCCGGATGGTAATTTCCAGACTGCTGCCGACGCCGTTAAGTTGCTATTAAAAGAAGACATTACACCTACCGGCGCCGATGCCGTGATGCATACTTTTGCTCCTATCCTATTTTTCGCCCCATCTGTTTTTGGTGCAGTGCCGCTCTTAGCCGCTGTTACTAATAATCATCCACTTTTCCGTGTCCTCAATTTGCCTACCGGAATTTTCTTTGTCCTGGCCGCTGGGGCATTGCCCGTGGTGGCGCTGGTGATGGCTGGTTGGGCCAGCAACAATAAATACTCTTTAGTAGGTGGCCTGCGAAGCGCGGCACAAGCAATTTCATATGAAATACCGCTGGTGCTCTCACTCATTACGGTCTGTTTGATGGCCGGAACTCTTGACCTGGTGAAAATAACCGAGCAGCAAGCCGGCGGCATTCTTAACTGGAATCTGCTTGGCGGCGGCGCTCTTACCGGGCTTAACAATGCCCTGGCCGGTGGCGGCGCTAAAGCGCTGGCAACCAGCTACTTTATGGGCCCTATTTCTTACGTTTGCGCCGGCCTGCTGGTGATTTCGCTGATTATTTCCTTCTGGCTCTATTTGACTGGCGCTTGCGCTGAAATCAACCGTATTCCTTTTGACTTGCCTGAAGCAGAGTCGGAGCTGGTGAGCGGCTATAACACTGAATACAGTGGCATGAAGTTCGCTATTTTCTTCCTGGCAGAATTCACCAACCTCTTTATCGTCTCCAGCATCACTACCGTAATGTTCCTGGGCGGCGGTGACAATCCTATTCCTCCATATATCTTGAATAACATTCCCGGCATTCCTCAAATGGTTGCTGCCATTCGTGATTCTTATTTCTGCAGCACGCTGCACATCATCAATCCTGAAACTTTCTTCGCCACACTGTGGGTAATTGCTAAAGTTTATGGTCTGGTGATTTTCGCGGTTCTGATCCGCGGCACTTTGCCCCGTTTCAGAATCGACCAGTTAATGGCTTTCGGATGGAAGCGGTTGATACCACTTTCATTAATCGTTTTCATCATCGTTGTTTTTGCAAGGGAGTTCGTAATCTGTCATGGCTAACCTTATCTCAAGAGCATTCGGTGGATTAAACGAAGTTAGACGTGGTCTTGCTACCGTTTTTAAACATACTTTCCGCGAGCCAATTACAAAGAATTATCCGGATGAAATGCCCGACTTAGCTCCTCACTTCAGAGGACGTCTGGCGCTCACCGTTAATCCTGAAACCGGCGATCACCTGTGTATCTCCTGCAAACAGTGCGAGCGCGTTTGTCCTGATAAATGTATCGAGATTACTTCGCACAAGAGCCCTGAAACCAACAAGCTCGAGTTGATCGATTTTAAAATCGATCATGGCTTGTGCATGTTCTGCGGTTTGTGCACCGAAGTTTGTCCAACTCTCTGCATCATCAATACCAATGATTTTGAGATGGCTGACTATTCACGCGAATCACTGATTTACGATTTGAAAAAGCTGACACTGAGTCAGGATGAATCGGCATTCTATTTTGACCGCAAAGAAATGCCTTTGCCTAAACCAAAGCCAGCTAAACCAGCTCCTGCCGCCGCCGGTGCTGCGCCTGCTGCTGTAGCTGCCAAACCTGCTGCCGTTCCCAGTGTCGCTGCTCCCGGTGCCGATGCTAAACCAGAAACAGAAGCTCCAGAAGCTAAAGCTCCAGCTGATTCCAAAACCGTTGAAGTGAAAAAGCCTGAAGTTAAAGCCGAAGTTAAAGAAGAGTCTAAGCCAGAAGCCAAGCCAGAGGCTAAAGCTGAAACCAAGACCGACGAGCCCAAAGCTGACGAACCTAAAGCAGACGAACCCAAGGCATAAATAGGAATTCAATCAAAATGGGACAAGATATGCTCTCAACTCTTTTATCGGCACCGAACGTCGAAACGTGGGCTTTCTATTTATTGACGACACTGTCAATCTGCCTGGCTATCGGTGTGCTTGTCGACCGAGTGGTAATTCGCAGCGGTTTCATTTTGATCGCTGTGTTCGGTACGATTTCTGGAATTTTCCTTCTGCTTTCAGCACAGTTTCTGGCCCTGGCGCAAATCATGATTTATGCAGTGGGCATTACGCTCATGGTTGTAATTGCGCTGATGTTAACTAACCCGCGTTTAGAGCGCGAGCAGCTAATTGTCTACAGTGATGAGAGCCTGCCGCCACTAGCTAAACTTTTTGCTTCATGCAAACGCAATCTAAATTTGTGGGTAGCGGTTTTAAGCTTCGTCACTCTGTATGCCGCTTTGATTGGCGAAAATCACTGGCCTCTTAGCGATCAACCCGTGAGCAAAGATGCCGTGCAAGTTCTGGGTGAAGCCCTGGTCACCAACTATTCCATTCCCTTTGAGTTTGCCTCTGTGCTTTTGTTGGCAGCGCTAATGGGAGCAATCATGCTGGCTAAAGGCGAACCAAAGAACAAAGTTGAAGATGGCGATTTGACCATTGTTGATGAAACTAAGAAGCAAGAGAACAATCTTGCATTGCAAAGGTAGGAGATCAAAGTGGAAAACGTAGTCGGTCCGGTGAAAGCACCACAATCTTCGATAACTCTTGCCATTGTCTATGCAGCAATCGCCGCGGCTGCGGTGGGCATTTATGCCGGAATGCTCTTTACTCCTGCTGGCGTTGAGAAAATCGTCACCCACCATTTAGATTTCTGGGCCTGCGTCGGCCTGGCTTTAGTTGGCTGGATTCTTCGCAGTGTAGGCGGTCACAAAGGTGTGATCGTGACTATGACTGTGCTTGCTTCGTTTGTAATTTTGACTTTGAACCAACCGATGTTGCTTCGCTATCTAACTTTTGCCGCTCTGCTCTTTTCGATGGGGTTGTATGGGATGGTGCAGTCGCGCAACGCCGTTCGAGTTCTGCTTTCCATTGAACTGATGCTCAATGCCGTCAATATCAACTTAATTGCCTTTTCTCGTTATGTTGACCCGGCGGATTTAAAAGGCCAGCTATTCGTCATTTTTGTCCTGACCGTAGCTGCTGCCGAAGCCGCAGTTGGCCTGGCTGTAGTGCTGGCCATTTATCGCAGTACCCAATCTGTGGATATGGACAAATTCACTCTGCTCAAATGGTAAGTTTTAGTTTGGTTGGCCTGTGCGCTTTTTAAAATGAAACGATAACGTTTCATTTTTTACCCAAGTCAGACAGCTATCCTAGCGACTCATAGCCATGCGCAAAAAATTCAAAGCCCAATTTTGCAATTGATTCCAGTGCAAGACATGACGCATTGAAACCATTCGCCGCTTTTTCTCTTCAATATCCATATTGAGAGCAGCCTTAAAAGCGTTGCTAATTTCTTGCGGCGATTTAGGATCAACAAGCAAGGCGCCTTGCGAAAGCTCACGCGCGCACCCGGCTTTTCTCGACAAAATTAAAGCGCCCTGCTCGTCACTGCGGCAGGCCACAAATTCTTTGGCGATGATATTAATGCCTTCGCTTATGGAATTAATCGAGAGTGCTGTGGCCGCTTGGTACCAGGCGGCCAGCTGTACGTGGTCGAATTTGCTTTGCAGATGTTTGATTGGCTGCCAGTCGTCGCGGCCATATTCGGCATTAATAGCGGCAATTTTCTCTTCTACCTGCCGCACATATTGCAGTTGCGAGAGATCGGTTCGTTTAGCTGCTTGCGAGATTTGCACATAGTGAAAACGCTTCAAGTAAGAAGGGTTGGTTTTCAGCATCAGTTCCAGACCGTTTAGTCTTTCGATCACGCCTTTGGTGTACTCGAGGCGCTCCACTGCGAGAATAAATTGACTGGCCAACGAATATTTCGCTGTGATGGCTTCAGCAGACGGTTGTGACATGGCAGCTAACTTTTGCCAGTAGCCAATGTCTACACCAAGCGGCAGAACTACAACGGTAATCAACCGTCCTTGAAAGCGAATCAACTTGTTTTCCAGGTCTATTTCAGCCTGGTTAAAGAGAGTAGCAACAGTTTGCAAAAAATTGACGGCATAGTCATCGGTGTGGAAGCCAATTAGCTTGTTGTGCAACAGGGCTTCGGTGAGCTCGTGGCCAATTGGAGATGCCGTCATAATTTTGGCGTTTGGCCAGGGTGCATGCCAGAACTGCGAGAGCACGATGCCGGCCTGGGATGCGAGAATCGGAGAAGCTAAGGCTAATTGATAGTCATGCAGCCAACAAATAGTGGGAAAGCTTTCGGAGGCTGTGGTGATGCATTGAGAGGCCACTGATTGGCAGAGCGCTCTGTACGACTTCCAGCCTTCGGCGTCGAACTGAGTTTTGTTGAGATAACCATGCAATAAGTCCCACAAATAGCCGTTGACAATGCTTTGATGAGCATCGAAAACTCTTTTAGTGGCCTGGGGAGCGTAATAGGAAAAACCGCCGCGGCCCCCTTCTACCAAATTTTTATTTGGGGCAAAATCAGTGGGCGGCAGTTCAGAAAGGGCGAACCAGTTCACTCTTGTGCCTAGCTTTTTCACCAAGGGCTCTAGAGATTCAGGTACGCCGCCGGAAGCACCCGGCCCAGCGTACGAAATGACATTGACCGTGGGCAAGAAAAGCTCAAGACGCTCAATTTCTTCGTCGGTTATGGGCGGCAGTAAAGTCGGTAAAGCAATAGATTTCATGGCTTTCTAAGTCTATTGAGGGGAATGACGCCCTGCAACCGCGAAGAAGTTGCTGGAAAAAAATAGATTCCAGATGGCAAAACTAAGCGTTAAACCGCATTAGTAATGTAATGGATATACAGAAGGATATCAAGCTGCAAGCAGCCGATTTAATTGGAGTTATTGTTAATGTCCAAAATTAAGGCATTTAATCGGTTAGTCAAATAAACCAGGCAAGTTGACGATTTCAACACGTCCCGCTTTGATGTCTACGGTGGGCACTAAGGCTTTGACAAAAGGCACCAGATGCGATTGCTCGCCCTGGGTTATTTCCAGCAGCTGCGAAGTCTCGCCGAAGACCGCAGATACAGTGCCCAACTCGACTCCGTCCACAGTGAATGCTTTTAGTCCGACCAGGTCGTCAAGCCACCATTCGTCTTCGGCAAGATCATTTAACTGCGATCTTTCTGTGAAAATTGTGGCACCGATAATGGTTTCGCCGGCGGTGCGATCGGGATACTCTTTTAATGAAAGTAGTATCAGTTTTTGCTCTGCTTTAAATGAAGTGACATGCGCTTTTGTTTTGATACCATCAGCGGTGACAACGAGAACACTGCGAATGTTATCGACAAGCTCAATATGGCTTCTCAGCTTGAGCTTGAGATCGCCTCGTAAACCTTTGACACCCGTTACTACACCGACACCGAAACAAAAAGTGCCTTCACCGCTGGGGGCTACTTGCTTTTTAATGCCTGGTAGATTGGTCGGCTTTCCTCTTTCCATCTTTTAAATAGCCCGTTGTCGAATCCAAATTGGTCAAGTACACGACCAACTACAAAGTCTATCTGATCGTCAACGGTTTGTGGGTGATGATAAAACCCCGGCGAAGCACAGGCGACGACACCGCCTGCTTCAGAAACAGTGACCATGTTACGCAATTGAATCAAGCCGAAGGGCATTTCGCGAACCAATATGAGCAGCGTTCTTCGTTCTTTCAGGGTAACGGCTGCTGCTCTGTGAATTAGGTTTTCGGTTAATCCTGAGGCGATTGCTCCCAAAGTGCCAAGGCTGCAAGGAACCACCGCCATGCCACGGGTTCGGTAAGAACCGCTGGCTACTGACGCCCCATAATCGGTCAGGCTATGGGTTCGCAGTGGCACCGTATCTGGTAGCTTGAGATATTTAAGCAATTCGCCTTTGAAATCTTCGCCGAAGACAAGGTCGTGTTCTTCTTTGACAACACGTAGGGCTGCTTTCGACATCAACAAATCAACAGGTTGCGACGATTCAAGTAAATATTGCAGCAGGCGCATGCCGTAGATGGCGCCACTGGCACCGGTGATGGCAACTACGAAGGGCAAGTCATCTGCTTTTTTGTCTTGATCTTGGCCCATTGTGTCCTTTCAGTTCTAAAATCTAGAAATCGCTCCCCGGTGCGCCACTGCTCTTTCCGGTCGGTGTCTTCGTGCTGGGAGCTTCTCCCGCTGTTTCTTCGCCCTCTGCAGCGCGGGCCGGCCGTTCTTTAGCAAAACGTTTGCCGCTGCGCTTAGATACCGGTGCGACTTCCTCCATTTGCGGCGTATCAGGGGAAGATTGGCCACTGGATGCGGCAAATGTGATTTTCAGTGGAGCATCGAGTTTGACCGTAATGGGCGAGCCACTGTAGATATATAGATCACGGTTTCTCTTTACCAGCGAGCGAATTACTTTGCCGCTTTTATCGTTATAGCCGCTGTCACCTAAAATGGGATCTTTAAGAATGGCATCTTTACCTAAGACAGCTAATTTGCCCGTGCGGTCCCTCTTGTTGGAAAGAGCCGGATTAACAGCGTCAAAACCTGCTTGCGAACCAATATAGGCCACGCTGGAGCCTCGAGAGCTAAGCCCTGCTGCCCCGCCACCCTTCATGCCGGCCTGTACTTCACCGCTCATTGAAGCAACTAATGGCAGGGTAACGCCACTTGGCATTTTCATACTCATCAGTTGAACTCGTAGCTTGCCGAGCGGCTTGTAACGTTTAGTCGAATCGCGCTGTTGACTTGACGATGAAACAGCTTCGACAACCTCGCCGATTATCTCTGTGCCGCTCGGTATCAAGACATCAGTACCATTAGCCAGCACCGGTGCGCTGATTTCCACGCTAAAGCGGTCACCCGGTCTTGATGCTGACGATCCGATCGTGCTCTGAATGCGGCCTTCAAAATTAGTGCCGATGGGTAACATCACCGCTTTGCCCTGATAACTGCTGGGCGCTCGAAAATTGTTTTCCTTTTCCGCGGCGTCTTCTTTGGGTTTGAGTTCGCCGCGATAGCCTTGAGCAGCAGGTACAAATGTCATGGCTGCAAGTGAGGCGGCCGTTAACAACAGGCCGCAAGATTTGTTCAACTTAAGAAGCATTTTTACCGTCCTGACCACTGCCTTCAACATCTACATCAACAATATCTGCACCAGAGTCTAAATCAGAGTCTAAATCAGATTCAGATTTAAAGCTTGTTGCCGGTTTTTTCTTACCCTTTAGGCGCACCATTACCAGTGTCATCACCAGGGCAATTGCCAGAGCGACGCCTATTAAGGTAAACATGCGCCCCAGGCTGAACACGTAGCTAAATAGTTCGTTAAACATCACTGAGGCGGCCGCCAAAACAATGATGGCTCCGCCGATAAATTTGAGTTGTTCCTTGTTGATTTGCATCGCTGTTCCTAAGGCACTAGCGTCACCGCTGGCGGTGATGTTAGCTTAATCTTCGTCGTCAAACTCACGAGGGTGAATATATTTAGATAGACGTTGAATCACTGTCGGTGCAATTACTTTAGTGGCGAGCCACCAGGCGAAACCGCCAAAGAGGGGCAGGGAAAGCACTCGCAAGGCCATAGGCAAGACGGAATAAAAACAGCAAAGAATGACGGCGGCGATGCCTATCGTAAAGGCCATACAAAATTTTTGAATGGTTTGCAGTTGTTCAGCGCGACCCATACGGTTAAACGACTTTCGCAAAAAGTCGAAGTAGTTGGTTAAGACTTTTTTGAGACCGCTTTCGCCTTTCTTCCAGGCCTTCGAATCGCGAATGTCGTGCGGCTTGCCCGCCGATTTACCATCGTGCGAAATATCGGCGCCATCCTCTTCTGGTGTAGCGTCGAAGACTTCCTGCCCTTTGCGCAAGCCGGTTCGGCCCTTATTGGCCTTTGGGAATTTTGAATCTTTTTTACCGACAGCCATCAGACCTCCAGTCTATTGTTATTCTGCTTCGCTCGATTTTTCAGCTCCGGCGCTGTCTTTCACAGCTTCTTCTACCGGTGCATCTTCAACTGGTGCCTTTTTGACAGGTGCTTCCTTTACTGCTTCCGGTTCGGGCTCTGGGTCTCGGCTGGCAGTCTCTTTTGGAGAGTTGCTTTTGCTTGGACTTTCTTTAAAGGGAATTGGTGCGTTTGCTTTACCTGGTGCTCGTTTTTTCAACTTGACGAGACTGGTTTCAACTTCTTTGCGCAATGGGTTGGTGTCTTCTGAAGCTTCAAGGAAGCACAAAGCATAGTTGATTGCCTGACCAGGATCTTGTTTTTCTGATTTAGTGAATAAATTGAAGAGGCCGTAGTATGCACCTGGATACTGCGGGTCGGCTGATAGAGCCTGGTGATAATGGTCTTCTGCAACTTCAGGAATTTTCCATGTCGCGTCGCCCAGCTTCACCTGGCGAGCAGCTTCGTTGCGTTGATTGTTGATGCGGCTCAAGCCCTGTTCGGCCCGAGTCGAGACTTCAGCTAAATCTTTGGCGTAGAGAAATGCTTTTTCAGCAGCGCGATAATCGCCTTCCTGATAGCACTGATCGCCCAGCGACATTATTTCATATGGCTCTTCGCGGTGCTTCTCGATTGTACTGTTGAACAAGCGATTGGCTTCTCTAAAGCGGTTTTGCGTCAGGGCCTTTTCTGCTTCTGACAGTTGAATTTTCTCTTGCAAATCAGAAGCTTCGTTCTTAATCATGCGGCCTTGAACTGAATGTTCCGTGACTACATTTTGCAATTTATCCATCAGCTGGGTAAAGCCAGCTGGGTAAGTGCCTTCTTTGCGAAACTTGCGGAAACCCACGCGAGCCAGGCCGAGCAAGGCTTTGGGATCGTCTGGTTTGCTCTCCAAAATTGTTTTGAACTCGCCTTCAGCTACATCTAGCTTGTCTTGTCGCAGGGCAAGTTCTGCCAGTTCGCCGCGCATTTCAAAATCGTTAGGCAAAATATCAAGGGCGTTGTGATATTCAGAAATTGCCATTTCACCGTCACCGCGAGTGGCATAATATTCAGCCCTGCGCTTGTATGGGTCAGGGTTTCGTGGATCTTCAGAGATAGATTTTTGCCAGCTGGCCAGTGCGGAAGGTCCATCACCTTGTTTGCGATAAATGTCGCCTTCGACCGAGTGCCACTCAGATTGTCTGGCACCATCAGCGATATTACGCAATTGTAGAAAGGCTTCTTCGTTTTTGCCTTGATTTGAGAGCACCACTGCTTTTTGCAGGTGAGCCGGGCCATAGTCATTTTTTAATTGCAGCGCTTTGTTGACGAGCTCTTCTGCTTCTTTGTCGTGAGCGTTAACGTGCAACAAAGCCTGAGCGAATAAAGTCAAATTGACGCAATTCTCAGCCAGCGAAGTAGCTTTGCGCAGGGGCTCCACCGCCCCGTCCATGTCATCTTGAGCCATTTTGACCATGCCCAGGGTTTGCTGAGCAATGACGATATTGGAATTTTCTCTGATTGCTTTTTTGCAGAGATTTTCTGCTGCTTCCAGATATCTATCGCGCAAAGCCGGTGAAGCGACAGTCTTAGAGTGAACATAAGCAACGTAGCCGGCAGCGGCCATTACATTGGGGTTATCGGAAAACTTTTCTTTGGCTTTTTTTAAAAGTTTTTCCGCTTCAATTAATTTAGCCGGTGACGGTTGTTTGGCTAAAGCTACAGCCAGACCCGCATTTGCGTCGCCAGTCTGATCTTCTTCAAGTAATTCACGATAAGCTTCTTCGGCTTGCTTGAGTTTATTTTGCAAAAGCAAACCGTCGGCGTCGGCAAGTGTGGTGGCAAAAGCAGGGGCGCCATTAAACTGCACCGACAGAGTCAGGCAGCCGATTAAAGCACAATTGAAGAAAGAGCTATTTTGCTTTCTCCGCGTCATCTGCTTTTTTGATCTCCTTTGCCGCTTCGCCTTCATCGCCCATCAGTTTCAATATGTCAGCCATTTTGCGGTGCAGGCTAGACATGTGTGGTGCCAGAATAACTGCTTCTTTGTAAATCGCCAGGGCGCCAGCGTTGTTTTTCTCGCCGAGCAATTTTTCGGCGTCCTTTAGTAATGGTTGTACCCTGGAAGTGTTAATTTGCCTCAGGGCATCTGCTGCGCCGGGCTCTTTCAAGCCGGCTGCCTGACGATATGCTGTGGCAGCGTCATCGAGTTTGCCCTGCTTTTCTAAGGCTGTGCCTAACAGAAGCCAGACTTTGCCATCGCTGGGCGAGGTCCCAGCTAGAGTGTCTGCTTCTTTGACCGCCTCGTCAAGCTTATTTTCTTTGATCAGGTTTTCAATTTTAGTGTATGCCGCGCTATTGTTGGCTGGCGCTGGCTTTGCAGACGCAGCGGCTGAGCTGGCGGTAGTATTGGTTGGGGCACCAAGAGCGCCGGCAGTGGCACTGGCAGCGGCTCCAGTTCCAGCTGGCCCTGTGGCCGCCACTGTTTTACCGGTCAGATTATTGTAGAAAGGCACTAAATTTGGATTGACAAATTTGTTGATGGAAATGGCTTTATCTGCCGCTTCTATGGCCCCGGCTTTCTCTCCTTGACGGTCGCGACCGCGCGCTAATATGTACCAGAGTTGTGCATCGTTCGGATTTAGCCTGATCAAATCGTCCACTTTCTGCACTGTTTCAGCCAGTCGCATCGGTGTGGAAAGCGGAGTTTCCACCACTGCCTGGTGATAGGCAATACGCGCTTTGGCCAGATCGGGGTTGGTGGGCTCGGCTCGCCAGGCCTTTTCGTAGCAAACTTTGGCACGATCAAAATCGGCCTGCAGCAAGTAAGCACCACCTAAAAGCATTTCATTTCTAAACGACGGTGTTACGGCGCACGCTTCCAGCGCGACGTTGGTTAGTCCACGCACGGCGTCCATGTTGCTCGGGTTTATGGTGACGGCACGACGATATTCGGTGGCTGAATTATTGAGCCTGCGAGTGAAAACCGTTTTGTCTTGATATGTTTTTGCTTTATAAGCAAAGTCTTTGAGAGTATCTCCTAATAAAGTGTGACACTCACTCAAAGTATTAGCGTCGTCTTTAGGCCAGTCTTTGCGCAAAGAGACCAAAAGCTCTTCGTAGCCTTCCAGAATTTTGCCGCCCTTAAGCATGCAAGCACCAAGGCGATAATGATTGATACCTGAGTCAACTAATTTGGCCGCCTTGCGATATTCCACCACAGCATCTTCAAAGTGTCCGGGCGCCCCTTCGAAGTTTCTGGCCAGCTCCGTACGGTAGGTAGCGTCAGAGGGATTGCGACCAAGATTGTTCAAACACCAATCGAGATTGCTGTCGGCAGGGCCATTTGCGGGATCAGCAAAGAGAGCTTTGCGGTAGTGAGTAATTGCTGCTTGCGGATTTTTTGCTCCACGCAAGACGTCGGCGTATCTAAGTTCGGCGCTGGAGAGGTTTTTGCGGAAAGTGATATTTTCGGGATCGCCTTCAGCCGCCAGCTGGTGTTCTTGAATGGCCTGCTGCCAGAGACCCTTGGTACCGTATTCAACAGCACGGTTATTGTGCTCGAGCGGGTTAGTCGGGTTCGGAGTAGTAAGGTAAACGCTGCGGCTACCTCCACCACCTCCGCCTCGTCTGGCTGCTTTGGCCTGGCACGGTCCGATAAAAAATGGAGCGGCGATAAGATTGGCGGAGAGCGCCAGGCAGGCCAGTTTCAGCAGCCTATCTTTTTTAAGGCAATTGGCCTTTGCCGGAATTTTCGCTGATGAATAAATGGTGCTGATAAAACTTTTTCTCTTTTGGTAAGTAGCGTTCATGGTTTCCCGAGCTGCTTTTGGCGATATTTTGTTTTGAAATGCGCCGACCATTAGTCAGTCATCTCACGAGTGGCGGTTCCTGAAAATGGTAATACCCATTCTATCGACCTGACAAAATTCCGCCTGCTTTTTTACCTGGGATTTTCCCTGGGCTTTTACTACGGCAAAAATTAATATGGGAATCTCACCATTCCCAAGAAAATGTTGGGCAGCTAACATTCTTTGGGGTGTTAGCACACATTTTTGTTGACAAGGGGCTTCAAAACGATTAAGTTTTGGTCACCCCAGTAGTGGTTCACGGATTCGCTCGCGCATCTAAGGAGAGCAAAAAGCGCGAAGACCGCATACAATCCTGTTGTCAAGCCCTTAGATTTTCGATTTTGGCGTTTCTTTTACTAGTAGATATGGGCATGAAGAAGACATACACCCATTTTGTCCCCTGGAGGGATAAAGATTGAATCACCCCAATTCATCTAGGTTAGCAGCTGTGCAAGCCGTTTTTAGCAGACTCAATCCGAGTCTGCCTTGTGCTTTGGCCGGTTCGCTGGCCCTTATTACCTTTATAGGTTGTTTGCCCGCCTTTGCTCAATTGCCTCCGGTGAATATGGGCCGCTGGGTTAAACAGCCTGGTGATAATCAATATTCGAGCGACACTCAGCAGTCACGTCACGGTGGAGGTGCACCGGCTTATCAAGTAGTGCCCCAGCGCACGGCAGTCATTCCTCAACAATCGGCACCGATGTGGCGACCAACTCCCAGACCATTTCGTTCCGATATTTCTGTAGAACCTATTGTTTGTGATGAACCAATTGCTCCAGTAGGCTTTGCTCCTTTACCTGAATCATTAGATTTGCCCGGGCTGCGTGGCGGCTCCAGCGGTTTTGCCGGCGGTAGTCGCGGAGGCGGCGGCGGTGGCAGTGGCGGTATGGGCGGAGCTAACTTTTCTTCCAGCTATCACGGCTCTGCTCCCGGTATGGGCGGTGGTGCTCCTGCGAAGGTCGAGTCTCACCAGGGCTACAACACTCACGAGCCCGGCGCTTTTGTGAAAAAGAAAACTCCCTACGGCAATGCTAATAACAGCAACACCACTGGTGGTGGCGGCGATGTTTACTCGAGCGGTGATGGTTCCGGAGCACCAATGTCCGAAGACCAGAGAAGATTACGCGGCCTTGGCCGGGAACCCGGTTTAAACAAAGGGGCATCTGCCGCACCGGAGGCTCCTCAAGCAGTACAAGTGAATCAAGCCACTACCCAAGATCTTTCTTTACCTGACGACGATAATCCAAACAATAATAAGCGCAGGTCGGGTAGCCAATCAGGCAAGTATGTGAAGAATCGATTGAAGCAGGCAACGAGGCAAATGCTCAGACCACTAAATTCAATGCCTCTACCGAGAATGCCCCTGGGGCGTTGAGCAAAAAAAATGGCGAAGCGCAATTAGCGCACTGGCGATGGAAGTAATGAGGATTTTAGGATGTTCAAGATGAGTAATGGAAATCACAAACTGTATCTGACTACACTGGCTGCAGTGGCCGCTTTTGTTTGTTCGGCTTCGAGTAGTGCCAGTGCGCAGGGTTCATCAGTAACCATGAAGAAAGGTCAGCTGCAGCAAGCGGGTTGGTTTAAATCAGCGCCGCAAATTCAAATTGTTGATGACGGTCCGGTAGTACATGACTTGCGCACCGCTCCGGCTCAAGATCAAAGCTACCAGCTCCCAATCGGGCCAGCCGGCAGCAATGGTCGCATTCCAGAAGGCGGCATTCCTTTAGGCAATGGCGGCGGGCCAATGCAAATGCGCGCCGCTCCAAATAATTTGCCTCAAGCCGGTTTCGGCAGCAACGTTCCTGCTCGGGGCATGGGCCCCGCCCGTGCGCTGCCCGGCACTGAAATGGGTCAACTGGGCAAACAGTATGCCGCTGACCAGCGTCGCAATGCTCAATCAAGCGTTTCGGCCAGACCGATTGGTCGCCGTACCGGTCAATCAGCCGTGGCCGCTCCTAACCGCATTGCCTCTCCAGCAGCCGCCTATGGTGGTGGCTACCAGAACAGCGGCGGCGGATATGTAGCTCCTAGTTCCAGTTCCAGTACATCACTACGAGGTGTGTTGCTCGGCAAAGGCAAATAAAGAGAACTGTCCAATTGCGATCGGGTATTCAGTCCATGCGTTTTTCGTTACCAATTCTAGCGCTGCTCTCCATCCTGCTGACAGGATGTAGCCCGCTGGGTGGCAGCCTTGGGCGCATGGATTCTAAGTCGCATACACCAGTCAATAGTGTGCTTGGTCAGCTGCGTCCGAAAGTAGACCCACGTTATATTGAAAAAGCCAGACAAGAAGAATATGCCAGAGCGCAAGAGCAAATGGCTCAGGCACAGGCCCAGGGCGGCATGAATAATGGTAATGGCGGCATGTCTACCGATGGCATGGGCCGCGTTCTGCCTCGGGTGATTACCGATCCTCTATCTGGTCAAATGTCCAGTGCCGGTTCGCTTTCGCCAAGCAGCAGCGAGTCTGTCAATGCCGATTTGAACGCCGGCACCACTGCCGCCGCCCAAACTGCTCAATTAAATTCTGGCAACGGCACCGAAGGCACCATTACACCGGTCACCGACCAATCAGGACAAATTCTCGTGGCTGACGCTCGTAAAGCAGCTACCTACGGTTCTTATGGTTCTACCGTGCCACCGCCTCCACCGGGCTCGCTTTCTGGTGGAAGTTTGTCTCCGCCACCACCAGCGGTGACTCTATCTACTCAAGCTAATGTCGGCAGTTACCAGGATCCCAACAACCCATACGCTAACCCTTACGCCAACGGCAATCCCTATGCTCAGCAAAATCCTTATGCCAACCCATACGCCAACCCTTACTTGAATCCTTATGCCATTCCTTACCAGGGCCAGGGTTATCCACCACAACCAATGATGCAGCCGCAACCAGAAAGACCATCTGGTCTTTTCGGTTCTGGACAAAGAGCACCAAAGCGCGACGACGAAGAAGTGGAGCGCAAAAAAGTTTCCACCTTTGTGCCGATTACACCTACAGGTATGGAGACCCGTTCACCTTATAAACAGCGCGACGATCTCAAAGTTCTCTGGAAAGGCGCGCTTTCCACTACCACTATTCAGCAAATCACCGGTAAAGATCCCCGCATTGCCGATAGCTTGAACCGCATGGATGTTGGTTTGCCCCTTGATAGTTCTAAAGGAAGCTTCAGCGTGGCCCAGAGACAAATTGACGCCATCTTCAAACCAGTAGCCATCGACAAGCGTGTGGCACCTGCTGTGAAACGCGCTCAAACTGACCTAGTGCAATCTTATTATCGTTATCTCTATACCTATAATAAGTTTGCTCTGGCGCAGCAAACTTATGCCGCTCGCAAACAAGAAGTAGAAGTGGCTACTTCCGATTCTGAAAAACAAAGAGCAGCAGCTGATGTAGCTCAATCACAAAATGATGCTGAGAGTTCTCGTGAAGACATGAAGACTGCTCAGATGGAACTGTCTGCGGTGGCCGGTGCCAATGCTGCTCGTTCTATTATCAGCAAAGTATCGGGTATTGCTCCATCGATGGAAGCTTTGACCCAGGCCGAGCCGCAAGCTCTACCTGCGGAAAGGGCTTCGATGTTCGGCGGTCTCGGAAACCTTGGCGGCATTGGTTCATTCTTTGGTATGGGTAACAAACCAAAAACCGGTGAGCAAGAAGCCCCTGTAGCAAGAGTGGCTATGGCTGCGCCGCAGAAGAAAGCAGAAAAGGTTCAAACGGTTAAGCCAGGCAAAGAGCCTAAGAAAGAAAAAGTCAAAGAAAAGAAAAAAGAAGTGGCCGACAAAGGCGATTTGCAACCTTCGAACGCTGCTGCCGCTGCCTCAGCTCCTGCCCGCGAAGTAGCCGCAGTGCCTGACAGGGCACCAGTTGAAACCAGTCCTGTCCAACTACAACTTAAAGGTGTCAATGTCACTGCCCGTAAATCAATTTTGACTGTAGCAATTAAAAACAGCGGTCAGAGTGATTTTTCTTTCAATCCCGAATCTTTCGCCGTTTCTGAAAATAATCACAAGCTTTCTGAGGCGGCAATGCGAGCTGATTTTGAGACCACACTGGTGCAACCCAGTCAGGAAGTAAACGGTACCATCACAATTTTCGGCAGACCCTGGAACGACCGCCTGACGGTATCACTATCGGACGGTACGCATAATTTGCAGATGCACCGATGACAGACAATTTCAAATTTACTAATTTTTCTTTCGGGTCGAAGCACACTAAGCAATTGGGTAGAGAAGGGATGAACAAGCTAGCGAATAAAGCAATGAGCAAGGCAACTGAAATTTTTGCCTTCATCGCTGGGAGCACCAAGCTCCGGCTATTTTCTATACTAATGCTCACTCTAGCAATGACATTCACCGCTCAGGCTTATGCGCAGGCCGGCGGCCCGGTGACCAAGGGCACTCCTGCCTCGAACGGCCCAGATCCAAACGATAACGCCGCAATTGATATCGTCAATACTTACGATAAACGTTTTCCTTTTATGAAGGCTCAGCGTACCTCTGATACTCACAACAAAACCGCTCCCGGCACTAAGAACGAAGAGTCTGAAGATGGAGGCACTCACACGGTTAATGCTTACACCGCTGTAATTAAGCGCTGCGATCTCTGCCAGTACGGTATTGCTTACATGCAAATACCTATGATTGCCCAAAATAAAGTGCCGCAATCAAGAGACGACGAAGTCTTTAAAAACACGTTGAAGACTAATGGTTTGCCTCTTTCAGATACCCAGTTCCAAGTCATTCAAAGAGAGAACCATCAGCGTTTTCTTGAGCAATTATATGACCCTGAAAAAATGATGTGGGCTGCTCAAGCAACTGCACAGATGCAGGGTGCAGCAGCAGCCAACAGTACAGCTGGTACAGCTGAACAATCTTTCGGCACTGCTCTTGATCGAATAGTGAACGCCGACGGTGGCAACTGTTTGATTAACGTTGCCAACGAAGCTTCCGGAGCCGGCTACCCTGGCCGCGTGGTTGAGAAAACCATCCCTGAAGCCGTAGGCATGGTGCAGACCATGTACAAAAGAGTTTTCATTCCCATGGCTATTCTTTTCCTGCTTCCTGGTGCTGTAGCCAGTCAGGTTAAAGGTCAAATCGGTCGTGGTTTCAACCTGGGTTACGCTGAAGGTGCTAATCCGTTTGAGGGCATTTTGCGCTCCATCGTGGCTATCTTCCTCATTCCCAGCTCGCAAGTAATTGTCAGCTGGTCAATTGATACCGGCAACTCAATGGCGCTCAGTGTGCGTGATTGGGTCGATACAGGCATGATTCAAGATTGGGCCAGACAACTTTCTTACAACACAAAAACTCAAAAAGACCAGAACATCGTTAATAAGGGCTCGCTTACTTCAGCCAGCACTGCACAAGCCGGTACTGCCGGATCCGGCAGCGGCAGCGGCGGCATCGGCTCGTTTATCTCCAGTTTGGGTAGTGCCATCGGTGGTACCATCGGCGGCTGGCTCTCATCGTTGGGCGCTTTCGTTACTGCTTCTGGTGGTGATGGCTTGGGCGCGCAACAACCAGAAGAGGCGGCGATTTCAGAGAGGGTCGGTAACCTTTCTCAAATTATGCAATTGAGTTTGAACACAATGATGAATATGGCCTCCATTTTCCTCGTCATTCTTGGTGCCTATCAGATCGTCATGATCTGCTACCTCTTCTTGCTCGGACCACTGGCAGCCGCTTTCTATGCATGGCCGCAAGTCGGTAAAGGCAAACTTTTCAGAGGCGTATTCGGCGCCTGGGTTGAAGGTGTAATTCAAGTATCGCTCTGGCGCTTCTACTGGATGGTAGTACTGGCGGTGATGACTCAGCGCCTCATCTACACCAATGGTGGTACCACAGATTTGCAGTGGGAAGTTTGTATGTTCACATGCTTCCTCGGCGTTCTGCTCTGGGCCCCGGCTAATCCGTTCAGCTTCTCACCCAATGGTGGTTTAGCTTCTACTGAGAGAATTGCCGCCAGCAACAAAGGCGGCAGCGGTGGCGGCGGTGGTGGCGGCGGTGGTAAAGGACCTGGCGGCGAAGGCGAGAAAGGCTCACCCGGCGCTGGTGGTAATGACGACAAAGACAATAAGCAAGATGGAAGTTCCAGCACCAGCACTGAACAACAGGTCAATCCCGGTCAGCAAAATCAGCAAGAAAGCCAGACTCAAACTCCTACCAACAAGGGCAGCGAGGACGGTAACAACAATAAAGAACCTACAGAAGTGCACAGCGCCCCGCCCACAGAAGGTGAGAAGAGTGCTGAGCAACAAGGCAGTCCTACTGTTAACGCCTCGCCTCCTCCTTCTGCGAATAGTGGAGAGCAGGGCGGCGACAAAGAGAAATCAGAGGCTCCTGTTGTGCAGGCATCGGCCCAAGTCACTGCCGGCAATATGCAACCAGGTCAAGCCCCAGTGCCGCTTTCAGGCACAGGTGGTGCCAAGACATCGACTAACCCTGCCGTCGGCGGCGGTGAGTCTGCCGGTGGTGGAGATGGTGCTAAGAAGGGCGCCGGCGGCCCTGCCAGTGGTGCTGGAAACACCACAGTCAACGTCAGCGGTGGCAACACATCGGCAGGTGCTACGGCCAGTGCTAGCGCCTCTCAGAAAGTTACCGGTGCAGCCAGCCAAATTCCCACAGAGAAGAAGAAAGATGAATAAGGAGGTGAGAGAAATGCGATTAATGCGACTGATGCAAATAAATAAGGCCACAAAAACAGTACATTCCAAAATCGAGCAGCCGAAAATGAAAGTCGAAAAGAACAATTGTAGAAATAAACGCAATCCTCTCACTGTCTGCAGCTTCTTGCTGGCAATGGTGCTTGCCTTGTTTGCTAACAATCCCAGCTTTGCTCAAGCGGCGGCCACCAATCCCAACCCCAACGACCACTCGGTTGAGCAAATTATGGCTACATATATGCTCAGGCACAAAGCGGCCGACCAGTATCACACCGCTGATACCGTCAGAAATCAAGAATCGCAAGGCCCTGGTTCAGTCAGCCACGGCGGTCCTGAGAATAACCCTGTCCAGGTATGGCCTACTTATATTCCGTCGGCTATATCCGATGTGCCGACTTTGCGTGACACAGCGATCACCAAAAACATGTTCAAGACTTTCGGTTATCCGCTTTCTGATACTCAGTATCAGGTAATCGAACGTTATAACCAGAACCGTATGATGGAGCAACTCTACAATCCTGAAAAAGCTCACTGGATGGCTCAGGCTACAGGCGGTCTGGCAGCCAACTCTGCTGCTAACAGTATGGCTGCATTTGCCATCAACCAGGCCCTTTCAGCCATCGATTTTTGCAAACAATTTCTTACCAACTTCACGGCTGAACCAGATAACGTCTGGCAGAGAATCCGCGACCAGCTCTTTGTGCCCATGGCAATTTTGCTGCTCCTTCCTGGTGCCGTATTAGCTCAAGTAAAAGCCATCGTTGCTCAAGGTTCACCAGTACTGGTGGGTGATGTGCACCCGTTTGAGGGCCTGTTGCGCTCGATTGTGGCTATCTTCCTTATTCCTGGCACATTCCTGGTCATCAACTACGGCATTGACGTAGCCAATTCGCTCACCTTCACTATTGCCGATGAATACAAAAATATTTTCGGCAGCGATATGTATGAAGATGCGAAATGCGCCATCGTCAGAGCATTCCCAATGAACAAACCTGAGTGGAACAGAAATGCCATCGGCAGAAAAGAAGTTCCACGCTTTGTCGGAAGCGGCAGCTGGGCACGGCTTGAAGGCCACACCCTGGCCACCGCTAGAATCGACCCGTGCGCTGGGGTAGAAGAAAGCCGTGTGCCTGATGAAGACGTTGTGCAGAGCAAAAACATCAACCGTTTAATGATGAATGGTTTGAACGATACTGCCACTATGTCATGGAATCTTTCGTGCGCCTTCCAAATGGCCTTCTTGTATTACTTGTGGTGCATGGGCCCAATCGCCGCAGCACTATGGGTCTGGCCCGTGCAACAGATGCGAGGCGCTCTGGCAAGCTGGATTGACGGTGTAATTACAGTTTGCTTCTGGAGCTTGTTCTGGAACACCACCATCTTGCTGATGGCTTGTTTCAGAGGTGTAGGCGACTCAGGCACGATCATTATGACTGCCTTGATTTTCCTCGCCGTCAACTCGGTTAAATCAGCATTTGACTTTGCTGCTCTAGCTACAGCCGCAGTGGGAGACGCTGCCGCTCAAGCTCAAAAAGTGGCCGGTGCGGCCAAGGGTGGTGGCGCAGGTGGCGTACAGGAAGCCGGCAAGTCCACTACCGGAATCGGCAGCACTGCACCCAAATCTGATGGTGTCAGCACCGGAAGTAGTGACAGTGCCTCCGCTGTGCCATCAAGTAAATCTGGTGTGGGCAGCGATGGTCTGGCCGGCAGTATGCCAACTAGCCCAGGCAGTGGTGATAAAGCCAACGCCGAAGCTGGTCGAGGCGATGGCACAAGCGATGCTGGAATGCCGCCTGCAGCAGGCGATAAAGCCAAAGCAGGTGGAGGTGATGGTGACGGTCCTCCTGTGGGAGATGGTGGCGGTGCCGGTGCTGCAGCGCTGACTGGAGCTCTCGGATCAGCCAGCATTGATGCATCTGGAAACATCGGTCTGCAAATATCAGGAGATGCCGGCTCAAACGGGACTCTCGGTATAAGCGAATCCGGTACAGGTCCTGGTGGCGTTCCTCTAGCCGGTACTACCGGTGAAGGGTCGACGTTCGGTGAAGGAGCCTCTCCTCTGCTCGGCTTCGGTATGACTGATCCAGGTTCGTCTTCGAATATGCCATTCGGATTAGGACCAGATAACTTAGGCAAAGGCAACGCCTTCGATGCGCTTGGCCTTGGACCTGACTTGAAAATTCCTGGACTTGGCAATGAACAAGGCCTTAACTCTCTTGGAATAGGTAATGCGGCAGGGCAGACTGACGGTAACGGACAGATTCCTGGAACAGATGTCTTCGGTAAGCCTGATCTCAATGGAGTCGCTCCTGGCACTGAAAATGCCCTGAACAAACTAGGACCAGACGGTCAACCTGTTCTCGGAACTGACGGCAAGCCAATGCTTGATCCAACGAGAGTAGGCGACGTACCTGCATTGACCGGAAATCTGGCCAATGATCCTGCCGCCCTTTCAGCTCAGAAAACCGCTGTGGATACTATGGCAATGTCCGGCGTCACTTCAGATCAACTGAAGACCGCCATGGATAATCCAACTGGTGCCGAGTACAAATCGATTGCCGATGCCACCCACGTGGCACCGCCAATACTTGATGCTGCCTTGCACGGCAACACCAGTGCCGGTGTGATGACTGCGGTCGGATTCGGCGGCACTGATACTGCCAATTCATTCGCTGCCCCGGGTGTAGCGAACGACACTGCCACCATGGCCACCAATGCCTTCCACCAGGCCCAGAATGTGGCCGGTGCAGATACGGGTATGATTGACCGCGCTACTCGCGGCATGGATGCTCAGGCTGGTGCTCAATTGCTCAACTCGCCTGCAATGGACGCACAATTTGCTTCCACTGTAAGCGGCTACCAGCAAGCTTATGGCGCCACAGGTAGCTACGCACAAACTGATGGTCAATACGCTTCGGCCGGTTCGTTTAGCTCAGGCCCAAGCAGTGCTGGAATTTCATCAGGCATGGTAGGTGGCGATCTCAGCCCAGCCGGCTCAGTCGCTGCTGCCAGCGGCTTCCAACCGCTGTACAACGCCGGTAGTGATGCCGGTGCCATCTCCGCTCAAAAGGGTGCTTCCGACATCATGTCGATGACGCATACGACACCGCAAGAAATGCAAAGAGCGTTGTCTAACCCTGGTGGAGCTGAATATCAGGCCCTGACTGAACGCATGGGTTCATCACCTGCTCTGGTTGACGCTGCCTTACACGGTAGTGCCGCAGCCGGCGCCATTGTTGAAACCGGATTCGGTCACACACCAACTGCTATCGCTAATGCTGAAACATCGTTTACGGCTAATCAATCTGTAGCGATGTACCAAGCGGCAGCCACCAGCTATGGTGCTGATACCGTGCAGCAAGCGGCAGTCAATATGAATGCCGGTGCTGGTGCGCAGATTCTGCAATCGGCCCAAATGGACCAACAATTCGCATCTACAGTGCAAAGCTACCAGCAGTCGTATCAGTCGAGTGGTAACTATGCTTCTGCCGATGCCGGATATGTCAATTCCTTTGGTTCGACACCAGCGGTTACTTCATCGATGGTTACCGGTGAGGCCAGCGGCCCTGGCTCCATTGCATCGTCGATGGGTTATTCTGCACCAGTCGCAGTGTCAGGTGATGCCGGAGCGATATCCGCTCAAAAAGGCGCTTCCGACATCATGGCCATGACTCATACGACGCCGACTGAAATGCGAGAAGCCCTGGCTAACCCCGGTGGCGCTCAATATCAGGCCCTGACTGAACGAATGGGTTCATCACCCGCCCTGGTTGACGCAGCCCTACACGGCAGCGCCGCAGCTGGAGCGATTGTAGAAACCGGATTCGGTCACACCGCTACTGCGCAAGCCAATGTTGATAGTTCTTATACGGCTCAACAATCCGTATCGATGTATCAAGCGGCTTCCACTCAGTATGGTGCTGATACTGTGCAACAGGCCGCAGTCAATATGAACGCCTCAGCCGGTGCTCAGATTCTGCAATCGTCTCAGATGGATCAACAATTCGCCTCTACTGTTCAGAGCTACCAGCAGTCGTATCAAAGCGGCGGTAACTTCACCCAGGCAGACACGAGTTATGTATCCTCTGCGGGAGTCACTCCTGCTATCACCAGCGCTTCTGTTGGTGGTGACGCCAGCGCCGTGGGTGGATATGCCACCGCAGCCGGTTACTCGGCGGCACCGGTCTCCGGCGCGAGTAACGATGCTGCAGCTTTAGGCGCACAGAACACGGCTCGTGACATTATGGCCATGACCAATACCAGCCCAACCGAGCTGCGTACGGCCCTGGCTGATCCTGAAAGCCAACAATATCAGCAGCTAGCTGCGCGCATGGGCGCTTCGCCGGCTCTGGTAGACTCGGCCCTTCACGGCAATGTCAGCTCTGCTGTAGTGGCTTCGGCCGGATTTGGTGCTACTGAAACTGCCCATCGATTTGAATCGCAATCGGTCACGGCCGCTCAATCGATTCAATACAATGCCAGTGCTCAGGCCGCAGGCGGAGGAGCTGACGCTGTCTATCAAGCAGCAGTCAACATGAACCCTGAAGCCGGACAGCGAATTCTTGGCGGCACGGGCCTGGATAGTCAATACACGGCTACAGTCAATGCTTATCGAGCAGAAGCTGCCAGTGGTAGTGGCCATACGGAAGCACCGGTGGTGCCGAATTACATCACCAACAGTGGTGGCTCAGCACCGATGTCGCAAGACATGATTGCAGGAGCGAATCAGGCCCAATATAGCTACGGCTCTCAACCAGGTCAGACTTATACCGCAGGTGGTACTGAAGTCAGCCAGCCACAGAACTATGTAGATGGTACTGATTACGGCCAGCAACAGCGCCAGGTCACTGGTCCTGAGTATGGTCAGCAGCAGCAGCATGTGACTGGTGCTCCTGAATCCGGTCCGCAAATCGTAGCTAGCAGCGAGGTCGGTCACTCCGGCACAGGCCCAGGATGGTCCGCTCCTCAAGTCTTACCTGACGTCACTTCCGGTAGCTCTCACGGTGTTGCTCAGCATGAACAACAACACTATGTAGAGCAGCAACAGCAGCAACCGAGAAACGATAGCCCTGGTTATATCGCTGACGGTGGTCCTAGAAAAACCTTCTCCAATATTCTTGGAGCAGGGGCGGCAGGACTGGCAGCGAAGAGCCAAGAGCAGAACCGACCAAGCGGTGGAGTACCGAAAGAATCAGCACCGGTTCCACAGCACCAAGAAGGCGCACCGCCTACGGAAGGCGCCAGCAATAGAGGCGCGAACCTCACACCTGGCCAGAAAGGCAAGGTCAAGACTCAACGTGAGTTAGATGAGGAACAACGTCGCTTGCTGGAAGAGGAACGCAGGAACATGCCCGGCTTCAACGGCGAATAATCAAAGGTTCGGTGAGCCCTCAGCCTCTTCTCTACACAGAGGCTGAGGAGCTTCCCGGATACGAGATTCGCTCGAAGCGTAAAATTGACAGGTTAATAAGGAGTTGTCCGGCGCGACAAGATTTAAAATAACGCATAAGATAGATCTGGCACCTTGGAGAATCTAATCGTGGACCTGGCCGATGTCGGTGTTAAGTGTCCTAACTGCGGCGTAAAGTTCAACAGCAAGCAACTTCCAGAAGTTGTCGATACTGGTTTGCGCAATAGTGAATTGCGCCAGCATATCGGCGGCGTCAAGCCCCAGTACGAGCAATATTCAGTGTTGACCTGCCCCAGTTGCGGCATTTCAGATTGGGCCACATCATTCATTCCCACCACTGAGCTATGCGTGCTCAATCAGGGTAACAGCCCACCGCATTTGCAATATCGCAATGCCGCCATCGGGGCGGAGCGCAAGGGCGGTAACTTCTTTGGTGTGGGCATGTTCTATCTCTACGCCGCCTGGTGTGCCGACGATGTGAATGCCTTGCCCCAGGCGCGAGAATATAGAAGGTTGGCCATTGATGCTTTCCGCAAGTCTCTGATTGATGTCTCGTGCCCCACCGATAACCGTCCTGAAGTGGAATATTTGATCGGCGAGTTGTGCAGACGTACCGGTGATTTTGCCCGTTGCAAAGAATACTATCAAGCGGTTATCGGCCGCTTACCGGCGCTCTATTCAGCCATGGCCCGAAAACTGATGCGTATGGCCGAAATGGGTTCAACTGAAGATATTCAGTTTGACGGAATGGGGAATTAAAAATTGTCTCGAGTACATAAAGTCATAGTACTGAATAAGCCGTTTAAGCTGTGGGATTTCACTGTGCGCCAGCTTCTTATGATGGTCGTTGCCGTGGCCATCTCCGTCACTTTGCTTTCCAAGGTACCCAGCAATCTAAAAATTGGCAATTTGCCCGCCAATATTCTCAGCGCCATTGTCTTTTTCTGCGCCTGTTTGCCTCTTGTCAAATTTACCGACTTGAAACCAATGAGCTGGTGGAAAAATATATTCCTCTATCGCCTGCATTTCGAGCCCACGGTTTACGTGCCTAAACCGGAAGAACAAACTGCCATTTATCCCGATCCCACCATTATCGAACCCACTAAAAAGTCTGACGAGTTCTATATTGGCTCCAGTTAGCCCGGTTTTGAGGCTAAACTGCTCAGCACAGCGTCAGAACTATATATAATGTTTCCTATAGCGTACGAGCCAAGGCTTCAGTGAGCGTTCATCAATGGTAAGAAGTGCCGGATCATCACCCATAAGAAGGACTTCAAGTTTGCGCGGCAGACCAACAGTGAACGACGACATGGATGATGACGACGACGATGATCTTGATGATTTTCGTGGTCAGAGACGTCCGCGGCCCAATACCGACTCGCAGATGCCCGAAGGCAAGCACATGCCGCTTACCCCGGGGCCTTCGCTAAACAATATCATTGCTGGATTTTATAACGGTTTACCGGGGCAGCTGCGCGATATGCTGCCTTTTGGTCAGGAATCGCACGGTGGCGGCAGCGGTGGTGGCGGATCTGACGATGACCCGCCTCCAGACAAACGCGGCGCCACCAGCTGGCAAGACGTCTGTTTCATCTATTCGATTCCGGGCGAAGATGAAGAAGACGGCCTGGTAGTTCTATCCGACGGCAGCTTCCGCAAATATATAGCCTGCAAAGGCATCAACGCTTTGCTTTTCGATGAAGCTGATCGCGAAACCATGGCTCGCACTTTTGCCAACTTTGCCAATTCGTGCGAATCAGATATTCAAATCATCATCAAAAGCCGCAACGTTTCAGTTGACGAATATCTTTCCCGATATCAGATTTTGCTTAAAACCGATAACGATTATTTGAAGTGGTACGCCGACTACACCGACAAATGGTTCAGGCGAGTTCAAGACGTTACCTTCGTGCCGCAGCGCGAATTTTATATCGTTATTAGTTTCCATCCACCAGATTGCAAAAGCGGAAAAATGTGGAACGGTCGCCGCTCCATTCAAAAACACGAAGAGTATTTAGAATCACTGAACCGTCTTGTTAAGACCGCCTTCGAACAATTGCGCGGCTCTAACTTGCGACCAAGCATTCTCACGCGCAAAGAAGTGCGCAATCTGATTTACTCAGATTTGAATCCGTCACTCTATGAAAAAGACGGCGAAGCACCACCGTCGCGCACCAACGTTTCAGAAGCCTCTGTGCTGGCTGGTTCGGCTTTGAAAGTGACTGATGATCACTTGTGGCTGGACGGCAAATATATCGGTACCCAATATATGTTTGCGCCGCCGCACGAAACCTGGATGGGTTGGCTCGTAGACTTGCTTACGCTCTCAGTTGAATACACGCTTTCGCTCTTTATTCACCAGTGCGATCAAGACAAAGTCAGACGCAACCTCAAGCTCAAATATCGCATGGGTCACGTGGCCAGCACACAGCTCGCTACCCCGGACATTGAAGGAATAGAGTCGACAAGATCGGCCGCCACAGCCATTCAAGAATTTTTGCGCAGCGCCAACAAAGCTTTTGATACTTCAATGTACATTCGCTCTTATGCCGATTCGCCTGAGCATCTAGCGCAGAACATGGACGAAGTCAGACGCATTTTCAAAAACCGTGGTGCCCAGATGGACCGCGGGCAGGTCTTGCAACTGGATCTCTGGCAGTCGACACTTTCGGTTGGAGTTGATCGCATGGCGGTGGTGCACCGCGTTATGTCACCGATTGTGGGCACTATGTGGCCCTTCTTTACTGCTTCTTGCGGCACTCCCGATGGTGTACCGTTTGGTTTCGCCCTGGCTTCAAGAGAGCCTGTGCTCCTAAATCCGTTCTTTAGAGGACAGGGTAAAGACGCGAACAATATGTTCGTTGTAGGAACAACTGGTGCCGGTAAATCGTTTGCCGTATCGATGCTTATCTTGCGGCTTTTACCCTTAGGCACGCGCTTTGTTTTGATTGATAAAACCGTAGATAAATTTGGTGCCTATCGCTTCATCACTGAGTTGCTTGGCCCGGAACTTTGCGCCTATATCGACCTTGGGCCCAGTTCCGGCTACATTCTCAACCCTTTCGACCTTGGCCCTGAAGACAAAGAAGGCGAGCCTTCCGCAGACAAAATCAGCTCACTGCTTTCACTACTCGATTTGATGTTGGCTCCTGAAGGTCGAGAAGAACTGAACGTTGAAGAAAAATCATTGCTTGATGGTCTGATTCGTGTGGCCTACATGGACGCTCACTTTAGAGGCGTGATTCCGACCATGTCGGATCTTGCTAGAGTAACAGCCCAGGCCGCTGCCGATGAAGTTGACCCGCTGCAGCGCGATCGCTTGCAACAGTTTGCTCGCGGTCTATCTCTGTTCACCAGATCTGGTGCCTTTGGTGGATTAGTTGACGGTCACACCAATATCGATACCGAAAAACTATTCATCGTATTTGATACCAGAGAAGTGAACGAACCACGCCTGGAAAGAATCGCCGTATATATTCTGGCTGAATTTATTCGACGTCGTGCGGCAGATTCAAAAGCGCGCGGCGTGCGCTTCGCAGCTATCATCGACGAAGCCGCAACCCTGATGCGATTTAAAGCCGGAGCCAGGCTATTGGACGATTTGTCGAGAAGAGCCAGGCACTACGGTATGATGCTTGTCACTATTACACAGCAATTGAAAGACTTCTTCCGACAGGCGGAGCAAGCCGATTCGGTCGTGAAAAACTCGCACATGAAAATCATGTTGCGCCAGGATCCCTCTGACTTGAAAATGCTCAAAGAAACTCTGCGTCTGACTGACGCTGAAACAGTGGCGATTGAAAACTTCTCGCGAGACGAAGAGAAACGTCGAGACAGCCAGTGCTTGCTCATTGTCGGTGCTGTGCACGGGACCATTAGACTGGTGCCGAGCCCGATGGACTACTGGATTTGTACATCAGAGCCAATCAAAGATATTCCGCGCCGCCTGGATATGATCAAAGACGTTAAAGCTAAAAATCCCAAGCTTTCCCATACCGATGCCTGTCGTCAGGCTGTTTATTACCTCGGCTTGCAGCACGAGGGATAATGGACAAGATTTTTCGCTTCAGCAAATGGTTTGTTTTATTTTGCGCTTTACTGGTGGCTGCCAGATTGGGGCAGCAATATGTAGCAGACAGAGCCTTTGAAGAGCGGGCCAGCGCCATTGCCGAGCGCATTTTTGGCTGGAACTGGCTCAATGCCGCCGGCAAAATTGATATAGCCAGTCATGCTCAGGTACTCACCGCCAAAGTCATTCATCGTCGTGAAAATGACGGTCAAGTAAGAGTGGAAGGCAACCAGCTTGTCATGGCACCAGATGCAGTGCCGGAAGGCGGCATTAAAGATTTAAATTCGGTCGACAATTCAGGCGCAAAACCACAAGGAGAAGCTCAACAAACAGGTGTTAATTCGGCGGGATCAGGTAGTTCTGGCGCTTCAACAAGCAAACCAGTATCGAGCAAATTTGCTGCCGTTCTCACTCTCTACAAAGACAAAAATAAGTGGATTTTGGGAAAAGTGGAGGCTGAGTAATATATGTATTGGAGAGTTCAAAAAGTAGGACCGGAACAGCTGGTAAAACTGTACGGCGTGCACTTGCTTCTGATTTTGAGTTTGCTCATCAACGGTTTTCAGTGGATAACGCGGCCGGCAAAATCGATGCCCGAAGGTGTCAAAACCGACATTGAAGCCTTCTCGCGCAAACTCACCCATCACTTGCTTGATACTAGTTATATTTCTTGCGAAGCCAATATGACCGCTTTGCGTAGTGAGCTTGACCCGCCTCTAGCAGCTAACTTGACTCAGCAGGGCATCTTGCCCAAGAGCGCCCAAGATATGCATGCACTGGTTCTCGATATGCAAGAACGCAAACAAATTTGCGCAGTACGTATCGACGATATCAAAGTGAGTGAGCCCACAGCCAAAGGTTTGATTCCGGCTCGAGTAACCGGTATCTGCGCCATTCACTCAGCTGCTGAAACCGCCGAAAGACGTTTCACTTTTCAGTATTTGATTGGTCAAAGAGGCGACACGGGTCAACTGATTCTTTCTCAGTATGAAGATTTGACGCCGCAATAAAATTTTAGTCACCACCCGTAACACCATTGTAAGAGAGCTATGTTTTCAGGAATCGTTGAAGAAGTCGGTCAAGTCTTAGATATAAGCGACTCTGACGACGGCCGCCGCCTGAAGATCGGCGCCAAGAATATTCTGTCTGACGCGCAAATGGGAGAGTCAATCAGCTGCAGCGGTTGCTGTTTAACCGTTGTAGATTTCGGCAGCGACTGGTTTGCCGTTGACGCTGTGATTGAGACTTTAAGACGCACCAATCTTGGCGACATGAAAGTTGGCAGCCGCCTTAACTTAGAGAAAGCCCTGCGGGTAAGCGATCGCCTGGGCGGTCACATCGTCACCGGTCACATCGATACTGTGGGCAAAGTTTCCTCCGTAGAGCAGGAAGGCTTTTCTTATCTGGTCACTTTTACACTTGAGGGCCGCTGGGCCCCGTTTTTCGTCGAAAAAGGCTCGGTTTGCATCGACGGCGTTTCGCTCACTGTGGCCAATTGCGGCGAGCTCACGAAAAATCCCGAAGATGAGTTCTGGTTTAAGGTTGCCCTCATTCCTCACACCTGGGAAGTGACAACTCTGGGGCAACTCAAGGCCGGGTCGGCCGTAAACGTAGAAACAGACATTATTGCCCGCTATGTGGCCAGGCTCACTAATATTAATGGTTAATAAAGTTGATCAAAAGCTTCCGTTAGCCTGATTTCTTGGCTATGCTTTGGTAGTCCCTTGACATATATTGCCAGCGATGGCTCGAGCACCAGTCAAATCGAGGAATTCCATGGAAACAAAAGCGGCGGCGAGCGACCAGAAACAGCAATCTCAAGCTGAGAACCAGCGGTCCAGCAATTCTTCCGGTTCCTCGTCATCAGGCGATTTTGATCCAGCGACTTTCAATACCATCGAAGAAGCCTTAGCCGACCTCAGAGCCGGCAAGTTCGTAGTAGTTTCTGATGATGAAGGTCGAGAAAACGAAGGCGATTTGATTTGCGCCGCCGAGCTAATCACCCCTGAGATGATTAACTTCATGGCCACCGAAGCCCGCGGCTGGATTTGCCTTTCGCTCACTAGCGAGAGGGCCAATGAACTTGACCTTTCGATGATGGTTGAGCGCAATACCGAATCGCAAGGCACCGCTTTTACCGTCACCATTGATGCTGATACCAGATTTGGTGTGACCACCGGCATCAGCGCATATGATCGTGCCACCACTGTTAAAGTGGCTGTAGATCCGCTTTCTAAACCGGCTGACTTGAGAAGGCCCGGTCACATATCGCCACTGGTTGCAAAAGATGGCGGCGTGCTCAAGCGCGCTGGTCATACTGAAGCAGCTGTAGATCTGGCTCGGCTGGCTGGTTGCAACCCATCTGGTGTGATTTGCGAAATCATGAATGCCGACGGCACCATGGCTCGTGTACCGCAACTGCGCGAATTTGCCAAAAAACACGATATCAAATTTATCAACATCGCTCAGCTGATCGCCTACCGTCTGGTGCGCGAGCGCTTCATCGTTCGTGAAGCCGAATGCGAGATGCCTTCTGCTTACGGCGATTTCAAACTTTATGCCTATCGCAATGTCTTAGACGGCAGCGAACACATCGCTGTAGTTAAAGGGGATGTTGTCGGTCATAGCGACGTGATGATCCGCGTGCACTCTGAATGTTTGACCGGCGATGTTTTCGCCAGTTTGAGATGCGACTGCGGCCCGCAGCTGGAAGCAGCCATGGCTCTCATTGCCAAAGAAGAGCGCGGTGTTCTGGTTTATTTGCGCCAGGAAGGTCGGGGCATCGGTCTGCTCAATAAAATAAAAGCCTACGCTCTGCAAGAAGGCGGACAAGATACGGTTCAAGCCAACGAATCGCTTGGGTTCAAACCTGATTTGCGCGACTACGGCGTAGGGGCACAGATACTGAGCGACCTTGGTCTTACATCAGTGCGCATCATCACTAACAATCCTAGAAAAATCGTGGGGCTGGAAGGCTATGGCCTGGAAGTAACAGGCAGAGTAAGCATGCCACCTTCATGCAACAGCCACAATATGAACTACCTGTTCACTAAAAAAGAAAAGCTCGGCCACTGGCTGGAGCTGGCCGGACAATCAGAAAATCAACACTTTGAGAGAGGCGAATAACCATGACTAAGGGCGAAGCCGAAGTGATTGAAGGGCGTTTAATCGCCACCGGATTGCGTTTTGGCATTATAGTGAGCCGCTTCAATGACTTTATTACCAGGCCGCTTTTAGATGGTGCACTTGAGACCATCAGACGTCACGGCGGTGAACTCAGTGACGTAGAAGTAATGTGGTGCCCCGGAGCTTTTGAAATTCCGCTGGTGGCCAAACAGGCTGCTTCAAGCAACCGCTACGATGCCATCATTTGTCTTGGTGCCGTCATTCGCGGCTCTACCGCTCACTTTGACTTTGTCGCCGGGCAGAGCGCTTCTGGCGTAGCCGCGGTGGCACTAGAAACTAATTTGCCTGTTATTAATGGCATTCTCACTGTTGATTCTATTGAGCAAGCGATTGAGCGCGCCGGCACCAAAGCCGGTAACAAAGGCTCAGAAGCGGCTGCCTGTGCTATCGAAATGGCTAATCTGCTGGCCGCTATGAAAAGCCATGCAGAAGTTAAGGCTTAAATTTGGGCTCTGACTGTAATTTGCGCGCTTTTGCTTCCCTTCTCTGTTTTGAAAAATGAAACGTCAACGTTTCATTTCAGAACAGACCTTGGCTCGACCAGGTAAGACCTACCCTTATCACTGCCGCTGTATAATGCGGGTATAGCGTCGGTGAGCGTATACGAGGCATGCAGCAGTTAAAGCTTGAATCTGCATCAATAAGCCCAAGAATTTGGTGGCTCATTGCCGCGCTTTTAATTACCTTTGCGTCAGCTGCTCTTGTTCTTTTTCCCCGCGAGTCTGCCACTGCCGAGGCCTTGAATCAGGGCATTGATTTTGGTGACTGGAAAACGACCGAGAGAGTGTGTGTGCAGATTCTTGCGAAAAATCCCAGTGATGCAGATGCTTTAATAGCTCGGGCCTTAGTATTTAGAGGCTTAGCGTTGTGCAGCATAGGTAGATCAAAAATCGGCCAGTCGGATTTAAAGCTGTATCTTGCAATTACGCCGCTGTCCAGTGATTTTGATTTGCGATATCGTCGTGGCGTCGCTTTCGATTGTCTCAAAGATTCTAAATCGGCTGAAAAATAATTTCTAGATATCGTGAATGACACTGACTCAGCAACGCTGCCTGCAAGCAGATTTTGTCGTGGGCTGGCTCAGGCCGGGCTGCACAACTTCTAGATTCTTGGATAGCTTATTTTCATGCAGTAGGCGGTCAGCCAGAGCTAGCCGTACAAGAGTGCGCTGCAATCGCTGCTAAGACACCCAATCTTTATGGAAATCAAGCAATTTGGGCATTGGCGCTGGAGAAACAAAAAAAATACGCTGAGGCAATAAGTCATTACGATAGAGCGTTGCGAATTGAAAGTAAATGCTTGGAGGCGCTCAGACGCCGCGGCTGGTGCCATATGATGATATACAACCACGCCCTGGCGTTGACAGATTACAATGCAGTCTTGGCAGTCGAACCAGATGATCAACCAACAATTCTGGATCGGGCTATGGAATATCACAACTCTCAGAAGTACAAACAAGCAATTGATGATTGTCGGCGCGTGATTGAAATTAATGGCAAAAACGAATTCGCCTGGGGTCAGCTTGGCGATTTACAAGCACATTTGAAACAATGGAAAGAAGCCCACGCCTCCGCCAGTCAAGCCATTAATCTGGCACCCACCTTCACTGATGCTTATCAGACCCGAGCCTGGGCCGATCAAGAAATGGGAAATTCGGTCGAAGCTCTTGCCGATTTAACTGCAGCGATAGCGAGTGATCCTACTTGCGACGCTGCCTATTATTCGCGCGGCTATTTGTACAGAGACCAAAAACAATATGATAAATCCATTGCCGATCTTTCTGAGGCGATCAAGATTGATCCTTCTAACCCTTTTTACTTTTGTGCTCGCGGTTGTGCCGAGGTGCGCAATGGTAATAACAGACAAGCGATAGCAGATTGCACCAGGTCGATTGCGATTGCTCCACATAGAACTCACCCATATTTGTCGAGGGGCGAGGCTTACAACAACTCTGGCTATTATGACTTGGCATTACTCGATCTGAATCATGTCATCGATCACGATTCATCAAACGTTGAGGCTCTGACGGAACGCTCGAAGGTTTATGGAATATTGGAGAAAAGGAAACTTGCCGCTCGGGCTATGGCTCGCTCGCAGCCACGAAAATAGAGGCACTGTGAACGATGATTGGCAGGTCCGGCAACTAGATGTAATGAACTTTTAGCAGAAGGACCAAGGCTTCAATGGGCGTCTATCTCAGTTCAATAATCTCAAAGAAATGGTGGCTCATTGCCGCGCTTTTACTCACAACTATTGCAATCGTCATTCTCAGGCTGCCGTCCACAGAAGAAACCTTAGATCAAGCAGTCAACTTCGGCGACTGGAAAAAGGCCGAGAGTTGGTGCAATCAAATTCTTGAAAAAAATCCAAACGATGCTGATGCACTTGTGGCCAGGGCGCGTCTGAGTGGCATGGTTGGCAAAAGCACTGAGGCGTTGGCAGACTGTATCGAAATGAAAAACTATATGCCCACTCTGCTTTAGACAATTATGCTTTAGCCATGCGCGATTTGAATCATGCTCTCGCGGGGTATCCCTCGTGGGCGGAAGCCTTGGACGCACGTTCAAAGGTTTATGAAAAATTGAAATACAAAAAGCCTGAAACACCTGACCTGACCAAGGTAAACAAGTTAATAATGCGTTCATTCGCAAAATGAAACGTTATCGTTTCATTTTAGAAACCTGTTAGACCAGCCATTTGCGAACTGAAACGTTATCGTTTTAGTTCGCAAATCACCAACTGCATAACCAATGCTACTCTTGCCGCCGCCGCTTCCACCGCCGGAATAATTTCGTTTTTCTCTAGAGTGCGCAGATATTCATTATTTGAAATCGCGCGAATAGCAAGATTCGGCAAGCCATGTATAGCAGCTACTTGAGCGATATAAGCACTCTCCATGTCTTCGGCATCAACACCAAAGTTAGAACGCACAAAATCTAATTGAGGCAGGCCCTTGGTCCAGCCATCGAGAGAGCCGATAATTCCAGCAACCATTTTCGCCGGTTGCACCGCATGTTCGGCCGGCCAGCCTGGCGCCTGCCACTGAGAGAACTTTTCACAAACAGCAGATTCTAGCGCCAGAGCCTCTTGCAGAAGCTGCTCGTCTCCGGCCAGGTGGTCACAGTGCACTGGCTGACCGTCTTTTAAATAACGAATGGCAGTGGTGGCAATAAGCAAAGTTTGGCGCACCTCTAAAGTTTCTTTAGACGAAATGATTTTGCAAACAGCACCAAGGACAATATCACCAGGCATTAGCTCGCTATTGATTGCACCTGCTGCTCCGCCATGCAAGATTAGCTCAGGGCCATAGCCAATTAAGTGTTCAGTGGCAGCAGCAGCATTAGCCGGGCCAATAAACGAGACTATCACTGTAAGTTTTGTCTGCCCTAATTGTGCCTGGTAGATTTGCCAGGGTGAGCTTTTCTGCAGGGTCAGTTCTGGAATTGAAGCCAGAAGCGGTGCCAGCTCGAACTGAGTCGGGATGACAATGCCGATATGTGCAGGCGGCTTGGCCACAGATTTACTCGACTTCGGCGTAAATTTGGGCCAGTTCAGGAACGTCTTTTGAAACTACGGGATTTTCCCTCAAGAATTTATCGATGGTGCTGGTGATGCGCCACAGTTGAAAGAGGTTGCCCTGTGCCTCAACTTCGCGCATGATCACGGCCCGTTGCAATTGCATCTTGTTTTGAATCAAACGGGAAAGCGTGGTGCCGCTAAAGTGGAAACAAATATCTGGTTTGTGCAGGCTGGGGTCGAAAGGCACCACTTCTGCTTCGCCGTTTGGTCTTGAGCGCAATAGCCAGCCGTGAACGCTGCCGGCGCGCAAGTGAAATCCGATACTGGTGCCGTTAATTTTGGCGTCCTTGAGAGCGCCGTGTTCGATACGCTCAGGTACAAATCTTTCAAAATAGTAGTGCGCCAACTGTTCTGAATAATCGAGCACGCTGGGCTCATCAATTACAGTGACATGCTCACCCCAGTTGTGGCTTTTGCCTGACTGAATCATTTTGTCGAAATAGTCTTTGTCTAAGCGCATGGGTGGCATCTGATAGCGACCAGCCACTTCAAATAGGTTTCTGGTTTTGACTTGCACGTTATCCAGCAAAAGTTTGCGCAGAGTGCCTGGCAGATTGAGGCCATCTTGCTCGCTGCATTTTATTTCCTGGCAGTTTAAAGATTCGGCCAGGTGTGTGAGCCACTCGCGATTGAGAGTCGTCTGGGTCGAAACGAGATTGCAAATGCGCGGTCTGGCTTCGTCTTCAATGTAATGGAAGAATGTGTTTACGGCTACGTCTACCGGTAAAAACCAGAGCGTAGAATCTGGATTGTAAGCCAATTTGAGAGATGCAGCGGGGAAGAAAGGCTTAGACGTTTCTTGCAAGATTTCTTTGAGCAAAGTATAGATGCCGTCGTATTTAATTGACTCACCGGTTTTGGTGTCACCACTTAAAAGCGGCAGGCGCACCAGATACCAGGGTGATTCACTACCGCTTAGATTTTCCAAAACCCGTTGTTCGTACTGCTGGCAAATGCCTTCCCAGTTCGAAAGTGGTTTGCGTCTGGTGAACTCGAGTTCTTCTGGTACCACTCCGTCTTTTTGCACGCCGCCCCAGATGGACGAAATAATAAAAGTTGGTGTGCCTCGAAAGGCTTTCATGATCGCCTTAAAGTCGGCACCGGCCAGAGGTGCTCGCGGTGAGCGGGCTTCATCAAAGTTTGGTGGCAGGGCACTGAATATGATGGCATCGTAATTGTGATGCTTCACTGCTTCCGCGGGCTCCACCACTTTCAAGCGATCTTTGAAGACGCGCTCATTTTCTTTGCCACCGAGGGCGGCATAAAGCATGCTCTGGGCTTGAGTTTTCAAGTCAAGGGGCGAAAGGCTGAGAAGACTGAGAGAAGACTTGCAAGCAAAGTGAACGTGCCAGCCCCGTTTGACCAGATAGGCGGCGAGTGGCCCGTTGAACGAAGTGACAGGGCCCCAGATATAAGCAGTTTTTTGAGTGATGGTCATTGTTTTGCCGAACTATCTCTGATTTTCTCTTTTTATTTGGACAAAAAATTGCTGAAGCTCATATCGCTATTGGCCAGGCAAGTGCCTGCAACTTCGTCGCCAAGCCTCATACTATCTTCCCTTTCATACGACCGATAGCTTTCTATAGGCAGTATTACTAATACGTAAAGTGTGGCCAGGGCATTTAAAAGCTTGTTAATTACGGTAGTTACTGTCGGGGCCGGGATTAGGGCGAGAATGAGGGCGAAAATTTGGAGCAGCAAAAGTGGCCCCAGGTAAACAATGTTGCGCATTAAAGCTTGCTTCAAAGAGGGCTGATTGCCGCTGAAGATGTCAACCACCTTAAAGCCCATCAGATTTTTGCCGAAGCCGCGGCCTTCGAAGAAATAATCGCGGACAATCAAAAAGAGCACAATTACCAGGGTGCCACTAAAGAAGTGGTTTACAAAGGGTGTGACCATCACCATCAAACTGAGCAAAAAGCCGATGCCGAAATCAATGCCCAGGGCAATAACCCGCCGGCCCGGCTCAATACGTTCAGGCTCGAACTCCGCGTGCGCCCTATTTTCAGCCAGAGACTGATTGAAATTATTCCAAGCCCTGACGATGGGGTTACCGCTGGTAGCCTCGCTGTCGGTCTCGTATCGGTCTCTTCCGGAACCGCGCAATGGTCTGGGCATATGCATCCTAATTATTTGTATCTCTATCATAAAGCAACAGGGGCCTGAGCAGAGATATGGTTATTTCTCCTGACATCGAAGTGTAAGAAGAACTTTTGATTATGGAGCGCCAAGTTGCCTTCAAGGGAAGTTACCATTGAAGTGTGAGCAATCGCTGAGTAACCCAAGATAGAGAGAAGGTGCGCCATGACCGCTGCAGATAGAGAGACCGTAATTGTTGATGGTTTGCGTACGCCTTTTGGAAAAATGGGTGGCGCTCTTGCCAACCTCAGCGCTGTTAAATTAACCAGCCCTTTGATTAAAGAGCTAGTGGCTCGCAACAAAATCGACCCCAACACCATTGATGAGGTAATCATCGGTCAGGTGTTGCAAGCCGGATGTGGCCAGATTCCTTCACGGCAAGCGCTGCTCGCGGCCGGTCTGCCTAACACCACTGAATCAACCACCGTCAATAAAGTTTGTGCTTCCGGAATGAGAGCCGTCACTCTGGCTGACTTGCGCATTCGGGCCAATGACGCCGAGATTATTTTGGCCGGCGGCATGGAGTCTATGAGTCAAGCCCCATATCTGGTTGAGGCTAACTCCGCCAGATTCGGCAAAAGAATGGGCCACGTAGCTTTCAAAGACGCCATGTTGGCCGATGGTCTCGAGTGCCCCGTTGCTAATGTGCACATGGCGGTGCATGGTGCCAATGTGGCCGATGAGTTTAAAATTACCCGTGAAGCGCAAGACCAGTGGGCCTTCCGCAGTCATCAACGGGCCATCAAAGCTATGGAATCAGGCGCTTTTGCCAGTGAAATTTTGCCTATCGAAGTGGCTGCCGGCAAAGGTCAAACTAAAAAGATCGACCGCGACGAAGCTCCCCGTGCCGACACCACTATGGAAGCACTAGCCAAACTCAAGCCGGTCTTTACCGAAAACGGATCGATCACAGCCGGCAACGCCCCTGGTGTTAATGACGGTGCCTGCATGCTTCTGGTAATGAGCGCAGGCAAGGCTAAAGAGCTGGGTCTCAAGCCTCTGGCCAAAATCGTCAGCCATGCTTCTATCGGTCAAGACGTACCTTATCTGGCCACGGTGCCGGCCCTTTCAACTGAAAAAGCATTGAAGAAAGCTGGTTTAACCGTTAAAGATCTAGACCTTTTTGAAGTCAACGAAGCCTTTGCTTCGGTGGCATTAAAATCGATGGAAATGCTCGGTCTCGATGCTGAGAAAGTGAACGTCAATGGCGGTGCTGTGGCTTTAGGCCACCCCATCGGCGCCAGCGGCGCTCGCATCTTGCTCACTCTGGCCCGCGAGATGGAAAGACGTGGTTCTAAATATGGTGCCGCAGCTATCTGCTCAGGAACAGCTCAGGGTGATTGCGTAATTTTGAGCAGAGTCGGCCTCGATTAATTGCACAGGAGTAACTGCTGACAGTGGAGACTTCGCACGCAAGCCAGATCGATGAAGCGCGCTTGCAAATTGAAGAGTTGCGCCGCCAGGTAGAGCACCATCGCTTTGCCTACTATGCACTAGACAAACCTGAAATAAGTGACGCCGATTTTGATGTTATTTATCGCCAGCTCGAAAGTCTTGAGAAACATTTTCCTGAACTTGTAGTTCCTGAAAGTCCAACTCAAAAAGTAGGGGCGGCGCCCAGCACTGATTTTACGTCGGTGCGCCACCGCATACCGATGTTAAGCCTGGCCAATGCCATGTCTGCCGACGATCTCGACGAATGGCGTGAGCGTCTTGAGCGCGGCCTTGAAGTAGAAGACGCCCGTCAATTTGATTTTGTCTGCGAGCATAAAATTGACGGTCTTTCTATTGCTCTGACTTACGAAAATGGAAATTTTATCCGTGGTGCCACTAGAGGCAACGGCACCACCGGTGAAGACGTCTCCAATAATTTGCGCACTATCAAAGAAATGCCGCAGAAGCTAAAACCAATCGCTGTGCGAGAAGACGGCTCCATTGCTCTTGAGCGGGCGGCCGGTGAAACAACCGCAATGAAAATGCCCGCCCTGGTAGAAGTGCGCGGCGAAGTTTACATGGCCGTGGATAATTTCGTCACTCTCAATCAAAGTCTGGTTGATGCAAATGAGACTGCTTTTGCTAATCCACGCAACGCCGCATCAGGTTCATTGCGCCAGAAAGATCCACGTAAAACCGCAGCCCGCAAAGTTTCGCTGTGGACTTATTTTCTTTATATCGTCGATGACACCATCAAACAGCCGCGCAGTCAGTGGGAAAATTTGCAGCTTTTAGCTGCCCTCGGATTTCCCGTTGAGCCCAACCGAACGAAAGTTACAGGTATCGAAGGCATTCGCAATTTTGTCGATCACTGGGCAGACAGCAGGCACGATCTTAATTATCAAACTGATGGTGTGGTAATTAAGTTAGACGATCGCAAACTCTGGGATCATCTGGGCAATACTTCGCACAGCCCGCGCTGGGCCATTGCTTTTAAGTATCCACCTGAAGAAGTAGAGACTACACTCGAAGACATCAAATTTGAAGTGGGGCGCACCGGTGCTGTTACTCCCACTGCCTGGTTGGAACCGGTGAAATTGGCCGGTACAACAGTTAAGCGCGCTACTTTGCATAACGCCGATCAAATTGCCAGACTCGATATTCGCATTGGCGACACCGTTGTGGTGCGCAAAGCCGGTGAAGTTATTCCTGAAGTTGTTTGCGTCAAATTTGAAAGAAGGGCAGCCGACAGTCAGCATTTTGTTTATCCTACTCACTGCCCCGCCTGTCAGACCCCGCTCGAGCGAGTGGGGGAAGAAGTGGTTTTCCGCTGCCTCAATGTCTACAATTGCCCGGCGCAAAAAGTGCGTCGCTTGATTCACTGGGTGGGCAAAGAAGCAATGAATATCGACGGTGTGGGCGAAATGTTGATTGAACAAATGGTAAAAGCGCAGCTGGTAGAAAAACCTTCCGACTTTTACCGTCTCACCGAAGAATTGCTTTTAACCCTTGAGCGTATGGGCAAAAAATCTGCCACCAATATTCTCGCCGCAGTTGAAGCTTCTAAACAAAGACCGCTGGCGGCCTTGCTCTTCGCTCTCGGTATCCGCCATGTGGGCCGCTCTGTAGCTGAGCTGCTGGCCGAACGTTTTAATTCTATGGAAGCGGTTCAAGAGGCTACCTCTGAGCAAATGTGCGCCATTGAGGGTGTGGGCACGGTCATAGCCGACGGCGTAATCGAATATTTTGCTCAAAGCGAGAATCAAGCGCTTATCATTGAGTTGCGCGAACTGGGTGTGAAAATGGCAGTTGATGCCGATCAGCAGACGGTGATTTTGCCTCAGTCTCTGGCGGGCAAAACTTTCGTTATCACCGGCACCATGGAAAAGTTAGAAAGGCTCGAAGCTGAGCAGCAGATCAAAGCGCGCGGGGGAAAAGCCACTTCATCTGTCTCTAAAAAGACCGATTTTGTTATCGTCGGCGCCAATCCTGGTTCAAAAGTGGCTAAAGCGCAGGAACTTGGTATAAAGATAATTGATGAGGCTGAGTTTTTGGCTTTACTGGAAATCTAGTGCTGAGAGGCTAATTTGTGAATTTGAAAGGCAGACTGTCAGCTTTTACCGCAACAATTTTGCTCGCTTCCGCTTTTGCACCATTGCTTTCTTTCAGCGTGGGTAGCTGGCAGGGTGCATACGCCAAGGGTCAAAAAAATACAACTGACCCTGCTTACAAAAATACCAAGCTCGGCAAGCAGCTGTACGAAAAAAAGGATTATGACCGGGCTATCGACGCACTTTTGCAAGCCACATATTTTGCTCGCAACGGCTATGCTCCAGAAGCATTCTATTATTTAGGCATCACATATAAAGCCAAGGGCGACTATCGCAAAGCTAAAGAGGCTCTGAAAAAGCACCTCCAGCAAGCAGTTGATGATACCGCTCTCGGAAATATTGCTCTGGCCGAAGTGTTAATCGAACTGGGTGAACTGGACGGCATTGAGCATTTTATTTCGGCTGCCCTGATTGGCTCTAAAGTTTATGGACCGGTCTGGTGCTCGGCGCAGTATGTGCACGCCAAGCTTGATGTGGCGCGGGGTAATGATTCTGACGCCGTCAACCGTTTTAAAGACGCCCTGGGCGAGCGGCCATGGACATATTTTGATGCCTGGATAGGCCTGAGTGAATGCCTGATGAAAATGAAAAAGTGGAGTGACGCCCATAAGTATCTCGACGAATTGCTCACCACTAATGCAGTGGTTAAAGGCATGAACTATGAGCGCACCCATTTAGATCTCGGTATCTGTGCACTGGCTAAAGGCAATCACCAGGGGGCCATCGACAATTGGCACAAGTGTCTTGAATATAATCCCGACAATCGTGAAGCGCATTTGCAGCTGGCCATGATTCTCGATGCTGAAAATCATATTTCATCATCAATCAAGGAGTATCGCAATTTTGTTCGTCTTTGCGACGATCCTAAATTGCAGTATTTGCCAAAAGATGTGCGCTCTAAGCAAGTTGAAAATCGCATCGCCATGCTCGAGCAAAAATTGCAAACTGAAGCACCGGCACCGCGGCCCAGCGTCTCGCCTTATTCATTGAAGGTCGAAGAGAAGGCTGCTCAAGAGCGGCAGCGTCAGGCCGAATTGGAGCGCCAACGTGATCTTGAAGAGCAAATGAAGAAACTGCCCAAAGATGCCGGTTTCTAAAAAGGCAGTGCCGACTGTTTGTAGTCTTTAGGAATTTCAAAAAGTGATGGCTTAGGTGGCCTGGCCACCATTCGTGTCAAAGTGGCTGAGCTGTTGCTGTTCGGTATGGTCATGGAGACCAGGCAACCAGTTTTTAGGTCAAACCAAGATTCGACAATCGCTTTTTCGCCCGGCAGTTGCGCCCGGTAGCCGACGCAATTGAGATTGCCATATTTGCGCGAGCCCAGCTTTTCGGACTCCACGCTTTTAAACATCTCCTGGTCAAAGGCCGCCAGACCTTTGTTCGGCAGCACGTCAGACATAAATGTCTTTTGCTTTTCGTGCAGAAAATATCTTTTTTTGTTTTTGAAATCTATAATTGTGCTACTGACGGCCGTGCTATTAGGCATGGTTGATTCCAACCGCACCTTGCCTTTGCCATCGCAGTATAAATACAAAATCGACAGGCCGGCATTGCTCTTCTGCTCGTAAGAAGCTTCATAAGGCACTTTCGGATAAGTCGTTGCCAGGTCTCGTTTGAGCTGATCAGAGTTGACTTCGTATTTGGTCACCAACGAATAAATAGACATACCAATGATAAATGCCAGCACCACCCACAGTGGCGCGGTGCGGCCGCTAAACCAGCTGCTCGGGTTCATAGAAGCGCCTTCTTCTTAACTTCGATAGAAGAGGTAAATTGGTCAAAAATGCTGATGCCCTCGAGGTCCGTTTTTTTCAATGTGCCTGTGATTAAAAGCACCTTGCCTTTGATATAGGGCAAGAAATAATTGACTTGGCGAATTTCCGTGTCATCAACTTTGCCGGTGTGAGTCACCCGGGCGCAAATAACCCCCGATGACAGTTTAGTCATCTCATTCGATTCCAGTTTAAAATCCTGGCACTGCTTAGACAATTCGTCTTCCAGCGCTTTAGCCATTTTGGCCAGACTGCCGGAAACTTTGCGGTCGGCAATAATCAAACTGCCTTTTTCCACCGTTGATTTCTTAACCAGCAAATCGTGGCCGTAAAATGGGTTTTTGGTAGCCTGCCAGCCTTTGGGCAAAGTGTAAGTCAAATTAGCCGAGCGGTCGGTTTGCTGCATTTCGTTGCTGGGCCGCTCTTGCTGGCTGCTGTCAACGACCTCCTGAAATGTTTTCTTCTCAGCCGGCGCCTCGGCCCTTTTCTTGCCTGGCCAGGCCGACGCGGGCAAAAATGAGGCGATGACGACGGTCAGGGCGACAATTAATGAATTTTGGGTGACCGGGCGCATTTGAGGTCTCGATTTAGTCATACTGTACAAACTGAATAACAGACATTTGTAGCATAAACAGCCACCCTGAAAGACTCAAGCTTTTGCTAAGTGTTTATTCTCGTACTCCTGGGGTTTCCCCTGGGTTACATTGGGGTTGGCAAGGGAATATTTTAAAAGCTGAGCAGGTGAATGTGATGCCCGAGCTTCTGGATGAACGCCCCATCAATGCCCCGGATTCGCCCGTGCGCGCCGGTATATTTGTGCAGAACATCACAAAAACCTATAAAGGCGGCAAGGTTAAAGCGCTCAGTGCCCTTTCTCTCGAAATTCACCCTGGTGAGGCCCTCGGTCTGGTTGGCCCAAATGGCGCCGGTAAGACTACCCTGCTCAGTTGTTTGATGGGCTTTTTGCGCATTGATTCGGGCAGCATTTTGATTGATGGCGAAGTGCCTGACGCCTTGACCACTCGCCAGCTGGTCGGCTATTTGCCCGAGCGGCTCACCTTCGACCGCTGGATGACCGGCCGCGACTACATGCAATATCACCATGAACTGGCTGGTATGCCTGAGTCTACTCGCAAAAGCGACTGCGAAATTTTGCTCGAGCGTGTAGAACTGCCGCCATCTACGTGGTCTATGGCAGTGAAAAAATATTCGAGGGGAATGTTGCAACGCCTTGGTTTTGCCCAGGCTCTGGTGGGTAAACCACGTTATCTGCTGTTAGATGAACCTGCTTCAGGCATGGACCCCAGCGGCGTTTTGATTGTGCGTCAACTTTTAAAGACTCTTAAGCAAGATGGCCTGACTATTTTACTTAACTCGCACCAGCTTGATCAAATAGAAAAAGTTTGTGACCGTGTCGCTTTTCTTAAAGAAGGTTCGGTTAACCGTATTGAAGATATGCACGTCAAAATCGAACAAGAAGAAAATTTGATTATTCGCTGGTTGGCCCACACTACAGAGTTAGGTGTGGAAGATTTTGGGCGCATTGCTCAAAAAGAATGCTTGAACATTGCCGAAATCAATAATGATTTTGCCAGGGTCAGCACCGCCAGTAGTGCCGCCACCGTCAAGTTGATTAAGGCTCTTGTAGCCGCAGATTTTCCTATCAATGAAGTCAGATCTGAAGACACAAGGCTGGAACGCCTCTTCATTAACTCAAGTAAGGAGGGGTCTTAAGCATGAACCGCGCTGTTTGCATCACTACCTGGCGAGAATTTAAAGCCAATAAAGTGCGCATAATAATGCTCACTCTTTTATTTCTGGCACCTCTTGTTGTTTTTACAATGCGGCGCTGCACCAGCCCGGAAGCTTTAAACGAAGATTTGCTCTCGCATCCGTGCATGGCCAGCTTGTTCACATTGCTATGGGCGGCAGGAGTAATTGGTCGTGAAGTGCAAAACGGCACCATTGCTCTGGTGCTGGCCCGGCCAATTTCGATAGCTACTTATGTCTACAGCAAATGGTTTGCCGTGGCTTTTGCCGCATCGCTCTGTGCCGTTGAAGCGGTGTTTTGCGAGCATATTATTTCGGCCGTTAATTCTCCTGCACTCTTATGGCAGACAGAATTTCTCACTAATAGCGTCGAGCGCGTTTTGCTTTGCTTCGGCACTGCGGCCTTTTTAATTTTACTGTCGTCACTGGTATCGGGCCTGAAAGACCTGGCACTGCTAGCCGGTTTTGGCTTCATCTTTATGACTCTTGCCACGGTAGGCTCTATGGTGCACCATTTGTGTGCGGCCGCAAATTTTGACGCGGAGCTGGCACGAGGCCTTGCTAAATCAGTTGAACATATCTTTGTCGGCATTATCTATCCTTATATTCCACTGTCAGTATTTTTCTCCGGTGACCTCTTTGCTGTGGGTTCGCTGATTTCGTATTCAACTCTAATAACTTGTTCTCTTGCCCTGGCCATTAAAGTGCTTACTCGCAAGGAGTTCTCCTATGCCGCCGACTAAAAGCAAAAGCACACGCTACCAACCAAAGGCTCTCTATTTTTGCGCCGGAGCTTTGCTTGTGCTTTCGGGCCTGTGTAATTTTGGTGAGCAGTTTGCCGCAAATTATTTCGCTCAGGTAAATGATTATCTGGCGGGAACCAGCCCCATTAAGTGGCGTACCCGGCAACAAGGCGAATTAGAGGCTGTTGAAAAGCATAAGCCGGTACTATATGTGGTGCTCGTCAAAGGCGACGTCTATTCTATGCGCTTAAGCGGCGAGGGTCTGCACGATAGCAATGCAGCGGCCATAATCAATAAAAATTATATTCCGGTCAAAGTGGTCTTTAACGAAGCGGGAAACTATAAAACACTGACGGGTGATTGCAAAATATTGCAAGATCGCGGCTTTAACATGTCGAGCGGTTCACTGATTACCGTGCCCTGGCAAATGGTCGGTATGTCTTGTCAGGATGTGCTTTCGACTTCAAATCTTGCTGAAATGGGTGTGGAAGATAGCGCCAAATTAGAGCAAGGCCAATTCTATGGCTACAATCAAAATTATTACCATGGCGGCCGCGGCCAGTTTGGCGAAATTCACGGCCCCACTGGCCGCGCTATTTTCAACGGTTATGCCAATCGTCAACAATTGATTGACTACCTGCAGACCGCTACCCTGTGGCACCAGTTGCCTCCTACCAAAGGCAAAGTCGCCTGGCTGCCTGCAGAGACTCTGCAAAAACCGCTCACTGAAAAGCCAAGATTGATTGCGCTGGTGGAAAATTACGGCACGGCCAGCGATTCAATGCGCCTCGATATTTTCTGGAGAAAGACACACTACGAGAGAATCAACCAATCTTTTGAGCCAGTACTGGTGGAGTTTCATCACGGCGACAGAGCTTATAATGAAAGATTGCAATACTTAAAAGATAAATATGGCGTCACCTGTTTGCCGGCTCTGGTTGTGGAAGGAGCTAAACTAAAAGCACCCATGGTGCAATATGGCAACTCCGGCAGCAGCGGCACTGATGACTTCTTGCATTCGGCTCTTACCGGTGAGCAAAAGATTTCAAACCCTCAATTAGACAGGTACCCGCATGGCGCTCACTACCGCGCACACCACCATTGAAGTAGACGGCAAAACTCTCCACATTCCCCAAGGCATTAATTACAGCTGCTCCGGCTGCGGACGCTGTTGCAACGGCGTGGCCGTGCCCATGACTCAGGACGATTATGAGCGGGTATCAGCCATCGATTGGAGCAAAGAGCTGCCCGAGTTCGACTGGAGCCGCCAGTTCAGAACGCTTAGTGCCAAAGAAAACGACAGCTCGACCTATACCCACGCCATTCGCCCTACCAACGATGGCCATTGTCCATTTTTGATCAACAAACTCTGCCACATCCACGCCACCCGCGGAGAGCACGTCAAGCCGCTTATATGCGGGCTTTTTCCCTATTCGTTCAATCACACGCCTTCGGGTGTTTACTTGACGGTGAGCTTCCGCAGCAACGCCGTGCTCGGCAATATGGGCACGCCCCTCACCGAGCAAATTGATACGCTCAAAGAAAAGTTTGCTGTTTACAACACTCTTTATACGGCCCGCTCGGTTATTTGGGATTCAATCAAGTTAACCGTAGACAAACCAATCAGCTGGCCGCAATATCTGGAATATGAGCAGGGTGTGCTTACCGCTCTGACGCAAGAAAATGTGCCTCTCAAACAAAGGCTCTTTGCCGCTTCTGACGCGCTCTTCAAAGATTTGAACAAGCCGCCTGTACCTGCTGAAATAGCGCCACCTAAAGGTATCGACAAGAAATTTCTAGCCGGATTGTTTGCTCTTTATTATCCGAGCGACGCTAAGTTTCTCAACAAAGATGTGGTCTTTAACGGCGTCAAATTTGCACTTGATCTAGCCATGAAAGCACCTAAGTTTAGAGTGGTGAATAAGTCATTTACCTTTGAGGAATTGACGGCTTTTCCCTGGCCCAAAGGCGATCTTGAGATTGAAGACTTGTTGACCAGGTTCTTGTATTCGCGAGTATTCGGCAAGTGGTACTTCGGTGGCGGCTTTGCTCAGTTGAGCGTAATTGCAGGCTTCCATCACCTGGCCATGCTTGTAACTTTAATACGCCTGCACTCTGCCGGCCTCGCCATCGCCCGTGGTGCTGATCAAGTATCGATGATTGACGTAATGGTATCAGTCAGGCAAGTAGAAGAGAAAGTGCAAGAAGCGGTTCTCGACGGTTACAGTGCCGCTCTCTGGGAGCTGATGCTCTTTGCTCCGGGGCGCCTGCGCAGAGTGCTGGAAGCCAGTATATAACTAACGCAACTAATTCGGTAGATCGTGACTTTTGTCGCGATTTAGATAGTCTTGCATCATCGCTGTTCTTTCACTTTCTTCGACATCTGTCAGTAGTCGCAATGGCGGCGTGGTTATTTGCTGCGCGCCGTCGGTAACATCGAACGGAATTGGAATTTTTAAGGCTGCAAATAAATTGCGTGCGGCTGGTGTGTCATGCATGATATCGAAACGCGGAAAATGATGACCAGCGGCTCCTATTTCGCAGTTTACACCGGAGCCTGGATGATACCCGCCACGGAGATAAAATCTTAACGCGGCATATTCTTCCGTGGTCGAAAAATCATTGCGCTCCTGGTTTTTAAACTGGCCCATTTGCGCGAAAATCAAACTAAAAGGTGCCTCTCTCAAAAAGGAGGCTATTTTTGATTTGTTTTGCCTTTCTGCAAACTGCACCAGTCGCGGCCGTAGCGCATCGTCGCATCTTTGGGAGGGTGGGATGCTTTCCCATGAAATGGCGACATCGGACCAGTAGACGACATCTTTTAAAGAACCACGGGCTATAGCTTTGTCGATTTTTTCCAAATGATCTTCTAATGTGGGCGGATAGTTTTCTTTTGCAGTGGGAGCAACCGTTGGCGCAGCACTGTTTGGAACGTTCGTTACTTCAGTGCTTTGTTTCTGAGCAACAGGAGCCGACACCTCTGTCGTCGGCTTAGTTTTGCCTGTTAGTTGCAGTAGATATCCTGAAATTATTGCGGTATCTCTTTTTTGCAATTGGGCTAGCTGAAAAAGTTCAAGGCAATATGTAGTTGCCTGTTGCTTCAGTCCCAGACCAATCAGAGCTTTTAGTTTGCCAATCTGATCAGATTCTCTGCTTTCATCTTTAAGAAGTTGAGTGAAGCAATTAAGAGCCAGTCGGTAGTGCGGACGAGCAGCCGCTTTTGACTTGCTTAACCCAGCCAGTTCCATGTTTGCACCAGCGCGTAATCGCAGGCCGTCGGCGTTTCTTCTGTCATTTTTTTTAATTGAAAGATCCAGCGTTTTTAAAACCCCTTCAAAATCTTTCTGCTCGATCAGTTTTTTCGCGTAGCGATTAAGTTCATATTCATAAAGGCTTTTAAGCGCAAGGTCAAAGAGCTTTGTCCCAGGAGCATAGAATTTCTCCCGGCGCAGTCTGGGATCGGACAGACCGGCAGGCACGTATGGTGGCAGTGGAACGATCTCGGGCTCTTGCGTAATCGCATAGCCGGGAGGAGGTAGAGGCACGTTGCCGGCTGGAGGAATGCTACCACATGCTTGCGCGTGTACTTTGTCTGCAAACAGTGTGCTACATGCCAGGCACGCTGAGCACACAATGAAAAGTTTGACTGACGAAAGCCTTTGCATCAATGGATACCAGTGCAGCTTACTGCTGCTGCGAATTATCCTTCCCATAATAGCGCGGAATGGTTAATCCGCCCTGAGAGCCAGTTGCTTCTTCTAAAGAGACAACCTGTCCGTAAAAACGAGCGGTGCCGCCACCGCTTGATTGATATTTTAGATTTTCAATTTTAGTTTCGATGGCTTCAGCGTGACTTTGTTCGCTTAGTTTTACCGTCAGGTTTTTCACTGACAAACCGAGAGGCACCGATGTGTCGCCGCCTTTGAACTTAGCCTGGTTGTTTAAAACCACATTGAAATTATTCATGTCACCGGTGTTGGTTTCCAGCTGACTCTGGCCGCCGGCAGCAACATCTATATTGCCGTGAATGTCTTTTATTGTGACCTGGGCCGAGCCGTCCAATTTTATTGGACAAGCTTTTGTGCCGGTGCTCAGTTTGCCCAAGCGCATGCGCCCGTTTTCGGTAGCGGTTATGCTGCAATCGCCACTCACATCTCCTAACTCCAGTTCGCCACTGCCGCTGCTGACAATGTTGAGAGCACCCGATGCCCAATTGTCTACATGAGCAGGTAGAGTGCCCCGCCAGTTGAGTGCCACTACGCCACTGTAATTTTCAGGAACAAGTACTTGCACGCAGTCAACTTCGTTGTCGCTGCCTTTGCGTCCTGAACCGTTTTGCACGCGGTGACCATCGATGAAGATGCCTTCGCCATTCATCTCTAGACCTTTAACGCCTTTTTTTACCGCTTTCTTTTCTACCAGTAATTTTTTGCCATCAATATAAATGCCGCTGCTGACCATGCTGATACTGCCGCCCGGGCC
>Ga0163154_10000453_pt1 | contig 62658 bp, 69 predicted proteins | sample OliLakLV19MP9P1_FD_148649 | JGI IMG/M metagenome (GOLD analysis project Ga0163154, IMG submission 148649) | Freshwater microbial mat bacterial communities from Lake Vanda, McMurdo Dry Valleys, Antarctica - Oligotrophic Lake LV.19.MP9.P1 | ecosystem: Environmental > Aquatic > Freshwater > Lake >...
GGTCCGCTGGGGGTGGAGCTGCGCCTGGGGGAGCTGCGCCGGGTTGTGGCGGCATTCCAGTTGCTCCGGAGCCTGTATTTCCGGCACCAGCTGCCATAGCGGCCTCTTCCACTAATGTATCCATGCTTTGCTCTTGCTGCATCCTCTTCTGCATTTTTGCTTGCTCTCGTGCATATATCATTTCCTCTTCTAGGAGCCGCTTGTTCTCCTCCTCGTAGTCCAACCCTACAGACGACAATCCGGTCGACTTGCTGATTTGCTGGCCCATCATGAGCTGCAGCTTAGCCATCTGGCGATTCAGGTCATCGGCATGTGTGACGCGCGTGAGTTTAACATTCGCCGGCTCCCACGATTTAACCTTTGCAATTCCGTGCGCTATATGACTTAGGAATCTATTAAGGTTGTGCGGTAAATGCGCCCAGTTAGCCTCAAATACGCGTAACGCTGCCGGAGCCGCCTGCATAGTTAGAGTGCCGTTATACAGTTCAACGGGCATACCGATACTACGTAACAATGTATCAATACCCTGATCAATTAGATCTTTAGGCGCTAACTGAGAAGCATCACCACCAAGAGATTGATAATTGATTGGATAAGGTAATACATTCCAACGAGCCGGGTCTTTTCGTCGTGCGCGAATCATAGCCTGTACGCGCGCATTAAATCCACTTAGATTCACATTATGCACTGGATCATTAGTTTGCGCATCACCGCCCCTAGGTGCTGGTGTGATCACACGGAATGGGATAATATAATCGAGTACGACGCCCTCGTTATAGCGTTGAAGCATCTGTACGTACCATGCTTGACGAAAATTAGCTAGAACTCGTGAAATGCCCCAACCACGATTACGCAAGCCAGCGAGGCCGTCTTCGCGCATATGGTAGATTACACCCCGATCAAACATTAAATTCTGCTCATTTTTAATAGCTTGGATGACTTCCCAACTTGCATACTGTAATTGGTGTAGTGTGCCTTTCTGGATCAGAGTTTTATAGTCTGCCGGTATTTTCCAAATATATCTAATTTCATCACTATACGGATCCCATAGAATATCGATTTCATGCGGATTCCATCGCTTAACTTTTACGCCGGTACCGCTAGCTACGCGCCGATCATTATGCCGCCATTGATCGCGTACGTGGCAGCTCGGGCATGTTGCGTTAAATGTGAAATTGTCCCACTTAAAGTTGAATCCGGGCGTGTCGTATACAATATCGAGCGGCGACTCATAAGCGCAGTGTGGGCAACTTAAATACCGCTTAAACGGTACATGTAAGCTGGTAAAACTATTCCCGTAAATAAGGTAATCCAGACCGACGCTGTATAAGGCGTTCTTTATCCCGATAGTATCCTCAAAAAATTCAAGATACTTATCTTTTTCTTCACTGCTTAGATCGCCTTTACCGGTGTCTATAATGTGTATATCTGTCAAGAAGTACGAGACGACGCGGCCAACAGCTTCTCGATATGTGCCGTTTGCGCACGCTATGAACTCGCACCACCTTAGCGCTATGCCAATTGTTTCCGGCATAGACAACGATGCGATATCGCAGAATGGGTCTGGAAATCGATCATCCTGGTGCATACCGCCCTGCCGGCCACCGAAGTCGCCGTTATTGTTAGCCATAATGCGCCCGCTATTTCAGTTGTTTATGTACGACGGCCGCAGCTTGTTTCCGAAAATCCGCATCTAATTGCGCGATTACAGGTTTTTGAGCCGGGTGTATCTTTTCGCCATTCTCGACAACATCGAGCTTGGGGGTGATATCTTCGCGGATGACGCCTAATTTTTCCATAATCAATTTTCCGCCATGACAGCCTTCTCAACAGCTAATATACAAAATTCTTTACCATCATAAACATACTGAAAACCCGTTGTTTGGACAAGATACAATCGCCTATCATTATTTATCTGTAATGCCCATGGGCGCTGATACGGGTCAGTTGACGGGGGGAACCATCTGGCGGCAGATTGACTATAACCTAGATTATACACAAGTACAATGAATCCTGTGCCTGTTAATGCGTCGTCGTCAAAGTTGACATCAACGATAACATCATGAAAAAAGGCCGGGACTGTGCCTATACCCTCTTTTTCAAAATATAGCAGTTTGTCTGGGGCGGTGGCTGGGGCGGCGAGAGCGCCACCGGCTAGCCCCGTAGCGTGCCCCCTGGCGGCCGGTTTGAGGCCGAAGGCCGCCATGGGGCTATAACCGCGGTCGGCCGTCGGAGGGGCACTAGCGTTGTCGTAGTCGGATGGGTCACTATTGTCAGCGTGACCGCCGGAAGGGCGCTGTGTCGTGGTTAGAGCTGGCCGCTGCTCAACCTTATTTTTAGCGACTATGCCGGAATTAGCGAGTTTTGCGAGTTCTTCAAATGCCACAGCTGCGCGCTCCCGTATATCAGAAATATCATTACCTGGAATCTTATTTTTTGCTAGCGCTATTGCCTGTAATACCGCCTCTTTGGTGAAGGCAGATAACGGTAGAGTACTACCACGACCAGTATTATCTGGATCAAGTGTAATTACTAGAGCATTTTTATCGTGCGGATTAAAGTTGATAGGTAAGCCATCTGGCGCTGAGGGCGCAACAATCACGCCTTTAAGCCCGTGAAATCGACCACGCCCGATTGCGTCAGCCACAGTCCGCCCGCCTTCGAGCATTTCCTTAGACGGATCTTTATAATTAGCCATAAGACCTACTCTCCAATAGTTAAAAAAAGGGCGGGGCGCCTTTAGGGCGCCCCACCTTTGAATGCCGCGGCATCCAGTGAATCACAAATCACATACAGATCATCTTTTTTTACATGGAAAAAGAGACGGCCTAATGGTAGGCCTGATCCGCAAGCTATTGTTAATTGTTCGGGGGTAGTTATGACTTCCGCATAACAACTCCCGTTCAATAATTGACCCACGACTAAACCCTTTGTATCATCCGCTGGAAATGTCGGCAAGACATTTGGTTCGGCGTCCCGGGAGAGAAGCCAACTTAAAGCGGATACACGTTTAGGTTTTAGAAGATGCCGCATATTCATGATTTATTATCCCGCACAATTCTCGCGTATTGTTTGCGCGCACTGAACAACATGATCAGCCAAGTCGCCTGGTTCCAGCTCTTGGTTGATCTCGTCCAATTCCTCTGTCCATACAGGTGCCTGACTCTTAACCAGGTCGGCCTGTGTTGGCCAGAAACTCCCGATCGCGTACGACGGCAGCGTGTTTAGCGCAGCTGCGTCCACGATCTGGATCTTCGCATATGCCCCTACGCGGAGGGGCTCCTTCGGATTTAGAGCTGCGGTGATCAGCTCATCATCCCGCACATACTCGCGCACCGCTGCCCCCATGGGAAACGTACTACGCATCGCCCGAGCAACCGCTTCTGGATCCTCGGCAATAACCTGGTTGATGATGCGTGACACTGGAAGCGGTGCCTCCGGAGCCATGAGCGCATCAAGCAGGTCAGAGTCAGAAACCAGTTCTGGAAGAGGTACACTGGTACGCATGGCAGCGAGTAGCTTATTGTATAGCTCTTCGTCGGCCAGGTCCGCCCAATTCCCCTCCAGATTATAGTCGGCGAGGATTTTCCTCGCCGGATTAGCGGCTTTGAGAACTTTACGAATTGGGTTCGGAAGCGGGGCTCCGAGCAAATCCGTAAAATCTTCATAGGCGCGCTGCTCTAGAAAAGCCCGCTTCAGATCGGCATCAAGGACGATCGCCGCATCAACGAACCTCGTACCTTGGGACACGATCTCGGCTTCCGCCACAAGTCGATTACGGTACGGCTCACGGAATCCTTCCGGGAACTGATCCGCAATCGCATCTACCTTTTTGGGGTCTATCGGCAAACGATTACTCGTCAGCAGACAGACAAGCTTTGGCAACGAAAGATGCTCGACATCGTTGTCGACGCTCGCTACCAATGCTTGTAGACAGTTATTGGCCGCCGTAAATAGCACATGTCGTGCCTTGGAGTCCAATACCTGCCCAATCGCCCCAGCCCCAGGCTCCTGCATGAAATTGTATGAGCACAGGAAGTGCTCATTTCCGCGTACATCGCCATTCGAGTATTTGAGCTTACCGCTCACTTCATCGTAACGGCTTGTTGCGCCATACAGGTTCAACATCGGTTCTCCGTCGCTACCGCGCGTAGCGGTCAATAGCACGAAAAACGGACGTTGAGACCACTGCTTCTCCCAATGCAAAGGCCGAAACTGGTCTATGCTATGGGCGCAGCCTGGACCGGGCAGCACAAGAAGCGCACCCCGGCCAACCAGGCAGTCGGCATAACGAAGAAAATCCTCACGCAAGTCAAGATACCGACACAGCTGACGCTGCGACTTATCTCCTGGCTTGAAATTATCACGGCGACGATCTCCGCCTTTTCGCGTATGCGCCGTGTAAGGATTCCCGCCGCTGACATGTCGACCTTTCATATCTACTACTCCTTTGGTTCCGCGTACTGGCAGTACTCGCTCCAATTTCTGAGAACATGGGCGCGCCGCCCATGTAGTCTTGGAACGAGCATTACCCTAGAAAACGACCTCCAGTCATTCTCTGTGACCACTATGGTCTCCGGGTTTCCCCGGTTACGCGCCTGATCATAAAGCATTAGCTCTAGTTGACCAGATGCAATTTTTCTCTGCGAAAGAACAGGAACATCGCGGAATACGACGCAGCTGAAACTAGTCGCTGGACTAAGTGTTGCCATCAAGTCATGCAGCCTCCAGTGGGCATTACGCCCGTGTAAGTATTCATTACCCCGTAACGGCAGTGAGACAGAGCAATGAATATGCCAGGATTTTGCCGATTATTTAGCTATCAGGATCAGGTAGCGCAAAATCAAAATTATCGAAACCGGCAGCGTCACCGCCACTATCGAAAAAGTCGTCTGCTTTACCGGAGATAGGTTTATGCTCAGATTGTGTGTGGATTTCAGGTGGAGACGCTAGATGAATTGCATCAACCCCTAAGTACCCTGTATCATCTGGTTCTAACGCGTGATCGTCAATCGCGAATAGTGGTTGCGGGCCCCAGGGCGTGAGTAGATGCCTGAATGGTGGTTTTGAAATCTGTAACTGGTGCCCCGAAAATGCGAATACAGATACGTCGTGATTTACTAGCGCGGCAATACGCTCAGTGATTTCTCCGAGCGTATCGTGTGTTTCTCGGTTTAAATCGCCGTCTGGGTGCAGTACTACCAGATAAAATTTTACAGGCGGCATTGTATCCGTTGGTGGGTGCGGCTCTGGCGGTTCTTTCTTTTTAGTCATTTATCGCCCTTTAGTTCGCGAAATACGGCACCTAGGTCTACGGATGGCGCAGGCTTGATATGAGATAGGCCGTGTGTTTCATTTCTATGTACTGTCGTAACGAATGGCGGGTAACCGCGTGTTGGCGCTAAGTGCGCGATATAGTCATTATGTAGCACCCCGAATACAGTTGTAGGAATTACACTATCCAGCGTAATCGCGAATGGGTCGGGCACACGGAGCTGGTACTGAACAGAACGCGCAAAGAAATTATCTGGACCGGCTATACCGATTGCACCTAGAAAATTAAAACAATCTTCGGACATAATTTTTGGTATGGCGTATATGCGCCTATTCCAGTCAATACGCTGCCCTTCGTGCATTGTGATAGGGATGCCGGCGAAGAATGGTGGCGAATCTGGACTGAGCGCTACACAAAATGGCTGCTGATCTGTTTGGACATTAAACCGCGCGACAAAGTCCCTAAGCGGATCTAAATGTAATCGCCCGTGTGTGATCAGCAATGCGTACGTAAAGCATACGACATCCGGGCGTCGCTCATGTAGTGCGGCTAAGCACGATACCCGCGCGATTGGAGCGGAGTCAGTTATAGCGGCTAGTTGGCCTAATGCGTATTCGCTCATGTTGTTTTCTTTACGTGCGGTACACTGGCCATTATCTGCTGTAGCAACATTAATAATACAAATGCCGCGTCGACTACATTATCTACGCCATCGGTTTTATACTTCGCCGCATCGAAAGCTGTGTTTAGTGTTTTGTTGGCTGCGGCTATCATATCTTCTTTACTAGCGCGGCCGTTTCCCGTTGCAAATTTCTTGATCGTAGATATACCGAAACCGAAAGCCGGCAAGCTAGCTTCTTGCGCCCACGTGGCCACTGTGACCTTCATACCGCCTAGTACCTCTGACGCTTTAGCTACCCGCGCTAATACGGCCGGTATACCGAATTTCTTGTTTACAAAGAACTCTTTCGGTGGCGAGTATTTAACGTCCTCATATGCTATAGCGTCTGGGTTTACTGCATTTAGAAATGCCCGTAAGCGCACAAAACGACTAGCCCCAGAATCTAATCCACTACAAGACAAGTCCCACTGATACAAATGTACATTCTCTTGTAGCATCTTTTTTCCGGGAATAAAATCATAAATAGCCACGCCACAGCTACTGCCGAGATCTAGGCCTATACAGCGTATTGCGCCAGCCACAAGCTTTGGGATTTTATCGATAAATATGGTTGGGTCTTTATGGAGCCGGTATTTAGGCATTGTTAATTCCTGCTAGACAAACCGCACGTGCGTGCAAGATAACCTATAAACGCGCTAATGGCTATATTAGTAGTTGATTTTGGCGCTTTAACTTTACGGGCCGCTTCTTGCTCAAGTATTTCAGCTAATTCTTGGCGTAACTTACTGCACTCTTGTCCGAGTATATTACATCGGCAGCTTAGCAGATCATTACGCGCCTGTAATGTTTCAAGTATCGGAGACGTACGCTCTAGCGCGGCATTAGTGGCAAATTTATGCGCACTAGCGGCGAAGTCGATCATAGCTGTGTCGGCGGCCGATGGTTCGCCTATTACTGTGACATCGCGTACGGCTTTAAACCACGCGGCACATACTACATAGCCAATTGTGGCAAATAAGAACTGCCTGACGGAGTAACGAATATCGTAATAATCTCGCCGCGATAATGCCTGCTCGAGCGAAGTAACCGGATCGGCTGCGCTAATGAAGTCTCGTTGCGCCCTGGCTAGTACCTCCGCCGCCGCACCTAATTCCGCTGAAGTAATATTGTGTTCTGCCTTCCAGCGTGTTGCTTCCTCGCTAATATCGTTGCAGTCAAGCTTTTCGATCGCAGACCGCATTAGTGTCGGCGTGATATAGGCGTAGTCGCGCTCGGGGTGATATAGCGGTCCGGTCTCGCCTCTCGGCTTAAATCCAATTCCCATGACGGTCCTCTTTTAAACTAGTACTCTTAGTTACGCTAAACGCCCGTTGGGTACAGACCGCTCGGGCTTAGGCGTTGCTGGCAGCTTGTTTTATTGCCTCGGTCGCTAAACACGATAAACATAATTCAACACTACGCGCCGGGCTGAAGAATTGTTCCTTAGAGCAAGATGCGCACATTCGCTGCTCTAAGCCTATAGGAAACACAGACGCCGGGCAATCCGCATAACCGAATACGCACTGCTCGCATTGGTGGGTGAAGTCTTGTGGGCATAAAGCCGTTCGGGTTCGTATGGCTAATATGGCTTTGTTCCATTTACGCATAGACGCGGTACAAGTCACATGCTGAAATTGTGGCGTTTCCTCACTCTTCTCGACGTCTATCTCGACGAGCATGCGCAAATTAGCGAAATACAAAGCATTGGTAAATGGCATTGCGTGCGAGAATCCAACGCTATACGCGATAGCTGCGCAACTACCTTTCGATATAAACTGATCAAACTCAATCGCGCATGACGAGCCGGCCAATACCCGACACTTGAAATTATATCCAGATCTACGCCCGCGTGTTGCCGCATATACGTGCGTTACCTGCACAGGCACCCACTCATTTTCCGATTGCTTTGTCCATGGCAATACCGGATTACCGCTGATCAACATATCGATATTGCCGGCGAGACGCCAAGAAAAATTATGTGCATCTTGCTGCGATAGCGTTATACCCGCCAAAGACCGCGCTGATTCAAAAAATGCATCATGCGAAATCGTTGCTGGTAATGCTCTCGAAGCGTCAGCCACCATATCCCGAAACGTCTGCCCCGACAATGTCGACGTGATGAACGGCTTAAGTGCTAGGTACAACTTCTTGCGCTGGCGGCGAATCTGCGTTAGGTTGAATCGCTTTTTCATCTTCTTTAATTTCTGGTGTACTTGGATTGCTGGCATTTAACGCTTGTTGGATTGATTGCTGTACGCCAAGAGCAACATGTGTAATTAGGGCTAGTTCTTGATGCATGCGCTCAATCAATGTACGAAGCGCTACAGAAAGCATTTGAGATACCTCACCAATGCCGCGGACTGTGTCCAAGGTAGTAGAGTAGTCTACGGAATTAACCGAGAAATTAAGCGTGACTGACGCGATTTGTACATTATCCGGCAAAACATTACCCTGAGCTAATCCGTTTAATGGGCGAGCTAATTCCCGTAATACGGAGTATTGCTCGTATAGCTCGTTAAATTTATTACCAGCGTGTTTTAATGCTGCAGCTGGTTTTTCCACGACTATGGTTGACGTAGATTCCTCTCCTGGCGCTGAACTAGGGCCAGGTAAAAATTTAGCTACATTTTGCTGTTGTGACAGCATAGAACCTAACGCCTTTAATGTAGCTGGGTCACTGACTTTAATGGGGAGTACCGTCATTAGTTATCCTTTTTCTATTGCCATTGCGAAACCAATCCAACAAATCATGTAATCTGCATTTCCTGCGGCATCATATACGAGCTCCACGGGATCGCCAGTAACGATGTGTAGATACTCTATTGTATGCGAGACATGTCCGACAATGGACAAGCCGAGTTGCAGCATAAACGCTAAGGCCAGATCAGCCTTAGCGTTCAGTTTGTACTGAAATAACGGTATACGTACGTATTCATCCGCACCGGTATTTAACCATAGCGGTACATTACCAGGTAAATGTGGCGCCTGCAATACTCGCCAATAACGCTTACTGCGCGGTTCAACTAGCGCGGGCATAAACGTTGATCCGATAGGCCAGGTAGATCTAGTTTTAACTATATCTAGCCTGGAGAGCTTAATCTTCATTAACTGCCCCATAGTGCAGTTCTACCGGTTTAGTTGGCGTCGATACGGCTACCGCGATGGGTAATACGACTATACCCTCTTTAGCTGCCCGTAGTATCCTAACAATACCATCTACATCAGATTTTGAGTACTTGCCTGCAATAAGTTTAGTGATACCGGTTACGAATTTATCTCTGATCGATATGGTGGCAAATGAGAAACGCGCCGAAAATCGGGTAACTGTTTCGCCTACTTGCTCGGACGCGGCGTCGTTTCTAGTCCATGCGCCGGTAGGTGTTTCTCGCGTATATATGATGCTTAGCCGCCCATACTGGTCGTATACCAGTAAGAATAAATTGTCTGATAGCTCTGGCACCATGGAAAATATATGCGGATGCTGTGAGGTTGCCACTAGCGGTAGTTCGCCAGCATTGGACATATTAACCACAACACGCTCAAATGCGACGTAAAAGGTTCTTGCTTGCCGCTTACCTAGTTCATCGCGACTGCCGTATGTGCGTACGAGCCCTACTTCAAGCGCGTTAACGCCTGGCTCAATCACAGTGGGAACATTCTTACAAAACAACATACAATTTCCTTTTATTTAGGTTAGATTTCTCGAGAGTAGGCTTTTGATGGAATGGTGGAATCGCATTCCGCTTCGACTTCTCTGGCGAGATCGTCGGCTAGCTCATCGTCAATCTTTTCAAGATACTCGTCAATACGTCGGATCATTGCGCGATGATCGTGAATTGTCGATTGTAGTTTCTCAAAATTTACATCGACATCGGCGAGATAGCCGCGCACGGTATCATTTAATTGGGTTGGTGACGCATTCATTATTGCGTCATAAAGTCCGTTATCGGCCAGCCAGAGTTTATCCGAGCGTGCGATAAATTTGCGCTGGTACTCTAGTAGGTCGTACACGCGCTGCTTTAGGCCTCTTGGCGCGCGCATTTTAGATTGCGTCTTTTTAGCCGGTCCGCGTAACTCGGACAACTCGACCATAAGTGCCCGTGTAGTGTAGGCTTCTTTTACGCAACGGTCTTCCATAACTTTGCGCTGTGTAGGATCTTGCACAGCTAATAGCAATTGTACATGCGATGCTGTCAAGCGCCAGTTAGGTCGAGAAGGGCATCGGGCATTTATGAGACACATGATATCAGCTTTAGTGGGGTACGCCTCGAATACACGGCGGGCATACTCGAACTGATCAGCTGGGATGCTGTTATGAAAGAAATGCGTTAAAAGCGCGGATGGGCTCATATGTTGCGTGCGTTGCTTATCTGTTAAATAATTCTCTGGGTTTGTGTCGATCTCATTGATGAGCTCCCCGACACGCCACATCGTCATAATATTCGCGGCATGTTGTTCCGCAATCATTTCATCTATTTGCCCTACGACACTACGCAAATTTATATGCATATCTGCTATTGCGTGGCGAGCGGCAGCGGCATCGGGTGTGACGATTGTTAATTCAGAACTCATCTTCGTTCCTTATTTGTTGGAGTAGGTAGTAGCATTTGCATACCTGTAGTTTGAATCTTATGACGCGACATTAAATGAGCTGTTCTAGCATACCGTAGTATAGCGCATACAAGATCAAGTGCCGTGCGCGATGTCAGCGATCTTCCAGTAAATACATCAAGAGGATCCCTGGGCTCCGTATCTTTGCCGACTTGTATAGCATTTTTAACGATATGCTTGGCGTCATCATGCGCTAAACCGAATCGCGCTAAATACCCAACCCACTTCTTGACAATTGCGTTAAACTCTGATTTATCGCTGATGCCGAGCGGTTGCGCTTCTAATATTTTCATACGTGCCGCTAACATATCCATATCTACGATTTTAGCGTAAGCACTGTGGATTAATTCGCCTACTCGGCCCATGATGTCGGCCCCAACGTGGATAACGCGGCCGGTGCGCCCAGTTGGCGACAAAGCGACGCCATATGGTGTATACAGGCACGGCACGGCTTTGGCCGAATTGCCCGAGTCCTCGCGATTACTGAAGTACCACCCCGCAGAATATACATCGCCTGAACGCGCGACGTTTGTGCGACGACTACGTGGATCAATAATATAAATAGATAATGCGCGCCCAATTATTTCTGCGCGATAAAAATAGCAATCTGGAGCATGCTCTCGCATTGCTATCAGCACGGCTTCAAAGAATATAGCATTATCCAGAATCTTATGATTAAGCCCATAAAGTCCGTCAATCGCGCGGGCGGCGTGATCGACAAGTAGTGTCTTTTCGCGTAACTGCTCAAATTTTACGCGCAGCGCTGTGTTATAAATGGCGACGGCGGCGGGTACATTACAATCGTCAAGATTGTTATACTTGGCGACTATTAATCCAGAGATGTCTCCGAATACGCGCGGGAGGCCTGGGCATATAGCGCCGGCCACTGCAGTAAAGCCGAGAATATTAAATCGATAACCTGTCTCAATCAAACACGCGTCAGCAGCAAGGCGAAGTTGCATTTCGTCCGATATCGTTATGATTTCTGTATTAGCGCTGCGTTGTTTCAGAAAATCTAAACAGTCAGCTTCTTGATTAGCAGAAAACGCTAAGGCAATAACGGGCGCAAACGTTGCCCGCCTTTGCTGCGACACGCGATCGAGCATTAGTCCACCACTTGGGTCCACTCATTTCCGAGAGCCGCGCAAAATGAAGCTAGCGGCTCGATAAATAATGGCCTGTCCGAGGTATTAGCAGGATACAGAGTAAACTGTAAGCGCTGAGTCCCGGGCACACGTTCTTGTCCGATGCTCCAGTGATTATACGCACAAAATTGTGTTTTAATCACTGGGAACACACATACAAATGGCATTGTATGCGGATTAATCCCTTTAGTAAATAGCACACGTCCAATTGCTTTAATCAGTTTATTCTTAACAGCTGGTCTGAACAAGTCCGGTAATGCGATCTGGTGTAAAAACGGAATACGCTTACCGCATAATACACCAGGGAACGCCGTATAATGATGATTGAACCACTGAAAATTTAAGTTATCTTCATGTGATTCTCTTCGACATTGATTCACCAATTGCCCCCAGCTATTCGGGCTGCCGCCGCATCCCGTAAGAATGCGCTTAATTATGCGCTCTTCATACGCTAGTTGCCGCTGTGCCCGAATAATCTCGACGGACGGTGTTGTTTCGCCAAAAATATTCTGGAAGAATTCGTCACGATCCATTTCTTACTCCGCAAATTGTCCAAGAGGATCAAGGTCCGCTGTGAGCGCAAAATCATCAACTGAGCTTGCGGCGGCCATTAGTTCTGGATTATCTGTCTTGTGATCTTCTTTGAGCTGTACAAGTACCTGCTCTCGATATTTAACCGCGGGATTGCATACTGCATATTGATTTATGCCAAGTAATCCATGCACCAAGCTTTTAACTCGATCATTCCGCTCGAATAACATGGATAGCTCAGCTTCTGGAATAGCCTCTTGTTTGGTTACACCTAATGCGGTGGACCATACGAGAGGTATATCAGAGTTTTTGGTGCCGTGCTTATACTCCACATCGCATACCTGGCGCATTAGTTCTGCTATTTTCGGGTCGTGCCCTGGTTGTGGTTTACGATCCGAATCTTGTACATCTATCAAAAGTCGTGTCGTTGCTGTGTGCCAGTCCCAGTAATGATGCTGCTGTGATGTGTATGCGATAATTTCACCATTAGGCGATACAACCGGTACAGAGCGTGTATACCACATTAGATTCACAACGCAACGTCGGCCAGGGGCGCCTAGATTATTCTTTGTTGCGATAATGCGTACAGCTTGCCCCTCTTGACCGGACTTCTCAACCATTTTGCGCGATACACGTTCCATGTCCAAAATCAGTGTTGGATAATAATCCAGGCTGGCGCCACCTGGGGCGTACTTTTTAGGCGCGCCGAATCCCATTTGATTAATTTCTTCTTTCAGATGGTTAGTCGCGACAAACGCGATCGGATAATGGCGCAGTGACGGAACTAATGCGGTTCGCATAAAATCAGATAAGTTTCGCGCTAGATACGGATGGCCGGCTGAGGCGTGGCCCTCTTCGGACACTTTATCGACACGACGCTCGACTTCAACGGCTGAGATAGAATCGATACCGATGCACATTGGATATGCGTTACCGGTGGTGTCCTCATCCGACTGCTTGTGAATTAACTGGCACAAACCGATATACTGTTTCTGCCACTCTTCTACCGTGTTTGCCTGCACCGCGACGACACGCCGCATATAGTCCGGATTATGCCCGCAAATACCGTCAATCATACTGCGGCTAGCTTTGTTCTCTGTATCAATAACAACTCCGCCGCCGCCATATACTGCGAACCAACGCATGATCTCAAGCAGCAGCGCAGATTTACCGGCAGAGAACTCGCCTCGGAGTTGCACGAACCGCGAGAGCGGAAAGATATTACTCTGAATAATATAGCGGGCGGATAATGCTGGAACTGGTAAACCAATCAGAGGATCTTGCGCCTCAAGTGTGGCTTTCAAAATTTCAGTTATTACAGGATGTTCGCCGGTTGGTGTGCTTACACCTGGCTCAGCCATCTCGGTCTTCTTACGTCTACCCATTTGAACCCCTAAGTTAATAGCGGCTACAAAGCACGCTCATGTACCACGAATTACACACTAATAAATTATCGCTTGGCGGCGGCGGCCTTGGCGCGGGCCTGGGCTACAACATCGGAGATACTTACCGGTACCGGGGGCTTGGCTACTCCCATTGCCGATTGTAGCTGACTAAAGGCTGCAGTTGTCTCCTCGGGTAGCTCATCGGCCAGGTCGTCCCATGGCGTAATAATCGCAGGACTAGTCGGTGCAGCAGGCACTGGCGTAGCGCGGCTGGAAATTTCACGATCGGGCGAGCTAGTGGCCGATTCCGGCGCGGACGGTACCGCAACTGTAGTGCGATTACGCCCCTGTAATGCCCGAAGATATTCCGGCCTATCACGCCAGGCGAAATCAAGCGCCTCATGCGGGAAAGAGTCCGCCATGAGTGCAGCCTGTTCCTCAAATGTGGGCACGTACATAAATTCATCAAAAGTGCTATTCTGATTACGCACTTGATCCGTATACGCATCTAACGTTACGCGCTGTCCGTTAAATGTATCATGTAGCACGACGGAATGCTGCTCAATCGGCAACTTTGCGTCAGGCTTAGCGATTACCTTACCTAGAATAACTGTCTCATTAGGATTCGCGTTGGACATAGCGTAATACGGGACAGTCACATATTCCGGACCTTCAATAGAGATACCGTGTGGTCGCGGCGGGCGGGGCTGCAAAGCTGCGCCATACGACTTAGAGATAACTGTGATTAACTTGGCCTGATCATTCAACATATCACCACAGAGATAATTTTCATCGGCATCCTGGACGCGGAAAGCATTAAGCAAGCTTTCAGCCGCAGTTTTCTTAAAGCCAAAGATGCGGGCGTTGCCCTCTTTCTGATCAATAAGATCATAGCAACCCAGACCTGGGCGCTTATCTCCACGTAGGAATACCTGCGCTGCACTAACGAATAAAATCTGATCAGGACGCTTGAGCGACCCGACATGTGTCTGCTGCCCGTAACCAGCTTGCCGATTAAGTAAATCACAAAATAGTGGGCCCAGGCCGGGAGTTTCTTTATTCTTATAGGCCGCCTGATATAGCAGCCAGACGGGGCTATCGTATCGATTAATCGCGGGATTACCGTCGTATACGATAAAGTGTAATCCGGGCTGGCCGAACCACGATACGCACTCATAGTGTCGGCACCAATCGCCGAATTCGGAATGAACGCGGAATGGTGTGAGCGAGGGCGTGCCGGTAGCATCTAATATTCGCCGCCCATCATCGTCGGTATTATAGGTGGGCAGAAGGCGCAGACAGATGCCGTCTGACAGCAATTTATTTCCACCTAGAATAATGACGTTACGCTGCTTGCCGTAACAGAATCGACGAGGACCGTCGGATGAGATATGCGTGGGTGCACCAAAAGCCGCAAGATTCTGACTCGCAAAACGAGGCATGGGTATTCTCCAAAAATTAGTAAACAAAAATAGCGAAATGCTAATAAACTACTATGCGTAATATAGCACTAACGTCGGCCGTATGCTAGCCCGATCACAGCCAAGTTAATCCGATGTTTTTGGCATCCGTTTCAGATAATTTCTCACCCCAGTGAATGAACATATCTATAGCCGCGCCGAAATGATACGGCTCGGCGACGGGTATTAATCTGCCATCAAGTTGTCTTGGCCAAAACGGTACCTGGTCTATCATGCACGCGGGAATCACTTCTGTATATACGCGCTCAGCGTGGCAGATAGGCACAATGAGGATGATAGCGTCGTGAATCTGCAATGCGACGCTGTACTCAATCTCTGGGTGCTGTTTTTTATAACGCATAAAATTATATAGCGCTACTGATACAGCATCAGCGACGCCGCCCTGAATAGGGAAGTTCTGTGCCTGTCTTTCTTGCTCACCAATAACCGCACGATCGCGAGAGCCGAAATTCATAAACCGCCGATATCTGCCGTATGGTCCGACAATCCAACCTGGTTTTTGTGATCGCTTTCGGCATGCTGCAAGAAAATCTTTTGTACGCGGATATGCTGTGAAATAAGCGTCAATCATAGCCTGGCAATCAGCCGTTGTAACATCAACACCCTCTTCTTTACATTGCCTAGCTATCGCATCAGGTCCTCTACCGTATGGAATTCCGAAATTCACATTTTTGGCTGCGATCCGCATACCTTTACAGCCGGCATCTTCCATGGCTGTCTTAGTTGGTAGCACACCAGTTAGATTAAATACCTTTACAGCTTGTCGTGCGTGGATATCGTAATGATCTACATGACTCTCTGGTAATAGGTTGCGCCGAACATGCTCAATCATATTTGGATCCTGAGAAAGCCAGGCGAGTACGGCTAATTCAGCGCCCGTATAGTCCGTCTCAATTCCGACATACCCATCGGGGACTTTTAATACTGAACGTACGGGATGGGTATATCGATCCTCACCGATAATCCGCCTATAGTCGCCCTCTCGTTTAGAGCTTAGATTCTGCAGTGGCGGGCGGGATGAAGACGCGCGACCTGTTTCTTTAGTTTGGAATAAATGCGTGCGAACTTTACCGTCAGCATGCGCGCAACCAACAAGACCGCTACCATACTCATAATTGCCATTATCGTCTAACTCGAAATCACCTTCGTCGGTCTTATTGGGCCGGCGTAACACGGATTGCAGTACTTGGGCGATAAACTTGTAATCACGAATTTTAGCCGCGGTGTCGTTTAGGTGCCCGAATATACCAAGACTTTCTTTATCAGTACTTGGGGAGGCTGTGTTTAGCGCGGCCGGGGGCAGCTCGCGCCACAACTTCGGACGTTTACCCGTGGTTTTAATTGGTATCAAGTCTAGCGTTTTTGCCGTATCTGGCACATCAACAGCCTGAGTGAAATTCCGCAGTATTTGTCGGCCAAATAGGACTGCGGCCAACTGTGGTTGCGACTTCGGATTAAAGTCTGGCCAATCTAATTCTTTACGAATGTCATGAAGAAGTTGTTCTTGCGTCAACATAAATAGATTGGTCAATTCGTCTGCGCGATCTTTGTCTAAAACGAAACCGGTCCTCTCCATTTCTAGAAATGCAAGGGACGCCATATGCGCAAGCCAGTACGGATACCAGCAGTCATTACCGTGGACATCGGAAGCAATTGCGCCATTGTGGCCATCGGTACCGTAGAAGTGCATCATAATGCGGCGCGTAACATCGGCGTCATAGTTGGCGTATGGGTGTAATATATGGCCTGGGCACATTCCGTAACCACCAAGCGCTGATGATTTGAGGCCGTGCTCTAGGCAGTATGACTTTTTCCATTTATCGAGACGCTCCCAGTAACTGGGTGCCGATGTAAACTTTAATGAGCATTGATCCAAACCATACTTAGCCGTCTCGTTTACTGCGTGATATGCCAAACTAGTATCCCAGCCACCCCTATCGCGCACATGGTGATCTGGATCTGGCGCGTACTCGTCGCGGCAATCGACATCGAAGTCAATTAACCACGGCAAGTCAGCTCTCAAGAAATGGCCGCCGATACGTACATGCCGTTCAGGTGTGCTTTTTAGCAGACGAGTAAGCTCGATACGGGCGGCATCTAAATTAGGCTTAAATGCTTCTTCTCCGCCCTCATATCTTAATACGATAGTACGTGCCCACTTATCTTTATTGGATACCTGGATTGTACGAAGATATGCCCCCGCTTCGCCTGGATAATCGCCGTGCCACTCACAGTCAACAGCAATGATATTCGCATTTGGATCGGTGCGCATATCTGCAATCATCTCGTCAACTGTGGCGCGTAAATCTTTTTCTGTATATATCTCCGCGTGATCAATAACTTCCGCTACGACGGGTGCGCCGCTAATTGCCGCTACAAACCGACTAAGTTGTCCACGAAATTCATCATAAACCTCAGGGCGGCGTGCGACGAACGCTGGGTGTACGCATGAATGAATGTGAATAATATGTGGCGTGCCGTCTGGCTTAATGATGGTAATTTTACCGACGCGGCCTGTGATCTCGGCACCGAGCATGGTTAACGCTTTTACGGCGTCTGCGCCCATACATAATAAGTACTTAGGTGCTACAAGTTTTAACTCCTGCATTAATGCCATTGAGGAATCTTTAAGCCAAGCTGACTGTATTACATCGATATTAATGTCGGGTGAGCTGAACTTGCACGCGAATGTTACATACCAATTTGCGCAATCTTCTTTTGCCACGCCGCAATCAGATAACGCCATGAAAAGCTGCGCCATACCGGGGCCGGCCGAGGCGTCCCGCCGGCGTAGCGAGTCGAGACCGGGGATCTTACCGATGATCATAACGTCAGCCGGCTTGGGCCCGTACGTGATCGCTTCATTAGCGGTTGGGTCGCCGATTATGTGGCCTGGCACGAACTCCGCATGGAACACACCACGCTTACCTAAAACAGGCATACCAAACTTAGGATCATATACAGCACGCCGGCATAGATAATCGAGATGTGGGCCGAATTCTATCGGTTGCTTTTTCTTTAGTGCGCTTAAGTTTATTTCATCGCCTAAGTCCATCGCATGTTTTACAAAATCAGGCCCAGGTGGTGGCATATCTGGCCCAGTAAAGTCCGCCAACGGATATAGTTCTTTTACTAATTCGTGCTTATTCGGGTCAGTGAGGGCCTCAGAGAATAAATGGGCAAAGGTTACTGAATTACTCGGAGAATACATCGACATTATTGTTCTCGGTTGGTTGTGGTGCTACGCCAATATGCTCAAATAGTAGATGAGATATATCTTCTTCAGAGTAGTCGGCCGGATCCCTCGAGTCAGGCAGTACTACAGGTACGACTTGCATAGACTTTTTGCCGAGTAACTCTGTTGCTCGCGCCATCTCGTCTTTAGCGTCGTGATCCAGCATGAGTATGACTGGCTTATTCGGCCAAGTCCGCGCAATCAGATCCTGCTGGGCAAGTGACATAGTCTTACCGAATAACGCTACAGCAGCTTTACCTAGACGCCAGACACTCGGAACACCCTCGACAACGATGACGTACGGCTGACTCTGTGCCTGATCGTAATTATACAGCAGTGTGGATTTCCGCATACCCGACGCATTCAGGTATTTTGGTTGCGAATAAGAATTAATAGTTCTAGCTTGCCAGCCAACCAATTCGTGCCTGTACGTGATTGGTATATATAGGCGCCCCCTAGTGGCCGCGTATTTCGGCTCGTCTACGTTGATACATAGTCCGATATTAAATATGTCCGTTAATTGCTGCGCATCAAAATTACGTTCACGAATATAAATACGCGCAGGGTGATCATCAGGCAACTCACTAAGTGGTATTACTGTTCCTGGTGGCCTGATTGGCTGAGGAATAAATGGCTCTAAAGATGGCGCTAACGCACACGGCCTAGGCTTAAGGTTCTTGCCGTGGCCGAATATTAATTGCTCTAATTGCTCACATCTGCCAGGTACTCGCATACATTGCTCGTTGTAGCACACTACGAGATGGGTGTATTCCCTCCGACTATGCTGTACCTCTGAGGCGTATACATGGTTGATCCACATACGCGGAATGTGGTCATTACAGAATGGGCACCGCACGCAATAATACTCACCCCACTGGGCGGCATGTAAAATAGTTCTACCTGGATTCAATGGGTCAGGCATTTTAGAAAAATATGCGTGGGCGCCCTCATTAGCTATCTTTACCTCACCAAATTTACGTACTAATAAGTCGTATAAAGTTGGATTGATAGGTTGTGACATTACCCTAGTCCTTTAATCTGGCTCAGAAAATGGATCCATTACGTCGATAAAACTTTTGCGCTTCTCTTTCTCACGCCCGCCGGAGAATGCGTGTATATCGCTATTAAGTAGTATCTTCTTTGACGTCTTACAGGCGCGATACTTATCATTTACAAGATTTACATCAACATAGTGGTCGTGTATCTTCAGCAGGCCGAGAGCAGTTTCGGGCATAAAGGCTCGAATCTTTGACCACTGCATGGTACAAACTTTAGTATCAATATCGCGTAAGCCTAAGCAGCAACAAGCATGTAAGCTTTCTGCAAAGCTTTTACCGCCCTGTGAGTCATAATGGCTGATAAATCGGCTAGATGGATATGACTTAATGTCGCCGGCGGCTAACTGGTGCGCGATTAGTAACGTACAATTAAACTCATCAGCCACGTGGCGGCGTAACTCATCTGGTAGTTGCTTGATATAGCGCCACAATTGATCATCAGATGATATACCGATCATCCTATCAATCATGCGGCCGGCGTAGTCGATAACAACGAAACCGATTTCGCAATTACGCTCCTCAGAAACGCGCTTAAGGACCTCAGCCAGCTCTTCTGGCCCGCCATCACCGCGAGCGCCAGCTCCACCACTATGTGCGAAGTCTAGGAATACAAAATGTTTATTGTACCACTCGGCTATACCGCCCCAGCGTTCACGTTCTCCGAGAAAAATTTTCCCGTTCTGATTGATAGGTAACGAAAACTCATAATCTTTTAGCGTCTTTGCGTCGGAGAATGCTGCCCAGAACTTAGACAGATCAGCGTCTACGCCTTTTGTGTCAAATAATCGCCGTTCGATCTGTGCGGCGGCGGACCAACAAAGATGTCGCATTTTCTCTGCACCATCCTCGAAGCATACGTATACAGCAATTTTATTCTGGTCGGTTAACGCGTAATTTTCAGCAACACGTACAGCCGCGGATATGCCCATTGTTGTCTTGCCGCCACCAAATGGTGCTAGCAATCCGATTAAATCCTTTGGCCGTAGACCGCCGATATATGGATCGATCCAATCTACGCCAGTTGGCTCTGGCGTCGGGGGCAATGCAATCTCAGAGCCGAATACGGGCAATGCCGCGGCATTGTCCAGTACCTCACCAACGTGTTTAATCTTTTGCGACTGGCGACAAAATCCATCAAGTAACTTAGCTATATCCTGCGGAGCTGTGTTCGCGGTTCTATTGAGTATTGATTGTAGTGAATGTTTAATAAGCCGTGTATTTAGAAACCGGCGTAAAATAGATTCTACATGGTGCTTTTCGGCGGCTATCTGCTCTTGTGAAATTTCCGTGGTATCAAATACCTCAGCAATAAAGCCAGACGTACCAGCATCGTCTTTGCCGAAAATGAATTCTACTTCCTCGGGTAGGAGGTGCGCGTAGCCGCCGACAATAAGACTCGCAATATCGTGCGTTAGCATGGCCTTGGACCACGTACCGTGCTCTGCGTGCAGCTTGCACATTGACGCGTAAATCACCTCGTACGCTTTCTCACCAGGCGCGTGCGAGAAGTGCGATGCCTGTAGCCCAGCCCGATGCGCCTCTGTAAATAGCCGATTGTACCGGATTAACCCGCGGATCATTGCTGAGATATCTGGATACGTGATCGGCACATCTGCGATAATGGCTGTGGTATCGTCTTCGAAGTTACTCATATTTAGTCCAATAAGTCCTTATTGCTTTTACTACTTCTATTAATTGATTCGAGATTAGCCACGCCGGTAGGTAGACCGGAATTACGCCCTCGTATAGTCGCTGTTTTGCCTCAAACTCTAGGGCCGCGGGCCTTAAATATTTAGTTATGACCTCTGGTACATTGAGCACGTTCGCGAAACCTTGCCGTAAGAATGGCGTGGCGGCGACGTGACTCTCATCCGACAACACGCACAGAAACTGATCGGCTTCTGGTATCTTTAGTTTTTGCACGCTACGTAGCCGTAACGTGATTGCCCGCCCAGCTGCGTTATAGGCGTCAGTAGTTATCTGCGGGAAATTACTGCAGTACTCTTGATGAATTCCCTCAGATGCCGATGAGCATAAATTTGATGGCGATATATCCGGCAAATCAAATGAACCTTTGCCGCTGATAAACTTGGCGTAGCCACACGGCGAAAAATGTGCGGCGATCCAAATACCCGGGTCAGCTCCGACAGACCTAATCATGCGAGTTACACGCGGCCATACGGACGTAAATTTCACGCCATATGAGTCTGTACCTCCATCCCATTTTGGATTCTTGCTTGTCTGTGCCGCGCTACTTCTGCTAACTGCGCCCGTGTGTCGCCAGATATATGCATGCCGCGTATACGCGGTTATTTGCTTATCTGATAATGCGCTATGCCAGTCAGCGGACAACAATGAATCAACTATCGGTATCTCGCCAGCTTCTTTGTGCGGCATTCCAATTCTGCTCCCATCCTAAAAGTTTATATGAATTACGCCGACCCATACTCTTACGGTAAAATGTCGAGTCGAACGTGTCCATGCAGTCGATCACTTCGCCAAATTCTTTTTTAGTGCCATCTGGCGCAACATATATCCGACTCACGCGGCCTGGGCCTTGTACGTCAATAATATCACTATCTCGGTCATCGGCGCGGACGAGAACACTTAATTGCTCGAAGTCGACGCCAGTTGACCACACGTCTGTGGCTATTACCCGCCGCAATGATCCGGACTCAAACTGACTGCGAAATTGATGCTTTTGCTGGTCATTGAGCGGTTTGTAACCGGCTGGTAATAGTCCACGTTTTCTGTATTTCTCGCAATCAGTTGGGGACATGCTGGAGTATACGAGCGTGAATTCTGGTAATAACGATCCTAGATATACAGCATGCTCAATTGTCTCGACAAGGATTAATATTTGATGCGTGTCCGGATACGCTCGAACAGCTTCAGCGATCATAGTGTTGCGGTCGTGATTCGTCCAGATGCCAAATCGTTTTCTAGCGACGCGATTTGTATAGCGTTCTGCGGGATTAAACGACATACGCACCGGAATCCACGTTACACGGATAGGTACAACTAAACCTAGCTCCACTGCTTCTTGATAATTAAGCTCAAAAATCATTGGACCAAATAGCGGCTCGAGGACTGCGTGCGCATTATCCATACGGGAATATGGCGTCGCGCTGAATCCGAAGTTACGGCTATGCCTATATCGTTGAGCTAATAATGTTGAGAAGTTAATGGTAGCGAGTTGATGCACTTCGTCACAGAATAAGAAGTCCGCATCGCCATCAGAGTGGGCAAGGCTTCCAGCAGTGATAACTGTCACACGCTCCCACTGCTTTACCCCATCGCCGACCATACCAATTTTGGGTATGAATCGCTTTAGTGACTTGACGATACGCTCAGCAACATCGACAGATTTGGTGACGATATGTATCTTGGCGTCAGGAAATAATAGGGCAGCAGCGCCAAGAAGTGTAGTCTTCCCGAACCCAGTAATAGCTTTGATTATGCCGCATGGCGCTTTACTGATGCGCTGTAAACATTCTTCTTGCCGCGATCTAAATGAAATACGACCAGCAAGGTTCGCCCACTTTGGCGTTAATGCGTCGGGGCGCTCTCGAGTGGGCGTTGTGTCCCGCATAGATATGCGGCAACCCATTTTCTTTAACTTCGAGATAAGTCGCGCGAGATAGCCTGACATGCATGTAATCTGTCCGTGCTCATAGCGGAATAATTTGTATTCTGTAGTCTGATAATATTGGCGCTGACCGGTTATGGGATTCTTGCGGCCGGGGCCTGTAACCTGCTCCACATGCTGATAGCGCATATCCGCTGTTATCTCATTAACCGTAGGCAGCTCGAGCGGCATGTTATCTGTACGACTAATCGTCAATAAGTTACCGCACCTGGTCACTAAGATATCTGGATGTTGTTTTTCATTCGGCATTTGCAGTGCCGCCTCTAATTGCTGTGACTGATATGATTTCAAATGTGCCATATTGCTCTGTGTCTGTGTTAAATGGCGAAAACCCTTTGTATTTTCCGACTATACTCAATAAGTCTTCAAATTCCTGTAAAGAAATTTCATCTGGTATTACAGCTGATATTAGAATTTCTGCTCCGGGTGGAAACGCCTCATGTACAGCATAATGTACGCGTACACCGTCGATATTCTTGTTGACTATGGTGCGTCGCCAATCGTTTCGCGGTGTACCCTCTATGATAGGGCACCAGTCTATTTTCTGTACAGAGCTGTGGTGCCGGTTAGCTAACTTAGCGGCATACCGCACGACGCCAGACCAGGCTGACGGCATAAACATTATGCGGCCAGCTGGATCTCTATCAAATGCGAAGATTACCTGCGAATGTTTACGCCGTTTAGCCGCACCTAGACATTCCCTGTTGAATCTCAGACGTATTACTACCTCTTGCACAATAACCTCATATCATGTGCTGAACAAATGCGACTCGTTCTGTATCGAGCTTAAAGAAATCTTTTGGAGAGAATATACGATCGCGCAGGCCGTGGCGCTGCACCAACGTATCTAACCAATTTAAGCGTAAATAATGTATGAATGCTTGTGATGCGCGTAGATCACCTTTAGGGCCACCACCCGCATTACGCCAGATACGCCATAAGAAATTTTGCGGCAAATCGTAATTTATGTCTGCAGGGTTGGATGTTTTCCACGTACGCAGTACAGTCGCGCAACGTAGATCTCGGCCACCACGTACCAGTTTAGTCGGGTCAGACACGCGTTTTTGCGTCTTCGGAGTTAGTCCGAGGAATAACGCTAACTTAGATGTACGATCCGGCATTCGTCGATCTACATACCAACGCGGATCAATAATAGTAGTGAGCAGCATGGCGGCATCTTGCTCAGAACAATTACCGATAAAGCTAAGTGCTGAATGTGCCGGATGTACGCTGTAAAAAGCCTTAGCTGAGTCGTCAAACCAGTCACCCGAACGTTTTACTTTAGCTATCAGTGCGTGTGTAATATAATCAGCATCTGTAATGGGATGCCAGCCGCCGCAAGCTGCTGGCAACATTGTCGATCGCATACGCATTAAAGTCGTATACGGGTCGAGAAGCTCGAGTGGGGTGTCGCATATATTTGGGCCGGCTATAGCGATTGATGCTAACTCTTTTTGCCGTTTGCGCAAATAAAGGCAAGTAATCATTTCTGAATTTGCGTGTACGCCTATTATTCGCACATTGGTCGTCAACCGCAGTAGTGGCGATGACAATAAAAACGTATCAACTGATTGCTGCGAATTTTGTGGCGAGTCTATACCATTTGCGTACCACACTTGCCCGTCATTCGCGACATGAAGTTTGATTGAATTCTCGTCTGTTGCGTAAAACATATACTCTATACGTCAAGCTCGACAGTTGATTCAAACAAATGAATCAGACTAGTCTCGTGTGTTACCAGTAAACATTGTAGCCCACGCGCCGTAGAAAGTTCTCGTAATTTCTCAAGTACCGGCGATAGCGCCTTAATTCGCTGCTGGTCGAGATACGCGGTTGGCTCGTCTAGTGCCAGCAGTCCGATCTCTTCTGCGAACAGCGCATTAACTGCTACACGGAATGCCAGCGCTAATACTGTTTTTTGGCCATAAGACAAACGCCTGGCTGGTTGCCGTCTACCATCGAAAAATTCTGCGGTAAATGACAGTGAGCCGTCATTTGCAGCTTTTATGAAAAAATCAACACCGAATACCTGTAATAATTCATTTATAGCTGCCTCTAACTTCTGTAAATTACGCGCGGCTACTAGTCTCGGCGCGGATTTGAGCGCCTCTTTAGCCTTATCGGCAATTGAGGCCCAGGCGCGGTAGCGTTCAGCTATGACCTCAGCCGTCTGTGCGGCAGTATATTTAGCGTATAGCGCGTTACGCGCGAATACGCGTTCCGAGTGCTGTTGTTCATAATTTTTACGTTTAATATAGCCGGCTTTTAACTCAACTAACGCTTCCTGCGCCGTATTGGCCACAGCGGCCGTCACACTAATGCTAGCAATTAGCGCTACAAGCTCACTGCGCTGCGCCTCCGTGGCGATAACGACGCCGGCCAGTTCTGCTATCTTTTTCTGACTCTCGGCCAGGAGGGGCGCTATACCGGCCGCAGCGGCGTTAAAATTCTCGTAGTCAGTGACAATTTTGGCCGATGCGGCTTCACTGAGCGTGGGCTGTGTCGTACTTGATAAGGCGGACAGCGATGATGTTAACTGTGCAGCTTCTGTATCTATAGCAGTTCGATCGACTACCCAGGCAGCGTGGCTATTACTTAGGCCGACATATGCGTTTAATGTACCAACGCATATCGATAATTTTGCTGTTAGCTCAGTTACTTCGCGCTTAGCTAGGTCCACATTAGCTGCCAGATTGCTAGTGGGTGTATTACATGTTGGGCAGACTACTAGCTTCTTATCAGGTGAGAATGTAGCTAGAAAATTAGTGCGAGCTTTAAGCTCAGCTTTAATATCCCAGCTCTCTCTATCCAACTTGGCTATCTCTTCGATATTTATATTAGCTGGTTCGACTAATTTGCTACGCGAGTCGGCTAGATTACTCAGTTTATCTGTAACCTGCTTGAGCGCCGATGACACGCTGCGGTAAGTAGCCCAGTGCCCTATTGCTATTTTAGCCGAGGTATACATTTCTGGATCACTACACGCAGATAAAGATCGTAAGGTGCGCAGGTTAAGCTCCTGCTGCTGTTGCTCGTCGATGGCGCTAGTCAAATCAGATTGCTGGATAATACAACGCCGCTCGAGTACTGCGAGGCCTGCTACGTGTTTCAGCCTATATTCCCAATCATTCACTAATTTTTGTTGCGTATGTTGAATAGCTAAAAAAGAATCTAGTGATGGAAGTTTAGAGATTTCATCGCCGATAATGGCGATATCTTCATCCAGTATTTGGAGTTCGGCGGCTATTTGACTAGAAGGCTCAATGACCTCGGGAATTATTAGCTTATTTAAGTGTTTTGCAATTGTGTCTTGGCACTTATCTGCGATTGCGGTTCCAAATAATTTCTGGAAAAATCTATCAACTTCCTGCGCGCCGTCCTCAATGAACGCAAATAGCTCATTCTGCGCGACTAATACAAATCGCGCGATAAACTTGCAGTCAATACCTAACAATTTTTCTACATACGCAGTCACGGCTTTGTCGCCACGTGCGGCCTCGACGCCATTGAGCATCAGCGTCGATGGTTCTTTTTCTGGCAACAAGTATCGCGTGATTACGAGATTATGCCCGGTATGCTCGAACTCTAGTCGCACATATGCCGAGTCTTCTGCGTCATTAAGCTGCGATACATTTTCAGCTTTTACGCCGGTGTTAGGATTCTCGCCAGTTAGTGCCCAACAAATAGCGCCAAGAAGATTAGACTTACCAGAACCAATACGACCTATAATACCCACTAAACCCCGAGTAAAGTTACAGACTCGATGCTTGTGCTGGCACCAGTTTTTTACTTCCAGCTGTACCAATTGCATTATTCAATTCCTTAGACTTTTTGAATTGCTCGAACTGCGACTCTAATTCCATACTAGGACTAGATGCAGTTGAGTCTACGAGCGCGGTAGCAAGATTTAACGCTTCCGGATGGCCAGCCAGCAACTCGCCGAGTGCCGTGGCCAAATCATTTTTAGTTACTGTTCTATTGATCTCCTGATCTCCGCGTGTCTTATCGACAATTGCGTCGCAGAATAAGTGCGCGCTTTCGCCAATGGCGGTGGATATACGTAGATACGCATCAGGGATATTCTTATCGAATTTTACACGGACAAGTGGCTTACTGATGTTGACCGGTAATGTCGGATCATACATGCGCGTTATATGCGCGCCAAATACTGATGCGCATAATTCGTCAAGTTCCGCCTGGGTGGCTACGACATAATTCGCCATTGGTCTGGTCTTGAGCGGCTGTAACTCGAAGCCTAACGTGCCGGCGCTGTCTGTAGTCACTAGATAAAAATGCTTCTCAGAACTTTCGCTTATATCTTGCATGCATGTTGAGCCAGCTGAAATTAGTGCGATGGGTTGGGCTTGCGCGTTTACTGAGTACTCAATTTTTGTGACATGAAAGTCACCACTAAGTACGCGCGTAACGTGGTGCACATCTGTTAATGTGCATTCTGGCCGCCCGATGTTCTTCATAAAATCTTTCCACACCTGATGGCAGACTAATATAGCTGTGTCTGGTGGTACTTGAGTGAAGGCCGCCTGAATATCGTTTCGCGGTAACCAATCGATACCGTATAGTTTTACGCCATTAATTTCAAATGTCTTTTGGTTTACATTTTGCGGCCAAGGGTGCACACTCAACCAGCTCACATTTCGGTCTAATTCGTGCTGCCCTTGAATGTAGTATACGGGTAACTGCGCGTCTGCCATACGCTGCATGGCTTCATATAGCTCTCGGATTGGCTGAGCGGTATTACGCTTCACATCGAGTACATCGCCGCCAATTACGAGCGGTAGATGTTGCGCTACGCAATAATCAATAATTTGCTGTAGGCTGTAATAAGCATCACCATAAATATCGGGGCGACTGGTCCACGCGCCGTCGGCAAGATGCAGATCAGCGCAAAAGACAAAAGTTGACTGAGACACAGGAGCTCCTAGTTAAAGAAATCTAGGTAATCGCCATCAATATTATCATCATCCAAATTATCTGTATACGCGTCGGAGTCATCGTGTGCGATGTCTTCATAATCTTCTGTCGCATTTTGTATGGCGGCAAATAGATTAAACATTTTACCGGGAAATATATCTTTTTGGTTATGCTGCGGTAGCTGCATATCAGCAATAAGTTTTAATGTGTTGTTCCAATCTTGCGGGCGGCCACTACTCCAACCATCATGCGATTGTTCGCCGGTAATGGTGCTGATCGGCGCCTTTGTGGCTGCGTTAATTAGTTTGAAGAAAGATAAAGAAAATACGGCACCAATGTCGGAAGGTGCCGGGCTCTTGCCGGTAAAGTTCAATCGTTTCTTCTTATTTTCTGGCAATATTCTACGCCCAATTACCGCAATAGCTGCATCAAATTGTTCGCGCATACCTATGAGTTCGCGAGCCATGGGTGTTAACCGGAATGGACACAATAACCCGTCAAAGGCCGCGAGCAATGTTAGTGCAGTATCGATACAATCGTAGTTGCGGCGGATGGCCTTGCAGTACGCGCGGATGAATACTAATTCATCTAATGACATTTTTTTGGAGTCAAAAACTGGCATGCTGATACCGGGGGATAAAGTGCGTGAGTACTTCGTGCTGAGCCTCGTCGTCAGCGATGTGATGTCGTGCATACTCTAATGAGTAGACTTGGATAGACACCGGCTCTGCGCTCGGTCGGCCGCTGGCGCGGGTCATCCTGTGGCTGTCTGACCAATTGGCTCTGATTTTTTTAGTAGCTGTAGCGATTTGAGCAGGAGTAGGCTCATAGGACTTAAGTGATCGACGCATGGTTTCCTTACAAGAGTTAAAACTATAGCAGAACTGGATATATGTCAAGTGGTTATCGCGGGGCTCAAATAATTCGGGGGCTAGGATTTGAACCTAGACAGAGGGGTCCAAAGGCCCTCGTGCTACCATTACACTACCCCCGATTGTCGTCAAATATTGTGGTCACGCCATTGGTGCTCTTCTAGGACGAATTGAATAATAGAGGGTAGAAGATTATCGCTATTCTCGCCCGTGAGGCGGTGGCGCCCGAGTCGCCATAATACGGAGGATAGCTCGTTGTAGCTTAACAGCTCACCAGCCGGTTTTGTTTCGGAGTCCGGCTGATAGTTCGCTATGTCCGCGATGGTGACGTAGTCTAATAGTACAAGTACGTCAGAGTAGTCATTACGTAGTTTGGAGATAAGTTCGTACGCTTCGTTTAATCGGCAGCGTGTTTCTTCAGTTAGCGCCATATCGGTGCTCCTTATTTGATGACTATTACTGGCCCGCCGGCTTCGTCCAACAATAATGCTGGACTACCAGGCATCGACCGGGTGGCATTGGCGGCGAATTCGACAAGTTCTTTGTAAAGTCGGTCTCCGCAATCGTGGCCGAGTCGTGAGATTAAAAATGATTTAACCGTTATATGCTTGCCGTTACTGTGTTTGGCGTACCAGTTACTATCAACAGAATTATCCATCCCTATTTGAGTCATTTGTTTGCCTTAATTTATCAACAAGCTGTGTAGTACTCGTTCCGGCGACGAGTGGACATAAGGATACACGAGATACAAGATTGGCGCCAATGATAGGTTTAGCCGAATAATCAGCTCCTTTTACTAGCACATCCGGACGGATATTTGAAATAAGCGTATAAAGATAGCTGTCGACTAGCTTGCCATCTTCGGCGTCCTGGCGTCTGCTATCGAATACGTATACGCGCGATACACAGGCTAATGCCGCTACATTTGCAGCCCGTGTAGTCTGATCCTGGACGGGCCGCGTGACGCCCTTTAGTTCTCGTACGCTAGCGTCTGAGTCTATAGCCACAATGACAATATCGCCCGTGTTCCTTGCGTGCGTTAAAACAGCGATATGCCCAGCATGAAGTAAGTCAAAACAACCGTTCGTAAACACTATTGTTTTATTTCGTAAGCGCTGCTGCTCTACAAATTCTATGAGCTCGGCTTCTGCGTGGCAAATCTTCGTATTGGTATCGAATCTACACGTGAGTCGCTTGAAATCTGCGAGGATGGCGGCAGGATCAAATTGTTTTTTACCATTAGACCTAACTCTATGGCCCGCCGCGATTAAACCGACCCGCATTGCAAATTCCATATCATCAGTGCCACTCTCGGTGGGCAACAGAGAGCAGGGCCCCAATAAGCCCATCGCCATACCAGAGAGAAAGATATCTCCGGCTCCGACACAATTACCTGAGCGATATGCGCGCGGATTCTGTATAAAGCCGTAGACGCCGTGGCGAACATAACCCACACCGTTGGCGCCGTCAGTGGTGATTAGAAACTCAGTGCCGGGCGGTAACTTACTATAAGCTGCGCGTACGATAGTTTCTAGATCGCCTGATATGCCAGCAATTTGCGCTGTTTCAAGCCGATTAAGTTTAAATGCATACATGTCGTGATATTCATGGATTAAAGCCGGTTTTGTGTCGACAATAATCTTAGCGGGCGCGCCGGCCAGCTTGAGCGAACGAGCGACCTGACTTATGCGCTTACGGGCATCTGAGTTAATACAGCCTTTCGCGTAATCAGCTATCAGCGTAACGACAGATGACGCAATATCGGTTTCAAGTGAATCCGCGAATGGCATAACCGTAGGGCTAACTCGCTCTGAGTCGTGTCGAACTAATATGTGCCCGTTACTATTTAAGTATCGCGTTTTTACCGGCGTGATAAATTCTGGGTCTAGCCTGATGTTGGTTACTGGAATGTTGCGCTTTAGTAAATACGCAAGCATCATATGTGCGTCACTACCTGGGCCATATGTTGAGTACACAGATAACTCAACGGGCAAACGTCTAATTGCATCAATAACAATACCCGCGCCACCCGGCTTGATGCGGCGAGATTCCGGCTGACTGACAAGCGCGATTGCGGCATGCTCGATATTGCGTATCGATGGCTCTGCGCGCCACCACACGTCTACAAGTAGATCACCTATAACGGTAATTTTAAGTCGGTTCATTGTGTTCTCATTGAATTAAACTGGGAAGCAGACTACAGCTGCAGCCGTATCGAGGGCGCCGAATAAATATACTCCATATACCGAACACTCGCGAGGTCGCCCGTCAGTGGCTAATTCTCTACGTGATTTACGATCTAATAGCGCGCTATGAATAAATGGCCGCTTTGCGCTGAAGTCAACGCCAATGCCTATGTTGAAGTCTGTGTCAGGTAATTCAAGGATAGTTACTACCGCGGCGGGGGAGGAGGAGCCGGCGATAACGCGGATAGGCGAATTAAACGCATCGGAGACCTTCTGCAAGTCGGAAGGTGCGCGAAAAGAGATTGCCATTTTCCCGTTAAATTGACCCAAATTAGATTTGATACGAACTAGTCGCTCATCGCTAATGTCGCTGCCGTGGATGGACCAGAATAGCGGGAAAAATAAGTTTGCACAAGCGAGAAGCTGTAGCGGAACTTCACTCGTAGCGTAACCCTTGGCCATGGCTAGTGTTAACGCTGCAGCTGGCACTTCAATGTACTCGCCAGTTTCGAGCATTACGTGAGTTCTATCCCGCCGGTCTGTGTAAGCTAAGCCCCACAGCTCAGGACCGAAGATACCAGAAGCCAACTCTGGTCGATAGACTACGATCTGTAGCGGCTCGAGTTCGAGGGCATTAACGGCGCCTGGTGTAAATACTTTGAGTAGGTCAACTCTGTAATTTGAAACTCGGCGATTAGGCGGATTTGCCGCAATGACGGCGGCTAGCTCTTCATTGAATATGTAGTCTAACGTGTCAGCTGTGGCGTACTCTGGACTTGCAGCTAATACATTCAAGAATGCGAGTACCACACTAAGCCGGATGGTATCGCCAGACTCAATACCATTAGCGGCTAATTTATCCGCATACGCCTGGGACTGTAATCGCGCGATAATCGGGAAGTTTACGCCAGACCAATTGAATTGCGGGAAATGCGCGATTAATGTACCTGTAGCCCGCAGGAATGCAGCAGAATTTCGCGCGGGATCGGAAAAGGATAGCTGACATAGTTGCACTATACTAAACGCTAAAGTTGCGATATCACAAGACTCAACCGCCTGGCTCTGACTTCCGGCGTATTCTTTTAGGACTGTGCTCAAAACATCGGAAGGACTCGAAGTGCTCGCCACCGTCTCTAATTGGGTCATTTATGCACCCTCCTGTGTAAACGGTCTTGCATGCTAACAATAATGCGGGAAAGGTATCGCGGTATGGCGCGTATATGAATGTGTCTTTTGTGCGCGTGAGTGGAGGAGAAAGTAAACGCACTACATGTAATTCGTTAAATTGGATATCACGAGCTTGCGCTAATACGCGAACCATCGGCGCGAGTGTTGTTAATCCTGGCTGAGCTTCTCCGGTATGCACAATTAAGCCTGGCTTGCTGCCAGCCATTTGTAGCAGTTGCTCCGCTAGTATCAGCGTGTCTGTATATAGTGTCGCACCTATTACCGAACCGAAATTAGTGGTAGTGTCGGCCGGCATGTAGTGCGACACCGATTCGCCGATTCCGCCATGAACGGAGATGGGGATATTGAGATCACAACAAGCGGCAATAATACTTTTTCTTCGGCGGTGTTTTGGAAAGATGTATCGGCCCATAGCCTCACCAAGTCCAATGCCTTCTTGGGCGCCCCGACGGATAGCCGCAAGGAGTGGGCCGAAATCGCGATAACCGGCAGCTATATATTCCTGCTCTGCCGCCGCAAATGTTAGCGCTATACCGGTGACGTAATGCTTCTTCAGAAGCTCTCGAATTACTGCGTGTATACCCGCGACGATGACGTCAACAGATAAGAACAGTACTACTGGAGTTTGATTTTTCCGTGCAGTAAATATTTGATGAGCAACAGATATACACGCGGTAATTCCGGAAAATTTGGATAACGTGGTTGACGCGCCATGAGGTGTTACTCCGTGTGTTGTGTAGTTTGTCCGCTTAAGCGTAATTTGTTTAGATAAATTTGTATCAAAAACTGGATATTTACTCTGGCCATTAGTGGGCAGAATGATACCGGCAATGGAGTCTATTACTATATCTGATTTCAACATTGGGCCAGTGCCGCAGAGCAACCACTCGGCATTAACGATACGGGCTATTGCTAATCTACTTAACGTGGCAATACGCACACGATGCAATCCGGCTAATATGCGCTGGACGCCATAGCGACTAAAGCCTGTGGCGCGGCTATACGCAGAAATATTACCACCGAAGACATACTCGCCTATATACCGCAAACGCGCCACAATGGCGTCATGCTCAAGGGACGTCTTCGAGGATTCGCGTTTCTTTCTTTTCCGTAGCTTTTCTTCCGACTCTATAGAGTTGTCCGGTTCCATTACACAATCTCAGGCCATGGCGGCTATTTAATACGATAGCAGTTAATTCCGCGTAGCCGGTAAGTAGCGTACTCGGATATTTAACGTATTCACCAAGTAAGTCTACCGCATTTTGATATTCGCGCAATTTCGTTGATGACGAGACAACTATTGATAATTTATGTTTACGGCTAGACGGACGGCGGGCGTTTGGTGCTGAAATAAAAAATTGTCGTATTTCGATTTGCCAGCCGAATCCGTCAGGTGAGGCTATCAATTCCCACAATGAACCAAGTGTATGCACACTTAATTCTTTCGTTAGCCGTTTATACCTAACCTGCTCTTGCCGTAAAACCGCGGCTAACGTGCGTGTGGCCGTCATTGCGGCAGAATGCGACCAGCCATCTTCCGTCAAGCCCTTAGACGGTATACGAAATTTTTCAACACGATAGGTGGCTACCGCGCTCGGAGATATACGCAATATAAACCTACGAGCGCGAATAAAGCGACGAAAGATATCTTCGGCAGATCGAGACGCGCAGAACGGACATATAGCGTTCTGGCTACACGGCTGAACTTTAAGCACTTTATGCTTCCGCTCAAGCTGCGCCTGTGATGGCAAGCAGTACAGACAATATCGCACAGCACGATGCAGCATCGCCGTACTATTATCTGGCGTAGTGGGCAGCCAAAGATCACGACATACCAGCTCTTTACAGCGATTGAACCACATGCGATGCGCCCGGTGCAAATAGCGTAGGGTACCGGTAAACGTACCCACACCCCGCGCCCGCCGATAATTTGCGGCTGGTTTGATCACATGCCCGTAAGAAAAGCGCTGCGTACGATATCGTAATAATTTAGTGATCCACCACTTGTGTGGGTAATACTTATCGAAGGACATGTTAGCTCAGCTCGGTGTTATAGCAGTGAATGCCTTAAGATGATCTACATATGTGTACGCTCGGCCATATACGGTGTGTTGAGCTTTTGTAATATCTATGTGGCTGACGAGCCGCTCCCGGCGGCGACGGGGCGACCAGGATGCCTGAATCTCCGCGGTCAACTTAGCTATCATCTTTTGGCTTGGCGGACGTTTTAGTCGTTTAGCCTTCTGCCCGTATCTGCGTCGGGGCAATTTATATAGGTGACGCAATTTACGCAGCTGTACCACAGAGATACCGAAAGATGTGGCGATCGCAGCATCTGTACTATATGTGTACCATACTAGCAGTAATTGCTTCTTTGTGGGTGGTGGCTTTGCCACGTAGTAACTCCTATTGTAATTCTGCGGTTTTATGCGCTAGACGCGCGTCTATTAAAATCATCGCACTAGCATAATCCTCGACTTGTACAAATGGCAGCGTAGATGTAAGGTGCGCTAATTTTGATGGGCCTATACCAGCAATATGCATTTCAGTTCGAGCCTCGTCATCGAATATCGCAGAGTGCGTGCACGACACGGCATCCGCGCGATTGGCGAATACGATAATCCGATTATCAATAGACGCAAAAAATGCTGTGCCAGTATCGCTAGATATTACCCATCGAATCGGTACTTCGCCTTTATCGATGTATTGCCGGCGCTCTACCGGAGCCGAGGATTGTGCATTACGACCATGGCAGTATTTAAACTTCAGAGCGCTACCGCACGGACACTGCGCATTTCGACTAAACTTATTTCGCGGTTTACCTGCATTGCGTGACATAGTCTAGTCCCACCAGTGTGTATGATATTTACCCATAATAGCGAATAACCATTTCTCATCGCGGGTGCGCATGGCGGCATCTAACTCGAATGCCTGCGCTGATTCTCTTTGCACGATTTGTTGCTGCTCGGCAGTTGCTTTATCCCAAACTATCTCCCACTCTATGTGTTTACTATCCGGAATAGGCGTAAAGACACTTCGACCTGGGCCCCATTTAGCCGCATGACGTTTGTAGTTAGGAGAATAATAATTACGTTCTGTGCGCGACAAGCGATTTGCGAGTCGAGAGGCAAGTTTGATACTTTTGTCTCGAGTGCCGCTTGGGTCTACACTGGAATTATTAGATGTAAATTCGTGAGTCATTCGGCGTAACTTGAATGCAATTAACTCTAGCAGGTGATCATGATCGAAATCATAGCAACTCCAACCGAGCCGCGCATAAGCTATGGCCCGAGTACAGTTTCTAAAGAATTTATGCACAGGCCGCACACCCGGAATTCGGCGGAAGCGCGATAGTATAGAGCGCGAACGACGGCGGAATGCGCAACGATAACCGAAGCGGGATGCAGCCATAACTTCTCCTTGTGTTTATTTCTTGTATCTAGCTAGTACGCTTACGCCATCGCAAACTGCTCGGATGTACAGCTCTGACCAATAGGTACTACCGCTGATAACTGGCTCGCCTTCCATAAATCTTTTACCTAGGCAGTTCTTCGCATAATAGTTGGACCATTTTGCGGATTTAGCTATAGACGCATGTGCGCGGGCAACCACATCTGGACTAGATCTGGGCGCAGTCCAGCCGCCGGCGAACATATTAAGAGCGTAACGATAAGCATACTCAGGGGCCCGGGCGATACAAGACTCACCGATGGGCCACGGCGTCGGCGAGTCGCCCAGCATGCGGACGGCGTACTCGTAGGCCAACGCGGGGTTGGTGGCAATTATGGGCTCACCTAAGCGCCATCGACCTCTTATGACGTCCGCAGCGTAGGCGTAGGCGCACCCAGAGTCTGTGGCGATCGCGCGCTCGCCACGCTCGAATCTACCTTTTAGTATAAATCTTGCGTAATTATACGATAAAGAAGCAGATGTCGAAATTGCATGCTCGGCGCGTTTGAATCTACCTTTTAATACTTCGCGAGCATATAGGACCGCAGCGGCCGGATAGCCGCATAAATACTCCTCTATAATAGCCACCCCGCTTGGCGAGATGATGTGATTGCGCAAGAAACTGATATAGTCCCCCACGACATGCTCGTCCCGCATTATGGCGCACATGAGATTACGATCGCTAGCCATTTCCACGTCGCCACCGTGTGTGATGTAGTTAAGTGCTTGTTTAGACGTAAGAGTTTGAGTATCCATAGAAAACAATGCGTTACTCCGCGGGCAAGATTGTCGGGCGAGCTACTAAATAGGCAGAAAATATCGCCAATATTTTAGCGCTATCATGGGTAGTTAATTTATCGGGATAATTGGCTATGAGCCCCCGTATCGTATCCAGGTCGCGAGCATCTAGCTCAGCATATGGGCGCACCACGAAAGCTAGATATAATAATACGGCCTCGCTATTGGCTGCAACTATGCGCTCTAATTCAGGCCAAGGTCGCTTCAGCACTAGCTGCGCATAGGCGACGGCATTGCTGATAGCCTTGGCCGCCTTGGACGGATTCGTACCACCGGTGATGTCCTGTAATATATTGTTCTCGCCTGCATAAAAACGGTCATGGAGGCAATGGTAAGCATAGTCCAGCGAACAACCGGAATCTGCCGCAATATACGGCTCAGCTAGTGCCCACGGACTATGTAATATTGTTTGACAATAGGTGACCGCGGTACGAGCATCGGCGCTGATGGCCGGCTCCCCCAATCGCCACCGACCGCCGACAACGTCCTGAGCATAAGCCAGGGCGTAGACACAATTCTCACTAATGGCGGGCTCACCACGCGGAAATCGCCCATGGAGATAATTACGCGCATATGTAAGAGCGTACTCTGCTGATTGAGTTAATAGGCGCTCCTCGCGAGCGGTAGCTCGTCGAACGCGCGGAATATATTTGGTAGCGGATGGGGTGGGGTAGAGGGGAGGACCATAGCGGTCATTTAATCGTTCAAGTAGCACATGTAGCTCGGATCGCGTGGCGAGTCCGGTCGTGTAATCGGAGCTGCCATAATCGCCGCAGCGGGCGGGGGGAGACGGGGGTAAGATGTAGCCGGCGAAGGGTATGGCGGTCGTGCTGGCAGTGGCATGGCACGTCGTCTTGCTCCAGTCTGTCGTCCTGCTCCGGTCGTCTGATGCCGCTACCGCTACAGCACCTAAGTCCCGGAAGGCGCGTAGGGCGGGATCTGGGGGAACAGGCTCGAAGCCGACAGGGTATACCGGCTCCCAGGTCATGGTAGTGAGGATAGAATGGATTGGTTGCACGGGGGCGGCATCCGGTGTGACAGTGTAAGGTGAGCCCGATCTCGGCGAGAAAATCTGAGATCTGGTCCGTTGGACTTCGAGTGGATCGGGTCCCCACGTGGCCTGGTAGTTATTTAGCGGCTTCATTGTGCATTTGATCGGTAAAATCTCTGTAGCTGTAGTGCCGGTGCCATTGTAGCGAAAATTAAATATCATATGGCACCCCAACATGAGCCTGGGCGAGAGTCCATTGCCCGAGCGAGAACAGCGCGGGCCACCAAAGTTCAGCTGGCGCCACAAAAAGACTGATCATTGACGGGATCCAACCTATCGACAACCATACACAAAAATAAATATCCCAGCATGCAACCCAGAAGGGTGAAATATTACACTCGCAGAAAGTGGACCAGATAGGCTTAAACATGAAAACTCCAAAGTAATGTTGATTAATATTTAGGCACCATACAATTTTTGACAAATTAATTAATGGTGCAGAGCCTAAACACGTGTTTGAAACATTTATTAGCCCTATTTTCCTAGCACCAAACGCACTTCAGAATCCATAATCTTAACGAACTTCGGGCGTTTAGATGAATACAATCTTAGATATAGGAATATGAATACTATTCATTACAATATATTAATCATTTATCTAATTTAGGGGCGCTATAAGCGCGCCACTAAAATTTATTATGTCGGGAATACAGACACCCGACGTAATAAAATTCTACTCCGAATAATTAATCTGTAACACGACTGATGGCGTCAGTGGCCGTAACAGTTCGTTGAAATACAATACGATACACTCCAGATGGTAACAACCAATCGCCATGCTCTGGATGCGAGACTACAGCAGCCGTATTAAGCCGAAAAACTGGACCACTAAACTCTAACGCTCGACCAATAGACTTAAGCATATCAGCCTTCGCCCAGTGCCGCTCGAGCACGCCGTTAAATCCGCTGGTTGCCGACGCATCATCGAGCCTTACTTCATATGCATCGAATGCGTTGCTGGCTTCTGGTGCAGCTAATATGGGCTCGATCACTTTATCCATCGCCGCGCCTCGAACCTTCCAATCGTTTTTCGATATGATATCCTTGCCGATATCGCGATCCTTTAATTGATAAATTTCAGTATCTTCGCTAACTTCCAGATAATGCCGCGATCCTTTTGTATTCCCCGGCGCGAGTTGGAATGGTCCAGGTACGCTCGGTATACGCGTAAAGATAGCTGGCAACTCATCGATAACGCTATCGCTTACCTTCTGAATATATATATCACCCTGGCGAACAGCATCGCCCACAACTGCCGCTTCAGGGAAAAATTGCATTTCATCATTTTTGATACGCTCAGCTACTTCTACCACTGCCTCAATTGTCTGCGATATCTCTAGTACTTCTGTCACTGTTTGTTCTCCACCGGGACTTAATCGATAATATCCAACTAACTTACGATGCGCCAATTACGTGAATGGCGCAATTCGTTATTGCCAGATATGGCGAATACGCGCCATCAGCCATCCATTTTTGTGCGTTTTCGCATGATGTGATATTGGTATTCTGGCGTACTAACATGGTCGGCAAAGACTCGCGGAGGCGCTTCGCGGTACCTATGGGCCAGTTCGCGGCATTGATTTCTGATCGATCTATTTCCATCGATCGTATATTCTCGACCGGCCTGGGTACCCTAATCGTATATTTCCTACCAGTCGATCTACACGCCACAAGCATAACTCGTGTGGGTAGCTCTGTGCTATGTTCAGGCGTGGGTATCTCCACCAGGGCCTCAACGGTATTGTCTATCCAGTTTTGTCGGCACTCAACAACAATACACTTTGTCTCCAACATATAGCGAGTCCAGCCGAACCGCTCAATTGCAATTCGTCGCTCCTCTTCATTGGTTATAGAGTGTATCACTTCTGGCGTTAGCAGATCCGGCCGCATCACAATCATCTCGCCTAAGTCTGGCCGTAACCTGTGGCCATCTATGTACCAGTGTGGCCTACCGACTGCGTATTCAATTGCTGGCCCGCTATCGCAGTGTAGTTCACCTTGCGCATTTAACTTTAACGTTGGCCTTTTCGCGAGAATCAAGATACATAATTCGCCCGTGGCTCGTAAACGCATTTTTGGGTTTAGGCCAAAACTGTCCGCGACTGGCATACGCTTTTTTTCCGTAAATGCCATATAGCTCGGCACGTAATGCAGTAATTTCGTAGCCACCGCGGCCGATGTGGCTGTAGCGTGCACAATATCGTGGAATATCTCGTCCATGATTGCTTCTTTCCCGAACTGCGCCACTGTATTCGGCAGCGCAGCTTCTGGGAATATATCACTTAAACTCATCGCGTGGTCACCGGCATGCCGCACGTTCCTGGATACCAAATTACGGTCAAATTTTGTGGCAGCCATAATTTCCCGGTATGCGGCGGCGTGTGGCTCGAAGCTGTGGATCAATCTGCTGGACTCCACATCAATATCGCCGTCATTCTGCCTAATTTGTTGCTGCAAGCCTAAGCGAGTTGTACCAGCAAGCTGCGGCGTCGGCGGCTGTATGTTGCTATCGCACATATAGGTCGCTATAGCCTGGCATGATGCGCTTTTGTGCCAGGGGCCCCCGGCACGCGCCAATCTATTCGAGATCGGCCCGCAGCGCTTAATGTTACGTATAAACGTGCTATCTATTCCGATCTTGGCGCACAGTGCTTCTACTCGCTTTTTACTGCACGCACCGCGTATAACGCCCTGGGCTAGAATAAACTGGATCGGCGAGTCTACGGTATATACTCTCGTATTCTTACCGATTAGTTTGTGAATTAGCCGCGTAGCGCCTTCCATATCTGCTGGGCCGGTATTAAGCAAAGTTTCGCGCCACTGGGCACATACTTTATTGATGATATTTTTAACGTATTTACGCATGACCTATCTCCGACTGTTGGGTTACCTTACACGTTTGATTTTGTACGCACATTTCCATTGTTAGGTCAGTGGGCCATATATACGGTAAATCAGTCGGCTCTACCCAGCCAAGCTTCCCGTAATAAATTGGATCTTTTCGTAGTAGATTACTGCGATGGCTTGCGTGGAACGCCGGATCTCCCAGCCACAGCGGCGGGATCACACCGTGACCTCGTGCATCAAGCCACGCCCCTGCTGCTATAAATTCAACTAGTAAGTTATCGACGTAACCGCGCGATTGCCACTCGCGGCAGATGGCCTGCGCGTAGGCGCATAGCGCGCCCTCACAGCCCCGCCACATGCGCACCGCGGGGTGATTGACCCACCCACTCGCTTTGGGCGTATGCGAGCCCACAGGCACTCCTAGGGCCAATAATATTTGCTTACACTCAACCCGCTGCTTCCCTAGCCGTTTCATGTCTAGCATCATTGCTGACGCACTATAATTAATATCCGGTAGAAATGTTTGCATAAGCTATCTTATTTGTTTTCCTGCCTCGTCCCGGGTTAGTTAATTGTTCCGCCCAGTATCACGCGATACCGGCCTCTAGTGCCGCTATAGGCCTCACAGCCTTGGCGCTCGTAGCCATGGGCGGTCAAAGCCTGAGCTAGAAAAACCATTTTTATCGTAGCCCTCGGCATTGTACTTGTTCATGTTAGTTTCCAACTGCCTCATCACGGGTTAGTTAATTGCTCCGCCCAGTATCGCGCGATACCGGCCTCTAGTGGCGCCATAGTCTCTAGATAGCCGTATCGCCGCAATTTGCTGATGTCCGCGCATGTATAGCGCTGATACTGCTCTGATAGTATCTTTGGTATTGGTTGTTCCGGCCGTAGTACCGTTTTACCAGTAGTCGCGTCGCATATCCGGGCTAGCTCAGAAAAACTACGGGCTACGCCTGTGCCAATATTGTAAACCCCAGATGTGTGTAGTGTGGCGTGATCTAGTAAGAACAGTGACGCATCCACCGCATCATCAATATAGATGAAGTCTCGTTTAATGTTTTCACTGCCGTCGAATAGTGTCGCTCCGGCCGCGTGCGAGTCATGCTCGACAATGGTTGGCGGCAATCCGCGCGCGCTTCTAAGTATTTTGCCAGCTAGACTCATCATGTCTAATTTATATTCTTCGCCCGGGCCGTACACATTGAAGTATCTAGCGCCAATAACTGGAACTTTAAACCCTCCCGGTCGGCGTCGGCTTTTATGTATCGGTATGTGTTCTCGCACATACTGGTCCGCCATATATTTTGAACAAGCATATATAGACTGCGGCTTTTCGCATTCTGGTTCTTCTCTAAATCCAGCTACGCCTTGGCCGTAAACGCTCGCGCTGCTTGCGTATAGTATTGGCGCATTATATGTATGCGCTAATTCAATCATATTACGCGTAAAAACAAAATTATTATGTAAACAACCCATTCCGTTCCGCGCGAGCGTAGTTGTCGTCGCACCGAGATGGATGATTGCGGTAATGTTTATTCCTAGTATCTTATGTTTGGTTGCAATAGCCCGCCGGAAATCGTTCTCGAAATGAAAGTCGGCGAACTGCTGCTGGCATAATCGTTGTAGCTGCCCCGCTCGTGGAAATCGTTCAACGCAGATAATATCGCTATGTCCGCGCGCATTCAGCGCTTTGAGCATCCTTGAGCCGATAAAGCCGCACGCACCCGTTAATACAATCACACTATTCCTCCTATATCTTTTTATCGCTTATGGCTTCTGCTGCTAATAAAAATATCTCGATTGGAATCGGGTCTTGGCGCGCTATAGGCACATATAGCTCATTAAATGCATATACCTCTCTGCTAATTGCGCCTGACGGGTGGCTGATTAGCCTGATGCGCAATTCGCGCGCGGCGAGGTCTAGCACGCAACTCGCATAGTCGCCGTCGCTCGATTCGCACCTGATCATCGCCATCGGAATCGACGCAAGCGCTCTTAACATCGTGTACGCTATTTTCTGGCCGCCAAATGCCCGCACCACGTCCTGTCGCACAAGCGACGCGCGATTCCAGCAATTCTTGAGGTCAAATTCTATATATTTAACTCCTTTTCTTCGCCATTTATTGGCGTTTTCCCACAGCACCGCGAGCCCCTTCCTTGTGTATAAACTACTATTACATAGATATTCGTTGTGGTGTTTCGGTGTAAGCTGTGCTGTAAACTCGTGTATATTCTTTAGGGCGGATATTGATGACATTGTTCTACTTTCTGTTCGCCACGGCAGCGCAGTAGTACACACTAACTACGTTGCCCGCTATCTAGTTAGTTACTGACAACCACAGCGGCAGCCAGTCGTACATACGGTGCACGGGGATGTCCGCTTAGCGGCGCCAGTATTTAGCCAATTCAGTCGCTTTGTTACTCGCAGTGTCCGCGCGAATCGAGCCCGCGGCCGCAACTTAAATTCTTTCATAGTAATTCCGGTTACTTCGGCCGCGGTATTAAACGGCATAGTCGCACAAGCGGAATCGTTATTATTTAATTCTCGTGATGTGTCGGCACTGAAGCACGTGGTCATCGTTAACATAATAGCAGCAATCAACAATAGAACTGGCATAGGAATCTCCAAAAACGCAACACAAATGTCGGCACATACGTGTGCCGACATACTCCGCATCAAATTCTATTTATGTGGACTAAACTACGTCGCTTGCGCAAAGTTGCCATAATGCGTGTAGCTCGTCATGTTGTGGTAGCCTGCCCCACTCGCGGCGGTACACGCGGTTTACCGCCTCCCGCGCTGTAGCAATTTGGGCGCGCATATCTGCCGACATTGTGCTGTTTTCCGCGGCACTAATAAACTCTACTTCGATCGCCTCGTGGTCGATCGCTAGGGTGGCGGCATATAGCTTTTTAAGCAAGTTATCGACTATGTCCGCTACTTCGTCACCGTTATATAGTCCGCTAGCATTCGCTCTACCTGGCATCTTATTTAGCAATACTGCTTTAGTGCCGGGCTTATTCTTGTGTGTTGCTGCGCTATCCAGCGCAGTCCACTTAACGCCACCGTAAGGCGGCTGAATCGACCACCAAGCCATAGTTACCTCTGTTTTATTAAGCATGCACAGGACCGCTCACGAGTACCGACTAGTGTGAGAAGTCTTGCGCACTAAGCCACGACGTCTACCAATTTCTTTTCGCGCTGTAATGCTTTACGCAAAAAGCGTACGATCTTTGGTAAACACGCCGCAACGTGCGATACAAAGACTGTATTAGCTTTACCGTATTGTTGCTCGAAATTTCCCATCTCGCCCAGGTGCGCACCTACGGCGAAGGCGTATAAACCTATTCGTAGTCGTTCACGCACAAATGCGCACACGCTGGTAACATGCTTTTCAGCCGGATCGCCGCCATAACCCTCGCCATGTGGGAGTCCGTCTGAAATGACGAATAAATACTTCCGCTTCGCTGGATCCATATTAAGTAACTTTGCAGCTTCCTTAATTGCGTACCCGTCGTAATTATTAGACTGCGCGACGATTGCGCCGAGGCCGCTTAGGTCGGCACCTCGTGCGGCGTGATCGGCGGTCGAGCTATAGTGTGTATACAGCGACACATCGATGCGGCCGGATCGATTAGCCGTGTGTCCGTAGATATGTAGATGCACACCAGGAATTTGTTTAACCGCTTCAGCGAGCACTATACATATTTCACGTGCGTGAATAATTTTACTGGCGCTACTCATACTGCCTGATTGATCAACAAGAATACCGACAGCAACGTCTGGTAATTTAGTGATAGTCTGTTGCGACCAGATATGCTCACAATCGTAACCTAATTTATGTAATCCACCTTCATCGAGGTCGCCGGAGCGTGTACCGTAAACTTCACCAGTACGCCGTCCATTCTGAAACTCAAGTGCATCGCGTATCTTGCCTATTGCCTGCCGTGACTTCGCTACGATATCGCGCGCCATTGTGCGCATGTTGGCAGTTATTTCCGGCACTACATGCCGTATCGCCGGCTTAGCTCCGTCGGCATTTGCGATATACGCCACGTATGCTTCTTCAGGATCATTTCGCGCTTCGTCATTAACCTGATTTAGCTCACCTAACGCAGTTTGCGCGTTAGGCGCCGGCGCCGCGCCGAACAATTGCTCGTCGGCGACGTTCATTTCTTCAAACAGCGGTAATAATTTTCGGATCTTCTGGCCAAATTCTTCGCCTATAGTCGCCGCAGCGGAACGTTCTCGCCGCCCACCGTTCATTTTGCGGTCATACGTCGTTATCGCGATATCTAACAATTCTTCACTGGTGAGGCCGGCGCTTCCGGCCATCTTCTCCAATGTCTTAAGCGTAGTATCCGACACATTCGAAATATCCCCTGGCGGCTGGATGAGATCACCATCGCTATCTCGCCCGAATAACTCCTCTAATTTAGTCATAATTTCGGCATTACTCGTCGCAAATGCCGACTCAGTCATCGCGTCAATATTGGCAACTGCGCCGGACGGCGAAGCGCAGGCAGCATCTTCGATCCATTGGATACTATCTAAATACTCACCAGGAGCATCCGCCGTGCTCGCAGCATTAATCACAGCATCTACTGTATTCGCAAACTTACCAAGGATCCGTTCCCCGTCCTCCGGCTTGACCGCGTTTCGGATGGTCTGGCTTATGGCTAGAAGTGGTGCGCGGCCACCTGTGCGCATATTCATTGCGCCCGAACAATTCATATAACTATCGCGTAGTCCGCTAATTGTTCGTGATTTTGCTAGCGTATTAATGCCAGTAGCCAGCTTCGTCAAAGCTATCTCGGCTGCGTTTATAGCGCCGGTCGCTACGGCACATATTGCCCCGGCCATATCCTGTACCGCAGCACATTCTGGTGGAGGTTTCTCGCCAAATACATCCCGCATAATGCCGCCGACGCGTGCGGCCAGTTCGCCGTCGTGCGTCCCATCTTGTTTCGCCTCCTCAATCTGCGACGCCGCCTCCGCGACAGATTGGCTAAATTTATCTTTGAGCTTATCTCGTAATTTTCTTGTAGCTTCGCGCAAGTGATCGCCGATGTCGCTCGCCAGGGCGAGCAGCGCTGCTCGCTCGTTACGTAAGGCATCTAGTACGAGACTCTCATCACCCTGTATAAACGCATTTGCGTCGAACGCATCTATCGTGCCATCGCTAGTGAGCTGGCTTAATTCTTGCTCAAAATGCTGGAATATGCGTGCAATCTCTTTTTGAATACTCAAGCTGCTCGAGACTGCCGTCGAATATCCGGCCGAAGCGGCGGGGTGCGCCGCTAGCGCCACCTCGCTGGCAATAGTGGTCTTTATAGCCATCTGCGCTGTCGTCATTAAATCATTAAGCGCCGATAGCCTATCGATTTCTGCGAGATCCTCGCTTACAGCGGCCATATCTTCTGGCCTAAGGCCGGGCCCAGCTGCATCAGAGTTACGCGCATATTCATTAATCATTTCACCGCACGCGCCAAGTGCTCGCTCATTTGCGTCTGCAATCGATGCGTTCAGCTCTCTTTTCGTGTCAAACTTCGCCGCCATTTCGGCTATAGTTTCGCGTAATTGTGTTTCTAATGCTCCGCTAACCTCGGGCGTAGTCGCCACAAAGAACGCGCGGATTTCAGCAATCAATGCCGCACATACGTCAAGGATACCATCCGCCACTATCTCTGCTCCGAGATGCCGGCCGATAATCTCATCGATTTCTGTTGGTAGCTCAAACTGCCCTTCATCGTCAATCATGTTATAGGCAATCTGGCCGATCATCGTTTCTAGCGACATTGGCGCTGTTGCAATTTTTTCCCGGACTGCGGCAAAACGCTTAGCGTGCCGGCCTATATACGGGGCAAAACCGCCCCAATCTGCCACAACAGTTCTACGAGAAAGTCTAGTGATCAAGCTCTTTGCCAGCATGCCCGATAAGCATCTATCGGTATGTGTGACGGCTAATTCCGCGCACCTTTCCGCTGTACTGGCGGCTATAATCTCACCTATACGCATTGGTAATGATTTTAATGTCGTGGTATTAATAGCGGTGATTAGGTCTACGCTAAATTCCTGTGCAATTTGTACTCGCAACAGCACGAAACCCGTCAACGCGTCAATCGCAGCATCATCCTCCTCGGTTCCCGATGCCGTGACTAGCGTATCCGGCGATACATAGATAACCTGGTCCTTCTTGCCACTTGGTAGTTTTTGCGCTTCACCGTTAATGTCGCTGCCATCACTAAATTGCACGATATAATTTACGTTTTTATCTTTATCGCTAACTGTATTCGCGTTACGCGTTAATGCCCGCAAAGCGCGAATAGCCTTATTTTTCAGATCAGTGTCAGCCAAAGTGCCGTAATAACACGATCTGGTAAACGTACTACGAAATAAGCTGCTAGGTGAGTAATCTTTGTAGTGGCTATACTTGAAGCTATTCTTACGATACCAGCGCGAATCAGTGTCATCGATTACCGACTCATATGAGTAGTCATCGTAAATGGGTCCCTGATAACCGCGCCAGCTCAGCGCGGCCTCGGCGCCATCGTCCCACAAATTATCCAACGGTCTCGACCGAGCCGCGCGATCCAGATCATCGCGGCTCCTGTTGTCGAGCTCGGGTTGGGCGGCGTCAATAGCCTTATTTTGCGTATCAGTCAATCGCCAGTCCCGACGCATATCTGTTCCTTTACTTAGAGTGATCCGTCCGAATCGTCCTCATCGTCCTCGAGTGTTCCCGTTGACGGAGCCGCCGCCGCTAGGGCCGCCACCTCGGCCGCAGCCGCTGCGAGCAAATGCCCAAATTTACCTTGAATCACATTCTGTACGCGGAAGCGTTCGGACTCCTCGTCGCCATCTGTCGAGAAATGGTTCGACACGGTGAACTGCAGCGTATCCACGCCGCCGATTACGAAGTCCGCCGCGGCTGCCAGTAGTTGGCGTGTAGACATACTTTCAGTTAGCGTGGCGCTAATGCCGGTAGCATCCTGCCGAATTTTACTCGCCAGCTCTACCAGCAATTTTGCCATACTCTTATCAATGCCAGTACGATTTACCAGCAAAGTAATTTCATTGGCCTTATCGAGATAATTGATTTCAACTACACGCGGAAATCGGTCACGAAACGCCCGATCGAGCGCCGCCGTACCCGTGTATCCGGCGCCTTCATTCATCGTAGCGAAGAATACGGTACCCGGACCAACGCAGATTTTGTCGCCCTTCTCTTCGAGAAACGTGAATCGACGCGCGTCCAGGAGCGGCATGAGTGTATTTAAGATATGCGGATTTGCGCGATTAAGCTCATCGAGAAGAATTACGTGGCCGCCCTGCTCGACAGCGCGGACAAACTGACTTTCGTGCCAGTACACCGTACCATTTTGCGCTGTCTTAAAGCCAAACCAGTCCCGAGCCTCGCGAAGATTTGCGCAGTCCATGATTAGCATAGGCGACCCAGCCCGGGCCGCAAACTGAATTGCAAGCTCAGTCTTACCGCAACCGTGAGGTCCAATCAGATTAACATTCTGCGGTGAGGCCTTTCGAGCGATCTGCAGAATTTGAAATAATCTTTCAGTATTTGGATCGATGATATATGTGCTATCGGGCACTGGCTTAAACACGCCGCGCTCATCAACTTCATCCGATTTTGGTTTAGTATCGTCATGTTTTTCGCCACTAAAGCGTTCAAGCCCATACGTCGTCGGCACGTTTGGCGGCGCCTCGGCCGACGTCTTCATCTTTCGCTTCTTAGGTGGTGTAGTTTCGGGGGTAGTAGACGGCATATGTTCTCCACACGTTAGGGTTATAGGACTCATGAACATTTTCGGCGTAACATTGGGGATATTAGGCGTCATGTAATTTATCGCGTTTATAGCCAACCTGTGCAGCTAAATAGTAAATCCGGTGTGCGGGCCAATAATATGGTACGCACACCGGACGATACTGGCGTCAATTCCTCGATCGAAGTTACTCGGCCATCGGCGGAGTAGTGGGCGGCGTAATTCGCCGCGGACGGCCACGGGCACCCGGCGCCACACCCATACCGCGTAATGTCACGCTTACCTGCGACGCACTCACAATTACGCCCTTATCTTTGAGCTGCGCAATAATGTCACGCGGGCGTAGTTCCAGCCCGCCGGCTTTTCGATCGGCAATTACATCACGAATCTCACAAGCCTTGGTCCTTTTGAGGACTCCGGCAGTAATTGGACTAGTTATACTCATTTTCTTTTCCTTTGGCGGATTAGCTGGCTCAGTGGCCGTGGCTGAAGCATCATCAGCATAATCATCATCATCCTCTTCGTCTTCTTCTTCTTCTTCGTCTTCTTCTTCGTCTTCTTCTTCTTCGTCTTCGTCTTCTTCTTCGTCTTCTTCTTCTTCTTCGTCTTCTTCGTCTTCTTCTTCTTCTTCTGTGTACTCTTCTTCATCGCTTTCCGCGGCTGCCAGAGCTACACGCTCAAGTAGTACTTCAACTGCCGCGTCGTCTAAATCGTCATCATCATCATCCCACTGACTCCTGCTCATTGCATTCATTTTTTTAACCACTGTGTCCTCCAAAATTGGTAACAATACTCGGCATATGCTTATGTAAGAAATACTAGCCTGTTTTTCTTACATATAAAGGCTATCAGTCTATCTTAGCGCTATGCGTCCGCAATGAAAGCGAAATATACGCGAGGCTCATCGATAAATCCGACTGTTCCGCGTTTACCGTCAGATTTGCGGATAACTTCAACTGTGGCTCCGGTAAATTGATGCGCCTCGAAGTCGGTTAACAGCTCGACACCGTTCCACGTATCCGTGTAGTTCCTATGGAGATCTACACGTACCTGCTCCTCGGTCAATCCGGCATAGCGCTTGCGTAATTTTTCGATAATGATGGCGTCTACGTTAAGCGTGGCTGGCACTAGTCTGCTCCTGAGTTTGATCGCCAGTAGCGCCTCCGCCCATGTCGTCCGATTGCGTTAGTTCCAGAATTGCTGTTTGAGCCTTAATCTCTTCAGCCAGATTGCGCGACAGTTGCTGAAACTGCTTTAATTGCGTAAATAAATCACGATGTATATCAGAGCCAAATTCGGCTAATGCTGTGAGTGCCTGCATAAGCCCGCCCATAAACGGTGTGTTCTCATTCCGCAGCCGGAGCAGTCCATTTGGAATATTAGCCAACTTAGGCGACCAGAGCGGGATAATCACAATACCCTGTAATTCTGGAATATGCCGTAACATGGCTTCAGAGAATTTATTTGCATGACTAAATAGCAGCAAATCGCATGGTGGTTTTTCTGATTCGATCGTGGCGCCAACTGGTACTGGCGTGCTCGTCGGTAGTGGCGAGGCTGGTAGGGCAGATTCCGGTGTTACGGCTTCAGGGTTAAGTTGCGTCATACTTCATAGTCCTTGGTAGAAAACCTTCAATTAGCGTAGTTGCGCGCGTTGCCGCCCAACCGAAGATGACTGCACGAATTAGCCCGGCTACAACACCTGGATAACCATCGGCAATCATTAATATTATGTAAAGATATACTGGGATATGGTAACTTTTGCAAAATGGGCACGCGAGTAATTCAGTCCATAGCCACGTGAATGACCCGTATTTGGCATCATCTTGATATGTTTGCGCAGTGGCTCGTAGTGTGGCGAAGATACTACCTTTGTGCCACACTTCTATAATCGCGCCAGTTGCGAGTATAACGGCGATCAGGTTAACGAGTTTATCCATGATGCTAGTGTTTGCGCTTGTGTTTGTGATGTGTGCTCTTATGTGCTCGTCCGCTAGCGTTGACGTAAATCAGTCCAAAATAGATTAGGCAAGCAACGGCAAAAATGCCGCCAAATCCAAGTGTAGGCGAGCAAATAAAACTTGCAAGAATAAAGAAACCTGCGAATGCTATTAATGTTTCCCCTGATGTCCCGCTCATGGTGAGTATTGATCTCCAAATGGCCACGCTACAGTCTGTGTATTATCAGGATCTGTGGCGGCATGGTTAGGCGTTGGCCCGGGGTACGGCGGTTTTAACTTCAATGTAATAGGTGGGTTTTGGTCTAAGTTGATATACGGTCCCGGGCCACGTAATGTGCTACGTATTGCGGGCTGTCGTCTTTCTTGATACAATTTAGCGTTTCTACTGATGTAGGCCATTGTCGTCTCCGTTTACGTTTACGTTTACGTGGGTAGATATATCTAGTAGTATACTCACCACGTAGCGGAAATGTTTCAGATGTTTCAGCGTATTGGGGTGCGACCGTCACGCTTAGCAGCAATTGGCATACACTCAGAAATAGAAGAGAAATGCTTTTTATCAGAATAAGTCCCAGTAAACCAATCCCATCTTCTAGCCATTGAAGCTCTCCGTCGTCCTTGTCGGGATAGTAATTCTGACCGTTGAACTTACCCATTTAGGTCACCATTTATGTCGCAGGAACAATCCCTGCCGATAGAAGAAGTAATCGACACAGCTTCGGCTGGTGTGCGGGCCCTTCTTCAGGAATTTGTATCGCTCGACGTATCTGATCCACATGCCTTTAAAAGTCGAGCGCATTTGCTCCAGGCATTGGCAGCTCAGAAATGCTTCCCATCTCTTGAGCCGATATTACCGCTGGTCTTAAATCTTAACGGTAAACCATATTCTCTACGCGATCATTATCCCTTCGCACCACTTTTCCGATTACTGATGCCAAAAAATCAGGTATGGAAAACTGGGCGGCAGTTGAGCAAGTCTACGTCGCTCGCGGCCCACGGCGTTGTTGTAGCTAATAGCCTGCCATTCTTCAAGACGTTGTATGTCACCCCGCTATTCGAGCAGATTCGGCGATTTAGCAACAACTATGTTCGCCCGTTCATAGATCAGTCGCCCGTCAAATCACAGTGGAGCGGGACTGATACCGAGAACTCAGTATTACAGCGAAGTTTCAAGAATAAGTCTCTAATGCTGTTTTCGTACGCACTCATGGATGCCGATCGTGTTCGAGGTGTGAGTTCTGACCGCGTATGCATCGATGAAATTCAGGACATGGATCCAGACCATATTCCTATTATTCAAGAGACGATGTCATATTCACACTACGCCATCACGCACTTTACTGGAACACCAAAGTCGGTTGACAATCCTCTCGAGGGTTTATACCGGCAGAGCAGTATGGGCGAGTGGTTTATACCGTGCAAATCATGCCGGCACTGGAACATACCGTCAATCGATCATGACCTGGACGCTATGATAGGTCCATTCAACATACACATTAGTGAGAAGTATCCTGGAACTATATGCGCAAAATGCCGTAAGCCAATTAATCCGAGACACGGGCGCTGGGTGCATCGGTATAAGGATAAGCGCTGGCAGTTCTCCGGTTACCATGTGCCGCAGTTGTTATTACCGCTCCACTTTTCCGATCCTGAGAAATGGAATACGTTGCTGCTAAAACGTGAAGGTTTCGGCAACATGACAAAAGCGCAATTCTATAATGAGGTACTTGGCGAATCCGTCGATGCTGGTCAAAAGATTATCACGGAGACAGAACTCCGATCCGCATGCGTATTGCCGTGGGAGAATACGCCAGAGCCTGCTCCAAACTGTTTAGTAAATTTGCGCCATTATAAACATCGTATCTTAGCCGTGGACTGGGGCGGTGGCGGTGAGGCCGGAATATCATTCACTGTCATGGCCGTCTTAGGTTTTCGGCATGACGGCTCTATCGACGTTCTCTGGGGTAAACGATTGCTTATCGGCTCAGACCATCTAGCCGAGGCAGTCGAATGCATGAAGTGGGCTAAGCAATTTCAAATTGATTTCGTCGCCCACGACTATACCGGCGCCGGCACTGTGCGAGAAACAGTTATGGTTCAAGCTGGCTTTAATCTTGAACGCGTCATGGCCTTACGCCTTGTCCGGGCGGCGAGCCAGGATATTATGGTGTTTAAGCCCGCTACACCCATTAATCACCGACAGCATTATTCGTTAGACAAGACTAGATCGATACTATACACCTGTCAGGCGATTAAGTTGAAAATGGTTAAGTTCTTCTCGTGGGATCGAGCATCAAAAGAGAACCCCGGCCTCATTGGCGACTTCTTAGCGCTTATCGAGAATAAAACAGAATCCAGACTTGGCGGCGATATTTATACCATTACGCGTAACGTGCTACTGAGCGACGACTTTGCGCAAGCAGTAAATATCGGATGCGCCGCGGCTTGGCATGTTAATGACGCATGGCCTAATTTCGCCCAACTCGCTGGAATAGGCGCAATTGCCGCAAGCGCGCAGATGACGCAAGAAACAGACAGTTGGGATAATGGCGATATGGATGGTAGATATTTTTCTGGCGGCTACTAGTAATTAGCCTAATCCTCTAGACGCTGCAACCAGGGCATCATAGGCGCCACGTGCCATGATGCGCTCGCGAGCCGCTGCTCGTAATTTTGCCATATGGGCTATGTACGCCGGATCTGCGCTTACAAGCGTTTCCGCGCTAGTTACGCTATGCGGCTTACCTGTCAATTTATTATCGCCACGCGCCATTATACGCCCGATAGCCTCTGACTTAATTTCACCGCGGCCGTCTTCTAGTTCCATCTCATTGCCAACTGCTCGGGCCAGATCCGCCGATGCTTTATTGATCATAGTGTGAAGTGTATCTGCATTCCATGTAATTGACATACGATTCCTTAGAAAAATGCGTGTAAACGATTAATAGCTTTTGGCGGGGTAATATTCGTATAGCCGAGTATCTCGAACACTGCGACTATGCGGCGATTCGTCTCATCGATCGGATCGCCAATCTGTAAATCAAATGTCTTATTTGTCTGATTAATCGCAAACGCGCTCCCGTTATCCGGAATTGCCCAGACTGCTTCATCTTTAACTGCGCGTAAAAGATTCTTTTGCCAAATAATATCAGCCTCGGACGGGGCCCACTCAGTTACCGGAAGCATCAGCACCTCCGCCGGATAGTGGATTACTGTTAGCCGACTTCGCTGCTTTCTTCGCTGCTTTCTTCGCTGCTTTCTCATTTAAAATGACATTTATCGCAGCGTGACCTTTTTCTGCCACATTAAATGTAAACGCATCAGCCTCATCATCGAATGCGCAGTCCAGTAAATCCTCGGCGACCGCGGCTTGCGTAATATTTGATAGAATACGGTTAAGTACTGCTGACGTTAATTTAGACATTGACGCATGAGCCTCTTCGGGCGAGAAACCGCCGATGGCGTATACACCGGCTGGCGCGCCGGCGGTTGCGTCGTTATTGCTGCATTCTTTAATAATCTGCTCAAGTTCCTCACACGATAAGAATTGCCGCTGCACGCGCAAGCTCTTGAACGATTTCTTGATTTCTTTCTGTTTCTTCTTGCTGGCATTTAGGCGCACATCTAATAAGCCACTAAACAGAACCAGCGCTTTATCGCGGAAGGCTGGTATTGATACCGCATTTTGCATTATTTCTTCTTGTTCAGCGCGGTCTTTAGACTCATATGACCACGTCCCGCCATCATCGTCATCGTCATCGGCATCGTCATCGGCATTGAACATGTGTAGCTCATCCGTGTGTTGGTGAAAGTTACTGGTCCGCATTTCTCGTGCAGTAGTCAAAACACTGCTCATTTAAATCGCATTCAGCCAGTTGTTCTCGCATTGTACGTTGACGTTTTGGGAATTTATATGGGTGGCACAGGTCGCAGCGACAAATACCGCACCCACCGGCTCTACGCGCCTTTCGGAAACTATTCTCCGGCGGCGCAGTAACAACAGTGTTACAGTTACCGCTCGAGCTATGCTGTCGGCTATCCCGCGCATACAGCTTAGCCCTATGTTTGGCGATATGTTTCTCGTCATTAGCTCGTTTCATGTTCGAACCCCGTATTAACAAGAATGACATTATTGCAGCCAATATTTTTTGCAATTTGTACAGCATTTGGGTGGTATGCGGCCACTGGCGCATCTCGTTTTAGTACGCCAGCTACAACAAGTGCTTGTGCGCCTAATTGGGCTAAACCCCTACGCCTTAGCTCTGGGTCAGTAAAACACTCTAAGGTTTGCACCGACGCCGGCTGGCCATCCATTATCTCCACCCATTGTCGAGTACCAACCCAGCCGACTAATAATGAATTATAGCAAATTAACGCTATAAACATGTCGCCACGCTCGACGCCATCTGGCGCAATATACCGATTTAGTAGCTCTTCGCGCATAGAGCCTATACCGGATTTATAGTCACGCCAACATAAGCGCTCGTATATAGTTGACACTACATCAGCGTTAAGCTCATTAATGCTGACGATTTTTATGTCAAAAGCTGTCATTAGTAACTCCGTAGCATTAGAGTCTACCATACAGACTAGCCCCTAGAAGGAGTCGAACCCTCATCAGCTGATTACAAATCAGACGCACTACCATTGTGCTATAGGGGCGCAGCCTAATCATCAATATCGAATAGATCTTCATCCTCGATATCGTCGCCGGCTAATTTTTCGGTATCGCGCGTATACTCGTCGTCGCCGTCGTCGGCATCTAACCAGTCTAATCCGGTATTATCAGCCGGATCTGTCTGGTCATCGTCTTCAGCCGCAATGTCCTCATCCTCATCCTCATCCTCATCCTCGTCGTCGAACCACGTGATCGTAGGGGCTGGATATGCCGTATCGTCGTCTTCGTCGTCATCTGCGTCGCCCTCGACGAATTGCCACTCCTCCTCAATGAAGTCATCATTTGGGCTATCGCGCTTTGCGTCGATATGTGAAGTTATGCTCATGTGCCACTCTCTGAACCACTCAATCTGCATAGTTTTACTCCTTATCCTACGCCACGTTTACTCAAACTATCTCCACCGGCTTTTTCTTGGTAATTTTTCCAGATACCGTCGCACCAGTCTCTATCGACGATAAGTCCGGGTAAACGCATAACTGTTTGCTCGCCTACTAGTAACCCTGCCCGATCAAGGATATTCATTATTCCAATCCAGTTGGGCACAAGTCCACCAATCCGAATAAAATAACGATTTATAGCCAGTTGGTTCAACCACCAACCATCTTTATTGCGGATAATATAGCCCGTATCCTGCCCCCTTTTCCGGGCCGCCGGGAGCAAATTAAGTTGACGAGATAATATAGCCTCAGATACCGCGGTAATCAGCGAGACGTGCTCCTGTCCCGCCGTCCATGTTAATCTTTCGGCGCAGTCGAGATTGAACGAATTGCCGTAAGTTTGCATTAGCCACTCGTGCAGATTGCGTAAAACATCTCGAACAGAATCCGCGCGAAAGCGTGGGCCCCGTAATTGTAATACATGCCGGACATATGATGCGATTACCCCAGGTATACACGCATAATTACGAGACGTTACTGGCCCGCCATGGCTAGTTATCGCATTCCAACCAAAACTTAGTGCGCCTGTAACCGACGCACTGTTTAACCGCAATAGTGCAGGTTTGTTTGGGAAATGCACAATGCTGCGCATAAGTACTTTTGCGTGCCCTGGTACTCCTATTAGTTCCGGCCACGACTGTACGCTACGCATAGTGTTGTAAATTTGTGTCGATGTCGCACCACCGTAGCCGCCATACGTAGCCGTAGTCACGCCAAGTGGCGCCAGTATAGCGCCCGCCTCTGCGAATAACTCACTATCAATACTGGCGCTTTGCGGTGGATAACCAAATGCGGGCGCCAGCATCTGCGATAGTGCCACGGCTATAATAGCCCATACAGCCGCATTTTCGCTAGTAGGCGCGAGTAGGTCATACAGCTCGGCCGGCGCGATGGTATCCGGCTCGGGCCAGCTTAATGCGTCTTCCGGCCGTATGATAGGATACTGTTTCAGTAGTTTTACGTCACCCTCGCCGTTGATTGCGTACTTACCGCAATAGAATGCGTGTGTTTGGTCATCCCAACCTAAGCCGCGGCGTGTTACGACTAATTCCGGTGGGTGGAATGACATCGTGGCTATATGCGCCCGCTTATTCCATGACGGCGTATAGAGTACTAGTTCGCCATGCGGTGCCAGCAATTGCGCGGCGTACGATAGCAGCCCGGGAAATTCAATTCGCTCGGATTCATCCGTAAATGGGTAACGTTTGCCGTCTTTTTCGACATAGCCGGCGTAATACTTTTGATCTTCTGTATGTATTACCTGCTCTATTACTGGATTACAGTTGCATACTGTTAAACCACGCGCTGTACACCATATTCCATCTCGTACGTAATTACCAGATGAGATAGCGCCGTGATGTTCAACTGCTATAAAGTGAATTGAATTGACTCGTTGGGTCAAGCTATCTACAGTTTCGGTAGGGAGGCCTGTCGTTCGCGCTAGGAAATCGCGCAGCTTATCCGGCACCATCGACAATCGGGCAATAAAGCTTTGCAGCGCTATATCGCTTACACCCTTTATTACCTGCGATAACGTACCATGCCAGGTAGAAGCCGACTGGCATATCTGTTTGAGCGCCCGCAATGTTTTATCTGGCGTAACAATACGCGGAAGCGCCGGTTTTTGTAGTGTGCATACATATCCTCGGCCATTCGCCGCCTGCGAGATTACCTCGGGGGTTATGTTACGCGAGTAGAAGAAACGCTTAGTACGGCTTACATCCGTAAAACTATGTGCGGTACTGCTGATATCGCCGTCGGAGTAGCTGGCACATAGCGGCAGTAATGGCTGGTTATAGCGGACTTGCGTTAACTGCGCTTTAAGTGCCCACAATGGATCATCTACGATTATTTGCACATTTTTCGCTGTCTGGTGCGTAGAGTTGACGGCTTTACTTAGCATAAAATAACCGGCATCGCCTGAGCCCCTGGCCTGATACTTAGCAGCTAAGAACGTACGCTTAAAATCAAATTCTTCTTGGTATTGCGCTAACATAAATCCTGAAATCCGGCCCGGTAATTCCTCATACGGCAAAACCATGAAAGGCCGTTTATTTTTCATACGTTTTGGAAATGGTACGCCCAGACCGGCCGCGAGCTCTGTTATCTGCGCCGCGGTAGCTATTCCGATAAAATTCTCACAGGCTGAATCCGCAGATATACCGAGATCCCTAAATTTAATTCCTAGAATATCATCACCATGCCGCCATAGCTGCTCTGCCGTAGTGCGCCAGAACTCGTCGTATATTTGCTGTATATGGGCATATTTCTGTCTCACGTCTATTTGCCGCTGACCAGGAGGCCCGATTATGCCTAATTTATTAAATTTCTGGATAGCATCTAATAGGTTAATCTTCCAGATGTCGGCGGCAAATGTTATGATATTCCCATGTGCCGCACAGTTGGTACAATTAAGCCATATGTCGCTTCTGGTAAAATCATCGTAAATACATAGCGATAGTTGGGCACAATGTGGGCAATTAACAGCTGCCGGAAAATCGAGTGAATTTATGGCGAGGCCGGCCGCTGTTATGGCGTCTAAGTGATCTTTTCGAGGAATAATAATGGAGTGCGGTATACTCATGAATATTTTAGACCATACGCAAGATATCAGCGGGCAAGAGACGCATCGCTTACTTTCGTTATATCAGCCTCCCGCTTTTGTGAAAAATGCCGCGCACGAGCGACTGCATGGCGATCGTGACACTATGGCGCGCCACTTATACGCGGAGCCACATAAGAAACTTTATCCGTGCCACTCATCCGCAGCAACCTGGATGTCAGCTTTATGGTTTGGGGAAAAACAGGCAGAATTTGATACCGAGAAGGCGGCGGCGATTGAGGAGAAGATTCGCGCATCTGCGACCTATTTCGGTATTGGTGGCTTGGTTAACGATTTATTGCTGAAAGTTGCGACCGACGCGGCTAATGTGCTGAATAAGCTTAATGATAGTGATTTTGCTATCGTATGGAAATCTGAAGACGGCGGGGTTGAGCGCCACTGGCCTATGCGGAATGCCACTGAGGTTAAATTTGCTGCAGCCCATTTTAAACAATACCGCGATGAATTTGTATTTAATGACCGGCATAAAATAGCCAACAAAATCCTCGATAGGGCGGTCGAGTACGGTGCCGACATATCAGCCGCAGACGGCGCACTAGACGCTGCAGCAGGCCGCGGGTCCTGTGCGGTTAAAGTCGCCGTAGAGGTATTGCGCCAGCGCGCCATATTGGGTCGCCGTATTAATAGTGCGCTTTCTGCGGAAATTGAAAAACTGGCCGCGGTAGTAGAAGCCAATCCGCGCGAAGCTCAATCCGAAGACTGCCGATTAAAACTAGCCACAATTATCGACCAGTACGACCGGGAAACAAGACTTACTCGTTTGTATGCCACGGGAGGACTAGATCGCCCCGAGGAAACACTATTCGCAATTAACGAGAAAGTCGCCGCGGCCTTCACTGAGAATCATGTCGAAACTGTCACCGGCAATGTCTACAATTTAGACGATCTAGAGAAAATCGCAATTGACGATATCCGAGGATGGATGGGCGACGAGTTTGCCGATGCAGTGGCCACCGGTGGCGTGTACACCGATCGCGAGAAGCTGGCTGCAATCATACCTACTCTTGACCGCGGAATGGCCAATACGTTCGACCGGCTTGTCCGAGAAAAGAATGCCAGCGCAATTATATGTGGGCCAGAACAAGAGCCGCTAATGACAGAAGCTAGATTATTTGAACTAGCAGCTAGGGCTAATTAAAACTAGTTGGTCGGGCGGACCATCTGCGGCAGATCCAGCTGACTGAGAAGGTCGTGTAAGTCGCCTATAGTGTTACTGATCCCATCATTTAAGTCCCGAAGGGTCTGCGTGAGGAGGCACTCCGTACCAGGATTCTTTTCGTTCGCGACTCGAGGCGGCTGCGTGTCGGGACGCATCAATGGCGACAGCTCCCGCTGCAATACGACCACTAGCTCAATTAGCTTAGCCCTATTATCCGCGAGCCGTCTGAGTTGTAGATCGATAGGCGCGTGGTGCTGGGACGCCTCGGCTGGCTCTGTGGCCGCGGTATTTCGGTATTCTGCGGTCTTGCGCCCTTCTGGATAATCTCGGTCTACGCCGAAGTGGCCGTCGTCACTGGCAAATTGTCGTGTCATTGCTCTTCCTTGTTTAGTGTGTGATGTCGCCCAGGTACTTGACAGCGATATATGTGCCGATAAACGCGCCTATAGCGAGTGGTAGGATATACAGCGGATTATGCAGATAACTAATTACACCATAAGCTCCGAGGCTGTATAGCGCGGAGCTTATAAAACTAGCAGCTAAGGCTTGTTTCTTACTGACGCAAATCACATATAGCGCATACAAGATATCGAATACGACGTATATGACGAATACAAGGCCAGCGGTCATCCAGTTGAAATTTTGCCAAAGTTCTGTCATTACGTATCTCTATACCTTTTGTACCGCCGCCATGATTCCGCGGGCCACACGAGCTGTAGCGCCATTTTCAAGACTTAGTGCGGTTAACTGGTCGGCTAGCATTACCGCCCTACTGCGGATCTCATTATTTATGTCGTCAGTCTTCCCGGCTTCCATGTCATAAATTGCATTAAACATGTCCGGATCATCACTGAACTCGTTTACGGCCGTGGACACATTAGCGCGTCTGATCGCTATCTTAAGGATATCCGGCGGATTTATAATTCCCTGAGCGTCCAACATAGCGCCAATGTAGCCCCTTATTTCTCCGCTGAATGGTTCCAGGTCATCGTCCTCCGGCGGCGCAATCAGTAATCCCTCGGTAATACCCCACGCAACTTCAACATTATCTGCAGGATCAAACATATCAGGCCGATACGTGTCGCCACTCAATACATTACAGAAAATGATAAAGTCCGGTAGGTTGCGGTAGAATTTATCCGTTGTAAGGATATTGATTGCGACCATAAGTTTATCCATTACAGACTGCGGCAAATCTACGTCGAACTCTTCCTCGATCTCGAGCGCTATTGTGGCTGGCTCCCAATAAAGTGCTTCCATACCGAATCGGTCAAGGAACACTACCAGGAGTACGCTCGCAAATGTCTTCGGGCTCTTCCATAGTTCTTTCAGCATGTTGTTTGGCATGTAATCCGCTCCTACGCTCAATTCGTAATCTACCGCACAGATAGATCATGTTTAAATTATACGCTATTGTCTCTAGTGGGTTTGTAGGCAAATCGGTAATGTGGTCGCCCGTTACTAGGTCAATATAGCCTGTATGATTGGTCCACGCTATGTAGCGTCTATCGCAAAAAACTAGCTGACCTAGGGCGGCACTATCGTCAGTTACGTATTTAACTAACAGCGCTACTCGGCTTAATATTAGCGTTCTTGCCGTCGGCTCCAGAAATTCTAGTGTTTCTAAATATTCGGCTAGAAGAAGCAAGGTCAGATAAAAGCGATCAATTACCGCATCGGGCGTAAATTCGCCAAATTTATTCCCATGTTGCTGTAAAATATCGCGGATTTGCAGCTTGCTTAGTTTTAACTTAGGCGCTACCATAGCCCAGGTAAGTTCTTTTTCTTTCTCGGAGGCATCTTCCATGGTTTCAATCCTTAATGAGCTCACTCGATCGTCACCCTCGCGAGTTGAATTAACGGTTGAGGGCGACGGCATTGAAGCCCTGTTCGACGTTAGTGTGTCACATTTGGTGATCAGCAAGGCGGCAGAAACTGGGTTATATCGACCAGGCATATCTAATGCTGGTGGCGTATACCCAGTTGATGCCGACGGTAAGACTGATGACGATCTAATGCTAGGTAAACGAGGTGCGGCATCGAAATACCGCCGCGATTTTGTTGTACTTGCTGGGATTTAAGCGTACGCATCCGCGCCAAACTTTTTAATATGCGCCATTCGTGCTGCGTAGAATTGCGCCACGAATGGCGCTATTTTACGGAAGTTCGTTTCAATATCCTCGGCAACAACAGTATCGAAAAATTTCTGTATAGCCGCTTGGATATTAGCGATCGAACTCTTAGTGTATCGCGCATTATGGGCTTCCTCCGCTGCGGCGCGGATCTCTGGTGATTTATCGCAAAGTATCTGCAAATAACGTGGACAGATAAACCTGGCATCATGGCCGTATGTCTTCATCGTCTTAGCTGTTTCTTGCTCAGCCGTAAACATACCCCTACCAGGATCGGGATTTTTGGGATCAGCGCTATTAACACTAGGATAGCGCAGTTTACCCAAGTCCCAGCCGAAAGCATCTAGACTGTCGTTAGGCGTGGCCATCTCATAGGCCGCCCGCACTTTCTTAATTTCTGGCTTACCAGCTAACTTTGGCTTTGGCTTTTTGCGCATACTTTCCTGATAGCTAAGGGAAAACGGCAATAGTTAAGGTAAACGTGTGTGTCCAACAACAATAGATACATCATCAAAAGAGATAAGGTATATATGTTGTCGGACACAAGTCACTAACATAACTAACAATACGCCATAGCAATGTATGGACGCAAGTAATATGCCAGGATTTCGGCATAAATTTAGCAATTAAAACGTAATATTACTAACCTGGCCAGTTACGCTTTTAAAGATAACTCGTACATGCGCGGTATTAAGCAGAGCCTTCAATTCGCTCTTTTTTTCTGGGCTCATTCCCGCCAGGCACGTTTTAATTTTGGCTAAAGCCACTCGCTGCGATTCTAGCTTTTTTCTTACACATGAGCCGCATGTGCTCGCGCTTTGTGCCAGCAATGCCGCTTGACCAGTTAGACACGGTATCCCAGCGAAACGCGTATCCTGCGCCATAGACGCAATAGTACTATCTTCTATCACGATTAAATCTACCATGTAGCACCTTAATTGCTTGAACTACTACTGCTGGTCGTGTCCGGATCGCCACCTATCCAGATCTCACCACCAGGCAGCATATGATCCATCAAATCTAGCGTACCCTTAAGCCGATATACATCCTCGGCAACATCGCGGATAAACGCGTGCACTTCGGTGCGTGATCGTAATATAACGTCTACATAATTCAGCCTAAACCATTCCGGCCGATGATTTGGAAGTGGATCATCTTCTGGATACTCCTCTAGATCAGTAGGGGAACATACGTGATCAAATGAGCCAGATCGTTCAGTTTGGCCGGGTATTATCGGCTGCAGTAGGTATGCGAATACTTTTGGCGACATATTCCTCGCGTCGTCTGCCTCGATGCGTACGCGTATACCGTCGACAGAGTGGTAGTTGTATCGGCTTACCGTCCAGGTTAAATGGATATGCCGATCTGACGGTAATTCCGATGCGGCTGGTGGCATCGGCGGCAAATAGAAAGTAAGCCCAAGGGCCGTATCTAGCGCGACAATCTCAGAATCTGGTGGTAGGTTATTGCAGGACATAGTGAACTATCTTCTAGGTATTGTTAGTCAAACTCTGATTCGCCGCTGGAC
>Ga0163154_10000456_pt1 | contig 62580 bp, 37 predicted proteins | sample OliLakLV19MP9P1_FD_148649 | JGI IMG/M metagenome (GOLD analysis project Ga0163154, IMG submission 148649) | Freshwater microbial mat bacterial communities from Lake Vanda, McMurdo Dry Valleys, Antarctica - Oligotrophic Lake LV.19.MP9.P1 | ecosystem: Environmental > Aquatic > Freshwater > Lake >...
GGGCAGCGCACGCATCCAGTCCTGCAATCCCCTGCACTCTTTCCTGCCCCCTGCCCCCCCTATCGCCACTCATGCCTCGGATACCTCCTCTTCAACTCCGCAAGGAGTTGAAGAGGAGGTATCCGAGGCATGAGTGGCGATAGGGGGGGCAGGGGGCAGGAAAGAGTGCAGGGGGTTGCACGATTCCAATCGTGCGCTGCCCGCGGGCACGAATGGCCATTGGTCTGGTGCCCGCGGGCAGCGCACGCATCCAGTCCTGCAATCCCCTGCACTCTTTCCTGCCCCCTGCCCCCCCTATCGCCACTCATGCCTCGGATACCTCCTCTTCAACTCCTTGCGGAGTTGTGGGTAGAGCGTCTTCCAGAAGCCGGCGAGGTCGGTGGTGCGTTGGACGGGGCGATGGTTGGGGCCGAGCACTTCGATCAGGACCGGCACGCGTCCCTCGCACACTCGGGGGGTCTCGACGAGGTCGTAGAGCTCCTGGATCCTGGCCCGACCGATCGGTGGTCCGTCGCCGGAATAGGCAATGGGCATCCGCTTGCCGCGAGGGAGGGCGATGGCGTCCGGGGCCTGCCGCTCGACGAAGCGGCGATCGTCGTAGGAAAGGGCGTTCTTGACGGCATCGAGGCAGTGTCGTTCGCGAAGCTGGCTGGCGCGGACGGCGTCGCCCACGATCTCGTCGAGAATGATGCGTCGATGGTCATCGTCGTAGGTGATCAGGCCTCGCTCCGGACGATGCGTGGCCACGAAACGCACTCGGGCAATCCACTGTTCGACCGCCTCGTCCCATCGTTCGAGCTTCAGTTCCTCGGCGAGAATCCGCTCGATGAGAACCGAGCGCACCGCAGTCCGATCGCCGGCCGGTCGGGCCGTGCGGCGCAGCTCGGCGCCGTCGAAACAGAGTCGCTCGATGGCTTCGACGGCCTGCGACGCAGGATTCCACATGGTCTCGACGACGGTGGTGAGTCGCTCGGGCAGGAGTTCCGACAGGAGCTCGGCCGGCACCGCCGTCGCCAGGGCGAGAACCACGTTGCCCTCATCGCCTCGACCGATCTCCCGCTGATCGAGGGCCACCAGCGGTGTCGCCGTGCGCACCACGCTGCGCTCGTCGAGAGTCACGCGACGGCGCCCTTGCATGGCGCAGTGCGGGCGAGCCGGATCGAGGCGCACCGCAAGGTGATCCTCGAAGCCGGCGATGACGCAGCGGGCGAGATCGACGAAGGTTCCGACCGAAAGCTCGAGCCGCTCCCGCCGCGCCACCGACTTGAGCTGCTCGATTGTTCTCGCAACCTCGCGACAGGCGAGGGCGTTGAGCCCATTCGCCTGGCACCAGCGCGGGTCGAAGTCGCGCTGCGCTGCCTCGCGCCAGGCATTCGCCCGCACCGTGAGATCGCTCGGTGGCTCCTCCGGCTCGGTCCAGGAGAGCAGCCGACCGAGGGGAGTGTCGTCGACGATGTCCCGTTCCGCGGCCAAGGCCACCCAGTCGATGGCGCGGCCCAGAACGCGGTGTTCGATGGCACCCGCGAGGACCCGCCCGAGCCGCGGATGGAGCGGAAACAGGGCCATCCGCCGCCCCAGGGCGGTCAGGCAATCCGCAGAGTCGACTGCACCGAGTCGCTCCAGAAGCGCCTGCCCGAGGGCCAACGCCTCGGGTGTGGGCGGGTCGAGCCACGGGAAGGTCGCGGCGCTGCCGACTCCGACCGAGTTGAGTCCCAGGGACTTCAAGTAGAGCAGCGGCTCGCTCAGCTCCAGCCGCTGAATCTCAGGCGGCGTGCGCTCGGTGCGCTGGGCGTGATCGCTGGCGGTCCAGAGCCGCACGCAGCGCCCTGGGGCCACACGGCCGGCGCGGCCCGCCCGCTGCTCGGCGCTGGCCCGGCTGATCGGCTCGACCGCGAGGGTGTTGATGCCGCGGCGCGGTTCGAAGCGATGCACGCGAGCGAGCCCGCTGTCGACGACGGTGGTCACTCCTTCGATTGTGAGCGAAGTCTCGGCGACATTCGTGGCCACGATCACCCGCTGCCTGCCCGAGGGCGCCAAGGCTGCGTCCTGTTCGCGAGGAGGCAGAGAACCGTGCAGGGCCCGCACCTCGACGTCGCGGGTCGCGGGCAGCGTGCGGCGGATCGACTCCATGGTGCGGTTGATCTCGTAGACGCCGGGCATGAAGACCAGCACGTCGCCCTGGGAGTCGAGCATGAGGGCCTCGATCGTGGCCTCGGCGGCGAGATCCCAGACCGGGGAGGCGCTGCGGGCCCGCATGAGCGAGGTGGTGACCGGATGGAGTCGTCCTTCCGCAACGACCGCCGGGCAGTCGAGGAATCGGGTCAGGCCCTCGACGTCGAGCGTCGCCGACATCACCAGCAGTCGCAGATCAGGGCGCGACGTGCGCTGCAATTGACTGACCAGCCCGAGGATCAGATCGGCATCGACGGAGCGCTCGTGAAACTCGTCGAGAAGGACCGCCGATATTCCCTTGAGCGTGGGATCGCCGAGCATCTGGCGAAGAAAGAGCCCCTCGGTCAGGAAGGCCAGTTCGGTGCAATTGGAGATCAGCGAGTCGTGCCTGGTCTGGTAGCCGACCCGCTCGCCGAGGGTCGCGCCGAGTTCGCTGGCAACCCGCGTCGCCACCATGCGGGTGGCGAGGCGACGGGGCTGGAGGACGACGATCCTGCCCGGAGCAAGCCCGGCGTTGCGTCCCGCACCCAGCAGAATCTGCGGGACCTGCGTGGTCTTGCCGCTTCCCGTCGGCGCCGCCAGCACCAGCCGGTTCGAGACCCGCAGGCTCGCGACGATGCGCGAGGCCACGGCGTGGATCGGAAGCGGCGTGTCGGAGCGGATGGGCACGTGCGAGAAGGAGCCGGGTGGGCAGCGGAAACGCCGTCGAGTGGACCTATCGTCGCCGCTTCGGAGCACCAGTACCCCCATGAGCAGCACGACGGAAACGACTCGCATCATCTACACGATGTTGCGGGTGAACAAATCGCACGAGAAGAAGCTGGTCCTCAAGGACATCACCCTGGGGTACTACTACGGGGCCAAGATCGGTGTCCTTGGACTGAACGGCTCGGGCAAGAGCTCGCTGCTTCGGATCCTGGCCGGCGAGGACAAGGAGTTCGAGGGCCAGGTCCAGGCATCGGGGAACTACTCGATCGGCTATCTCGAGCAGGAGCCGCTCAAGAACGAGACGCGGACGGTGCGCGAGATCCTCGAGGAGGGCGTGCAGCCCATCGTCGATCTCTTGAAGGAGTTCGACCGACTCAACGAGAAGCTCGCCGAAGACCTCAAGCCGGCCGAGATGGACCGAGTGCTTGCCCGTCAGGGTGAAGTGCAGGAAAGGCTCGATGCCGTCGGCGCGTGGGAGCTCGACAGCCAGCTCGAGATGGCCGCGGATGCGCTGCGCTGCCCGCCGATGAACCAGTCGGCGTCGACGCTCTCGGGTGGCGAGAAGCGGCGGGTGGCGCTCTGCCGACTGCTGCTGCGCAAGCCCGACATTCTTCTGCTCGACGAGCCCACCAACCACCTCGATGCCGAAAGCGTGGCGTGGCTCGAGCAGCATCTTCAGCGCTTTGCCGGCACGGTCATCGCCGTGACCCACGATCGCTACTTCCTCGACAACGTCGCCGGGTGGATTCTCGAGCTCGATCGCGGGCAGGGCATTCCCTGGAAGGGCAACTACACCTCGTGGCTCGATCAGAAGAGAAAGCGTCTGGCCATCGAAGAGAAGCAGGAGTCGGTCCGGCAGAAGACGCTTGATCGCGAGCTGGAGTGGATCCGGCAGAATCCGAAGGGTCGCCAGTCGAAGCAGAAGGCCCGCATCGCCTCCTACGAGAAGCTTCTCAACGAGGACAGCACCAAGCGGGCGAAGGAGGTCGAGATCTACATCCCGGCCGGCCCGCGCCTCGGCAATCTGGTCATCGAAGCCAAGGATCTGACGAAGTCGTTCGACAATCGCATGCTCTTCGAGAATGTGACGTTCTCGCTGCCCCCGGGCGGAATCGTGGGTGTCGTCGGCCCCAACGGCGCCGGCAAGACCACGCTCTTCAGAATGATCACCGGCACGGAAAAGCCCGATGGCGGCACCATCCGCGTGGGCGAGTCGGTGAAGCTCGCCTATGTCGAACAGGGCCGCGACACGCTGCCGAAGGGCAAGAACGTCTGGGAGGCGATCTCCGACGGTGACGAGGAGATCATGCTCGGCACCTTCAAGATGAACTCGCGGGCCTTCGTGAGCCGCTTCGGGTTCACCGGAAGCGACCAGCAGAAGCTCGTCGACACCCTCTCCGGCGGCGAGCGCAACCGCGTGCACCTGGCCCGAATCCTGCGCTCGGGCGCGAACGTCCTGCTGCTCGACGAGCCGACCAACGACCTCGACGTGAACACCATGCGTGGTCTCGAGGAAGCACTCGAGAACTTCGCGGGCTGCGCGGTGGTGATCTCCCACGATCGCTGGTTTCTCGATCGCGTGGCCACTCACATCCTCGCCTTCGAGGGCGACTCGCAGGTCACCTGGTTCAACGGCAACTGGTCGGCGTACGAAGAGGACCTGCACAAGCGCCTCGGCACCCGCGCCGATCAACCGCACCGGATCCAGTATCGACCGATGGCCAGATAGTGCGAGCCGCGCGTCGTTCCCGCAACAGCTGGGTGCCGCGCCTTCGCGAGCGCAGCGAGCAGAGGCCGCGACACCCGGCGACAGCTACCACAGCCAACGGGCGACGCCCGCTGCCGTCATCGCCGCCAATGCGATGATCAACGCCACCGTCACCCCCCGTGGCAGCAACCGCCACCACAGAACCGGCATCGCCGCCGCCCATGGCAGCAGGTAGCGATCGAGCACGAACGATCGCGTCAGGGCGTAGAGGCCGATTCCCGCAAGCAGCGTGAGGATCACGAACCGCGCCAGACCGCGCTCGTCGCCGAAGGGCGGTTGATCGGCGCGGCGCCGTGACCACGCCGCCCCCGCGAGTGCGCCGAGCCCGGCGAGGCCGATCACCGCCATCGCCCCGAGCATCGCCGACTGGACCATGGGCGTGTCGCTCAGAGTGCGGGCCACGCTCGAGGCCAGGCCCAGGTATGGCGACATCCCCTGATCGCCGCGGGCCAAGAGAATCGCGGGCGTTGGCAATCGATCGTCGAGGCGCGGAGGCGCAACGACCGCGAGGGCCAGACCGAGGATGGCCCCGGCGGCGATCCAGACTCGGTTCGATCGCTGCCGTGGCAGCACCAGAAAGACTGCCGTCCACGGCACCAGTGCCGCGGCCAGATAGGTGGCGTTCCCGAGCGACAGGAGCGCTCCTCCCCCACCACTCGCTCCCGCCAGCGCGTGCATGTCCTGATAGTCCGGACTGACCAGACCTCCCCAGCGGATCCAGAGCGGGATGCGGCTGGCCCCGGCGAGTGCACAGGCGCACCACCACGGCCAGCTCCCACGCCCGAACCGCGACCACGCCAGCAGACAGGCCGCGGGCGCAAAAGCCACCGCATGGATGCGATGGTGCAGGAGCACCGCGAGCAGAAGCCCGAAGAGGATCGGTCCCGCGAGCGGATGCCAATTGTCGTCCGAGACTCCGAAACCCCACAGAAACACCAGCGTGAGGAGAAGCGACCCGAGGACGAAGCCCGCTTCGCTCATCAGCAATTGACCGAGCACCGCGTGCTGCGGCAGCAGGCAGTAGAGAATCGCGACCACCGTGAGCCCGATCCCGGTGACGCCGCACCGGCGAGCAATCACGAGGAGCGGGATGGCGCCCAGCACGAAGAACAGGACCGTCGTCAATCGAAGCCGAGCCAGTTCCCCGCCGAGCACCTCGGCCATTGCGGCGTATGGCCAGACGAAGGCGGGCCCCTTGGTCTCTTCGAAGTCGATTGCGGTTCGCACCGACCAGCCTTCGGCGACGATGGCCTCAATCGGCTGCCGCGTCCACGGTTCGTCGAAACGCTGACCCAGAGCGCTGATTCGTGTGCCGACTCGGAGGCCGAGAGCAACCAGCAGGGCCACGCCCAGTGCCGCGGCGAACCACCACCGGGAGTGACCCGGCGCATCCCGCCCACTGCCCGGTGCGAGCGCAGGCGGGCGACGCGACGCAGTGATGTCCGTGTCCTTCGTCATCGAGGGGTTGGAAACGGTACCGCGTCGTCGAGGAACTCGGCGTCGATCCGTGAGAGGACCAGATCGACACGTCGCCTGAGGTGCTTCAGCGATTCACGGAATCGCTTCGGCGGCGCAATCGCGCGGCGCCACACATAGCGCCATGGCCAGTAGTTGTTGGGCAGTTCGTAGACGATGAAGCCGGCCCGCAGGTACGGCGCCAGCACGGCCTCGGCGGTCGGGCCATCCGCGGGCCACCAGTGGGGCGAGAGCTCGACGAGGATCTCGCAGTCGGCTCGCAGTTCCGCAATCGCCGGTTCCATCCCGCGCAGCACCGCAGGCTCGGCCCCCTCGACATCGATCTTGATGAGCCGTGCGTGGCGCAGTTCCTCCGGGGTGGCAAGTCGAGGCAGCGGAGCGCAGGCCACTGCATAGGAGGTGGTCTCGGCGCCCTGGGGACCGAGGGTCGTCGAGCGTCCTCGATTCTCGAGCGGCCCCTCGTAGAGCGTCAGGTGCCCGGTCACATCGCTCACCGCCATCTGCACGACCCGCGGTGACCCCGGCTCCAGCTCGACGAACCCGTTGCGGGCGAGGTTCTCGCGAAGGCGAGTCGCCAGGACCGGAGAGGCATCGATGGCCAGCACGCTCCCCTCTCGACCCACCTCTTCCAGGGCGACCAGCACGAAGGCGCCGACGTTCGCGCCGATGTCGATGTAGCCATCTCCAGGTCGGAGCCGACGGCGAATGTGGGCAGTCAGATCCGGCTCCCAGGTGCCGAAGAGCGCCAGGTACATCTGGATCATGTCGGGGATCGTGCAGCGCATGCGGCGCGGGCACCCGCCCCCGAGATCGACCTCGGCTTCGAGATCGACCGTTCTCCGCAGCGCCAGCAGGATCGCTCGAAACGCCATCCACACCCCGAAGAGCGGAACAAAGAGAACCAGCAGCGCCGCACGCGTGATTGAACTCGGACGCGGCGACTCGCTCCGCACCCGGCGAATCGCCGCGGCGAGCAGGCCAGCGATGCCCGCGAGCACCGACTCGATCACGGGTCGAGTTCCCTGGAGCGCACCGGGGCCGGCACGCCGCGCATCTCGCGCCGCCAGATGCGGACGAGGTCGCCACCGACGGTGAGGAAGTCGCGGCTCTTGAGCTTCGAGCCCTTCTTGTCGACCCATTCCAGGAGCGGGAGTTCGACGATGACCTCCTCGGGCTGGAGCACGGGGCGACCGCGGCGACTGCGGATCAGTCGGGCGATCAGTTCGACGTCGAAGATCCAGCGCGAGCAGAAGGGGCGATCGATGAGCTTTCGCAGTTCGTCGTTGACCCGGAAGAGCTTGGCCCCGCACTGGGTGTCGTAGATCGGAAGCCGCAGCATCTGCGAGGCGAGGGTCGCGAAGATTCGACCGAACCAGTGGCGAAGCAGTTGTCGTCTGACCCGTCGACCGAGCAGGTTCACGCGCGAGCCGAAGACCATATCGATGTTGGGTCGAGCCGCCAGCACTTCGATGAACGCGGGAATCGCATCGAGCGGTGTCGCCAGATCCGCATCCCAGAAGCCGACTGCGTCGGGGCGATTCTCTGCCGTCATCGCCTCGATCATGCCGCAGCGGACCGCCTCGGCCTTGCCGCCGTTCTTCGCCAGGTGCAGCGCCCGAAGGCGGCCGGGTCGGCGGGCCGCCGTCTTCTCGAGCACACCGGCGGTGCCGTCACGGCTGCCGTCGTTGACGAAGAGGAAGTCGATTGCGCGATGGATGTCGACGAACGCCACGAACACCTCGGGTTCGAGGCGAAGCTCCTCGTTGAAGCAGGGCACCACGATCGTGGTGCGTCGGAGCGAAGGGACCCCGGAGCGATCAGTCTGTCGGGCGGGCCACGAATCCGCGGGGGACTCGTTCCCGAAAACAAAGGGGTCGCCTTCAGGACTGGCGCCGGCACCGCCCGGCGAGCCGAGTTCGGTTGACTCTCCGGTCGTCGTCGGATCCACGCTCTCGCACAAAATGGAGCCGGCTCGCGGTACGATCGCCGACCGCTCGACCGGCGCCGCCCCCCTGCCCATTGCAACGCGAGCATCCCCCGCTTTGTCGTATGTCGTCCCTTCGGTCAATCGCATTCTGGACATGACTCCTTGGACCTGACTCAATCCATGATCCCTCCCGCAGGTCAGCGTACCGACTCCCACTCGATTCGCCTGCGCATCCGGCGACAGGACACGCCCACCGCTCCCTCCCGCTGGGAGGAGTTCGTGGTGCCGGTGCCGCCCGGAGCGAACCTGATCTCGCTCTTTCAGTGGATTGCCGCGAATCCGCGAGTGAGCGACGGCACCGCGACCACTCCGGTGGTCTACGACTCCGGCTGCCTCGAAGAGGTCTGCGGGTCATGCACGATGGTGATCAACGGCCGGGTGCGGCAGAGCTGTTCGTGCCTGGTGCGGGACAATGCTCCCAACGAGGGCGATCTGATTACGGTCGAACCGATGGGCAAGTTCCCGGTGGTCAGGGACCTTCTGGTCGATCGTTCCCGGCTCTTTCACACCATCCGCCGAATCAAGGCGTGGGTCCCAATCGACGGCACCTACGACCTCGGTCCGGGCCCGAAGGAATCCCAGGAATCCCAGGCCACGCGCTACAAGCTCAGCGAGTGCATGAGCTGCGGCTGCTGCCTGGAGGCATGCCCGCAGTTCAATATCGAGCCCGAGGAAGCCGACTGGGATACCGCCTTCATCGGGGCCCACGCCATCAGTCAGGCGCGGTTGTTCAACGCCCACGGGACTGGAAAGGTCCTCAAGAGCGAGCGGCTCGACGTCCTCATGGGTCGCGGTGGCGTCAACGACTGCGGCAACGCCCAGAACTGCGTGAAGGTCTGCCCCAAGGAGATCCCGCTCACCGAGTCGATTGCCGCAATCGGCCGCCAGGTCACGGTGCACGCGGTCAAGAAGTATTTCTCCGGCGCCTGAGCCCACGGCGGTTCCGGGGGCCACAGCTCATTCGGGTGCCGCAGCTCATTCGGGTGCCGCGGCCTTCGCGAGCGCAGCGAGCAGGGGCGTGCCGGTCAACGCCGTGAACGAATCACGCCCGCAGCGCCGCCGAGCCCCAGCTCGGCGTACGGCGACGCCGGTCGCCGTGAAGAGGGGCGATTCGCCCACGTGAGCGAAGACCGAAGTGACACGGACCTCCATGTCCTCCGTGCTCCATACCTCCTGCACGCGAGGTGACGAAAGTCTGGCGAGCATGGTCGACGTGCACGGATGTTGCGAGCACCAGCGTCTCGCCGAGCCCCAGCTCGGCGAGTTCCAGGCTCGGGGCCGCTGGGGCCGTGATTCGTTCACGGCGTTGCATGCCGGTGGTGAAACGTCACCGGTCTCCTCCACCGACGCCCTCACACCAGTTCCACCAACACCTCGTTCGCCAGAAGCCTGCCCTTTCGGGTGAGCCGAATGCGCGAACCGTGTTCCTCCAGCAGTCCATTCGCCAGATGCCGCTCGAGCGACGCCATCCGCGTCGAGCCGTCGTCCCCGACACTCGCCAGCGTGCGCACCAGCGCCGCGTCGAGGCCGGCGATCAGTCGAAGCCCGATCATGAGCCGCTCGCCGCTCTGGGTTCGCTCGTCCGAACGCTCGACATCGACGACCGGCGACCACGGCGAACTGGCCAGCCAGTCGCCGAGCCGCGGGACGTTCTTCCAGCGCAGGCCGTCGACATGGGCGCTGCCCGAGGGACCAAAGGCCCACCACTCGCGGTTGTGCCAGTAGATGAGATTGTGCCGACAGTAGCGGGCGCCGAGAGCGTCGGTCCGGGCCCAGTTGCTGATCTCGTAGTGCTCGAAACCCGCAGCGGCCAGGCGCCCGGCGGCGAGTTCGAACATCTCCGCTTCGAGGCCTTGATCGCAGGGTTCGAATTCGCCTTGCGAAAGCCGCATGGTCATCGCGGTATTGGTTTCGTAGGTGAGGCCATAGCAGGAGAGATGATCGGGCGAGAGCGCCAATGCCTGGTCGAGATCGCCGGCCCACTCCGAGAGTGTCTGTCCGCCGACCTGCCCACTGGACCCGGTCACTCCAGTCGCCGCGGCGTTCGCGGTTTTGCCGGGGATTCCGCCGGGGATTCCAAAGATCAGATCGAGGTTGATCTCCCGCACGCCCGCGCGGCGCAGCATCGTCACCGCTCGCTCGACCGAGGCCGGGTCGTGCCAGCGCTCGAGCATCGCCAGATGCCGCGGCTCGAAGGACTGGGCGCCGAGACTCACGCGGGTGACGCCGCCGTCGACCAGGATGTCGGCCAGCTCCGAGGTCACCGTCTCGGGATTGGCCTCGACGGTGAACTCCCCGTCGCTGATCAACGGCAGCCGCTCGCGAAAGGTGCGAAGCAGGCGTCGCCAGAGACGAGGGGGAAGGAGCGTCGGCGTGCCTCCGCCGACGAAGATCGTCTCCAGCGGACGGGACCATCCCGCAGAGACCGCGGCGATCTCCTCGATCAACCGGGTCACGAACGCGGGCTGGCGATCCTCCTTGTCGACGAAGGAGTAGAAATCGCAGTAGTGGCACTTGTGGAAGCAGAAGGGCACGTGGACGTAGACCCCGTCGACTCCGGGGGCCCCCAGTCGCCTCGAATCACTGCTCCAGGGGAGTTCCGCGACCGACGTCGCCGCCCCCGTGCGCCCATCGGGTGGTCGGGAAATCAGTGGAAGTGCAACGTTGCTCACCAGCGGGCAGAATAGGGTGCGCCGCCGCTCGAAGCGCGTTCCTTCTCGCGACGACCGCGCGGTTTGCACGCCTCGCTCCGGATCGGTCGTTCTTCTCGACGTCGAGGGTCCTCCTCCCTCGTTCGACGGTCCACTCCTCGACAGTCCCCGATGGCCACCCACTCCTCCTCCCTGTCGCATCCTTCCATGAACACTTCCGTCGTCGGACTCCAATGGGGCGATGAGGGCAAGGGCAAGATCGTCGATCTGCTCACCGCCGAACACGATGTCGTCGTCCGATACAACGGCGGTGCCAACGCCGGTCACTCGGTGGTGGTCGACGGAGTCCGCTACGCCCTGCACTTGATTCCGTCGGGAATCCTCAATCCCGGCAAGCTCTGCGTGATCGGCAATGGCGTGGTCGTCGACCCCGAGAAGCTGGTCGAGGAGATCAACGGCCTTCGCGGCCGCGGGGTCCAGGTGGGGAGCAACCTCTCCATCTCGGACCGGGCCCACGTGGTCATGCCCTACCACAAGGAGCACGACGCAGCCCTCGAGCGGGTGCTGGCGAGCCGGGTGAGCGAAGGCGAGAGCGATCTCTCAATTGGCACCACCAGGCGCGGAATCGGGCCGGCCTACGCCGACAAGATCCATCGCTCGACTGCGATCCGCATGGGTGAGCTCCTCGATCACGAGCGGCTGCTGCGGCGCCTCAAGGTGATCTGCGCAATCCGCACCGCCGAACTTGCGGCGCTCGGCGTGGATTCCTCTCCGCTCGATCCCTTCGATCTGGCCGAGCGCTACGCCGCGTTCGGAACGCTGCTCGCGCCGCACGTGACCGACACGGTGTATCTCCTCCACGAAAGGTTGCGCGCGGGTTCGCGACTTCTCTTCGAGGGGGCGAACGCGTGCCTGCTCGACATCGATCACGGAACCTACCCCTACGTCACCAGCAGCAACTGCTCGACGCTGGGTGTTCCCGCAGGAACGGGCGTTCCCGGCCGGAGGATCGACCGCGTGCTGGGAATCATGAAGGCGTACACCTCGCGGGTCGGTGCCGGGCCGTTCCCCACCGAGCAGGTGAACGAGATCGGCAGCAGGATTCGCGAGCGAGGGCGCGAGTTCGGCACCACCACCGGCCGTCCGCGGCGCTGCGGCTGGCTCGACCTGGTGGCGGTGCGTTACTCGGCGATGATCTGCGGCGCAACCGGGCTGGCCTGCATGCTCCTCGACGTGCTGAGCGGCTTCGACGAGCTCAAGCTGTGCGTGGGCTATCGGCTGCCGGACGGATCCCGCACCGATCGATTCCTCCCGGACGCCGAGGGACTTGCTCGGGTCGAGCCGATCTACGAGACGCTTCCCGGGTGGCGCGAGGAGATCGTCGACGCCTCGGATCGATCGGCACTGCCGGCGCGAGCCCAGGCCTATCTCGCTCGCATCGAAGAGTTCGTGGGGGCGCCCATCGACGTGGTGAGCGTGGGTCCGGAGCGCAAGCAGACCTTGGTCGGTGCGGGGGCCGGAGACTGACTCGGCGGAACCCGCGAGTCGACGGGCATTCTCACGCAGGCCCGCCCAATCCCGCCCAATCCCGCGCGAACCCGCGCGATTCGCACCAAGTACCATCCCCCCATGTCCTCGGTCGCCCTTCAGCCTGTCAGCGAACCTGCGATTCCGCGGGAGCGCCTCCCGAGACACGTGGCCATCATCATGGACGGCAACGGTCGCTGGGCCGCGGCCCAGGGCCTGCCTCGGCTGTTCGGTCATCGGGCCGGCGTGCCGGCCGTGCGGGCGGTGATTCACGAAGCATCGCGACTGGGACTCGAGGCCGTCACGCTCTACAGCTTCTCGTCGGAGAACTGGAAGCGCCCCGCCGAGGAGGTCAACGGGTTGATGTCGCTCTGCGCCGAGCACCTGCTGGCCGAGCGGGCCGAGCTGGTGCAGAACGGAATCCGCTTCCGAGCCATCGGACGACTCGACGAACTGCCGGACTCGGTGCAGCGAGAACTCCGCGCAACCGAGGAGGCGACGAGTCGCTCAACCGGGACCACCATGGTCCTCGCCCTGAACTACGGCGCCCGCGGCGAGATCGTTGATGCCGTGCGTCGAATCGCCCGCGCCGCGGCCTGTGGCGAGCTCGACGCCGAGGCCATCGACGAGCGCACCATCGATAGCCACCTCTACACCGCCGGGCTTCCCGATCCGGATCTGCTCATCCGCACTGCCGGCGAGATGAGAGTCTCGAACTACCTGCTGTGGCAGATCAGTTATGCGGAACTGCACGTGACCGACGTGCTGTGGCCCGACTTCTCGGTCGCGGACTTCCATGCCGCGCTGCGCGACTTCGCCGGTCGCCGCCGGCGCTTCGGTGGGCTCGACGGCGCTGCGGCGGCGCCAGCGGCGCCGCCCTCGAGCCGTTGAAGCTGGGGGAACTGGCCCGCACTCCGGAGAGCGACCCAGATTGCCACCGGTTGTCGCCCGCGGGGTACGACCGTGGTCGACTCGCAACTCGCGAAGACCAATTCTTGCTCTGGCACGAATCGACCTGTATATTCATCCTGTCGATTGGGTCGGACGGCCGCGAAAGGTGCGGTTCCGCCCGTGCAGTGGGGATGGGAGACTCGAACTCCTCTGTCTGTGCCCCGAGGTGCGCCGCCGGTCTCCGGCTGCGCTTCATCAAGTATTCTTCGCGCGCTCGAATGTCGAGCGCCGCGTTTCCGGTTCTGTGTTGGTTCCATCTGACGACCTCTGAGGCTTTTTGAACCTGTCCGCCTCACGTCGTGTTCGCACCCGAAGTCCGCTTGACGCGGGCACTCGCCCCAAGCGGGCGTTTCTGTGAGGAGAAATTGACATGACTCGTACGTTCATCGCTGGCGGCGTCGCCGCACTCGCTCTCGCCGCGGCCGCCCAGGCCACGACCTACACCGGTTCCGGTGGCGCCATTCCTGACAATGCGCCGACCACCGGCCTGATGTCGGAGATCGTCATCAACGATCACTTCTTCATCAAGGACCTTGTGGTCACCCTCAACGGGCTGACCCACACCTGGTTCGGTGATCTGTCGGCGACCGTCACCCACGTCGAGACGGGCGACACCTTCTCGCTCTTCAATCGTCCCGGCAAGACCAACGCGACCCTCGGATTCGGTGAGAGCAGCGACGCCGGCGGCAACTATTCCTTCAACGACTTCTTCACCGGCGACCTCTGGGCCGCCGGCCTCGCTGGCGGCAGCGCCTTCGTCGTTCCTGGCGGCAACTACTTCGCCACCGGTGCCCTCTCGGGCGCGCAGGTGAACTTCCTGCCCGCGCTCCTCGGCGACGATGCCTTCGGCACCTGGCGTCTGAATATCACCGACAGCGCCGGCGGCGACCTCGGTACGCTCGGAAGCTGGGGCCTCTCGTTCATCAAGACTCCGGTTCCCGCGCCCGGCGCCTTCGCCCTGCTCGGCCTCGCCGGCCTCGCCGGTCGTCGCCGTCGTCAGGCCTGATCCGATTGCGCTATTCGTGTGGCCGTGTTTGCGGACCACACGCTCCAATGTCTTCAACCGCCCGGCTTCGGCTGGGCGGTTGTTGGTTTGTGTATTTAGAGCGCTCCGTTCGGCCCTCCGGGCCGACACTCGCTTTCGTGATGGAGCCACACGGAGTGACCCAGGCGTATGCCACGGGAACCAGCCTCGGTTCCGACGAGGCCGCCGCAGAGCAGTCGAATGCCTCGCCCGCATCACACGCACCAAGTCGTGCAACCCACTGCTGCTCCCCCAAGGCCGCGCAGCGGCCGCTCCTCCCCACCGCCGCGCAGCGGCCGGTTCTCGCTCAACGAACTTTCGCATCAGCACTTGCCCAACCTTGCTCCGCGTGTAGGTTCCCTCTGTCCGCTCAAGTCGACGATGGAGATCGTCACTTGCTTCAGCAGGGGTTCGACGGAACGAACTCGACAACTCAGAATCGCCGCCGGCCTTCGACCATCACGTGGGACTCGGCGATCGCACGCCCTGGACCGAGCGTCACGGGCACGCACGGCTGATGAAGCGGCTTCATGGGATCGGACGGGCCAGTGCCCATCCGGATCCCCTTGGCGTTTGAGTGCGCTCCAGTCGAGGGGAACGACAACCCCTCACGAAGCTCCTCGGGAGGCGCGACGACGGATGAGGTGGAGATGTCTGAGCACAACCGCTCGACCATGTCGGGCGGTTGTGCGTTGCGCGAAGGTTGCCTGGGCCTGCTGAACCACGAGCACGCTCGAAGGCCGGTGGAAGACAGGAATGACAAAACGAGGTGGCAATCTGGGACAGGATCCGATTCGACGCTTGTATGCCGCACCAGCCTTCGCTAAAAGTCATGCACGCTCTGGGGGAGCGGCGTGGCGCTGTGATGAGTTCGGAACGCTCGGTCGTTCCCTCCCCTCGCGTGGCGTCCCGTCGCACTCCTGCTGCTCGTCACGAGCGGAGCGTTGCGTGGACGCTTCGCAACTGCGAGTGAGCAGGCGGTCGGCACGCCGGGGACCGGTCGAGTTGTTCCCCTGGCTGCGAAGGAGCGACGTTCACTCATGCATCGATATTCCACGGTCCGCGCCGCCGCGTTGACCCTTGCGGTGGCTGCCACAGCCAGCGCCCAGACCTTCATTGGTTCAGGCGCCGTGATTCCCGACGGTGTGATCGATGGGCCCCCGGGCGTGGTCACCACCGACATCGTGGTTGCGGCGAGTTACATCGTCGGAGATGTGACGGTGTCGCTGGTCGGACTCACCCACACCTGGATCGGCGATTTGGTCGTCACCCTGACTCATCTCCCAACCGGCTCAACCCAGACGGTGATGCATCGCGTGGGGCTCCCCGGTCAGACGCAGTTCGGCGACAGCAGCAATCTCAACGGCACATACGCCTTCAACGACTTCTTCGAGGGAGGCCTCTGGGCCACCGCGGCGCAGGGCGGAACCAACTGGATCGTGCCGAGCGGGAGCTACTTCCCAAGCGCGGCGGGTTCCCCCGCTCCGGTCTCCCTGCTCACCGTCTTCGGCGGCAAGCCCGCCTTGGGCACCTGGCGCCTCACCGTGAGCGACAACGCGGGGGGCGACTTCGGCGCCTTCCTCGCCTGGACGCTGACCCTGGCGCCGGGAAGTGCCATCTGTCCAGGCCTCGGATCGTGCTTCGTCGCCCACGGGACGCCCGGATGCGATGACGCCCGCTGCTGTGCAGAGGTCTGCGAAACCGATCCCTTCTGCTGTGCCATCGAGTGGGATCAGCTCTGTGCAAACGAAGCCCAGGCGCTCTGCGGCGATCGAGCGACCTGCCCGGGAGCGGGCTCCTGCTTCGACGTCCATCCCACCCCCGGGTGTGAGGACGAGACCTGCTGCACGAGCGTCTGTGGCTTCGATCCCTTCTGCTGCGAGACGGCATGGGACGCGGTGTGCGTCGCCGAAGCCATCGTGCTCTGCGGGGGATGCGGCGCGCCCGATGCAGGCTGCTGCTTCGACGCCCACGGCACGCCCGGCTGCCAGCTCGCCTCGTGCTGCGAGACGATCTGTGCCCTCGACCCGTTCTGCTGCGCGTCCTCGTGGGATCAGATCTGCGTTGACCAGGCCCTGGCCAACTGCTGCCCCGCCGATCTCAATCGAGATGGCGTGGTCGACGGTGAGGATCTCGGCGGAGCGCTGAGCCAGTGGGGCTTGCCGGCCGATCTCGGTGACATCGACTGCTCGGGAACCATCGATGGCGAGGATCTGGGCCTCCTCCTGAGCGGATGGGGCAACTGCGGCGGGTAGTCGATCGAGCGCCGTCGCGGGCTGGGTGCCACGCAACACCGTGAACGAATCACGGCCCCAGCGCCGCCGAGCCTGGGACCGCCGAGCCTGGGACCGCCGAGCTGGGCTCGACGGTCCCAGGGGGGCGTCGATGCGCGAACTGGGTTGGGTGCGTGGAACTCGCCCAGCTGGGGCTCGGTGAGACGCTGGTGGCCCCGACATCCATGCACGTCGACCATGCTCGCCAGACTTTCGTCACCTCGCGTGCAGGAGGTATGGAGCACGGAGGACACATCCTTCCCTGCGCACGACGCGAAGGACCTCGTCCATAAAGATCCGTGTCACTTCGGTCTTCGCTCACGTGGGCGAATCGCCGCTCTTCACGGTGACTGGCGTCGCCGTACGCCGAGCTGGGGCTCGGCGGTCCCAGGTGCGGCGGTCCCGCTCGGCGGCGCTGCGGGCGTGATTCGTTCACGGCGTTGCGCGGCACGCGACGCGTGGCGTCGCACCCTTAAAACGGCGTCACACCAGCCCCTCCGCGCTCGGCACCAGCGCCTACTGGCAGAAGGCGTCGGCGTTGTCGACGCAACTGGCGTCCCACTCCTGATCGCAGCAGAAGGGATCAAAGAAGGCGCAGACGAAGGTGCAGCACTCGAAGTCGTCGCACGCCGGGGTCGGATGGGCGACGAAGCAGCTTCCGGCATCGAAGTCGCCGCAGGCCGGCAGGTCGGTGTTGCATTCGGGGCAGTTGTCGACGGCGACCTGGGCACAGGCCGAATCCCAGCTCACGTCGCAGCAGAACGGATCGGTTCCGCAGACGAGATTGCAGCAGGAGAGATCGTTGCAGGCGGGGTTGTCGTGCCCGAAGCAGCAGTCGCCGGCGAAGATGGCGCCGCACTCGAAGTCCGGCGTCGGGCAGAGCTGGTCGCAGAGAAGCGCCGCAAGGTCCACGCAGGTGGCATCCCACTGACCGCCGAGCGAGCAGCAGAACGAGTCCGATGCGCAGACATCGAGGCAGCAGGTCCGGTCGTCGCAGAAGGGGTTGGGATGGAGCGAGCAGCAGTTGCCCGATCCCGCATCGCCGCACTCGAGGCAGTAGAAGAGGGCGCTCTCGACGCAGAAGAGATCCCACTCCAGCGTGCAGCAGAACTCATCGTCGGAGCAGACCAGCGTGGTGCAATCCTCGTCTTCGCAGAAGGGAGTCGGCTTGATGAAGAAGCAGCTTCCGGCGCAGACGTCGCCCGCCTCGGGCACGATTGCCAGCCAGGTGTCGCTGCAGAGCTCCTTGGCGATGCCGGCGCAGACCTCGTCCCAGATGGCGGTGCAGCAGAAGCAGTCCTCTTCGCAGACCGTGGTGCAGCAGACCGCGTCGTCGCAGCTCGGCGTCGACAGATGGCGGAAGAAGCAGCTTCCGGCTTCGTCCGATCCGCAGCTCGGCAGGCATCCCGATCCGCTGCATCCGCCGGTCTTCGGGTCGCATGCCGGGGCCTCGAGGAATGCCTCCTGGGCCAGGACGGCGCAGTTGAAGTCCCATGCATCGGTGCAGCAGAGCGGCTCGATTGCGCAGACCGCCGCGGCAATCAGCGGGTCGTCGCAGCCCCGGGCCACGAAGGGCGAGGTGTGATCGATCAGGCACGCCGGTGGAAGGCAGAGGATCTCGGCGACCTCCACGCAGTTGCTGTCCCAGAAGATCTGGCAGCAGAATTCGTCGAGACTGCACACCCTTTCGCAGCAGTCCCAATCGTCGCAGCCAGGCCGTCCGTTGGTCACGAAGCAGTCGCCGGAGAGCAGGCCGCCGCAGGGACGGGCGCAGAGCTGGAGGGCCAGATTCACGCAGACCTGATCCCAGGCCACCAGGCAGCAGGCGTCGTCGACGATGCAGACGGCGGTCGAGCACTCGGCATTGATGCAGTACGGGTCGTCGTGGGGCGAGAGGCAGGAGAAGACGCTCGGGAAGCAGTACTGCGTGAGAAGCGTGGGCTTGACGCAGTTGGCATTGGCGAAGGCAACGCACTGGGCGTCCCAGGCCACCTCGCAGCAGGCCGCGTCAAGTCCGCAGACTCCGAGGCAGCACGCCTCGACGGTGCAGCCAGGCGTGGCGGTGGCGGCGAAGCAGTTCCCCGTGGCGGCGGGGCAGACCGGAGGGAAGGCCCAGACCGCGCCATCGACGTCGCAGACGATTCCGGCGAAGGCCACGCATCCGGCGTCCCATAGGTTGATGCAGCACGAGGGGTCGATCTCGCACACCACCTTGCAGCAGAGTTCGTTGGAGCAGCCGGCTCCGCCGTGGATCTGGTAGCAGCCGCCGTTGGTCCCGGGGCAGCCGCCCGAGGAGAAGAGGGCATCGGCGAAGCGCACGCACGAGGCATCCCAGCCCTGGGTGCAGCAGAGGGGATCGAGCTCGCACACCTGGATGCAGATCGAGGCCTGTTCACACCCGGCGCCGCCGTGGGGCAGGAAGCACTCGCGCGATCCGCTGTAGTCGAAGCACGCCTTCGGGCAGAGCTTCTCGGCGGTCTGGGCGCAGATCTCGTCCCAGGTGTCGGAGCAGCAGAACGAGTCGGCCTGGCAGACCGTGAAGCAGCAGCCGCCGTCATCGCAGAAGGGCGAGCCGTGAGCCCGGTAGCAGGTGCCGGAGGCCTCGAGGCCGCAGCAGGTCTGGAGGGCGAGCGTGGCGCAGTCGGCGCTCCAGCTCACTTCGCAGCAGGTGATGTCGAATGCGCAGACGGTGTCGCAGCAGGGCTGGAAGGAGCAGCCGGGCTCCTCGTGGGCATCGATGCACGAGCCACCGAGAAGACCCGAGCAGACGCAGAGGATGCCGGCCGTTTCGACGCAGGTCTGATCCCAGGAGATGTTGCAGCAGTCGGGGACGGACGCGCACACCACCGAGCAGCAGCCGGCGTTGCTGCATCCCGGCTCGTCGTGCGTCAGGAAGCAGGAGAAGCCCGGTCCGAGGTCGAGGCACGAGCTGTACCCGGTGCACAGTTGCAGCCCTTCGGCGGCGCAGATCTCGTCCCAGGCGATGTCGCAGCAGTAGGGATCGTTCGAGCAGACCAGCACGCAGCAGACGCGATCCTCGCAGCCGGTGCCGCCGTGGGGCGCGAAGCAGAGGCCGGCGCCGGGGTTGTTGCAGGCGGCGCAGCGCGGACAGATCACCGCGGCGAGCTGGGCGCAGACGATGTCCCAGGCCACCTCGCAGCAGATCGGCCGCACCTCGCAGATGATCGTGCAGCAGTCGGCGTCATTGCAGCCGGGACTGGACTTCGGCGAGCAGCAGTCGCCGGCGACCGGGCTGCCGCAGGTGTCGCAGACCGAGAACGCCACGGCCACGCACAGGGCGTCCCAGGTCACCAGGCAGCAGGATGGTTCGATCCCGCAGACCGCCGCGCAGCATTCGCAGTCGCTGCAGCCAGGCAGGGGATGGATCTGGGTGCAGGCACCGGACGCCGGATCGCCGCAGCCGAGCCCCGGAAACTCGGGACAGAACTCGCCGAGCAGAGCCTCCTCGGTCGGTGGCGCGTCCTCGCCGAGTTCAAACTTCGTCATCCCCAGACCAGGTGAGTCGACGGGCGGCGCTGTGCCCACGGACGTCTTCAAGGGTGCGTTCTGACTCCCGCCCTTCACTGCACCAGACTGGATGCCAGACTGGATGCCAGAGTTGCCGGCAGACTTGCCGGCAGACTTGACGGATTGCATCGCCTCCGCGCCCGCCGCCTGTGCCCCGCTTGCCGCCTGTGCCCCGTTCAGCAGGGCGATGGCCAGCAGCACGGTGGCCAGGATCACGCCGCCACGCGGGCGGTCAGTCGAGACGGAGAGGATCGATGAATGGCGATGCGTCATATGCGTTGCTCGAGATCGACCGAGGTCGATCCGAAGGAGGAGTCACCCGCGCCTGGCACGCGGGTCCCGGGGCGATCTGGCGTGAGGAGCGGCTGAAAGCGAGGCGACGGGGCGAGTCTACCGAGACGACCCACCCCCCCACAATCGTCAGTCCGAATGGTCTTGTCCCTGAACCAACCTTCCGCGCCGAGTGATCGAGCGACGCGGCGGTGTCGAGGGGCGAGAACGGGAAGAACAAAAAAGCCCACGCCCCGTTGCTTTGCGAATGAGCGTGACGGGAGCGTGGGCGAAATTGACGGCATGATTGAACTCACCCAGTGCGGTGAGGTGGCTCCGCGACGTGGCGCGGTCCGGCGATCACGGAGGGAGCTTCTCGAAATACAGGACCTTGGGCGCGTCGCCGGGGCGACGAACTTCGCTTCGATCGACCAGCATGACGTAGCGGGTCTCGCCGAGGATGTTGGACGCGTCCGTGCCGTCCCAGACCCCGGTGGTTGGATTCTGCCGCACCGTCCGCACTCGCAGGTACACGGTGAACGAGTCGCTGCGGGTGGTGATGAGGTTGGAGATGCCGGCCATCAGCAGCGAGCGCTCCTCGGCGTCGAGGGCCACGCCGTCACCCGCAGATGCCGGGATGAAGGTTTCCGACTCGAGGTAGGTCGTGCCGAAGGGGTTGTAGCTCGGCGAGACTCGAGGGCTGTGGATGTCAATTGAAAGCCGAGCGTCACCCGAGAGCTGATTGCCGCCGGCGCCAAGCTGCGGCCACGCACGCCAGGGCAGGAAGTGCGCGCCGGATGCCGCGGCGTCGATTCGGAAGGAGGAGTTGCGAACCGCAACTTCCTCCACCGACCCGCCGCTCGCGTTGGGCAGAGCCACCGGTTCGGCTTCACTGCCTCGCCGCAGGAGCGAGACCTCGCCGAGCGAGGCGAAGCCCTGCGCCGAGCGCATGCCGTCGAAGTAGCCGTTGACCAGCCCGCGGTCTGCGTAGTTGGGCACGCGAGCTCCCGCCGCCGCGAAGCTGCGATTGCGATAGCGGATCATGGCCTCGGGCACCCGCACTCTGGTGTTGGCAAGGACCTGGAGATCAGCATCGATGGCGATGCCGGTCTCGGTGTGGACCATCCAGCTCATGTGCGGCAGCGCCCGCAGCACTTCCAGCGGGGCGGTGTTGATGTTGATGAGGCCCTGCACCGCGCCGGGGCGGCGGGCCAGCCCGGCTTCGGGTGGGAACTCCTCCCACTGTCGACCGAGGATCAGGCTCTTGGGCGCGAATCCCTCGGGGCCACCGAGACCGCCGCCGGCGCCGCGCGGACTGAGGTCCTCGACGTCCACCGGGGTGGTGATTGGAACTCCGACCGCAGGAAACGGGGTCAGCCGGAACTTGAGCATCCACTGCGAGAGGCCGCTGTTCCAGACGTAGGCCGCCAGCGGATACGACCCCGGTCCGTCGCAGACGAACGCGTCGAAGAGCCCCACACCTGCGGGAAGACGGGGCTGATAGAGCGACTGATTCAAGGCGTCGAAGGGCGCCACTGGTCCGACGACGGGTGTGTACTCGACCGCCAGCGGATCGGTGTCGTCGACCAGCCGCAGCCTGTTGATGTAGACGCTGTCCGTTTCGACCGGATACTCCTGGGCGCATCCGCTGAGGATCTCGCCAAGGGTCCACTCGGTCTTGACACCGCCCCCGTCGAGCTTGACCACCGGGCCCCACATCGGCACCAGTGCCAGATCGCCCACGCGGGTGAAGCCCTGATCGGGCTGGATCATCTGGAAGGGAACTTCCAGCGGCGGCGTCTGACCCGAGTCGTAGTAGACCTTGTCGGCCACCTTGAGCTCGACGCTGCCGGGGAAGGGAATCCACGTGGTGGCGCCGGGAACCACTTCGGTGTCGCGGACCGGGAAGCCGCGCGGATACTGCGGTTCGGTCCCGACCGCCACGGTGCGGGTCTGGAAGTAGGCAGGCTTGCGACGACTGCCGTTGTCGCTCTTGAACCAGACCTCCGAGTCGGGCAGCGCGTCGCCCTGGAAGGCGTCGCCGACGGCGTCGTCGCTCGAGAGACCGATCCACTTCTTGAAGGTGGAGTTCTTGACCACGTCGCTGTCGAGCCGCTCCGCGAGCACATAGCGCGGCGCCTTCTCGCGGTCGTCGATCTCGTTGGGATCGCCGGGATTGCCGGTGATGAAATTGTTCCGCCAGTGGCGGGCCGCCTGGGTCCAGGTGACGAAGTAGTCGTTCTGCCCGATGCGGATGCCGTTGTAGTAGTTGATCGAGGGAACGTTGGGATCGAAGACGAACTGGGCATCCGGCGGCCGATACTTGAGGTCGGCGCGGAGTCGGTTGGCCGACTCGCGGAACTCCCAGGCGCTCTGCCCGGCGCAGTTGCCGTTGACGAAGTCGAGGCGATCGACGACGACGAACTGTCCGTCGACGTTGCGCTGGATCTCGACCGAGGAGTCGGCGTTGTTGTCGTACTTGTCCGGATCGGTGGTCGACCACGCCAGCGAGGCGTTGAAGCGAAGCGTGTCGTCCATCGGGGTGCGCGGATCCTCGAAGAGCTCGCGACCGAGATAGGCCGAGGGCACGCCTGCGGCCTCGTCGCGGGTGATCCCGATATCCAGATAGTCGCGCCACTTGATCCGGTACTGGGTGTCCTTGCCGTCGGGCAGGATCTCCGCGTCCTCGGCCTCCGAGGCGATTGCGTAGATGACCGCAGTCCGCGGTTCGTCTTCGCTGGTGGGCAGCAGCAGGAGCTGCTCCCAGTCGGACACGTCGTCGCCGTTGGCATCGACCTTCTGGGTCACCAGGGAGTTTGCGGCGATGACCGAGTTGTCGCAGGTCGAGAAGCCGAAGGAGTAGTTCTGGCCGAAGACCCGGATGCGGTAGTCGGAGACGCCGTTGCCGGTGCCGACTCCGCCGGTGAGCGGCCTGGTCGACAGCACGATGGGGGTGTCGTAGGGGTTGGCCACCTGCACCACGACGACGGTGTTGAACTTGCTGTTGCCGTCGATGAAGTGCTGTCCTTCGTCGGGCTGTCCAGGCGGGATGCGCACCCGGGCGGTGTCGCCGGGGAAGCTCGGGCCCGGGTAGCTCAGCGGAACCTGGCTCTTGCTGTAGACGTGGGCGAGGAACACCTCCATCAGATGCGGATGCTTCTCGTTGCCGATGAAGCGGCGGCCCGGATTGGCGGGATCGGTGTAGAGCTCCGCCTCTTCGAAGCTGAGCGGTCGATCGACCGGATAGTTCACGCTGCCGAGGGTGTAGAGCCGGGGGCCGTCCATCCACGATTCGACATTCGCGGCGTAGCTGGCAATCAGCGACTCCGTCTGGGCCCGCTCGTCGGCGGAGGTGCCGAAGTAGCTGTTGCCGTTCTCGCCGATCAAGGTCTTTCGCAAGACCCGCAGAAGGTGGTCGCGGAAGAGATTCCGCTGCTCGAGAGCCTGGATGCGAATCTCCTCGGCGCTCCAGGCCGGGTTGCCGTCACGGTCGACCATCAAGGTCGGATTCTCCAACTGGGCCCGCAGATCGATCTTGCGGGTGAGCTGCGACCAGCGGATGAAGTCGTGGGAGGTGATCGCGTCGGTGTTGGGATCGTCGACCACGCCCGGCGTGGTGTCCGGCACCGTCCAGAAGGAGACGAGCTGGCCGGCCGACGAGGTCGCCTGCTTGACCAGATCGTTCTCGATGAACCGCGGCGGCAGCACGCTCGGCCACAGCCACGTGGGCATCACATCGTTGCGGGTGGCGTTGTGGGTGGTGAGCTTGCGACGATTGTCGTAGAGAAGCTGCTGAGGGTTGAGCTGATCGAGATACTCGCTGCTCTCCTCGCGCTCGCGAAGCACGGAGCGCAGGAAGGAGAAGTCGGTCCCGGTGGTGTTGACGGCCCGCTCGAGCCGGGTGAGGACCGAGGGGATGTTGTTGCCCCCGTAGGCCCGCAGCTCCAGTTCGTCGGCCATGCCGAAGGGCGTGAGCCCGCCGAGCGGCGACCGCGGACGCCTGCCTGCAAGCTTCCAGTACTCGAGGCGATCGATCTCCGAGGCCAGCTCGGGAGGCGTGCCGACGTAGTTCGCCACCGCCGGGGCGTAGAGGTTCACCGAATCGTTGTCGCGCACGCCGAGCGCGTCCATCAACGTGAGCCCGTCGTTGTTGGCCGACCAGCGATCGAGGTTGAAGCGGACGGTGACGTCGTCGTACAGGGCTCCGTAGACCGTGCCCTGGGAGTTCAACACATTGTCGAAGAAGCCGGTTCCGGTGTTGTCGCCACCGAAGCCGACCAGGGCGGTGTCGGAAGGCGTGCGCCCGGTGGTGGCGGTGCGCGGAACCACGACGCCGGCGACGACCACGTCGTCGGGATTGCGCGAGCTGAACCGGGTCGCGGTGTTGACGTTGAGCATCGCCGCGTTGTCGATGACCGAGACGGCCACGAGGTGCCGCAGCGAACCGTCGCCCGCCGAGGTCGGAGCCAGCATCCACAGCGCATCGGTCATGCCGTCGCCATCGGTGTCGGCGAAGGTGCGCGAGATCAGGTTGCGCAGGGTGCCGGCGATGAACTCGTCGGCGGGCTCGCCGAGTCGCTTCAGCTCCATGAAGTTGGGCGGCACCTCGGGCGTCGTTCCCGGGGGGACGGCGTAGACGTTGCGATGAGAGAAGTAGGACGAGAACCAGTTGTCACGCCGCTTCACGAACTCTGCGAAGACCGGCGGGAACGGCGGCGAAATCGAGGATGGATTGAGGGCGACCTCGAGCGGCCACTGCTCGATGGGGATGCGCAGATCGGTGACCAGCGACCCGGTCACGTTGCTGATGTCGTAGACCACTCGCCAGCCGTTGTTGGCGGTGGGCAGATAGGTCATGTGCTGCCAGTGGCTGAAGGCGGTGTCGACGCCGACGCCATTGGGATCCCAGCGCGACGGCTCGATATCGCGAAGCCAGCGGGTGTCGCCGAAGCTGGGGTCGCCGGGCTGATCGTCGCTGCGGCCGAAGTCGTCGGGCCAGTTGGTGAAGGCGCGGACTTCGTAGGGAGCGAAGTTGTATGAGAAGTCGGGCAGATCGTCGTCGTTGCCGCCGTTGACGACGGTGCTGACGCCATCCTGCGGATCGACGGTGTAGCGGGCGTAGTCGCCGTACTTGGCAATCAAGAGGTTCCGGGGAAGCCGGGGACGATTCGGATTGGCAAACCCGCTGGGCAGGAAGGCCGGGATCGCCGCCGCCCCGAGACTGCCGCTGGTGTCGATGGGCGCGGGGAAGAGCGACTCCGAGATCTCCCGGGCCACATCGGCGGCGATGACGTCGACTCGATCACGTTCCTGCGAGGTCGCCAGTTCGGCAGCGGAGATGGCCCGCACGCTGCGGGTCCGCGTGAGATACGCGGTGGCCGTGATCACCAGCAGCACCAGAATCGCGGTGACCAGGATCAGGCTGTTGCCGCGCCGCGCGGGGTGACGCCCGGACGCAGGTCGTGTGCACCGCGCCGAAGTCGGCGAGGCAGCGCGTGCAGTGGAGTTGAAGGGATTTCGTTGTCCAAGACTCATGACCGTCACCTGTTCCTTCTGGGCGTCGCCGATTGCGGTTGCGCCCGGAATCCATCAGCGCCTGGGCAGGCGCAGGACAAACTGCACTTCCCGCTTGGCCTCGTTGCGCCCCTTCGGATCGCTCACGACCATGGTCAGGCGAATCGCCGAAGGCCACGGCGTGAACCCGAGATCGACATTGGGAAGGCCAGTGTCATCCAGGGGGACGTACTGGTTGAACCCGAAGACCGCCTCGTAGACCTGGACCCTCGCCGGGTCGTAGGTCGGGAGCGTGAGGCCGAACTGCTCGATGCTGGTGGCGAAGATCGGAATCCTGATCCCCGCCCCGTTGTCGGCCCAGCCGGTGTTCCACGCCGCCGCCGCGGTGCCCGCGGGCCAGACGTTGCGAGCCGCGTCGGCGATCCCGAACCAGGGCTGCTCCACACCGCGATTGATGGCCACGCCATGGAGACGGTTGGGGCCGATGGTCAGCGAGTTGTTGTTGACGTCGGCGACCCGGCCCACGCCGTGATCCCAGGTCCAGTCGACGATGAAGCTGCTGATGCCCACGCCAAGCGTCGAGCCCACCAGGAACTGATCGTCGCGGAGCATGCTGGGGGCCACCCGCTCGGCCCGCGGGGTGTAGAGCGCATCGGTCATCACCGCCCGCTGCGAATCGGCCACACCGGTCCAGGGTCGGTCCGTTCCATTGGGGCGGGTGAGGACGATTCGTCTGATGTCCTCGATGGTCGAGCCGGCGAAGTCGACGCGACCGGCGACCAGGGCGTCGTCGCTGGCGGTCGAGGCCCAGTCGCCCGGCGAAGAGTCGCGCCAGATCGACGCGGTGCTGTTGCGCCGGTTGGACCCGAAGAAGAGAGGGCTGGCGCCATCGTCGGCCAGCAGCACTCGCTGCCGGGCGAGGACCCACTCGTTTGAGGGAGGCTGCGTGCCGTAGATGCGCGGCCCCTGCTGGAACGGAGGCGAGGGCCAGCGCTGGGTCTCGAGCTGAGGATCGCCGGCGAAGTCGAAGGCCCACGGGACCAGCGGCTTGCCATCGTTGAACCCAATCGGATCGATCAGCGACCCCGACTCGGGCATCTGGAACCCGTGGCCGATGGTCACTCGGCTGACCGCCGACTGCTGATTGCCCGAGATCGAGAGCTCGTCGGTGCCGCTGAAGGCGCTCGACGAGTCGACGCCCTCGGCGAAGAAGAGCAACTGGTCGGAGCGCAGAAACGCGGTCTCGGGGAGCGTCGGATCGAGCAGCGGCGTGGTCGTGTCGCCGGGCCCGCGATTGACGTCGTTGCGGACGCGGATGTTGCGGATGACCAGGAAGCCGTCGTGCGAGAGGCGATCGAAGTCGCGGCGGATCTGTCGTTCGACGGCGGGAGCGGCCTGAAGGAATGACGAAGTGGACTCGCCGATTGAGGTGACCTTGCTCACGGTGCCGAAGATCTTGCCGACGGCGGCGACGACGACCACCAGGATCGCCACCGCAACCAGCAGCTCGATCAGGGTGAAGCCCAGTCGAGCTGTCGACGCAACGGCAGTCGTTGGGAGTGGAGTTGATCGATCCATCAGAGTTCCTTCACCGTGACGAAGACCGGCGTGAGTGTGTTCCCGGCGCTGTCGCGGGCGGGCATGAACCAGATCGCCTCGACCCGAGGAGGCGTCCCCACGGCGGCCGCGGGATTCCGCGGATACGCCGGCAGGTCCGGAAGCAACGGCACCGGGCGCGACAGGAGCACCGGGCCTTGGGCGATCTCGCTGCGACCGCGCTGCACCCGGTGGATGTTGTTGTTGTTGTCGAGGATCCACTGCCCCGAGCTCTGCCAGTCGTAGCGCGGATCGGCGGCATCGAAGCCGAGCCCCGCAGCCGTCCCGAGGACCTCGGTGTTGTCGGCGAGGGAGGTGACGTTGCCATCGGTGCCTCCCGCCGTCCACGGCTGGAACGCCGGGAAGAGACTCGTGTCGACCCGCAGCGGAAGCGGCGGCGCGTCGGTGGCGAGAGGCGCCTGATTGCGATTGACGCGATACACACCGCGCTCGCCGCCGGTGCGGGTCACACGGAAGACGAAGATCGCCACCTGCACCTTGCCCTGGAAGCGGCGGAAGGCGCACTCCCAGCGGTACTGCGGGCCGGTCGCGTTCGCCGCGGCGGCCACCAGCGGGTAGGAACGCTCCGCCGGGGTGAAGGCGATGAGGTCAGGAGTCGCCGAGGCGCTGACGCCGTAGGCGTAGCTGAGGCCGTTGATGAGGTTCACCGAGCGATGCTCCGGATTCCAGGGAACCTCGGAGTCGGAGCTGTCGCCGAGCGCGGCGCTGGCGGGCTTGAAGATCACGATCGAATTGCGGGGCAGGATGGTGCCGCCGGGCAGGGTGGCGCTGGGGTCGTCGAAGATCCACGCCGGACGGCGCCACTCGAAGTCGCCGGGAATGTCCGAGAGCGGTGGCGTGACCAGACCGAACAGCTCGTCGCTTCCGAACATCTCCGGGACGAGCTTGGTCCGCAGCATGGTGAGGGCGTTTTCGGCGACGACCGGACCGAGGGTGTCGTCGTTGGCGAGGCGCTGCTGGAAGATGCCCGCCGGAAAGATCGCCCCGATCGAGATGATGCCGATGCCGAGAATGAACACGGCAAGGAGCAGCTCGACGAGCGAGAAGCCGCGCCGGGAACGGGTGCGGAGGAAGACCAGGCGCGCGAGCGTTCGAGCCGGAGTTCTGGTCATCGCATCACCACTCCCGAATAGAGGTTGAAGTGGATGCGATCGGCGAACTGGTTGATGTACTCGCTCATCGCGGCGCGACGGTTGTTCTCGTTGTTCGCCCAGGTGCTGGTGTTGTAGCGGCTGCGACAATCGAGATCGTCGAAGATGGCGATGAACTGGGTCATGTAGAGGTTGGACTCGTCGGCGAGCTCGTTGTAGCGCCAATACTCGATGTTGGCCGCTCCGCCGGTGGCGCTGACGTCCTGGTTGCCGTCGTTGTTGTAATCGACGAATGCAAGCGACTGTCCGGTCATCGGACCGCGGGGGTTGCGGGTGACGACCGATCCATCGGGACCGAACATCACCGCGAAGGCCCGGTCGGTTTCGCCGGTCTTGAGCTGGGGCTGGGTGATCCAGACGTCGTCCTGGGGTGGCGATACGGCGAAGTCGGTCCGAGGCGCCGCCACCTTGATGCCCCAGGGCAGCGATCGCGGCGGAATGCCCGGCACCGGACGGAAGACATCACGGGCACGCGGGGGCTGACCGGCGATCTGGATCTCGGTGCTGTCGTTCGCCGGCTGCGTCACCCCGGTCCACTCGGCCACGACGATCTCGGTGACCTGACCCTTCGAAGGATCGTCGCTGAACTTGCCGACCCGGAAGGTGACCAGCACCAGGTTGTTGGTGCGCATCGCCGTCGCCCGGGCTTCGCCCAGGACGGCGGTCACGGTGTTGACGGCGGTCGAGAGCTTGACGTCCTGGCCCACTCGTCCGAAGGCCATCGCGGTGAGCACCGCGAGCAGGACGATGATGCCCATCACCACCAGCAGTTCGATCAGGGTGAAGGCGGCTCGCGCAGCCACTCGCGCAGCCGGTCGCCCAACCGCTCGCCCAGCCGCTCGCCCAACCAGTGCACGGCGGGTGCGGCCCCCGGCCGGGTGTCGACCGAAGTGGTTGTCTGTGTTCGCCCGCATGGTGGTTCTGTCCTCGATCCTTCCGCGTACCGACCCTGGCAGTGCCCTGTTCCCAGGGCGATTCATGAACGGCGTTCTGATCACGGTGTCGCCGGCTCGTAGGAGTGGACGTTGTCGGCGGCTTCGGCTCGTTCGGTGGCATTCCCGAAGTCGTCGCCGATGACTCCGTCCGGTCCCGAGGAGACCAGCCGAAGCTTTCGGTTCAAGCAACTTCCCATCCGCTTCTCGACGGGTGTTCGGATCGTGCCGTCCTCGTCCTGGTCCACCGGAGAGTCGAGTCCCTGCTTCCACTCGCGACCCGGGAAGACGGGGATGATGCGATTGCTCCATGCGTCGACGAACTCCGTCTCCTGCGGATTGCTGTTCGGCACGGCCCGAAGCAGGGATCCGTCGATTCGCTTGAGAATGCCGGTCGCACCCTCGTCGCCACCGAGGAATCGCGAGTCGAGCATGAACACGATCATTTGTCGCAGGGCCGCGTTCTGGGCCGCGAGCGGCTGCTGGATGTCGTACTGGGGCGCGGGGAATCCGGGGGCCGGCACCGGCTGACCATTGGTGCCGTAGGTGAAGGCCCGACCGCGGGAGCGCTCCCACTCCTCCACTGCGCTGTCGAAGAGCTGAATGGCGTTGCGGGTTTCGCGGGCCTCCGACTGCGTGAGCAGACCCGTGCCGACCGCCAGGACCAGGGCCGCGAGCAGCACGATGATGCCGATCACGACGACCAGTTCGAGGAGGCTGAATGCCAGTCGCTCGGGTCGGCGGAGGCGCCGGGCGATGCCGCCGGACCGTCGCGACCCAATCGGCCGGTTGCTGGTGGACGCTCGATTCATCGCCCGCTCTCCACGATGTTGTCGTTGTTGTTCGACGCCGCCGTGTCGACGCGGCTGTCGCGGTTCGAACGGCGATCGCCGCCCTCCGAGAGGATGGCGAAGTCGGCCGACTGCAGCGCCTTGGAGGTGGTGGTGTCGTTGCTGTCGTCGGCGAAGCCGTCGGCTTCCGCACCCGGCGGCACCGTCCACGGCCGCAGCCTGAAGATGTCGCCGAGATTGCTGGCCAGCCCCGAGGTCCCGATCAACTGCGACTCGACCAGCTTGGGACGGAGAGGCTTGTGCAGACGTCGGTAGTAGGAGAGCGGACGGCCCCAGTAGTCGACGATCGCCTTGGGACCGGCGTCGTCGTAGTTGGCGTCGCCGGGGAAGGCGACGTCGCCGTTGACCTGGATGTTGCCGACGATGCTGGAGTCCTTGAGATCGAGATACGGGCCGTAGACCTTGCCCGGAATCAGATCGTTGTTGGCGGCCTGTCCGAGACCCGATCCATCCGGAAGGTTGCGACCGAGCAGAAGCCCCGTCGGGGGGAACCCGTCGCGCGGGCGCTGCCACGCGCCCCACACGCCGTCCTCGCCCGGACTGCGGAAGCCGAGAAGCGGGAGCTCCTTGGTGCCGGGAGCGTTGGGGAACTGGATGGTCGCGGGATTGCCGACGAAGCCGTAGCCATCCTCGCCACGGTTGCCGTAGCCGAGCAGGTACTCGGCCAGCGATGTCTCGGAGTGCCAGTTCTGAAGCGACTCGACGTAGGTGGCCACCGGTCCGCTCGCATCCGGAACCGGCGCTGCATCGCGCATCGAGCCCGCAATCATGCTTCCGGCGAGGTCCCGCGTGCCGAGCACCGGCGGAAAGTAGCCGTGATCTTCCTTGAACCGCACCAGGGCCTGATTCACCGAGCCCATCAGGAACGAGGTGCTGGCCCGCTGGGCACTCCGCCCGGCGAGCGACACCGCGGTGATCAGGATCGTCAGCAGCACGATGATGATCGCAACCGTCACCAGCATCTCGACGATCGTGAAGCCGCCGCGCCGCCGGGTGTGGCCGTGGCGGCCGCACGCCGACGGTGCCTGAGGAAGATGGTTGCTGGCTGGTCTGGTCATACGCGTTGCATCGTTTCTGTGCCGCTTCGCACACCGTCCCGCACTCACACCTTGGCCGAGGAGACGGACTCGATCATCGAGACCAGCGGAAGGAACAGGGCGAGCACGATGCCGCCGACGATCGTTCCCAGGATCACGACCATCGCCGGCTCCAGCAGGCTCAGCAGACCCTGCACCGCGACGTCGACTTCCTCGTCGTAGTTGTCGGCGATCTTCATGAGCATCACGTCGAGATCACCGGTCTCTTCACCGACGTCGATCATGTTGACGACGATCGCGTCGCACACCTTCGATTCACGCAGCGGCCCGGCGAAGGTCTCGCCTTCGCGGATCGAGTCGTGCACCTTGGTCAGGGCCTTCTCATAGACGTAGTTGCCCGAGGTGTCGCGGGTGATCAGGATCGCCTCGAGGATCGGTACACCAGCCGAGATCAGCGTGCCCAGAGTTCGTGTGAAGCGGGCGATCGAGGTCTTGCGGACCAGGGTGCCGATGCCCGGCGTCTTCACTCGAACGATGTCGGTGAAGGCTCTGCCGGGCCCTGTCTTTCGTATGAGTTTGAGGAAGACGAACAGGAGGAACGGCGAGGCCAGAATCCAGATCGCACCGGGGATGTTCTGGTCGGGCGTGTAGTTCCCCGCCACCCACTTGCTGGCGTCGATGAGCACGACGGTGAGTCGCGGCAGCTCGACGTCGAAGTCGTTGAAGATCTCCTGGAACTTCGGAATCACGAAGTACATGATTCCGGTCACGATCAGCGTCGCGATGATGATGACCGCGATGGGGTAGATCAACGCACCCTTGATGCGACGGCGCAGGCGCTGGCCCTTCTCCATGAAGTCGGCCAGACGCTGCAGGATGACGTCGAGCACACCGCCGATCTCGCCGGCGTTGACCATCTTGCAGTAGAGGCGATCGAACGCCTTGGGGTGCTTCGAGAACGCGTCGGAGAGCGTCGAGCCCGCCTCCACGTCTTCGCAGACGCCGGCGAGGATGCTCTTGAGCTTTCCGGGGCGCTGCTGCGACTCGAGGATCTGCAGCGACCGCAGGAGCGGCAGACCTGCATCCTGAAGCGTGGAGAGCTGCCGGGTGAAGGTGGTGAGCTTCTTGAGGCTCACGCGGCCGATCGAGAAGTTGAAGCCGCCCTTCTTCTTCTTGTCGCGGACCTTGCCCGCGCGTCCGGTGTCGCCATCGCCCTTGACCTTCTGCTCGCGCACCGAGGTCGGGAAATAGCCCTGGGACTTGATCCGCTGAATGGCTTCCTCGCTGGAGGTCGCCTCGATCGTGCCCTTCTGGGGCTTGCCGGCGGAATTGAGTGCTTCGTAGGCGTAGTTGGGCATGGCAGGAAGAAGGTGAGCGGAGTGAACTGGACTGGGACCCGGCGAGGACTGGACTTGCACTGCGTGGCGGTGGGACCGCCGGATGGACTACTCCTCGTCGATGGTCTCGCGGACGACCTCGTCGATGGTGGTCTGGCCTTCGAAGATGGCGAGCAGGCCGCTTTCACGCAGCGTTCGCATGCCGCGCCGCTTGGTCTCGGCGCGGAGCACGTTGGTCGAGGCCTGCTGATTGACGAGCTCGCGGATCTCGTCGTCCATCTGCATGATCTCGAAGATGGCCATTCGACCCTTGTAGCCGGAGCGATTGCACTTGTCGCAGCCGCGCCCGCGGAAGAAGGTGCGCCCGGTCACGTCGGTCGGACGCAGGGCCACTTCGAGAAGCTGCTCCTCGGAGGGAACGAACTCCTCCTTGCAGAAGAGGCAGACGCGGCGGACCAGTCGCTGGGCGACGATGGCCTCGATGGTGGCGGTGAGCAGGAACGCTTCGACACCGAGATCGAGGAGACGAAGAATCGATGACGGGGCGTCGTTGGTGTGCAGCGTCGAGAAGACCAGGTGTCCGGTCAGCGACGCCTGAATGGCGATCTGCGCCGTCTCCAGATCGCGGATTTCGCCGACCAGGATGATGTCGGGATCCTGACGGAGGAACGAACGCAGCAGGCGGGCGAAGGTGAGTTCCTGATCGATGTTCACCTGGCACTGGACCAGACCGTCGATGTCGTATTCGACCGGGTCCTCGGCGGTGAGAATCTTGGTGTCGGGCGAGTTCAGCTCGTTGAGCGCGGCGTAGAGCGTGGTGGTCTTGCCGCTGCCGGTCGGTCCGGTCACCACGACGATGCCGTTGGGCCTGTTGATCAGACCGCGCATGGTCGCGAGTTCGTCGTCGCGAAGCCCGATCCGGTCGAGGCTGAGCTGCACGTTGCCCCGGTCGAGAATGCGGAGCACCACCGACTCGCCGAACATCGTCGGAAGCACCGCGACTCGAAGGTCAATCGGAGCTTCGCCCACGGTGAGTTCGATGCGCCCGTCCTGCGGGAGACGGCGCTCGGCGATGTCGAGGTTGGCCATGACCTTGATGCGGCTCACAATCGGCATCGAGAGGTGCTTGGGCGGCGGAATCATCTCGTAGAGCACGCCGTCGATGCGGTAGCGCATCTTGAACTCGCTCTCGAAGGGCTCGAAGTGGACGTCCGAGGCCTTGTCGCGAATCGCCTGGAGCAGCACCAGGTTCAGGAGCTGCACCACCTTGTTGTCGCCGGCCGCGTCCTTCAGCACCTCAAGATCGATGGAGTCGCCGCGACCCGCGAGCGCCGCGATGCTGGCCGAGCCTTCGGCCTCGGCGTAGAGCGTCTGCATCGAGGTGCTCTTGTTGGCATAGCGCTTCTTGAGCACTTCGTCGATCTGATCGGCCGGCGCCACCACTGCCGAGACCTTGAACCCCATCAGGAGCTTGAGGTCGTCGACCGCCCGGAAGTTGTCCGGGCTCTTCATCGCGATGGTGACGCTGCGGCTCTTGGGATCGAAGGCGATCGGGACCACCTGGTAGGTGGTGGCGGTCTCGGCCGGGAGCGACTGGATCACCGGGTCGGCAATCGTCAGGTCGCGGAGGTTGACCATCGCCATCCCCGCCTGACCGGCGAGGGCCTCGAGGACGTCCGCCTCGGTGACGTGGCCGAGCCCGACCAGCAACTTGCCAAGCGGCTCCTTGCGGGTCTTCTGAAGTCCGAGGGCCTCGTGCACCTGCTCGCGGGTGCACCTCCCGAGCTTGGTGAGGACGCGGCCGAGGCGGCGGCCCTTCATCTCGCTGACGTCGACTGGCGCATTGGTGGGGTTGGTCGGGGGCATGGCAGGGTTCCTGCAAGCGGCTGCCAAGGTGGGACCTGAGGCGGACCCAGGGACAGCGAAAGTGGCCTTTCCTCCATGCCCAGCGGGGACCCGTGAGTCCCTCACGCCAGCCAGCACGCCAGCCAGTACGCCAGCCAGTATGCCAGCCAGAAACGCGGGGCGCCGCGGGACCTGCTGAACCAAGCATGGAAGATGATGGAAGATCAATACTTACACAAGCCTAGAAGACAGATCTTTTTGATACGACATGTAGACTGTTGAAGTTCAATCCATAGGCATTGGTCGACACAGGCGGCTCGCGGAGTTGAACTGGGAGCGGGCGTCGAGCCGGGGGCCAAACGTAAGGAAACTGGCACGTCCGAGGCGTTGAGCCAGGCGTGTTGTCCATGGCACGACGGTTGTCCCGACCGACGGTGCCGCGGATTTCCGGGACGCGGAGCCGGTCGTCGGGCGGGAGGCCTCGGGCCCAGGCCAAACCCCAAAGCGGTCGTTGTCGACTGCCCCGATGGTCCAGGAAACCCGCAGCGGCGCGGGTTGGCACCCCCTGTCGCTCCCGCCCTCGAGGCGACAGAGGCACTGAAGTCGTTGCACGTTACCGGACCGCAAGCCTGCGTCCGTCGGTTCACCCTGGCCTGAGGCCGTCCAGGTTCCCAACGGATCAGCTCTCTTCCTTCTCGTCGAGCTCGGTGCGCCCGACCGCCCCGCCGGAGCGGTGCACCTTCTCGGTCAGATCGGCCGGATCCTTGCTCTTGTCGATCATCTCCTCGGCCGAAATCATCCCCTGCGAGTAGAGCAGCCAGAGGTGGTCGTCGAGGAGCTGCATGCCGAACTTGCGCCCGGTCTGAATGGCCGAGTCGATGCGGAAGGTCTTGTTCTCGCGGATCAGGTTGGCGATGGCCGGCGTGACCACGAGGAACTCGTAGCTGGCCACGCGACCCGCCCGATCGACGCGGGCCAGCAGCACCTGGCTGAGCACCGCAATCAAGGAGGTCGAGAGCTGCACTCGGACCTGAGCCTGCTGATTCACCGGGAAGGCGTCGATGATTCGGTTGATCGTGCCCGCCGCGCCGGTGGTGTGCAGGGTGGCGAAGACCAGGTGGCCCGTTTCGGCGGCGCGGATGGCGGCCTCGATGGTCTCCAGATCTCGCATTTCGCCGACCAGGATCACGTCGGGATCGGCACGCAGCACACGGCGAAGCGCCTCGGAGAAGCTGGGAACGTCGACGCCGACCTCGCGCTGGTTGACCACCGACTTCTTGTGCCAGTGGTAGTACTCAATCGGATCCTCGACGGTGATGATGTGTCGGTCGAGGTTGATGTTGATGTAGTCGATCATCGTCGCCAGCGAGGTCGTCTTGCCCGACCCGGTCGGCCCGGTGACGATGAAGAGGCCTCGGGGGCGGCGCACCAGCTCCTTGCAGATCGCCGGGAGCCCGATCTCCTCGAAGGTGAGCAGCTTGTTCGGAATCAGTCGCAGCACCATGCTGATGGCGCCGCGCTGGCGGAAGACGGCGACGCGGAAACGGGCCTCCTCGCCATAGGCAAAGCCGAAGTCGCACGAGCCTTCCTCCTGAAGCTCCTGCTGGGCGCGCTCGGGCGTGACCGACTTCATCAGCGACACCATGTCGTCGGTATCGAGGACCTTCGTCGCCAGGCTGCGGAGCTTGCCGTGCAGTCGGAGCGTGGGCGGTCGCTGAATGCTCAGATGAAGGTCGGAGGCACCCTGGCGGATGACGGTGTCGAGCAGCCGATCGATTTGAACTGTTGACATGGGTGGCAGGAGGGATGGGGGACGTGGCTACTCGCCTGAGAAACCTTCAACCTGAGCATGCTTGGCGACTTCCGACGGAGTCGTGACGCCCTTCAGGATCTTGATCTTGCCGTCGCCGATCAGCGGTCGCATGCCGCTGCGCAGGGCTGCGGCCCGCAGCTTCGAGACGCTCGATCGCTGGAACGCCAGCTCGCGGATCTCGGAGTTCATGATCATCATTTCGAAGATCGCCTTCCGACCACGGAAGCCGCTGCTGTTGCAGTTGGTGCAGCGCCCCGGACCGAGGATGGTGTGGGCGGCCCGCTCCTCGTCGCTGATGCCCACCAGCTTGAGCATCTTCGGATCAAGGTCGAGATCGGGCTTCTTGCACTTGTCGCAGAGGATGCGGACCAGTCGCTGGGCCATGATCGCCTGGATCGAACTGGCCGCAAGGAAGGGCTTGACGCCCATGTCGATCAGACGAGTGATCGCCGACGGCGCGTCGTTGGTGTGCAGCGTGGAGAAGACCAGGTGGCCGGTCAACGCCGCCTGAATGGCGATGTCGGCGACCTCTCGATCTCGAATTTCGCCGACCAGGATGATGTTCGGCGCCTGCCGCAGCATCGACTTCAGAATCGCCGGGAAGGTGAGTCCGATCGACTCGCGCACCTGCACCTGATTGATGCCGTTGAAGTTGTATTCGACCGGGTCCTCCGCGGTGATGATCTTGCGGTCGGGCCGGTTCAGCGTGTCGAGCGCCGAGTAGAGCGTGGTCGTCTTGCCCGAACCGGTCGGGCCGGTGACCAGGAAGATTCCGTTCGGACGACGGATGATCTTGTTGAAGACATCGAGATTGTCCTGCTCGAATCCGAGATTCACGAGGCCGATCCGGACCGAGTCCGGGCGCAGAATTCGCAGCACCACCGACTCGCCGTGGTACGCGGGGCAGGAACTGACTCGGAAGTCGATTGAGACGCCGTCGACGGGGAGCTTGATGCGACCGTCCTGGGGAACGCGACGCTCGGCGATGTTCACGCCGGCCATCAGTTTGAGTCGCGCAAGGAGCGCTCCCTGCATGCGCTTCGGCAGGTTGTCGCGAACGTGGCACTCGCCGTCGATTCGGTAACGCAGCACCACGCGGTCGGCCATCGGCTCCACGTGAATATCGCTGGCGCGGCTGCGGCAGGCCTCGATGATCATCCGGTTGACGAGTCGCACAATCGGCGCCTCGGCGGCGGCATCGACGTCGATGGAGGCATCGACCGAGCTGTCGACGGAGCGATCGACGGTCACGTCGACCGAGTCGGTGACCAGCGAGTCATCCGAGAACATGCCCTTGTCGGGCTTGCCCTGGCCTTCGAGGAAGGCGCGGATCTGGGTCCGACTGCCAATTGCGGTGTCGATCTCGGCGTTGAGTCGGAAGCGGAGGAGATCGAGCAGTTCCAGATCCATCGGATCGTGGATCAGGAGCTTGAGTCGGCCATTGCTCCGGCCCAGGGGCAGGACCAGGTGCTTCTTGACGATCTCGTCGGGAATCAGCGTGAGATCGACGCGCGAACTCGCCTCGGCCCGGTCGAGATTGACGTACTCGCGGTCGTACTGCGTCGCCAAGGCCTTGGCGACTTCTTCTTCCTTGATGACCCCCGCTTCGACCAGGGCCTCGCCGAGCCGCTTTCCGGTGTTCCTGGTCGCGGAGAGCGCCTGTTGAACCTGGGCTTCCTTCACGACCCCCGATTGCACGAGGATCTCGCCGAGCTTGAGTCGCTGCTTCCTTGCCACTTCGCACTCCGGGGGCCTGCGCAGGCGCTGCGCTCGGCCCTGTAGTATGGGGCGTCCGCCGATCGACCGCAACTCACCACGTCGCCGCGACCGGATCCCGGACCACTTCCGGACACCGCCGCTCATGCATCCCGAGTCTCCTGCGTCGCCCGGCCTCAGGCCAATCGACGAACGCCCCCGCCGCCGCGCTCCTCGGGTCCTGGTGACGGCCGGACCCACGCGCGAGCCCATCGACGCCGTGCGATTCCTGTCGAACCGCTCGTCGGGTCGTATGGGGGTCGCCTTGGCGCTGGCCGCAGCCGCTCGTGGCTGGCCGACGACATTGGCACACGGGCCGCTCGCGGCGACGGTTGCGGCCTCGTTTGAGTCCCCCACCGCGTCCGGGTCCAGCCTGTCCCGAGCGCCCTTCGAGTCCACTGCCGATCTCGAACAGCTCCTTCGCCGGCACTGGCCCTCCCACGACATCCTCCTGATGGCCGCCGCGGTGTCCGATCATCGTCCGGTGGTGAGTCCGGCCGATCTTCGGACCAAGCGGCGGCGCCTCGACGGCCCGTTCTCCCTGGAGCTTGAACCAACCCCGGATCTGCTGGCGCAACTCGTTGCCCTGACCCGGCCGGACCAACTCGTGATCGCATTCGCGCTCGAGCCTGCCGAGGGGTTGATCGACTCCGCCAGGGCCAAGCTCCGCCGCAAGGGCGCCGCCGCAATCGTCGCCAATCCGCTCGAGACCATGGACGGCGAGACGATCGACGGCAGTCTGATCCTCGCCAGTGCGGTCCTTCCGAACACCGATCTTTCCGGCACCGTCCTCCGAGCGTCAGATGTGCTCTCTCCCGGCGGCCCCTTGCCCAAAGCCGAGTTCGCCGAGTGGCTCCTCGATCGTGTGGGAGAACTGCATGCGCAGCGACGGGGCGGCACCGGCCGCACGTACGATGCCGACCGATGACCGAACCGCATCAACCGAGACTCGATGCCGGGATGCTTGATCGGCTGATGCTCCTGACCGTGCGCGAGGATCAGATTCTCCGGATGCTGGGCGAGCCCCTCACCTGCCAGGAGATCGCCGATCGCCTGGGAGTCGTGAAGCGGACCATCGAGACCCACGTCGCCAACATCTCGCGGAAGACGGGCGTGGTCGGCGTGCAGCGGCTCACCTGGCTTGCGGTTCAGGCCGGTCGCAGCCAGGCGGCGCGGGCCGCCGGATCCGGCGCCTCGACCTCGGCGCTGCGCCGCGAGATCAACGCCCAGAAGAAGTCGCGGCAGGCTCTTGAACAGGTGGTGGTCGCCACCGCAGACGTGGCCGGCGACGCCTTCATCGCGGCCCTGGTCCCGGCCCTTGCGGTGGCCTTGGACGTTCGACTGGTGGCCATTCTCGAATCGGTGGCGGGCGACCCAGAGACCTTGTCGGTGCTCGCTGCCGTCGTCGATGGTGTCGTGCAGTCGCCAACTCCCGCCTCGACGATCAGCGCCGCCCTCTGCGCGGAGGTCTGCACCGAGATCCGTTGCGGCCAGCAAGGCTCGAACGAGCCGAAGTCGGAATGCGTCCTCGCGCAACTGATCGACGCTCGGGCGTGCCTGACTCAATCGCTCATGGACTCGACCGGTCGGCACGTCGGTCGCGTGGTCCTGTTCCACGATCGACCCTTCGATGAATCGCGTTCACCGGAACTGATCCTTCGAGTCGTCGGCGGTCGTCTTGCGGCCGAGTTGGAACGACGCAGCACGGAACGGTCCCTGCGCGAGAGCGAATCGCGATACCGCCTGCTCGCCGAGCATTCGAGCGACATCATCGGCCGCTACTCCCGCGCGGGTGTGCAGCTCTATCTCTCGCCGGCGGTGACGGCGCTGACGGGCTGGCCGCCCGAGGAACTGGTCGGCCATTCGGCCTACGACATCATCCATCCCGAAGACATCTCGGTGATCGGGCCGGCGCACCACGCCGCTCTGAACTCGAACGAGCCGCAGCGGGTCCGATTCCGTCTGCTCCGCCGCGACGGTTCGCACATCTGGGTCGAATCGCTGGTCAAGGGGATCATCGATGCCGCGCGCGGCGAGGTGACCGAGATCCTCGCCGTCACTCGCGACGTCTCCAGCGAGCACGCGGCCCAGGAGGAAGTCCGCTCGAGTCGCCGCGACCTCGAGGCCCGGGTGCGGGAGCGCACGGCCCAGCTCGCGGCGGCCGAGGAGCGATGGCGAAGCACGCTGGTCCACGCCGCCGACTTCATCATGATCGTCGATGATCAGCTCCGCATCATCTTCTGCAATCGCACCCTGCCCGACACCCGTCCGGAGGAGGTCATCGGCACTCACGTCTCCCGCTACCTCGCGCCCGAGGACCGCGAGCGGGTGCTCGGGATCATGCAGCGCGTGCTCGAGACCGGCGAAGGATGCGACGTCGAACTCGAGTCGCTCACGCCCCATGGTCGAGTGCGCTGGGCCAGTCGCTATTCGCCGATTCTCGTCGATGGCCGGACCGTCTCACTCTCGGCGGTCTCCCGCGACATCACCGCCGCGCGGCAGCTTCAGGATGCGCTCTCGGAGAGCGAGCATCGCTATCGCTCGCTGGTCGACCTCTCGCCGGACGGGGTGGTCGTGCACGACGGTCATCGCATCCGCTACGTGAACGCCGCGGCCGCGACGATGTTCGGCTACGCCACTCCCACGCAGATGATCGGAACCGACGTGCTCCATCTCATCGAGCCGCAGTCCCGCCGGATGGTTCGCGAGCGGATCGAGACCGTGCTCCGCGATCGCACCGTGGCCCCGCGGCTTCGACAGGAACTCCTCCGGCGCGACGGATCGTCGATCCGCGTCGACGTCACCGCGGCATTCTGCGCCTTCGAGAACGTTCCCTGCGTGCAGGCGGTCTTTCGCGAGGCGTCGCGGCTCGATGAGGCGGCGAGCGCCGTGGAAGTCGCTGAAGTGCCCGCTCCAGAGCCGGCCTCGAGGCGGCGGCGGCCACCTCGATGAGCGGGGCCATCGGACCATCCGAGTTCGTGCGCTCGGCTCGCCCGGGGGACCTCTCCCCCGCGACCCACCGGCTGCTCCGAGGAGAGTCGCTCGACGAAGCGACCATGGTCGACGCCTTCGAGCAGATCATGACCGGCGCCGCCCACCACGCCGAGATGGGTGCCTTCCTGGCGCTGCTGGCGGCGCGGACCCCCAGCGTGGACGAACTCGTCGGGGCCGCGACGGTGATGCGCCGACACGTCGAGCGGGTCTCGTCGACCGTGTCCGTCGACGAACTGGTCGACACCGCAGGAACCGGAGGGGCGCCCAAGACCTTCAACGTCTCGACCGCGGCGGCGATCATCGCCGCGGCTGCGGGAGCCCGCGTCGCCAAGCATGGCAATCGCTCCAGAACCGGTCGAGGCTCGGCCGAGGTCCTCGCCGCGCTCGGCGTCGAGGTCTCCGCCCCGCGACCGCTTCAGACCCGTGCCCTGGAAGAGATCGGGATCTGCTTCTGCTTCGCGCCGGAGCACCACCCGGCGGCGCGTCACGCCATGCCGGTTCGGAAGGCGCTGGGGTTCCCCACGATCTTCAACCTGCTCGGGCCACTCACCAATCCGGCGGGGGCGCGCCGACAGGTGATCGGGGTCTACGAGCGACGCTTCGTCCGTCCCGTGGCCGAATCGCTGCGGCGCCTCGGTGTGATCCGCGCGGTGGTCATGCACAGCGACGACGGGCTCGACGAGTTCTCAGTCGGGGCGCCGACCAACGCCGTCGAAGTCGATTCGGGGCAGTTGAAGGAAACGACCATCGACCCCGCGGCCCTCGGGCTTCGTCGGGCCTCTCCCGAGGTTCTTGTCGCCCGCGATCTCGATCACGCCGCCGCCCTGGTTCGAGGCGTGGTCGACGGGAGCGAACGGGGACCGCATCGCGACATGACTCTCCTCGCCGCCGCGGCCGCGCTGTGGGCCGGAGGTCGAGTGGAGTCGCTCGCCGCCGGACTCTTGCTCGCCAGCGACGCAATCGATTCGGGACGATCCGCTCGTACCCTCGCCCGCCTGGCGGAGATCAGCCAGGGGCACCGATAGCACCGCGACACCGTTCACGGACCTCGCCCGCGGCGCGGAGTGCGCCGAGTCGACGTGAAGCCGGGGGATCTGCTTCCGACCGATGCGAGCCCGCGTTATTCTGGCCCTCGGCCTGTCTGCGCGGTTTCGGCCCAAAGGGTTTCGGCCCAAAGGGTTTCGGCCCACGGGATTCGGCAGAACTCGGACCTGCCTTTCGCAACGGCGTTTCGAGACGTATTCCCGAAGGCCCCGCGCGGCCGCGGTCCGGAGTCGATTGAGGAGAGTCATTCGATGAGAGCTCGTGTCACGATGATCGCCGCAGCCTGCGGCGCAATGGCTGCAACCGCCTCCTGCCTCGCCGGAGGAGTCGTCAACGACGTCTGCTTCGGTGCACTTCCTCTCTTCGAGGGGCCCAACGCGATCTCCATTCCCGAAGCGACGCTTGGCGGTCCGACGGTGAACCTCGTCTGCCCCGGCGTGGATGGCAGCTTCGACGTCTGGTTCACCTTCACCGCCCCTCGCGAGGGAACGGTGACCTTCTCGACCTGCAACAGCGTGAGCTTCGACTCGGCCATCGCCCTCTACAGCGGGACGTGCCTGGCCCTCTCCCCGCTTGCCTGCGAAGCCGCGACGGACGGATGCAATCTCGGAAGCGCTGCGGTGAGCCAGAAGGTCGCCGAGGGCGATGTCCTCTTCGTCCGACTGCTCGGCGAGACTCCCGCCGCGAGCGGCGCCGGGTTCCTGAATGTGCAGCTCGATCCGCCCCTGCCCGATTGCCCGGCGAGTGCCCACAGTTGCACGACCACCGGCTCGCCCGGCTGCTCCAACATCGACTGCTGCCAGCTCGTCTGCGCCTTCGATCCCTTCTGCTGCATCGACTCGTGGGACGGAATCTGCGCCATCGAGGCGATCCTGCTGTGCGGCGGTCTCGGATGCGCCCAGTCCAATCACGGCTGCTTCGTCCAAGGTGGCCGCGGCTGCACCGACTCCTCCTGCTGCGAGCAGGTCTGCGACCTCGATCCCTCGTGCTGCTCGACCGCGTGGGATGCAGAGTGCGTGCAGGGGGCCGCGATCGTCTGTGCACCGCAGTCCTGTGCCTTCGCCGATCACGACTGCCTGACCACCGGCGCCCCCGGATGCAGCGATCTCGAGTGCTGCAGCGACGTGTGCCAGCTCGATGCCTTCTGCTGCCTCGACAGTTGGGACACCCTCTGCACGCTCACCGCCGTCGAGAGCTGCGACGGCGCCCCGCTTGCCTGCGGAACTGCCACGCACGGCTGCCTCACCACCGGGACGCCCGGATGCAGCGACCCGATCTGCTGCGAGGCCGTCTGCTCGCAGGATGGCTACTGCTGCCTCGTCGAGTGGGACTCGCTCTGCGTGGCCGACGCCACGCTGGCCTGCGTCGGCTTCCCCCTTCCCGCCAACGACCGCTGTGCGCTTGCCACCCACCTGGGCATCGGCAGCCACGTCTTCTTCACCGGCAACGCGACCTCCTCGCCGACCCCGGAAGTGCCGGCGGAATGCGATCCGCTGGATGCGATCTTCCCGCCCACCTTCGCCAACGACATCTGGTTCACCATCGAACCCGAGGGCGCGGGAACGCTGATCATCACCCTCTGCGGGCAGACCGACTTCGATGCCCAGATGCAGATCTTCCGATCACCGGGCGAGAGCCTTCCGACGGACTGCTCGGAGTGGATCCCGGAAGTGTGCATCGACAACGACCCGAACTGCCCGGGCCTCAACGGCTTCGCGGCGCTCACCGAGGACGGCGACGACCGCTACCGCCTCATCCGAATCGGCGGCGCCAATCCGGCCCAGCCGGGGGGACTCGGAATCCTCACGATCGTCTTTGGTCAGCCCGACAACGACACCTGCGTGAACGCGATTCCGCTCGACGAGGGCGATCCGGAGTTGATTGTGAACTTCGGAGGCGCCCAGGCGGAATCGTCGTCGTTGCAAACGCTGTGCGGTTCGGTCCCCGGCCTGCCCTATCTCGGCGGCGAGGGATTCAACGATGTCTGGTACTCGTACCGGGCAGTGTGCGACGGAACCGTCAAGATCGACATCAATGGCCTTGACGGCGATCCGATCGTGTGCGCTGGGCCGGAGATCAAGGTCTACGACGCGGTGGGCGGATGCAATCCGCTTCCGGCTGCTCTCCCGACCATCGACTCGTGCAGCGATTCGTCGCTCACCTTCGAGGCCCTCTGCGATCAGGACTATCTGATCCGCGTCGGCGGGGTCGGCATTGGCTGCCCGTTGGAGTCCGGTGGGGCCACCCTGCAGGTCACCTGCCTCGCCAAACCCTGCCCAAGCACGCTCTGCGTCGCCGACCTCGACGGTGACGGATTCGTGACCGGCGCCGATCTGGGCCTCCTGCTCAGCGTCTGGGGCACAGCCGCGGCCGACCTCGATGAGGATGGAATCACCAGTGGGTCGGATCTGGGGCTCTTGCTTTCAAGCTGGGGAGCGTGTCCGTAGGAAGTCGGCTCGGCCGACTCGACGGAAGTCGGCTTCGCCGACTCATGAGGTGCGCCGCGTGCGCGGCACCTCTTTTCGCTCGGCACGATCGACACGGCGCGGGCTTCGCCCGCTTGGGCGGTCGAGCCGAAGAGCGCTGAGGGGCAAGGGAAGTACGAGGGCGTACTTCCTGGATGCCACGGTCGGCTTTGTCCGACCGTGTTCACCCGGACGGCGCAGTCGAGTTCATTGACTCACGGGGACGAACGCACGCCTGGCAGAGCCAGCCGTGGCATATAGCGGCAGCACCTGCGCACGCACACAATCGTGCAAACCCACTGCTGCTTCCTGCTTCCGGCCCCCTGCTTCCGGCTCCCTGCTCCCGGCCCCCTGCTCCCTCGGGCTCGCGGAGCGAGCCCGTCCCCTCACCCCCAATTGCTCAGCAGAATCCCGAGATCCGAACCGTCGGTGACTCCGTCGCCGTCGAGGTCGCCACCGGCGGTGCCCCAGTTGGCAAGCAGTTCACCGAGGTCCGCACCATCGACGTCGCCGTCGCCGTCGAGGTCGCCGACGATTGCCGCCACGCAGCCGAAGCGGACGATGCGCACGTCATCCACACCGGCCTCGACCAGCGAGCCGCCGTCGAGATCGCGGGCCACGAACTTGAGGCGGATCTGGGCCGTCGGAGTGACGAAGTCGGCGATGCGGAAGGACTTTCGCACCCACGCGCTGGCGTTCTCGGAAACGGTCTCGAGAAGCGTCCAGGTGGCGCCGCCGTTGTTCGAGATGTGGACCGGCATGGAGTCGAGGCCCGGCGCTCCGCCGAGGTTGTTGGAGTACCAGCGGTAGTACTCGATCACCGGCTCGTCCCCATCTTCGGCGCCGGTCACGGCGTCGAAGTTGGGCGAGACCAGCGAGGTGCTGCCGTTGTCGACGTCGGCCTCGCCCGCCGAACCACCGACCGGGCCCTGTCCGGTGATGAAGCAGAGCGCTCCCGTTCCCGCGGGATTGTCGTCCTCGGGCTGGGCGGTCGTTCCGTTCGGATCGACGCGAGTCCAGACGCCCGAGGTGGCGTTGTCGCCGGCGGCCCCGATGGTCCATCCAAGATTGCGCTCGAAGTTGTCGGTGAATCCCACCGTCTCGCTGACCGCGGCGATTGCGTCGACACCCGGCTGCGGACCTGCGACGGTGAGCCCATTGCTGCTCGTTGCGGCAAAGGAGTAGCTCAACGCTTCGCCGCACTCGAGCGCAGGCGAGAGCGCCTCGTAGGTGTTCGCTTCGACCTCGACCGCCGGCACGGTGACCAGCCCTGCGCTGGTCTGCACGTTGAGGACGACCGAACCCTTCTCGACTGCCAGCCCTTCGGCTGCGTCGATGACCGCGCGGATCGTCTGACCCGCGGGCGCGAGCAGCGTCGGGAGTCCGCTGGGGAAGGTGAAGGTGAGAGGAGTGGCGCCGACGTACCAGACGAAGAGGCCCCGCTCGATGTCGCTGCCGAGCACGATTCCGCTCGGCAGGAAGGGATCGTTGTCCCAGAGCCCGTTGAAGTTCGGGGAGTCGCTGCCGGGGAAGGTGTCGAAGTAGGCGATCTCGACCGGGGCGAGCGGGTCGGCCACATCGACCACCCGCAGTCCGCTGCGGTAGTTCGAGAGGAACGCCGTCGTCCCGCGCATGTAGAGATTGTGGTCGATGGCGGGATTGCCGTTGGTCCAGGTCGCCGCCTGGAACGGCGCCGAGAGGTTCTCGACGTTCAGGATGCGGCTGGTGCCGGGAATGCCGAGATTCTGCTCGTCCTTCTCGTCGTTGAGAATGAAGTACTTCCGATCCTCGGTGAGCCAGCCCTGGTGGGAGTACTGAGCGTTCGGGTACTCGTAGTTGGAGAGAACGATGATGTTGCTCTTGTCGGTCACGTCGACAATCGACAGACCCGAGTTCACGAAGCCGCCGTTGAAGCCGCCGCAGCAGAAGGCGATCTGCTTGCCGGCGTAGGGCCCATCGGGATAGGTGACCACCGTCACCTCATGGGTGTAGCGATCCTGCCACTGACCGACGAGGACCGGAGTCGTCGGGTTGATCAGGCTGTAGATGCGGATGCCGTTGCTGCCGCCGCCGGCGCGGTAGAGGAACCCGCTGGCCTTGTCGACGAAGATGGTGTGCGTGGAGAGGTTGCCGCCGGTGATGATCGTGTTGATCTGAGTCACGATGCCGGAGTCGATCTGGTTCAGATCGAAGACCTGGATGCCCCCGCCGCCTTCGCTGCCGGCGTACGCGTACGGGCCGAAGGTGCGGATGTCCCGCCACAGACTCTCGGGCCCGGGAAGGACCGCGACGACCTGGGCGTTGCCGGGATCAGTCACCTCGACGAAGCCGACTCCGGAGGAAATTCCGAGCAGGGCGTACTCGCGCCCGCTCTGCGAGACGTATCCCTCCACCACGTTGGCGTTGTTGATCCCCGAGCCGAACTCGCTCAGCGGAAGCCAGCTCAGGAGGACGACGCCGTTGGCGTCGAACTGGGTCGACCCGCCGGCGAGACCACCTTCCGCGGCGCGATAGCCGGGCCCCTGGTACGACGGGATTCGATCGAAGATCTTGCTGTCATCGACATGGGCGACGAGAAGGGAGCCGCAGATGGCGGCGCCGACGATGGCCAGCGTCAGGGAGGTTCGCATGGGGAAGAGGGGTCCGGTGAGCAACGCAACCGAGGATCGCAACCGAGGAACAGGCGAGGATTCACTCTACCGAGTCGGACCCGTGCAGTGCGAGAGTTCTTCAACTCCGTTCAGGCCATCGACGGCCGATATCCATTGATCCGTCTGCCGTCCAGTCTGCCGTCCGGCCTCACTCACTCGCCCGGGCTCGACGGGCGCGTGAGAAGCTCCAAAGCGAGTGCCGCCCCCGAGAGAGTCTTCAGAAACGCGACCACGTCCTCGATCTCGGCATCCGAAAGACCGAGGGGCACGAGGATCGTCTCGCGATGGTGCCCGCCGAGCATCTGTCCCTCGAGCGTCGAGTAGAACCGCACGAACTCCTCAAGCGTTGCGAACTGCCCCGCGTGGCCGTAGGGAGCGGTGCGAGCGACATCTCGAAGGCTCGGCGTGCGGAACCAGCCCCAGTTTTCCGGCCCCTTCGCCAGCGTTCGCACGCGCTCGCCGCGCGGGCCGACGAGATCGTCGCTGAAGGGACCGACGGCGTTGAAGCGGTCGTTCAACAGACGTTTCACTCCGTTGAACCGCCCGGAGTCGCGCGGCGGCAGACCGTCCGAAGTCGGCACGCCGATGGCGTGGAACTCGCCGTCGGAGAAGTTGGGGCCCGAGTGGCAGAGTCGGCAGTTGCCGCGGCCGGTGAAGAGCTGGAGCCCGCGCAGCGCCTCGGCGCTGAAGTCACCATCGAGTTCGGGGTCACCGCGTCGCAGTCGATCGACGAATCGATCGAACGGCGCTCCCCGGCTCTGGAGCTTCCGCACGTACGCGGCAATCGACTTGGTGGCGTTGGCGGCGATCTGCTCGATGCGCTGCTGGCGTGCGGGGTCCAACGCCGCCCAGGCCCGGGCCAGCGGATCGAGTTGGGCCGTCGGCGCCTCCGTCTCGGCGGGCCGGGCCCGCGCGGGCCACCCGGTGGTTGCATCATCGATCTCCGCCGCGGTCGGCAGCGGCCCGAAGATCCGCTCGTAGGCGCTTCGAATCGCCGGGTCTTCGACGACGAGTCGGGCCAGGGCCGTGCGATCGCCGTCGAGTTCGTCGGGATGCTCGAGCGGAATGAACGCCTGGGCCCAGACCGAGTCCGCGCCACCATCCCAGTTCAACCAGCGCTGCCGGTCGACGTTCAGAAGCGTCGGTGTGTTGCGCGGTCTGGCCCCGCGAATCTCCGCGACCTTCCTTCCGTCGGTGAAGGCCAGTGCCGGGTCGTGACAGCTCGCGCACGAGAAGCGGCGATCACCCGAAAGGCGTTGATCGAAGAAGAGGAACTGCCCCAGTCGCGCTGCCCTGGGGTCGTCCGCAACCCGGTTGGTCTCGTCCGCCGCAACGGCCGGAAGCGGAGAGAGCTTGAGAAACCGAGTGATCTCCGCGGGCCGGAGCTGGACTCGCAAGAGAGCGTCGGAGGGAGTCGCCGTCTGCGCGTGGGCGCGACCGCCGTTGGTCGCACTCGAGTCGGGTGCAAGGAGCCCCGCGCACGCGAGTGCCGCACACGCGCCGCCCAACAGCATCCGGGTGCGGGGTGCCAGCATCAGTCGAGCCACACTTCGGCCTGGGCCCGTTCGGTCACTTCACCGCGGGAAATGTCGAAGTAGAGCTCCCAGCGGCCGGGCATGTGAAACAGCATTCCCGTGATCAAGGACGATCCATCGTTCTGCTTCCAGACCCGTGGCTCAACGTTCATGCCGTGGGCGTGCTCGGGCATGCCGGCGTCGGCGGTCACGTCGATCTGGGAGAGGAGCGCCTGCCCTCGCTTGGCGTCGTACACCCAGACATCGATCGAGAAGGGCTCGTTGGTTGGAATCGGATCCGGTCTGGTGCGATAGAGCACGAGGAAGCTGCCATCGTTGCTCTCCAGCCGATGCGGCGCAGAGGCCGGCGTGATCGGTGCGGTGGCGGCTGCGGGCGGGGCGGCAGCGCCCGCGGAACTGGATGAGGTGGCCACCTTCGTCGGCGCGGTCGTCGACGTCGCTGTTGGCGTCGGCGGCGCAGGAGCGACTTCGCCGGTCCTTGCGGGGGCCGCGCATCCCACGAGCACCAGGCCAGCGGCGAGCGCGCAGGTGAGCCCGACGAAACGAAGCGAGGGCGGTCGAAGGACGCCGAGGCAGGCACACGAGCCAGATGAGCCAGATGAGCCAGATGAGCCAGATGAGATGGATGAGATGGATGAGATGGATGAGATGGATGAGATGGATGAGATGGATGAGACGATGGATGTCGGCTGGGTCATGGATCAAGTGGGTGCAGCAATTCGCGGGCGGGCGAGGGCATGCGAGTGCGGGCCAAGGCGAGCGAGGGCGGGAAGCCCCTCCTGAGTTCGAGTGAAGGCGTGCGACAACGAGATCCCTACTCCTCCCGGATCGCCGGCGGCGGACCAGGCACGGCGGGGTTCTCCCGAGTGCTGACCTTTCCGCTTCCGAAACTGACGAGCCAGCTTCCGTCGGTCGAGAAGATCTGGGCGCGATGGTTGCCCGGATCGAGGACCACCAGTCGACCGAGCGAGTCGTGCTCGATGCCTGCGGGCTTCCAGAACTCGCCGTCGGCTCCGCCGCGTGTGCCCCACTCCGCGACGAACGTGCCCGCTTCGGTGAACATCATCACCTTGTTCGACCCGGCGTCGGTGACGTAGACGAAGCCGTCGCGCCCGGCCGCAATTCCTTCGGGACGGATGAACTGCCCGGGCCCCGTCCCGCGCGTGCCGAAGGCGCTGAAGGGACGGCCTCGCTGATCGAAGACCACCACCTGGCAACGGCCGGCATCGGTCACGAAGAGGAGATCTCGTCCGCGGCTCACCGCGGCGTCGGTCGGCTCGAGGAGTTCGCCAGGGCCGGCAGCGGCGCCGCCGTAACTCATAAGCGGGCTCCAACTGCTGTCGTAGACGAAGACCATGCGATTGCGCGGATCGATCACATGGATCCGCCCTTGGGCGTCGCGGCGCATGTTCTCGAGGTCCATCGGCCAGGCCGCGCGGGCGAACGGCCCCGGCTTGATCGAGCCGCGGAGGCTGCGCACGAACCTGGCCATGAAGGGCCGGAACTTCACTTCACCGTCGCGATCCCAGTCGAGTTCGAAGGATTGAATCCGTCCGAGGGCCGAGTCGGCGACGGCAATCCGCCCATTGGCGGCGTCGACCGCGGCGCCGGTGATGCGCATGAACTGTCCGAAGCGCGGACCGCGCTCGCCGAACCGAGTGATCAGGATCGGCGTCGGTGGGCGAAGGTCGAAGACGTAGACCCCGTGAAGTTCGGGTTCAGGGATCGCCAGCAGCGGTCCGTCGATGGCCAGCCGCTTCCCGAAGTGGGATTGCTCGTCGGGAGGAAGCGGCGAGCGCGGCGTCTCCTTCTCGCCAGGGGCAGTCGCTCGGAACACCTGGCAGCGATCCTCGAAGGGTTCGCAGATCACCGCGAAGGAGCGATCGGGGGCGATTGCAATCCGCCGCGGATAGTGCAGCCGACCCTCGCCCTCGCGCGGCAGCCGGGCGTGATTGCCCCACTCGCGAAGCATCGCCCCGCCGGTGTCGAAGATCTGGATGCGGTGATTGCGGGTATCGGCCACGAAGACGTTTCCTCCGGCGACATCCACGCCAAGGGGCTGGTCCATCATGCCCGCGAAGGGTCCGAAGTCGCCCCAATGCCGCAGGAATCGCCCCGCCTTGTCGAAGACCACGAGGCGGTTGTGATCGGTGTCGGCGATCAGGATGAGGTTGTCGCAATCGACCGCCACCGCCCCTGGTCGCCGCAGATCACCGGAGGCCGCGCCGGGCCCACCCAGAATGGTGATGAAGCCGCCGCTGCGATCGAAGACCTGCACGCGGTCGTTGCCGGTGTCGGCGACGTAGACCCAGGAGTCGTCGACGGCAATGTCCGCGGGACGGTTGAACTGACTGCGCTTGGCCCCGTGGTCGCCCCACTGCCGGACGAAGCCGCCGGAGGCGTCGAAGACCTGCACGCGGTGATTCCCCGAGTCGGCCACGAAGAGGAAACCGTCCTTGCCGATGGCAATCCCCTCGGGAGAACGGAACTCTCCCTCCCCACCGCCGAATCGGCCGAAGAATCCAACCGCTTCGGTGCTGACCCCGTCGGGCGCAAAGATTGCAACCCGATGATTGTTGCGATCGAGCACATAGATCCGGCGATCGGGACCGATGGCGACATCCATCGGATCGTTCAGGCCGACGAGCGTGCGCTCGTATGCACCAAATTGAAACGGCGGTGCCGAGTCGGGCGGCGCAATCGTCGACGCCGGGCTCGCGCCTGCGGCACCGGTTGATTGGGGTGTGCCGGCGACCACCGGGTCGGTGGGCAGGAAGGTGAGTGGGAACGTCACTGCGAACAGGGACGCGAACGCCAAGCGTCTCATCCGATTCATGGTGCGGACGATAGTCGACTTCCGCCCATCTGCACCGCCCGTGCAATGCCCCCAGGGCGGTACCCTGCGGCGACATGAGTCAGCCACACGCGACACGGGGCTCGCGCAGCGCCGTCGTTGCGGTCGTTCTGCTGTCGCTTGCACTCGGCGGCGTCCTGCTTGCCGGCCTGCTTGCCGGCCTGCTCGGACATCATCCGGAAGATGACCACCGGGTCGTCCCTCGCTTCTGGGCAATCGGCATGATTCCCTTCGTCATCCTGCTGCTGGCAATCGCGGTCCTGCCGCTGATCCCGCGGCTCGCCGGCTGGTGGCACAGCAATCTGAATCGACTTCTTCTCTCCCTGTCGCTCGCCGTCGCGACCTGTCTGTTCCTGGTGCTGACGATCGGTCTGGAGCCGACCGGCGTCGCCGTCGAACACGCCATGCTGGGCGAGTACATCCCCTTCATCGTGCTGCTGTTCAGCCTCTTCGTGATCACCGGCGGGATTGCCGTCCACGGCGATCTTCCGGCGACGCCCGCGATGAACACCACCTTCCTCCTGATCGGGACGCTCTCTGCGAGCGTGCTGGGCACCACCGGCGCGAGCATGCTTCTGATCCGTCCGCTGCTCCAGACCAACTGCGAGCGCAAGCACAAGACCCACACCGTCATCTTCTTCATCTTCCTGGTGAGCAACATCGGCGGCACGCTTCTGCCCGTGGGCGATCCGCCGCTGTTCCTGGGGTATCTGCGTGGCGTGCCCTTCCTCTGGACGTTGACCCTCTGGGGCGAGTGGTTGCTGGCCTCGGTCGTGCTGCTGGTGATCTACTTCATCTACGACAGCGTCATGTATCGACGCGAGTCGCCGGAGGACATCCGCGATGACCTGACTCGGATCATCCCCGAGCGCGTGGAGGGTTCGCTCAACTTCCTCTGGCTGCTCGGCGTCCTGTGCTCGGTCGCCTTCATCACGCCAGGGCGCCCGATGATCGGAACCTCGTTCGTCCCGCCGCACTTTCTGCGCGAAGGATGCATGATCGGCTTCACCCTGCTCTCGCTGCTCCTCACGCCGCGCCAGGCCCGCATTCGAAACGAGTTCAACTTCCATGCCATCAACGAGGTGGCGGCGCTCTTCATCGGAATCTTCATCACCATGCAGGTGCCGCTGATGGTGCTCGCCGTCCACGGACGAGCCTTGGGGCTGAGCGAACCCTGGCACTTCTTCTGGGCCACGGGAATCCTCTCGAGCCTCCTTGACAACGCCCCGACCTATCAGGTCTTCTTCGAGACCGCCCTGACGATGACCGATCCCAGCGCCGTCCGGCCGGTTGCGCTGCTGGGAACCGACCAGTTCATCGACCGCGGGTTGCTGACTGGGGTCAACCTCGGCGCCGTCTTCATGGGCGCCTGCACCTACATCGGCAACGGCCCCAACTTCATGGTGAAGAGCATCGCGGATCAGGCGGGAATTCGAATGCCCGGCTTCTTCGGTTACATGCTCTACAGCGGCGCGATCCTGCTGCCGCTCTTCGTGGTGATCACTCTGGTGTTTCTGATCTGACCGCCGGCTCGGGATCGCCGCTCCCGGCCGTCGCCGCGGACTCCTTCGTCTCCTTCGTCCGCTTCATCTGGGCGTAGATGATCGACTGCACCACCACCGACTCGCCGACGATTCGGCCCACGCGCTCGCTGGCCTCGCCCAGCGATGCGAACTTGTCGCCGTCGATCTCCTTCTCGAAGTCGCGCAGGGAGTTCTCGATGCCGAGCATCAGGGCCGCAACCACGGCCCATTCGTGACGCGTGTCGGGCCACCAGCCGCTCGATCGAGCGAGTTCGATCGGGACGGTGAAGCGCCACCCGTCTCCGGTTTCGAGCATGCCCAGCACACCGCCAAAGGCCGGTTCGCCGTCGATGGTGAGGGCTGCGGTGCCGTCACCAAGATCCTCCGCCTCGAGGCGTGTCCGCTGCTCGTCGATCACCGTGCGGGGATCGGTGAGGAGCCTGGTGATCCATGGCGGGAGTCCCCGCTGACTGGCCGCCTGCTGCCCGGCCCTGACCTCCTTGGAGGCCTCCGTGGGAAATCGATTGCGCAGCTTCTCCGCAACCCGCCAGAGCTGGGCCAGCATGTCGCCGAGCTTCTCCCGCACATCATCAATTGCGCTGGCCTCGGTGACTCCGTCGTCGTAGGTGATGTCGCGCGGCTGGAGATGGATCAACGTCGGCAGCAGATCGGGACGCTCGTCGACGAGCATCTGCTCGGCAGCCGACAGCATTCGCTGCGGCGTCGAGGTGTCGTAGGCGGGATCGGAACACCCCCAGAGCGCGAGTGGCATGACGACCAGGAAGGCACGGAATCCAAGGGCAGTTCGAAGACCCATGGACGCAGGGTACGCGACGGCCGCGGGCTCGACGGCCGCCGGACTCAGCAATCGCCCCAGGCGCTGAGCAGCTCGCCGAGGTCGGCGCCGTCGACGATTCCATTGCCGTCGAGATCGCCAGGGCCGGCGGTGCCCCACGCGGCGAGCAGTTCGCCGAGATCGGCGCCGTCGACCACTCCGTCGCCGTTGAGGTCGGCCGGACATGCAGGGGGTGCCGGCGGCTGGAACTCGTAGGCCCCGCGGTCGACCAGCGGCGGGGCGCCGACGCCGGTGTCGATCACTGCGGGTGCATCGACGAAGCGGGGCAGCGAGTCGAGATCGAGCACGACTCCGGCGGGGACCAGGGCGTTGTTGCCGGCATCGATTGCCGGCGAGGTCGGCTGAAGTCGGAAGTCACCACCGGCAACACTCACGAAGAGCGGATCGGCCACGACGTTGCCGACCCCGGCGTACGCGAACTGGAGCGAGGTGTAGGTGACGGTCGTCGTCCCTCCGGCCTGGTTGGTGATCTGCTGACCTGCGTTGACGACTCCTCCGGGGCCGCTGTTGCCGTAGATGATGCAGTTGCCGAAGTTCGCGGTCGAGGCGTTGTTCAGGATGCCGCCGACCAGCGAATTGGCCTTGTTGAAGACGATGGTCGAGTTGCGGATCACCGGCGACGAGCCGCTGGCGATGAAGATGCCGCCACCGCCGCCTGCCCCGGTGGCGGTGTTGTTGGTGATGAGGGTGTTGCGAATCGTCGGGAAGCAGTTGCCGAAGATCTCGAGTCCGCCGGCGCGGGCGGCGCTGTTGCCCACCACGATGCAGCGATCGAAGGACGGGTTCGAGTTCTGGAACATGTCGAAGGCCCCGCCGAAGGCACCGCCGATGTTGTTCTCGAAGCGAACGTCTCGAAAGGCCGGACTGCTCTGTCGGATGTAACCGGCGCCACCGCCGAAGGTGCAGCGGTTGCCGGTCACGATGCAGTTGCGGATGGTCGCGTTGCTCGAGGTGATCATCAGCAGTCCGCCGCCCTTGTCGTCGTCGGTCGCGGTCGCCCCGTTGGCGTTGCCGCCCCTGATGGTGAAGCCGTCGAGAATCGCGGTGGCGTTGGCACTGGCGCCGCGGACCACGTGATAGCTGTTGTCGGTGATCACCGGGTCGTTGTTCCCGAGGTCGGCCGAGAGGATGGTGACGTTGACCGTGGGATTGCGCTCCTCGAGCAGCGTCTCGGAGCCGTCGAACCCGCCGTAGATGGCGACTCCGGTCTTCAGGTTGAAGGAGAGCGTGCGGGTGGCCCCCAGCGTCGGCTTGTAGGTTCCGCCGCGCACCCAGATCTGATCACCGTTGACCGAGGCGGCCAGGGCGTTCACCAGGCCAGTGGGCCCCTGATAGGCATCGGGCCATGAGGTGCCGTTGTTGCCGCCACTGGCGAGCGTGCTGTCGACGTATCGCGTCGCGGCGTCGGCAGCAGTGGTCAGCAGAAGGATGGGGAGGGCGACGAGGGCGGAAGCGAAGAGGCGACGCAACGACATGAAGGGCTCCGGCGCGGGACGCGAACGTGCCGCGAATGGGGGGCAGACCAGCGATGGATTCGGGCGAACCGGCAGCGGCCTGGGTGCGGTCTGCAGGCCGAGTCGAGCGACACTACTGGAACCGGGCCCCGGAGACAACGGGCTTCCGAGCTTCATCGCTACGCTCCCGGCCTCTCCCTCCCTCGGAACGCCAAACCTTGCGCACACGGATCTTCGGAGTCATCGGCGAACTCGCGACCCGGCGTCCGTGGCTGGTGCTGCTGGTCGCTTTGGTGCTGGCCATTGCCGGTGCGCTGCTGGCGACGTTCCGGCTCCAGCTCAACGCCGACACCAACGACCTGATCGCCCGCGACCGGCCGTTCATGGTCCCGTATCACGAGTTCCTTCGTGAATTTGGGGACCTTGAGTTCATCTCCGTGGTGCTCGACACCCAGCCCGACGAGGCCGCCGCCACGCTGGCCGTCGATCGACTGCTCGATCGACTGAAGGCGATCCCCGGACTGCGTGAAGTTCACGGACACATCAGCCCCACCGAACAGTGGCGCCTGGCCACACGGGCCATGCCGGAGACCGAGCTTGCTTCGCTCGCCCTGACTCGCGACGGCGTCGCCGCGCTCCTGGCAACCGGAGCTAAAGACCCGCTCGAGGACGCGACGTTTCTCGTCGAGGAAGCCAATGGCCTGCTGGGACGCGCCTCGCAGCTTCTGCCGCGCGACCAGGCCCCCGCGCCATCGGTGCAACACGCCCCCGCGCCATCGGTGCAACACGCCCCCACCGACGCGGTGCGGCCCGCCCCCGCCGACGCGGTGCAACACGCTGATCCCCGCGCCGCTGCGGCCGCGAGCGCTGCGCTCCTCCTTTCACTCTTCGGTGCCGATCCCGAGAAGCCGCGCCATCCGCTCACCAGCGAACTGGCGTCCGTGCGCGTCTCGCAGGCGGCGCCGCGGTATCTCCGCTCGGACACCGGGCGGTACCTCTTCATCACCATCCTGCCCGCCAAGGACTTCGGCTCGCTGACGGTGATCGAGGAACCGCTTCGACAGGTTCGGGCGGCAATTGCCGAAGTCTCCGCGGCTCTGCCGGGAGTTGCCATCGGGCTCACCGGGAAGCCGGTGCTGCAGGCCGACGAACTGATCACCAGCAGCGGCGACATGGTGCGCGGCGCCGCGATGGGGCTTGGCTTCTGCGCGCTTCTCCTCATGTTCTCGATGCGCAGCATGCTGCGACCGCTGCTGGTGGTCGCCGCGTTCCTCGCCGCCTTTGGATGGACCTACGGCTTCGCCACCCTGGCCGTCGGTCAGCTCAACCTGCTCAGCACGGTCTTCATGCTGGTCCTGGTCGCCGCCGGGCTCGACTACGGCGTGCATGTGATGTCCCGCTACATCGAACTGCGTCGATTGCTCGCCGTCGGCGGGGTCCGTGGCGCCGTCGCCGAAGCGACCACCGTCTCGATGCGCGGCAACATGACCGGCGCAATCACCTCGATGGCGGTCTTCGCCACCGCCCTCTTCACCGATTTCCAGGGCCTGCGCGAGCTGGGCGTGATCGCCGGCGCCGGACTCTTCTTCTGCGTGGTGGCGATGGGCACGGTGCTGCCGGCGCTGATTGCACTCACCGAGGGTGGGCATCCGCGACGACTTCCACCACGGCGTGCGCCCCGGGGGTTCGGATTTCCCGCGCGGCGACCTGCGCTGACCATGGCGTTCCTTGCCGTCGGCACCCTCGCGGTCCTCTTCGGTGTCACCCGCGTGCACTTCGAGGACAACCTGCTCCTGCTTCAGGATCCGACTCTCGACTCGGTCCGCTGGGAGCGCCGCCTGGCCGAAGAGTCTTCCGGCAACTCCTGGTTCGGCGCCGTCGTCGTCGAGCGGATCGAGGAGATTCCCGAGGTCCTCGAGCGGGCCCGCAGTCAGCCCGATCTCGGCATGACCCGAAGCGTTCTCGATGTCGTGGCCCTTCCGACCGACTCGCGCGAGGCTCTGCGACACGCGCTCATGAAGCCACCCGCTCCGGTTGCGCCCAACGCGACGCCGCCCGAGGCTGGCACTCGCGCCGCCCGAGTCGAACGCCTGGTCGGGGCACTGCGCGAGGCGGAGACGTCGCTCCGCGGCCTCGCGATCGCGGCCGCGTTGGTTGCCCCGCGTGAAGCGGCCCACCTCGGCCGGATCGCCACCGCGCTGCGGACGCGTGCCGAACGCTTCAGCGGAGCGGCGGGCGAGGACGCGCTTCGAGAGACGACCGAACTGATCGCGGATGTGCGACCGGCCTTCGCCGCGATTCTCGAAGGCAACGCGATGCCGCTGCGGAGCGCCCTGCCCGACGCGGCGCGGAACAGCGCAATCTCTCCCGAGGGCCGGTTCCTGGTGATGATCCATCCCCGCGAGAACGTCTGGGATTCCGCCCACATGGGCACGTTCGTCGCCGGACTGCGGGCCGTCGACCCTGCCGCAACGGGTGTTCCCTTCACGCACTACGAGTCGCTCGCCGACATGGGCCGGGCCTTCCGCACCATGGCCCTGCTCTCTCTGGTCTTGGTGTCGATATTGGTGCTGCTCGACTTTCGCTCGCTGCTCGACACCGCCCTGGCGATGCTTCCGGTCGGACTGGCCCTGCTCTGGACGTTCAGTGTCATGGGCCTCGTGAATGTGTCACTCAACCTCGCCAACTTCTTCGCGGTCCCGATTCTGATCGGTCTCGGCGTCGACAGCTCGATTCACATCCTCCACCGCTATCACGAAGGGGCCGCTGCCGGACCCACCCGCCGCGCGAAGGGCGACGAGAAGGCTCGTGTCGGCGGACTGCTGCATCCGGGGTCGACGCGTCGTGCGGTGATCATCACCAACCTGACGACCACCATCGGGTTCGCCCCGCTGCTCTTCGCCAACCACCGCGGCATGCAGAGTCTCGGGATGGTCATGACAATCGGAAACAGCGCCTGCCTGCTGGCGGTGCTGACGGTGTTGCCGGCGGCGCTGGCGCTGCGGGCGAGGAGGAGCGTTTAGCTGGAGCGCTCCGTAGCGGCCTCCGGCCGCACACTCGCTTTCGTACGCCGCGCCGGGCGGAGCCCGGCGGGCTGATTCACGCGTGGGCTTCGGGTTCGGATCTGCGCCAGGTCCAGTCCGCCTCGCGCACTTCAGATCCTGCAACCCTTTGCTGCCCCCTTGCCTTACACATTCAGGGCCGCGCCGCCCGCCACGCGAAGTCCACCACCACCGGCAGGTGGTCCGAGGCATCGCCGGTGTCGGCCACTCGGAGTCCGTGGGCTTCCAGGTGCTGCGGCAGCAGGTCTCTGGTATCGAAGACGAAGGCCCCCACTGCTTGGAAGGTCGAGTCGGTGAAGACGATGTAGTCGAGCCGACCCGGGGTGAAGGGCTGACCCGGATCCTCCCACGTCGCGTTGGTGCGGCGGTCGAGCTGAAGGGCATCGGCGATGCCCAGATCGGTCCCGTCGCGATCGATGCCCTCGACGAGCAGATCAAGGGGATCGAACGAACCGACAAGGTTGAAATCGCCACCGATCACGAAGGCCTCGACGCGGCTGCCAGAGCTGCGCCCCGCTGCGGAGGCGTCACCGAAATCGAAGCCACGCAGCGACGATCGCAGGGCCTGCACCTCCTCGAGTCGCACCAGATCCTCTTCGCTGTCGATTGATCCGCAGCACTTGAGGTGGGTCGAGGCGAAAAGCACGCGTCGGCCGCCGAACTCGACGACACCGCCGGCGAAGCGCACGTCGCGCGGCCCCCCACGTTCCTTGGTGTCGTGCCACGCCACCGTGCCGAGCCCGGCGGCGTCCTCGAGCGGCACGCGCGACGCCACCGCGGTCCGAAGATCGCCGCCACCGGCGCCGAAGACCACCCGCCATGATCGCGGCGAAGGGCTCGCGGAGGGTTCGCCCCCTGATTCGCCAGCGGGCTCGGCGGAAGGTGCCTGCGGCACATGCTCCTCGAGCCACGCGGCAATCTGCGCCGCCGACTCCTTGCTGGTGAGTTCCTGGAAGAGGAGGACATCGGGCTCGAGCGCACGCAGCACTCGCGCGAATGCCTCGGGAGTCTTGATCAGCGCCCCGCGCTCGACGTTCCAGGTCACCACTCGCAAGGTGTCCTGCCGACGGGCCAGCGGGTCCTTCGACAGCTCCGCTGGAGGGGTCGGTCCGGCAGCGCTGCCGAAGCGGTGGCTGATCACGTCGGTCTCGTCGAGGAGCGTTCCGTCGGCGCCGACGAAGACGAACTTGAGTGCGCAGGTCTCGCCGGTGAGAAGATCCGGGCCTCCGCTGAAGGAGCCGCGCGGAACGACGATCTCTGCCCGCCGCGCCGCCGCGGTCGGTGCGAAGGCCACACCGAGGTCGTAGGGAGTGCTGGTCGCGGCCCCGGCGACCCCGAGCCGACGCACTCCGACCCCGCGACCCGGTCGATTGGGCGACTTGGGGTGCGAGGCGGAGAAGCTGATGATCACGTCGGTGCCGACGAGTCCGTACTGAGTCTCACCGGTCGCGGCATTGCCGTCGGTATCGATCAGCAGATGGAGAATGCCATCGAGGGCCTGGAGATTGACCTGCCGCCCGAGTTCGATGGCCAGATGAAGCGCCGCAGGATCGTCCGCGACCCAGACCGCCCCGATGTCAATTGGGGCGCGGGCGGCATCGGCCGGGTCGACCAGCGCCGGAGCCTGATTGGTCCAGTCGTCGAAGCGCCCATCGAGGACGCGCGGCTGGGTTGACTCGCCGGCGCAGACCGCCGCGGCGCCGGTCCAGGCGGACGCGCCAAGCAGAGTGCGGAGGATGGCCGAGACGCGTCGTCGTGGTGTGCTGCTGCGCATGGTGAAGCCGGGCAAAGGTCGGAGCGGTGTCGGAGCTGGTTCGGAGCGGGACAGAGTGGAATCAGAGCGGGACAGAGCGGGAACAGAGTGGAACCAGAGTGGGATCAGGACACTGGCGGGCTGGTCCCGAGTCAACCGGAACGCACCGAGGGTATCGGATGCAGACCGTCGAGCGACGGACTGCAACGGCCTCAGAAGCTACCCTCCGCTCATGTCCTCGTCTCCCAGCTCCGCCAGCTCGACTTCGCCGGCCTCCGCCCTTCCTTCAGGCGGCACTCCCGACCTTCGGCCCGACGTCCCTCTCGACGAACTCTCGGCAGGATTGCTGGCCCATCTCCGCGACGAGGACCCGGAGGTCGCTCGGATCCTCGCCGGCGAAGCGGAGCGTCAGGCCAACACGCTCGAATTGATCGCCAGCGAGAATCACGTCAGCGCCACGGTGATGCACACGATGGGCTCGTGGCTCACCAACAAGTACGCCGAGGGGTATCCCGGCAAACGGTATTACGGCGGGTGCCGCTTCCACGACGAAGTCGAAGATCTCGCGCGCGAGCGGGCCAAGCAGCTCTTCAAGTGCGGCTACGCCAACGTGCAGCCGCACTCTGGCGCGAATGCCAACATCGCCGCCTTCATGGCCGCGCTCAATCCCGGCGAGACCGTCCTCTCGCTGCCGATCAAGAGTGGCGGTCATCTCAGCCACGGCCTCAAGGTCAACTTCTCCGGCACCTTCTATTCGATCGTCGACTACGACCTCGATCCGAAGACCGAGCTTCTCGACTACGACCAGATCGAGCGGCTGGCCCGCGAGCATCGTCCGAAGATGATCATCTGCGGATACTCGGCCTACTCGCGAGTGATCGACTTCGCCCGCTTCCGGGCCATCGCCGACACCGTGGGCGCGGTCCTGCTCGCCGACATCGCCCACATCGCCGGGCTGGTCGCGGCCGGCGTGCATCCCTCGCCGTTCCCGCATGCCCACATCGTCACCACCACGACCCACAAGACCCTCCGCGGTCCGCGCGGCGGGTTGATCCTGACCAATGACGAGGAGTGGGCCAGGAAGATCGACCGCAAGGTCTTCCCCGGAAGCCAGGGCGGCCCGCTGATGCACGTGATCGCCGCCAAGGCGGTGGCCTTCGGCGAAGCGCTGCGACCCGAGTTCACCACCTACTCCATGCAGATCGTGGCCAACGCCAGAGCCCTCGCCGACGCCCTGACCGCGAAGGGCTATCGCATCTGCAGCGGCGGAACCGACAACCATCTGATGCTCGTCGACCTTCGCGGTCGCGACGCCCTGCTGACCGGCGCCGATGCCGAGAAGTGGCTGGAGAGCTCGGGCATCATCTGCAACAAGAACGGCATCCCCAACGACCCGCGCCCGCCGATGGTCACCAGCGGCCTGCGCCTCGGCACTCCCGCCCTCACCACCCGCGGCTTCCGCGAACCCGAGATGCGGGCCGTGGCCGAGTGGATCGACCGAGTGATGATCTCCAAGGGCGACGCCGCGGTGTGCGCGAGTGTCAACGGCGAGATCCGCGCGATGTGCGCGCGGTTTCCGTTGATGCATTGACTCCCCGCTGGAGGCAGGGAGGGTTCAGGAAAGAGGAATGAGGGGCCCGGTCGACTTCCGGTGCGTCATGTGCCTGCCGAAATTGTGCGCCGCGTGAACGGCGCTGGCAGGCACATGACGTGCCCTCCGTCGCCCCGGCCCCTCATTCCTCATTCCTCTTTCCTCTTCAGCGAAAATTCCTCACCCCCCGTATTTCCCCTCCGACGGTCAGGCTCTCGATTCTCCGCACCACCACGTTGATCACGCCGCTTTGGCGTTCGACGATGCCGCGGGCGATGATGGCGACGGAGTGTTTGGCGGCGCGGCGGTCGCGGGCCCAGATGTCGGGGCGGATGATCAGGTTGGCGCTGCCGGTCTCGTCCTCGATGGTCATGAAGACGATGCCCTTCGCCGTCGAGGGGCGCTGCCGCACCAGGACCAGCCCGGCAATCAACACCCGCGCTCCACTCGGAACCAACGACTCGTCACGCATCCGCGCCGTGGTGATCGCCCCGCGCCGTCCAAGCTCCTCGCGACTGAACGAGAGCGGATGGGCCCGCAACGAAAGCCCGACGTGCGAGTAATCGTGGGCGACGGCGGAGACGAGGGAAGGGACGGGAAGGGGGCAGGGG
>Ga0163154_10000458_pt1 | contig 62492 bp, 28 predicted proteins | sample OliLakLV19MP9P1_FD_148649 | JGI IMG/M metagenome (GOLD analysis project Ga0163154, IMG submission 148649) | Freshwater microbial mat bacterial communities from Lake Vanda, McMurdo Dry Valleys, Antarctica - Oligotrophic Lake LV.19.MP9.P1 | ecosystem: Environmental > Aquatic > Freshwater > Lake >...
GCGTGTATTGTACTGCCGACACGCCCGGCTTTGCGCTTGTCATTGAAGGAGATATTACATACTCGGGCACTGCATACTACGTTTCTGACCAGCAACTGAAAAAAAATGTGGAAGACCTCAGCAATGCAACAGAGATAATCAGCCATCTACAACCCAAAGAATATGAATTCAAACAAGAAGATTATCCCTATATCAAACTGCCGAATGGCATTCAGCGCGGACTGCTGGCGCAGGAAGTAGAACAGGTGCTGCCCGATTTAGTGCGCACCGTGACCATGCCTGCGAAACGTGACACGAGCGGAAAAATTCTTGCACCGCAGCAGGAATTTAAAGGCATCAACTACGAAGGCTTCACTCCGATAATTCTTAAAGCATTGCAGGAACAGCAGGCAATGATTGACTCGCTTGCAAAAGAATTAGCCGAAGTGAAAACCAGCGTGACGAACTGCTGCGGTGGAACAGAATATCGCATTTCAAATCCAAACAGTGAAACGGAAATGGTGCATGAACTAACGGTTGAACTAAGCGCCTTGCAAATCGTGATACTGGAGCAGAACGTGCCCAATCCATTTGCAGAGCAAACATTTATTTCTTATTTCGTGCCGGAAGATGCAGGAAAAGCGGTGATGCAATTCACCGACCTCGCAGGCAGGGTAATCAAAACAGTAGAACTCGAAAAAGGCTCAGGTATCATCACCGTATTCGCACAAAATCTGGGCAGCGGCACTTACAGCTATTCGTTAATCATAGATGGCAAAGTAGCGGAAACGAAGAAGATGGTGAAGATGAGGTAGTGTTAGGGGGGAGTGTTGAGTTGTGTCATTTCGGACTTGTTCCGCAATCCCCTCATGAAGTTTGAGGGTTTCTGACCTAATAACCTAAATTCCTTGTACGGGGAACAAAGTTCTATGGTTACAAACCTTTGTTCCGTAGTTATGAAACAATATTTCATGGTTACGAAACTTCATTCCGTTGTTACGGAACAATATTTCATGGTTACGAAACTTCGTTCCGTTGTTACGGAACAATGTTTCATGGTTACAAATCTTCGTTCCGTTGTTACGGAACAATGTTTCATGGTTACAAATCTTCGTTCCGTTGTTACGGAACAATGTTTCATGGTTACAAATCTTCGTTCCGTTGTTACGGAACAATATTTCATGGTTACAAATCTTCGTTCCGTTGTTACGGAACAATATTTCATGGTTACAAATCTTCGTTCCGTAGTTACGAAACTTCGTTCCGTAACTACGAAATGAAGTGTGCAGCCGCACGGTAGTGTCCAAATGGCGCAAAATTTCGCTGCGCTTAAACCTATCGCAAAAACTCACGCCAAATTGTCGGAAATGAAAGCTAAAATGAGGAGAGAAATACAGTCAGGGATGAACGAGGGTATCACTATACTTCTTGCATAATTCACATCAAATAATTAATGCCTTATTCGTATTGAGTTTTGAGTTTAAGGTTCTATCCTATTGACTGGCCGCTGTTGACTTCTTCAAGCAAATACTGCTACCCTTCTGGCAACTACGCTACGAGTAAAAGCGATAAAGAAATGAAATCAGTACGCACCACCTCCTGCATCCTCATAGCTTGTGGCGAAACATGATAGCACAAGTCAGGCTGCCCTCATTGCACGCGCAGAAACTTGCGCTATATCAGGGTCTGCTTGCGCTGCAAAATCCCCTATCTTTGCCATTCATTATTTACGTGAAATGAGCAAGTTCAACACCATCGAAGAAGCGATTGAAGACATCCGCAAGGGCAAGCTCGTGATTGTGGTAGATGACGAAGACCGCGAAAACGAGGGCGACTTTATCACCGCTGCGCACAATGCCACTCCGGAGGTCATTAACTTCATGTCGAAGCATGGCAGGGGATTAATTTGCGCCCCCGTGATTGAAGACCGCTGCGAAGAGCTACAGCTTGATTTGATGGTGGGGGAAAACACTTCACTGCACAGCACGCCCTTCACCGTTTCCATTGACTGGCGTGGTCCCGGAAGTTCGACAGGTATTTCCGCCACCGACCGTTCCAAAACGGTGCTTGCGCTGATAAATCCAGATACGAAGCCGCATGATTTGGCAAAGCCGGGGCACATCTTTCCGCTGAAGGCAAGAAGAGGCGGAGTGTTGCGCAGGGCGGGGCATACGGAGGCAACGATTGATTTGGCGCGTCTGGCGGGCTTTGAGCCTGCGGGTGTGCTGGTAGAAATCATGAATGAAGATGGCTCCATGGCGCGTCTGCCTGATTTGTTTGTAATCGCAGAGCAGTTTGATTTGAAGATTGTGTCCATCGAGGCGCTGATTGAATATCGCATGAAGCAGGAGCGGCTGATTGTGAAAGAAACGGAGGTGAAGCTGCCTACCAAATACGGTGAGTTCAGGCTTATCGCCTATTCACAGGTAACTACCGATGAGGTGCATCTTGCATTAGTGAAAGGGGAATGGAAAAAAGGTGAACCTATTTTGACTCGCGTTCACTCCTCCTGCGTTACGGGCGATATTCTTGGTTCGCTGCGTTGCGACTGCGGGGAGCAACTCCATGCTGCAATGCAGATGGTGGAAAAGGAAGGCAGAGGCATTGTGCTTTATATGAAACAGGAAGGCAGGGGAATTGGATTGCTTAATAAGTTGAAAGCCTACAAGTTGCAGGAAGAAGGCAAAGACACGGTTGAAGCGAATATTGCGCTGGGTTACGACATGGATGCCCGCGACTATGGCGTGGGGGCGCAAATCCTGCATGACCTTGGCATCAGCAAAATGCGTCTTATCACCAACAACCCGCGCAAGCGCACGGGCTTAATCGGCTATGGGCTTGAGATTGTTGAAAATATTCCGCTTGAAGTAAATCCCAATCCCCACAATGAGCGTTACCTGATTACCAAGCGCGATAAATTGGGGCATGAAATTTTGAAGCAGCTTTAACGCTTCAGATAAAGAGCAATCACCCGGTTAACCTCCCCACTCTCATATTTCTTCAAGATTGATACCTGCAAATCTTCACCATGAAGCATGTACAGTTTTAGAGCTTTGAAAAACTACCGTCATTGCATCCGCCTGAGGCGGATTGCGAGCGAAGCAATCATCTGATAGTCTTTCAGAAGGAGATTGCTTCTGGAATAGCCTGCACACAAGCTAAAATTCTCTCGCAATGACGCATTATTTTAGTTTTTTTCAAAGAACTCAGTTTGTTAAAATAAGATTCTGAGTTCATTCTTTCTTTCAGCACAGCAACGCAAAACGATACGTTATTAAACGTAGGTGTTTACACTTAGTTTTTTAATAGCCTTTTAACAAGCGTCTAATGCCTTTTAAAGTTCTCAGATGCTACTTTGCTTTGGTAAAATTCTGTTTGGGCTTAGTTTTTTAAGCACTGTAGCGGGAATAGCCAAGTAAAATGCAAAAGTCTTTATTCGCCCTCTTTTTCCTTTTAATTGCTGGACAGGTAAAATCTCAAGTCATGGATTTGTTCAATGGATTTGACTTGTCTGCAATTCAGGCAGGCGATTCATTTGCTCTGGAAATTAAGAACAACGGAACAGAGCCTGCCACATTCTATCCTCTCACCGCTTTAGACAGCCCGGGTAATTACTTATTTCTATCAGAAGAAAATTATTTTTCTTACCTGAAATCAACAGGGAATCAGATTGATGCTCTCCGCGCTCACGCCCGAATCGTTAAATCGCCTTATTTCTTTGTAGGCCAAAAACCCGTTAGTGAATTAGACAATGGCTCCTTTCAAAAGGAAATTGCGGAGAAGAAGTATGCTTTTCCTCAATGGTTTTTAACCAGTTGCCACTATGAATGCGGTGAATTTGCTGCGATGGGTGCCTCCCAATTAATCAAGTCAGGCGTCTTCGAAAAAGACAGCATTTGGGCATTAAATCTTTCTGACTATCATTCGTTAGGTGAAGGAATTGTGAATGGCGATACGCTTTTGATTGATTTTGATTCTGAAATGCCTCGTTTTTTAGATACGCTTCCCAATGGCAGTTATATGGCAGCATCAGATGCCTATCTGCATCCTGAATATTTCTATCAACAAAGTGAATATGCACTTTGTAATGAAAATGATTCCTGTTGGTTCGTTGAGAAAAGTACAGATAGCTATGTCGGTTTTTTTCAGGACACTTCCGTGTTTGCCCGCTATGCAAATCATGAAATTGAACCGCAAAGCATGTCAGGCGCATGGACGCTGTGCGCAGGTTGTTCTATTGTTTTTGAATGGAAGGCGCCAGAATATGTTTTGGATGCCAGTGATTCCAACACTGCGCTATTATTTGATTCCCTTATGGCTATCATCGGAAATCAACCAATTGACACCTTAGCACTGGGTGCGGTTGCGCAGGCATTACTTGGCACCCCGACAAGAGAAAAAGCGATAGCAGCTTTGAACAATTTTAATGTCATTTCCGCAGAAGAATTAACTGATATAACCAAATCAGCCGCCTATCTCTATAATAATACCACCGTAAAACTGAGCATACCCGGTCGCGCAACTGGCTATGCGAGTAGTGATATTCAATTACCACTGGCAGTAAATAAGATTACCTCTGAAAACGGGTTGACTATTGGCGGACATTCCATCAGCCCGGGAAGCCATCAATTTAAACTTTGGACAGATGGTGGCATATTAGACGAAAAAGAAGACATTACTATTGCCGCAGACAGTTTCTACCATCTTACGGATTTGTACATTTCCGGGAATAATTCTGTAGAAATTGAGTTGTACTACAATCATCTCTTGTATGGATTTTTGCAAGGGATAAAAACAGAATTATTTTCATCAACTCCAAACCTTACCGTCACCGCTTACCCGGATATTACATCGGAAACGCAAACGCAAATTAAAATTCTTGATACCGTCTTCCCTAATCCAGCACAATCTGAATTATGGGTTTCCTCTTCCGGAATGCTCACTAATATATCGGGCGTATTCGTGCTTCAACTTGAGCAGGGAGTGAATGACATCAGCAAACTCAGCCCCGGAATTTATTTGTTCAACACCAACTCAACAACTCAAAAGGTAGTTAAATTCTGATTCCTCGTAAGGTCTTTTGCTTGCAGAAATTCCGCCATTAGCTTGTAATCAATATTCCTGAAGCGTGTTCGGATTTTAATCCAAGTTCATCTTCAGCATTTCCTCTACAATTACATGCAAATCATCAGAATGATAATCTTCACGGTTTGGAAGTCTTTTATGCCCGAGACGAACCACCACAAGGTTGCGTTCGGGAAAGGTGATAATGTATTGCCCCAGAATGCCCCGCTGACAAAATACCGGTGTTCCATAAGATGAAACCACCCAAAAGGAATAACCATAGTAAGGCGCAAGCGCGCCCGTTGTCGCCATTTGCACGAAGGAAGAATCCAATATCTGCGTGCCTTCCCAATTTCCCTGATGCAGCATGAGTTTACCGAATCGTGCAAAGTCGCGCGCATTAGAATTGAAGCAGCAGTAAGCCAATTCAGTTCCTTCTTCATCGGTGTGCCATGTGGCATCACGCTCTGCCTGCATGGGCTTCCACAGCCATTCAGAGGCAAGCTCGCTCAATGACTTACCGGTAGCTTTTATCAGCGCCAAACCCAGCAATTGCGTGGAGCCGCTTTGATAGTTGTAAGCAACGCCCGGCTTGCTCTCAATGGGCAATGAAAGTATTAACTGCCGTATATCATCGCCATAATATGCCTCTGCTGTTACGCTAAATGGATTCTTGTAGCTTTCCTCCCACTTCATGCCTGATGACATCGTAGAGAGATGCCACAGTTCGAGTTCCTTTGCAAAAGCGCCTGATAATTCAGGAAACAGCGTGACGACTTTCTGATTCCAGCTTTGAAAAATTCCTTTTTGTACAGCTACTTGCGCCAACATCGTTACAATGGATTTCGCCATTGAGAATGAATTGGAAAGCGAACTATCAGAATAGCCATCCCAATAATATTCAGAAAGGATGCTGTCGTTTTTGATAACAAGAAACGCTACGCTCTCCGTTTCATTCAGCGAAGATTGAAGCCGCTCAGACAACGGAGTCTTATTGTAATTCCGGCTAAGCGTCCACCCCCACCCTGCTCCGGCAGTTTCAATTTTTTTTGTGTGAAAAAATTGCGCATCATCAATGGTGGCAGAACTTGCCCCGTGCAGGTAGCTTGCCCATAGCCCTTTGATGAGATAGCCGTTGCCCGATAATTTAGCGATTGCGAAAAGCGAAATGATGAGGGCTGCAATTATGAAAAGAATCCTGCGTGTGGCTTTCATGCTAACTGTTTGAAAGCCCAAGATACTATTTCACTTACTATTTAAAACTCCTCCTGAGAAACTCCACCGTATTTTCCCGAAGAATCTTGCTCACCAATTCATCGGGCTTGTAGTGATACCAGAGGTTTTTGTGCAGCTTGGTTTTGTCAAGATATTCGGTGAGGTTGCGTTGCATGTCGTGAAAAGTTTCAGCATTCTTGTAAACATCCACATGCGAAATCGTGCCGTCATAGTCGCTGCCGATGCCGACAATATCCCATGCGGTAGGCTGTTTCACCGCGCGGATAATCTGAAAGATATTTTCCCAAATCAATTCTGAAAAGGCATCCGTCTTTTTCTGCACATCTTCCATCGCGCTGATTTCCTGTATTTTTTTTATTCCTCCAAGATTTCCCTTATCCATCATAATGCCAATCATGCCTTCTGATGCATGGATGATGCGAATTTCTTCATCGCTGATGTTGATGCTTCTGCGGTGCAGATAGCTGTGGCGGCTCTTGCGGTTGTGGTCTTTGATGTGGAGCGATTCCTCCATCGTTTCAAAGCCGTTCACTCCTGTATGACTGCACAGCACCGGGATTTTATCGGCAGGGTTCAGGTAGTTGTATTTGCTGATGAAATCATAATACTCTTTGCGTGATGCTACGCTCATGTGCTTGGTGTCGAGGATAACGCGCTTGCCGTTATGCCTGCCGAGCAATTCAAGAATCACATGCCTGCCAAGGTCGGTGATGCCCGCGTTGGTGCCTTTGCGCTGGTCAACCAATTGATTGAACGGAATCGGGATGCTTGGCGAGTGTCCGCACAACTGATTCCAAAAGTGATGCGCGAGGTTGATGCTGAAGGGGACGTGCGCCCATGCTTTCATCTCACGGATGTTATTTGTCAGTTCTTCTTTCAGTTGCTCGTGCGACATCTTTTCGGTGACGGGATTCCCACAGCCGAGCGCATGAGCGCCTTCAATAGAGAGAATGATGTTTACCGTGTTTGGCTCATTCTTCAGGTTCAGTTCTAACTCCGCATAGCTGTTCACAACTTTATATTGATATTGCTTACACGGACTTGCGCCTTGTCCTTTACTCACATATTGATACTCGCTGGTAAGCTCGTGGAAATAATGATTCTCCTGTTGTTGAATCGCAGTCACCCTTTCCTTTGGCATTCCTGAGATATGTTCCAGCACACTATTCACTTTCTCATCGCCTAATAGCAACTCAGGCACCTTGCGGAATTTCACAAAACCTTTCTCCACAGGATACATCGAAAGCACCGCCACACGCACCCCGCCTCTTGCAAGCTGATACAAATTACACTGCGATTCTTTTGCCATGGAGTTGGATTTCTTGCGAAACAGGCGCGTCAACGCATTATCGGTGTAGGGATGCTCAATATCATCCCACATTGTTTTCGTTGGATGCGGATGCCCGCTATTAAAAGATTTGAGATTAGGATGGCAATGGAGGTCGGTGTAGAAATTTGTGTTCATCAATCGTTGTGTTTTGAAATCAATAACAGTATTTAAAGAAACCCATTCCGAAAATCAAGAAAATGCTGCTTTCGCGCGTGTGATTTTAAAGACTTGACAAGTGCGACAGTGGTTGTATGGAACATTGATTTCTCTGAAACTTTTACTTTTCACTGTTAATTCGGGATATTTAGCGCATGAAAAATAAAACAATCGTCATCACCGGTGGCAATGACGGCATCGGCTATCAAACCGCACTTGAGCTTGCACACATGGGCGCACACATTATTATTGTGAGCCGCAATGAGCAGAAAGCGAAAGATGCCGTGCAGCAAATTAAATCTGCCACCGGAAATGAAAACATCCAATACGTGCTTGCAGACCTCGCAATCCAGCAAGCTATTCGCAAAGCAGCCACAGAAATTCGCAGTAAAGTTGAAGTTATTGATGTGTTGATTAATAATGCAGGCGGCACTTTCGGCTCGTATGAACTTACTGTTGATGGTTTGGAAAAAACTATCGCTACCAACCACTTCGCATACTTTCTACTCACAGGGCTGCTGCTTGATTTGATAAAAAAATCTCCGTCCGCCCGCATTGTGAATGTTTCTTCCGATTCGCACTATCGCGGGAAAATTGATTTCGATTCCTTCACCAAAAACAACAGCTACAACGTGATGAAGGCTTACGGGCAAAGCAAACTCGCCAACGTGCTGTTCACCTTTGAACTTGCAGAGCGCCTGAAAAACACGCAAGTCACCGTCAATTGCCTGCATCCCGGATTCGTGAAAACCCGCATCGGCAGCAAGTCGGGGCACTTTGCTGCTTCGCTCTGGATTTTGCTTACCAAACTTTGGGGAATGAGCGTGGAGGAAGGCGCGGCAACCAGCGTCTATCTCGCCACCTCGCCCGATGTGCAGGGAGCAACCGGAAAATATTTCACCAAATGCAAACCAAAAGAACCGAACGCCCTTGCTTACGATTCCGCTTTAAGAAAAAAACTGTGGGAGGTTTCAGAAAAACTTTCGGGATGCTTCTATACTTGAAAACTATTGTCCGACTAAAACTCCTCTGATTCCATATTCCTCCTACAGAAAATGACATAGGTAGGAAAATGAAAATCTTTGTTACCTTCAAAAAAACAACAATGAGGATTTAAAAACTTCCGCCTCTGTTTGCATGTTGGCGCAACAATACATGGTCTGAAAGACAAGTTGGCTAAGGAGTAAAGTTTGTTCTGATTCCGGAAACGAGAGTCTGTAATGTATGGAAATAACTGAATAGTAAGCATGGCGATATTTGCAAAAAACTACTTCCTCTCTCAAGAATAAACACCTCTTTTAAAGTCTTAGAATGTGCGTATCAACTCATTTAGACCCGAAAGTCCTGCTCCTCCTACCCTTCTCTGGGATGCTCCTGTTGAAAAAGTGGAACTTTGCCGACTCTACCAACGCATGATATATTTATCTATTGAAAAATTAGGCAAGCAGTTTCCTGATAAAATTCTGTTTGAAAACCTCACCTTCGGAATTAGCAAGGGAGAAAAGGTTGCGCTCATTGCAAACAACGGCACCGGCAAATCTACGCTGATGAAAATCATTGCGGGCAAAGACACGCCTGACAGCGGTGAGGTGTATCTGCGTGATACAATCAAAGTCGGCTATTTAGAACAAGACCCTTCTTTCAAAGGCGATTTCACGATTGACGAATTGCTGAACAGTGCGCACACCGAAGTGATGGCGGTGATTCGCCAATATGATAAAACGCTTGCCGACCAATCGGAACTACATAATGAGCAAACGCAAAAAGCCTTTGAGCTTGCCACTTCCAACATGGACAAATTTGATGCGTGGGATTATGAGCGCAGGATGAAACAGATACTCGACAAATTCAACATCCTTGACCTCAACCAAAAAATCAGTTCGCTTTCCGGAGGGCAGAAAAAAAGATTGGCGCTCGGACTCGCGTTGCTTGATAATCCTGATTTGCTGATTCTCGATGAGCCTACGAATCATTTAGATATTGACATGATTGAGTGGCTGGAAAAATATCTTTCGCAATCACAAGTCACATTGCTCATGGTGACGCACGACCGCTACTTTCTTGACCGCGTGTGCAATCTCATTCTTGAATTGAATGATGGAAAATTTTATCGTCATAAAGGCAACTACGATTATTTTTTAGAGAAACGCGCAGAGCGCGAAGAAGTGTTTAAAACGGAAATTGAAAAAGCGGGCAAGCAGATGAAGCGCGAACTGCAATGGATGCGCAGGCAGCCCAAAGCGCGCACCACGAAATCAAAATCGCGCATTGACAATTTTTATGAAATAGAAAAGAAAGCAGGAAGCGGAAAGAAAGTGGAAGAGCTGCGGCTCGAAGTAAAAATGTCGCGCATCGGAGGAAAGATTTTGGAACTGAAGAAAGTGCATAAGAGCTATGGCGATATAAAAATCATGGATGGCTTTGAGCATACATTTAAAAAGGGCGAGCGTATTGGCATCATCGGAAAAAACGGAGTGGGCAAAACAACATTTCTCAATATCATCACGCAAAAAGAACAAGTGGATTCGGGGAAAGTGAACGTGGGCGAAACGATTGTGTATGGCTACTATTCGCAGGAAGGATTGAAGTTGAAAGAAGATAAGCGCATCCTTGATACGCTGAAAGATTATGCTGAAATGATTGAGATGGGCGATGGCACAAAACTCACAGCTTCGCAATTGCTCACACAGTTTCAGTTTCCACCTGAGATGCAATATAAGTTTGTATCAAAACTAAGCGGGGGCGAGCGCAGACGGCTTTACTTACTTACCGTTTTAATTAAGAATCCCAACTTTCTTATTCTTGATGAGCCTACCAACGACCTTGACTTGCTCACGCTCAATAAGCTCGAAGATTTTCTTGAAAACTTTGGCGGCTGCTTAGTCATCGTGTCGCACGACCGCTACTTTATGGACCAGTTAGTTGATTCACTGTTTGTGTTTGAAGGTGAAGGAAAAATTCGCGAGTTCCTCGGCACCTATTCTGACTATCGCGATGAACTGGAAGAAAGAGAACGCAGCGAGCGTGAACAAAAAACAGAAGCAAAGAAAATTGATGCGCGCAGAGAGCAAGAGCAAACACAGGAAAAGAAAAAACTCACCTACAAGGAACGTCTCGAATACGCACAATTAGAAAAAGACATAGCCGCATTGGAAAAAGAAAAAAAAGAATTGGAAGCAACGCTGCACGAAGGCAACAGCGATTATGAAGCGTTGCAAAAAATGTCGCTGCGCATTGGCGAAATCATTCAATTGTCGGAAGCGAAAACGCTGCGGTGGATGGAGTTGGCGGAGTTTGCGGAATGAGAAGAAAGACGACAGTCGTCAGTCAACAGACGACAGCAAACGCAAACCTTAGTAGAAGACAACGTATTGCGTACCCTTCCTTTATACTTCTCCAAGATAAATCTCCTTTCTCACCTCTCCAAATCGCCACACGCGGCATCCCTACACTAACCCGAAAATATCCGCCTCGCCAAGAATAAACTCTTGTATAAATGTCTTCCTGTATTTCATGAATTCTCTTTGCGCTAAAAATTCCTGTACTTTGGCGGCATGGATATTTTGTTTGCCGGTGAAGAAGCAAAGCGCTACGGGCTTACCATTTTCATTTCGATTGTCTTCTTTCAGGTTGCTTATATCCTGCTGCAATGGCGCTACAACCGCAGAATAGAATATCTCTACTACGTTGCCTACATGCTTTTAATTGTTGTCTATGCGCTGGGCGAGTTTGAGCATGTGCTTCCTTTTAAACTCTTCACCCGTTTTATTTCTGATTATTCTGCTTATGCAAAACATGCCATGCCACTGATAGCGCTCGTGTTTTATTATCGCTTTGCGAGAGCATTTCTTAACCTGCCCGAAACGCGCCCTTATTTGAACAAGCAAGTAAAGCGATTGGAATATTTCATGTTCTCGTATGCGCTGCTCTCCCCTGTGTTTCTCCTAAGCGGCAGGAGCAGGGAAATAGAAGAAATCTTGTTTCTCGCAGTGTGCGGTGTTACAGTATCAGCTTCTGCGGTTTTTATTTTTTCGTTTTTAAACAAGAGCATTCCGCTTACCCGCTTTGCAATGATGGGCGCTGGGCTTCTGCTTTCAGGTTCGATAATTACGCTTGTCTTATTGGTGCTGGAAAGCGCGGGACATCACTTTCCATTTGACCCTTACCTGCCGCTGCTGCTTTGCGTCATTGCAGAGTTGCTCACCTTCACCACCGGATTGAGCCTGAAAGCGCAACTGATTGAAAAAGAAAAACGCCTTGCAGAACACGCGCTGGTACAAGAATTGACCGAGCGCCAAAAGTTAGAAGACAACATGCACCAGTTGCGCAACAAAATTGCAGGCGACTTGCATGATGATGTAGGCGCAACATTAAGCGGCATCGGCATCTACACAGAAGTGGCAAAAAATAAATTGCGCGACAATAAGCTGAAAGAAACCACTGAGTTGTTAGACCGCATTTTCGCGCACACTTCCGAAATGCAAATCAGCCTGCGCGAAATGCTCTGGGTGATTAATCCCGGCAATGATTCATTAGAAGCGCTGTGGGATAAAATCGGCAACTATTGCAAGCCGTTGCTTTCTGCCCGCAATATCACGTTTGACTTTACGCTTGAGCCTGCACTGCGCACAAAAAAGCTTTCGCTGCTTCAGCGCAGAAATATTTATCTTGTCTGCAAAGAAGGCGTGAACAATATTTTAAAACATGCAAGGTGCAACAACGTGGAGATATTTTTCAGCAGCGGAAAAAATAATTTCTTGTTCGTTACAATCAGAGATAATGGAACCGACTTTGATGCAACAGATGAATTGAGCGGCAACGGAATTCCAAGCATGAAAAACCGCGCGGAGGAATTAAACGGGAAGTGTGAAATAATTTCCGGCAATCAAAAGGGAACTTCAATTCTGCTCGCAATTCCATTTGAGTAAAATAGAAACAGCACAATAAAACAAGATGAATAAACAGATTCGCGTGGCCGTGTTTGACGATAATCCAAAAGCATTGGAAGCATTGGAAATGCTCATCGGCAGCTATGAGCACATCGAGCTTGCGGGAAAATTCAACAACTGCAATTTTTTGGAACAGCGCATCCGGGATACGAAACCCGATGTGGTGATTCTTGATATTGATATGCCCGGCATCAATGGCATTGAAGCTGCGCGCATCATCAAGAAAAATTTTCCACAGGTGCATATCTTAATGCAAACCGTATTTGATGACGAACGGAAAGTGTTTGAGTCGCTATGCGCGGGCGCAAGCGGATATATCGTGAAGGGCGACATTCCCAAAAAATTAGCGGATGCTATTTTTGAAGTGCAGGCAGGCGGCTCGCCCATGAGTCCTTCCATAGCACGGAAAGTCATCACCATGTTTCGTGATTTTGCCCCTGCCGGTATGCCTGAACAAAACAAATATCGCCTCACCCCAAAAGAAACCAAAATTCTCAGTTTGCTTGTTGAGGGGATGTCTTACAAGCAGATTGCCGAGAATATTTCCACAAGTTTTGGCACCGTGCATACGCATATCAAAGCAATCTATCGCAAACTGCATGTCGCTTCCATGACGGAGGCTGTGGTGAAAGCGCTGCGGGAGAAACTCGTTTAGCCATTCTGTTAGGCTTTTTCACCTACCCAATAATGGAGAGTATTATTTACATTTCTTTTTGCAACATTTACACCCGAACGGAAACAGGTTTGGAATAAAAAGGAGTATTGCGTGATGTTCACAACTTGTTTCTAATTATTACCTAGAATAAGTATTCATTTTCTATACCTTAGCATGAACAAGATTTTTTCTTGTTCTCTATAAACCAACTGAGTTATGCAACCAACCACCCCTTCTGCAAAAGCTATTCGTTTATCCTCTCTTTTTTTAAGTAAAAAGAGCAAACAAGGCATAAGCCAAAATTCATTTTCAGTTGCTGCTGATTTTTATCCTTCGGAAATTTCCGAAAACAGAATACTGCATTTGCGGTATTGTATCAACACGATAACCAAAATACTTTTAAAGCATCTAAATTTTTCTACCATGAAAAAATCAACTCTGCTCTTTGCATTGTGCATGTTTGTTTCTATCAATGTTTTTTCACAATCTACCGGTGATTACCGTACCAAAGCAAACGGTAGTTGGAGTACGTTTGGCACATGGCAGACCTTCATTAGCGGCACATGGGTTGACACGGTAGCCCCAACCGCAGCAACAGCAGGCATCATCACCATCCGCAGTCCTCATATTGTTACTATAAGCAGCGGCACCGTAACAACAGATCAAACAACTGTAGATACAGGAGCAACGCTTATTTTATCGGGAGGAACAATTTCACTAAGTAATGGAGCCGGAATAGACTTAACAGTTAACGGAACTTTAAATTTATCGGGTGGAATACTTTCAGGAGCCGGTTCTATAGTAGTAAACAGCGGTGGCACTTTTAATTTTACCAATGGTAACATGCGCGGAAGCGGAACTACTGATGTTCTTGCAGGAGCAACATTTACATTGAGTACCGGTGGCGGCAGCAGAATATTGCAGGACAGCCGCGTAATTAATAACTATACTACCTGCAACTGGGCTTCGGGAACAAATAGTTTCTTAATGGGAGGTACTTCTGTAATTAATAACTATGGAACATTTACAATAAGTACTAATGCAAGTTTTGGCACAAATGCACCTATCACTGCTATGCAATTTAATAACATGTCAGGTGGGTCTTTTAATAAGGCAGATGGTTCAACAACAAACATTCCAGTTAATATAAGTTTCAATAATTCAGGAACCGTTACTCTCTCGGGATTGGGAATATTAAACGTAAGTCAGTTCGGCTCCACTCAAAACGGAACTTATAATGTTGTAACCGGCTGTGAGTTAACCGGAAATACCCTCAACTATACCGGTTCAACATTTACCAACAATGGAAAAGTTTCAACCAATGAAGTTTCATTTCAGGGAACGAGCGCACAAACAATATCAGGGAACGGAGAATTTCAAACCCTGCGTGTAAATACTTCTAACCTAGTTACTCTATCATCTAATCCATCTGTGTATTTCTATCTGCATTTAACTAACGGTAAAATACGAACCGGCACAAATAAACTTGTTCTGCAAACAGGAACAACCATTACAGGCGGCAGTTCATCCAGTTATATTTTTGGAAATTTACAACAAGATGCAAGCCTCGCTTCTACATTTTATCCTGTAGGCGATTCATTGGGGTATGCCCCGGTAACAGCCACTTTTGCAAGTATTTCCGTAGGCGGAAATTTGACAGTAGGTACAACCCGTTCGGACCATCCAAATGTTTTGAGTTCAGGTGTTATCCCCGCAAAAACAGTAAACAGATTCTGGACATTTAATAATTCGGCAACTGTGTTTACCACCTGCGATGTGCAGTTTCAATATCCGTCAGCCGATGTTGACGCTGGAGCAAACTTTGCCAACTTTCAGGTTAAAAAATATAACGCCTCTGTATGGTCGGCTGTTAGTACCACTCCACTTACATCGGTTACTGTATTAGCAACCGGAATAAACTCCTTCAGTGATTTTGTAATTGGCGAACCCTGCGGTATTGAAGTTTGCAACGGCATTGATGACGATTGCAATGGGCAGATAGATGAAGGTACTGGTACTTTATGGTATGCCGATGCCGATGGTGATGGATATGGCGATGCAGGCGTTTCAAAAGATACCTGCTTTCAGCCTTTAGGTTATGTTGCAGATAGTACAGATTGCAATGATGCCCTTGCAGCAATCAATCCGGGTGAAACAGAAATTCGCGGTAATGGTATTGACGACAACTGCGATGGATTTATTGATGTAATCGTTGATGATTACCGCAGCGCTGGAAGTGGCATTTGGGATGAAGAAACAAATTGGGACCGATTCAATGGGTTCAGTTGGTCAACTGCAATTAATCCTCCTAATATGTCCGTGGGGGAAATTTCCATCATTGCTCCCTTTACAATTACTGTGAGTTTAAGTGTTACTGTTGATCAGGTTATCGTAAATAGTGGCGCAGCCCTCACCATTTCAACTACAGACTTTGGGATTGCAGATGGAAGCGGAACCGACCTGAGTTGCACAGGGACATTGAATTTATCCGGCTCAATCACAGGGGCAGGAACTTTTGAAATAAATTCGGGAGGTGCGTTCAATTGGAACGGAGGTGGAGAAATGAAAGGCACCGGAGTTACTACTATCAAGAGCGGTGCTACTTGCACCATCGCAAGCACCAATGTCGCCTTGCGCGAAACACGCACATTGAACAACTATGGAACGATCAACTGGACGAGCACGGGAAATATCTTATATAACAGCGGCTCCAATTCTACCCTGAACAATTACGGAGCATTTAACATCAGCGCCAATGCTGCTATTCTAAACTTAGGCGGTGGAGCAAACTTCTTCACGCTGAATAACTACGCATCGGGTGCTATCACCAGAAGTGGAGCTAACATCACCACGCTGGATTCAAACGTGGTATTCAACAACTATGGCGCTATTGCAGTCACTGGCGGAACGCTCCGGTTAACCAGCGCAGACTTTTTCCATAAAGGAACGGCAAACATTTCCACGGGAGCGCTATTTCAATTCATAGGCGGTCTCTCCACGTTTGGTTCAGGCGCACAATTTTCAGGAACGGGCAATGTGAACGTCAGTTCGAACTGGACAATTGATACAACGCTCACGCTGAGTGGTGTGAGCCTAACGCTTTTAACCAACAGTTCCGTGGGAGGCACCGCTATCGTTGATTTGAACAGCGGAGCAACATTAAATTGGCAGAGCGGGGACATCAAAGGCACGCTATCCGTCAACATCAACAACGGCTCTTCCTTTAACTCAACCGGCAACGTGACATTCCGAAATAGTCCTGTCATCAATAACAACGGAACACTCGCCTGGTCAGGAACCGGAAACATCAGCTTCAACACTGGCTCTGCCAGCCCGGTAGTAAACAATTATGCTGCTTTTAACATCAGCGCAAACGCCTCCACGCTTGGCGCATCGGGAAATACTTTTACGATTAACAATCAATCCGGTGGCACTATTACCAAGAGCGGAGCGGTCACGTCCACTATCGGCAATTTCGCAACATTGAACAATAACGGCACGGTGAATGTCACCGCAGGAACGCTGGCACTTTCAGGTGGAGGCGGAACGCATACCGGCAGCTATTCCATTTCATCGGGTGCGACTTTGAGCACTTCCACATTTCCTTTCACAGGAAGCACATTCACCAACAACGGAACATTTATTCATTCAGGCACTCTCTTCAACAACAGCGGCACATACAGAGGAAGCGGAGCATTCAACGGATTAAACTTTATAAACCAGGCGGCAGGCCATGTTGCACCGGGCGCATCTCCCGGGTGTCAAACATTTAGCGGTGCATTTAATACTTCCGGTAATCTTGATATTGAAGTAAATGGAACAACCGCTTGCACTGAATATGACAGTATTAAAGTATCAGGTACTGCAACACTGAGCGGAACACTAAATGTTACGGTCGGTTATTCTGCAACAAGTGGCGACCAGATTACATTCATTGATGCCACTTCAATTTCAGGGACATTTGGATCAGTAAATGCTCCGGCAGGATGGTCGGTGGCTTACAACAGCCCGTCAAACGGAATGGTCACGCTTAATTACTGTTCATCAGTATGGTATGCCGATGCCGATGGTGATGGATATGGCAATGCTGCAGTTTCGCAACAGGCATGCACGCAACCTTCGGGTTATGTTGCTGATAATACAGATTGTAATGATAATGATGCTTCTATTCATCCCGGTGCTGCGGAAGTTTGCAATGGTGCTGATGATAACTGCAACGGTTCCATTGACGAGAGTGTTAGTTGCGATGATGGCAATCCGTGTACAATAGATGTTTGCACCAGTGGAAAAGTAAGTTCAGTGGAGGACATATATCCGGGAACTAACCAATCACTGGGTAACTCTGTCAATTTTGTTCCGTTTGCGGGTAAATTATATTTCAGTGCATACGACCCGGTGAATGGCAATGAACTTCGCTCGCACGATGGCAATACAATTTCGCTGGCAGCCGACATTGTTGCTGGTTCGGGAAGTTCGTATCCTGAATATCTTACAGTTTACAACAACAAACTTTATTTTTCTGCCACGGGACCGCAAGGCACAGAATTATGGAGGTTTGACGGCACTACCGCTTCGCTTGCAGCAGATATTTTGCCCGGAGCTGCGGGTTCATCTCCCTATCTTTTGGGAGTATTTAATAACAAACTTTACCTGCGTGCCGATAACGCGACAAACGGAACCGAGTTATGGTCATATGACGGCACTACCGCTTCACTGTCTGCCGATATTAACACCGGACCGGGCAGTTCAAATCCAGGTAAACTGGCAGTGTATGGAAACAAAATGTATTTCGGTGCCACTACACCTTCAAACGGTACTGAATTGTGGTCGTTTGACGGGTCAACTGCTTCTTTGGTTGCAGATATCAACCCAGGCACTGCATCTTCAGGTGCCGGAGATGCAATTGTGTTCAATGGCAAACTCTACTTTGCCGCGACTGACGGAGTAAACAACAAAGAGCTATGGACTTATGATGGAGTAAGCCCGTTAATGCTCGCTGATATTGACCCGATCGGTGGTTCGTTCCCATACAATTTCGAAATTTTCAATAACAAATTATATTTCTATGCCTATGAAGGCACGTACGGGTATGAGTTGTGGTCAACAGATGGAACAAGTACTGTATTGGCGGCCGATATTAAACCCGGAACTGCCGGTTCAGAAGCATCGGCAACTTCGCTGACCAACTTTGCCGGTAAACTTTACTTTTTTGCGGATGATGGAACACATGGTTCAGAGCTATTTAGTTTTGACGGAACCAACGCAACATTAGTTGACGAAATTTTACCGGGTTCACTTGGCGGTCAAAATTTATGGTTCTTTGAAACGGGGGTATTTAATAACAGTCTCTTTTTCCCCGGTGACGATGGCATTACAGGCAGTGAGCCATGGCAACTTTCCTTTTGCACTCATACTCTTACTTCTGCTACCAACGAATACCGTTCTGTAACAAACGGTAATTGGAGTGATACTTTAACCTGGGAAAGATATAATGGTTGCAGTTGGGTGGCGGCATCTACTGCTCCATCATATTTAGACAGTACCATCACCATTCAAACCGGGCATGCCGTATTAGTTCAATCGTCAAGCATTACAATTGATGAGTTAATAATAGAAGCAGGAGCCACGCTTGATTTAGATAACGCTACAGTTAATATTTCCAATGGCACCTCAACAGATTTACTTATTCAGGGAAATCTTAATTCGCAGCCCGGAAGTGTGGTGAACGTATCGGCAGGTGCTCAACTCTTTGTTGATTTGACGGGAATCTTTATTAATACTGAATCTAACATCAACGGTCCGGGAAATATTAACTCGGTTGGAACCATTCGTTTTATGGGTAATGGCAACCCCATTACTATTGGCAACGGATTAGTAATTGATAACTATGGCTTAGGCGATTGGGGCGGAAGTAGCAATCTTGTTTTTACAGGCACCAACACCACTATCAATAATTACGGGCCGTTCAACTTTAATACCGATGCGTATCTTGATTATGCAGCTAATTTGAATACAGCATTCAACAATATGCCCACAGGGCAGGTTTATAAAACCAATGCAACACTTACTTATGTAGCCGATGGAATTGCTTTCAGCAACAGTGGTTTGGTGAATGTTCAGGAGGGAACCCTCCGTATTCCGCCCAACGGAACACATAACGGAGTTTACATAGTTGACAACGCAACCACGTTGTCGGGCGATGTGTTGAATTTTGAAGGAGATAGTGTAGTTAATAACGGGCTTATTGATTTTACATCGTTTAGTTTTTCAGGTGCTTCTCCTCAACGATTAAGCGGAAACGGAATTGTTCAATCGCTTACGGTGTTTAACCCCAGCGGTGTTTCATTAGGTGGCAATCAAACTGTAATGACTGCAGCCAATTTTGTAGATGGGATTTTAACCACCGGCATACACAAATTAATTTTGGAGGATGCCGCTACTGTAACCGGAGCCTCTGTCATCTCTTATGTTGATGGGAATGTATCATGGTATATAGCCACTCCCGGCTCTAAAACTTATCCTATTGGTGATGCGGGTACTTATTCACCAATAATACTTGGCCCAAGCTTTACTGTTGCGGGTTATGTTGATGCGCGAACCGATGCCGGTGACCATGACTCTGTATCTACATCGGGTATTGATGCTGCAAAAAGTGTAAACCGAACATGGACAATAACCAACAATGGGCTTACTTTTACAGAATGTGATGTTACTTTTAATTGGGACGCGGCTGATATGGATGCGGGTGCCGATTACAACAATTTTATACTTGCAAAAAATGATGCTGTTGTTTGGACACTACCTGTAGCTGTTATCCCCCAATCATCTACTTCGCTTTACGTTGGCAACTTAACTTCATTCAGCGAATTTCAGATTGGAGAGCCGGTTTGCGTAGTAAATATTCCCGATGCAAACTTTAAAGCAGCTTTGGTTGCTAATGCTGCTATCAATACAAACAGCGATGGAGAAATTCAATGCTATGAAGCGGCTGCTTATACAGGGGCAATCGAAGTTGATAGTCTAAATATTTACAACTTAACAGGTTTAGAAGCTTTTGTAAATATCAATTCATTAATCTGCTATAGCAATCACCTTTCAACGCTTGATGTTTCTACTAATATAGCTCTAACTAACTTGGATTGTGCCGACAACAACTTAACCGGCTTAGATGTTACAACCGCAACCGGGTTAACTTATTTAGACTGTTCAAGCAATAGCCTGTCAAGTTTGAATGTAGCCGGTCTCGCAGTCTTAGCTACCATACAGTGTCCCGTCAACCAATTAACCGGTCTTGATGTTTCATCAAATTCCGCTTTAACCTCTTTGGGTTGTCAAGGCAATCTGTTAACCAGTTTAGATGTTTCACTCAATACTTCATTGACGTCTTTGGCTTGTCATGGTAACCAACTTACGAGTTTAAATATTAAAAACGGAAACAATGCAAACCTTATTGGTTTTGCTGCTAATGCTAACCAGTTAAGTTGTATTCAGGTTGATGATCCATCATACATGAATACCAACTGGAGCGGAGGTAAAGATGCAGGTGCTCAGTTTAGCACAGATTGCTTATGTATTGACGTTACCTGCGATGACGGAGATCTCTGCACCACCGACCTATGCTCAGCAGGTTTATGTCAGAATACGCCAAATGATTGCAATGACAACAACGCCTGCACGAGTGACCATTGCAATCCATACATAGGATGTACCCACACCGTTATCATCTGCGATGACAATGACCTCTGTACCACTGACGGCTGCAACTTGCTTAGCGGCTGCACATTTAATCTCCTGAATTGCGATGATGGCTTTTCCTGTAGCGCAGATTATTGCCTCGGTGGAATATGCTATAATGACACGTTGAAACTTACTGCCCTTTCCGACACGCTGTTGGTTTGCTACGGAACGCAGGGCGATATCTCGCTTTCGGCAACAGGCGGAACTCCTCCCTATTTATTCATAGGCGATACTACAGATGTTCCGACAGGTACTAATTATTTCACCGTAACGGATGCCAATTCCTGCCCTGCATCTTTCGCGGTGGAAGTAATCAGCGTCTTTGATTGCATCATTTCCGGCTATGTGCCTCCAAACTCAGGAAGAACACAAGGTTTAGGAACAGAATATATACAGCTTACTGCATTTCCTGATTCAATAGCCGATACCACCAAGGTAATCTTCCAAACCGATTTAGATGCTGTTTGTCTTGAAATCGTAGCCAATGAAGGTTTTTATGACAGTTTGCTTTACCTGCTGCGCACTCCCGCTTATGGAATGTATGACCTGATAGATAACGGGGACTCCACGTTAAAAATCACCGGAATGTTGCCAAAAGAGAACCTATCGCTGCTGGAAGACACGGTGCTGGTTAATGCGATTTATCCCTGTTACGTGCCGCTGAACAATGCTGGAGTTGCCTACTCAAAAGGAGATATTTCCATGCGTTCAAATAGTGCGCGCAGTATTTTCAAAGTAGATGGCGAAGGAATTAAAGTGGGTGTAATCTCGAATAGTTATAATACCATACCCGGAAGAGCTGCCATTGATATTTCCAATGGCGACCTCCCCGCTGATGTAGAAGTGCTGTATGATTATCCCTATGGAAAAGCCAGTGATGAAGGAAGAGCGATGCTGCAAATTGTACATGATGTCGCTCCGAAAGCAAAGCTTGCTTTTAGAACAGGCTTTATCAGCGCGGGTGATTTTGCGGATGGCATTGAAGATTTGCAACAAGTAGGGTGCAATGTAATTGTAGATGACATCACTTACATTACCGAACCGTTTTTCCAGGATGGCGTAATCGCCAAAGCGGTTGATAAAGTTGTGGCAGATAGTGTGTCGTATTTCTCCGCTTCCGGAAACTTTGGAAACAAAGCTTATGAAGCTGATTTCACTCCTGCTACAGTTACACCTGCATGGGTGCCAATCGGAACCGCGCATGTCTTTGGAAATAATATCGGAGGCGAAGATGTGTATCAAAAAATAACGCTGCCTGCCGGCATCTATACCATCGTGCTTCAATGGGAAGATTCTATTTACTCGCTCAACCAATTTCCGGGAGCAGCGCATGACCTCGATATTTATCTCGCGGATCAAAACGAAAACTTCCTGTTCGGATTTAACAAGGATAACATTGGCAATGACCCGATTGAAGTAATGCCGTTTTATGTGCGGGCGGCTACGCAAGCCAACATCCTAATCGTGAATGCTTACGATAATAGCCCTGTTCGTTTCAAATACATTGTATTCCGGGGAGACATGGTTATCAGCGAATATGCCAATACCGCACCCTCATCACTTGTGGGGCAAGCGAATGCTGAAGGCGCAATGGCAGTGGGCGCGGTTCTTTATACCAATACGCCTGCTTATGGTGTCAATCCTCCAACCTTAGCCTCTTTCTCCTCAAAAGGAGGAACACGGGTAAACGGAGTGGTGCGCGACAAGCCTGACTTCACCGCGCCAAACGGAATCAACACCACCGTATCCTTAGGTGGTAAAAACATTGACTTTGACATCTTCCCGAATTTCTTCGGCACCTCCTGCGCTGCCCCTCATGCCGCAGCAGTTGCCACGCTGTTGCAACATGCTAAAAAGAAATATTACAATCACACCTTGCTTACTCCCACTGAGGTGAGGGAAACCTTGCGCAACACTGCTCTCGACATGAGTCCCGGAAGTTTTGGCTATGATTATGCAAACGGAAATGGATTTATTCAGGCAATCCCTGCAATCAATACGTTGATAAATCCTGCACCTGTGATTACGCAATTGGTATTGAACAATCCGCTTGATACACCGGGTACTACCGAGCCAATGAGCGTTACTATTCAGGGCAGTTATTTTATTGAGGAATCGCAGGCATATCTGCGCGGAGTTGCAATTCCAACAACATATCTCAACTCTAATGAGGTAACGGTGGAAGTGCCGGAGTTTATGAGCAATCCTCCTGTGTCGGTTTGCAATCCTGCAATTTCGCCAAGCGGATTGGATGGCGGATGTTCCGACTCGCTGTATTTCTTCAATCACTACCAGCCAACTATTAGAATAACTGCGGATAACAAGAGTAAAAAATACCGTGAGAAATTGCCTGATTTAACAGCAACCGTTACCATTGACGGACAGCCGCTGGCTTCTGCAGGTTTAACGCTGGCTGATGTTGGAATTGATAACATCACACTTACCACTCCCGCAACGACCACAAGTTATACCGGGTTTTATTTCATCAGACCTTCCACCCCACCCCTTGACGTAAACAATCCGGAAGACCTCAAGTTGATGGATACTTATGAATATGAAATGGTTGATGGAATTCTCTCAATCGAAAGACTGCCAATTATCATCACACCAAAAGATACCACACTCGCTTATGGAGAGAAACTGAACAATTTCCAATTCAACTATGAATATGATGACTCGAATATTGAATCGGCTGAGCGCGACACTTTCCTAAGTTCGTTGCGCGCAGACCACGAGTTTCAGGTATTCAATGGTGTGGCAATGGTACAGGGAAACCGCTCTGTAAATGGCAGATTCCTAACTGAGGCTGATTTGGCAGATATGAGTTTCATGGCAACGCTTTATGCAACTGAAAACGGAAATCGAAGCGTAAACGGAAACAGAAGCGTAAATGGAAACAGAAGCGTAAACGGCAATCGAAGTGTGAACGGAAACAGAAGTGTGAACGGAATTCTGATTGGCGTAAACGGAAATCGCAGTGTGAATGGAAACAGAAGCGTAAACGGAAACCGCAGTGTAAATGGAATTGCTTTCGATTCGAGTATGCTTGTAATGGACACAACGCTTATCGTGGATTTAGCAGTAGCATCAATTTTCAACAATCATCCCGATTCATTAGATATTCCGTTGGAAGAAGGTTTCATAACAAGTCATTCCCGCGCAGTTATCAATGGAAACAGAATGGTAAATGGCAATCGAAGCGTAAACGGAAACCGCAGCGTAAATGGGAACAGAAGCGTGAACGGGAATAGAAGTGTAAACGGAAACAGAATGGTGAATGGGAATCGCAGCGTGAACGGAAACAGAAGCGTGAATGGGAATAGAAGTGTGAACGGAAACAGAAGTGTGAACAGCACCACAATTAACGACAGCAGTAATGCGAACATCACAATTATCGTAGATGAGGCGGATGTTTATGCAGAACCGGGACATGAATTGAATGACTACAATTCAATCAATCTCATAACCGGCACAACAGTAGGAACATGGTCTATTGTGCCGGGCGCATTGATTTCTGAAAACTTTGAAATTTCCTATGGTTTAGGTTCCATCACCATTGTACCTGACACGCTCGTTGCAGAGCCGGTGGACACGCAATGGACGTATGGAGAACAGCCTGTTTATCTTTCGGTAATAACAGGGTTCAATAACTTTGATGAAGAAATCAGCGATGAAATTGTAACGGGAACGCCTGTTTACTCATTGGATTCAGCCGTAAATTTCTCTAATCCTCCGGTAGGCAATTACCAACTCTTTGTAAGCGGATTACAACTTGTTGAGCCTTCAAATTACATACTGCTGTATGACTATGCAGATGTGCAGGTAAACAAAGCAACGCTCACCGCAACTGCTGATGACAAGACTAAAGATTACGGTACTGTTAATCCTCCATTCACCATTTCTTATGATGGCTTTGTCAATGGCGATGACGAGTCGGATATTACTCCACCAGTAGCGAATACAACAGCTACTACAAGTTCACCGGTTGGAAATTATCCGATTACGCTTTCCGGTGGCTTGGCTGATAACTATACCATCGTAAATGTGAATGGCAACTTGGAAATTACTCCCGCTACGCTTACTGCAACTGCCAATAACAAAGCAAAAATGTATGGCGCTGCCAATCCTTCGCTCACGATTTCATACAGCGGTTTTGTGAATGGTGATGATGAATTTGATATTACGCAGCCTCTTGTAAGCACAACTGCAACAGTATTGTCCGGCTATGGAAATTATCCAATCACATTATCAGGAGGTTCCTCTTCAAACTACACAATCAATTTGGTGAATGGAACACTTTCTGTCACGAAAACTTTGCTTACTGCAAAAGCGGATGATAAAACCCGTTTTTATGGAGTAGCAAATCCGCCACTTACCATCACCTACACCGGATTTTTGAATGGGGATTTGCCTGCAAGCATTACGCAGCCGGTTGGCTCAACGACTGCAATCAACACATCACCACTTGGAACATATCCAATCACATTGAGTGGCGGCTCTGCTGCTAACTACACTATCACATTGCAAAGCGGAGTGCTAACAATTGTACCGGAACCGGCATCCTGTGATGACGGCAATCCTTGCACAAATGACATCTACACAAGTGGCGTCTGCGCGCATACTTCCTTCTGCGATGACAGCAATCCCTGCACCGTTGACGCCTGCAACAATGGCGTTTGCACGAACACTTCCGTTTGTTCCGACTTCACAGTAGAATTGCAAGACCATTGGTGGCAGCCCACTGGCACGGTGAATGCTCTCTACAATGATGAAGCGAATAATGTTGTTTACCTCGGTGGAAGTTTCAACTACGTGGGACCCAATGTGCCTTATGGCGTTGGAATTAATCCTGCTTCAGGACAGCCTGATATTTCATTCGCAAAACCAAATGGCGAAGTATATGCTTCGCTGCCTGACGGCTCCGGTGGTTGGTTTATCGCTGGAAACTTTACGAAGGTAGGAACGCAGAACAGGGCGCGAATCGCGCACCTGAATAGTTTGGGACAGGTCACTCCCCTCTTTGAAAATGCTGTGCTGAATAATGCAGTGTATGCGCTCGCTCAATCGGAAGGTACATTGTATGCGGGTGGAAACTTCACAACGCTTGCAGGCTTACCTTATGGAGTTGAGTTGGATGCAACCGGTTCACTGAATACTTCACTTCCGAAATTCAACGGAGCGATTCGCGCATCTGCAACCGATGGCGCAGGCGGCTGGTATATTGCCGGTGATTTCACGTTGGTAGGAAATCAAACGCGTAATCGTCTTGCGCGCATCAATGCTGACGGAAGCATTCACGCGTGGAATCCTGATGCAAACGGAATCGTTCGCGCACTTGTAGTGAGCAGCGGCATCGTTTATGTCGGTGGAGATTTCACTACCATTGGCGGACAAACGCGCAATCGCATTGCCGCGATTGATGCAACAACAGGCACAACCACTACGTGGAATCCTAACGCCAATGCTGCGATAAATGCGCTGGCAATCAACGGAACAACAATTTATGCAGCCGGAAATTTCACCACAATTGGCGGACAAACAAGAAATCGAGTTGCCGCATTAAGCACAGCAACCGGAACTGCAACTACTTGGAATCCGAATGTGCTGAACGGACAAGTAAATGCGCTTGCATTAAACGGAACTGTAGCGTATATCGGTGGCACATTCACAACGGCAGGCGGACAAACACGCAACAGAATTGCAGCATTTAATTTAAGCACCGGAGCAGTTACTACATGGAATCCGAATGCAAGCGCTGACGTGAATGCAATTGTATTGAATGGCAGCACGGTTTATGCCGGAGGAAATTTCACAACGATTGGCGGACAAACAAGAAACAGACTTGCCGCGCTTGATGCAACAACAGGTTTAGCATCCACATGGAATCCGAATGCAAATCTTGTAGTGCAAACACTCGCAGTAAATGGCAGCGTGATTTATGCAGGCGGTGACTTCTCTACGGTAGGCGGTCAGACACGCAATAAAATTGCCTCGTTGGATATTTCCACTGGATTAGCAACTACATGGAATCCGAACGGAAACAATACGGTGCGTTGCATCACCGTAAGCGGAAGCAAAATTTTTACCGGAGGCAGCTTCACTCTGCTCGGAGCACAAACGCGTAATCGCCTTGCGGCATTTGATGCAACGACAGGCGCATTGAAATCATGGAATCCTGACGCAGGCGGAATTGTAAATGCGCTTGCCGTAAATGGAACTACTGTTTATGCGGGAGGAGTATTTATTACTGTTGGAGGTCAAACACGCAATCGCATTGCTGCTCTTGATGCAACTTCAGGTGTTGTTTCCACCTGGAATCCAAATGCAAGCGCAGATGTAAATGCAATAGTTGTGAGTGGCAGCACAGTGTATGTTGGCGGTGGTTTCACCACCATCGGAGGACAAACACGCAACCGCATCGCAATACTTGATGCCACCACTGGTCTTGCTACGGCATGGAATCCGAATGCAAATAATGCAGTAAGAGCATTAGCACTAAATGGAAGCAACATTTATGTTGGCGGTGACTTCGCCACTATCGGAGGACAAACGCGCAACAGGCTCGCTGCAATCAGTTTATCTGCCGCCAGTGCCACAACATGGAACCCCAACGTAAACGGAATAGTGCGCGCGCTTTGGCTCAATGGCTCGCTGCTATATGCAGGCGGTGATTTCACCGGTATCGGAGCGCAAGCAATTGGCAGAATTGCAGCGATTGATATTTCAACAGGTGTTTCAACCGCGTGGAATCCAAATGCGAATAACAGCGTGCGGACAGTAACCCTTAGTGAAACTTCTGTTTATGCCGGAGGAACATTCACAAGCATGGGCGGAGTAACGCGCAACAACATCGCAGCCATTGATGCAAACACAGGAGTTGTTACAACATGGAATCCAAATGCAAATGGCGCGGTAAATGCGTTTGCAGTTAGCGGAACATCTGTTTATGCAGGTGGCGCATTCACCAGCATCGGTGGACAAACAAGAAGCAGGATTGCCGCAGTGAGCAATGCTACGGGGCTTGCAACAACATGGAATCCAAACGCCAGCGCAACAGTGAATGCGCTTGCAGTGAATGGCGCTTCCATTTTTGCAGGTGGGGACTTCCTGACCATTGGCGGACAAACCCGCAACAGAATCGCCTCTCTTGACATTACAACCGGAACTGCCACCGCGTGGAATCCGAATGCAGATAACACAGTCAGAGCGATTTTGCTCAACGGCAGTTCAGTGTATGTCGGAGGAAGTTTCACAAACATCGGGGGCAGCGCCCGGAATTACATTGCAGTGCTTGGCTCAGTTTCAGGAACTGCATCCACCTGGAATCCGAATGCGAATAATGCAGTGAGAACAATTGGAATTAGCGGAACTAGTATTTATGCAGGCGGTGATTTCACAACCATTGGCGGGCAAACCCGCAACAACATTGCGGCATTGGATGCTGCCACTGCCCTTGCCACTGCTTGGAATCCGAATGCAAACGCAGTGGTAAACAGTATCGCATTGAGCGGCACTACCGTTTTTGCAGGAGGAAATTTCACTACGATGGGCGGACAGATACGCAATCGCATGGCTGCAATCAATGCGACTTCTGGCGCGCCTGAAACATGGAATCCGGGCTTCACAGCCAACCCCGTGTTTGCAGTAGTTACCGGCAGCAATGCAGTGTATGTGGGCGGGCAATTCAATACGGTGCAGAACGTACCCCGAAATGGATTTGCTCCATTCATGCTTTACAACAATTGCTGTTCATCTAAAATGGATGAAAGCGAGTTTGCAGAAGGAAATAACCTCAATCAGCCGGAAACTTTTGAACTCGTCATGAATGCCTATCCAAATCCATTCTCCGAAATGCTGAATATTGAATTCACGCTTGGCGAAGATTCAAAAGTGCAACTTGTTGTTTTCAATTTGGAAGGAAAGCAACTTGCGGTGCTATTTGAAGGCGATGTAACTGCCGGAGTGAAAATGAAATCTGAATACAGACCTGAAAGAGTTTCACCTGGCATCTTGATTTATCGCATACAGACAGAACAGGCAATGTATCACGGCAAAGCAATTTTGACGCGATAAGCAGTTCCGGTTTTAGAAATTTAAAGACATCCGAAGTTTTGAACTTCGGATGTCTTTTTTTGTAACAGAATCTTCTTACTTTACAACCGCTTCAGAAAATCTACATGAAAAAAAAGATTGCATTTTTATCTGTGCTACTATGCTTTCTCGGTTATTCACCGATTGCGCAAACTCCTGAAATTGACAGCCTGAAAAAAGAAATAGCTACGCTGCCTGATGATTCCACAAAAGTTGAAGCGCTTCTTGCACTCAGCAAACAATATTTCAGCGAATCACCTGAAGAAGCTATTGCCCATGCTACCCATGCAATAGAACTTGCAGAGAAAATAAATTATCCGAAAGGCGTTGCGTATGCTTACAAAAACATCGGAATTGTTCACTACAAGAGAGACGAATACATTGAGACATTAAGCGCATGGGATGAGTCGCTTCGTATTTTTAAAAGCATAGGAGATAAAAAGGGGCAGTCAAATATCCTGACCAATATGGGTTCTGTTTATTATAATCAGGGTGATGAGGCAAAGTCGCTCGAATTAGATTTACAATCTTTAAAACTGGCTGAAGAAATCGGTGACACGCTCAGAATCATCACCTCATCAAACAATATTGGAGTGGTTTATTCCACAAAAAAAATCACCTATGATAAAGCGCTGAAGTATTATCAGAAAGCGCTTCCTTTGAGTATTGCTATCAAAGACAATTATTCCATCGGAGCCAGCTATGCAGGTATTGGTGAAATTTATTTTTTAAAAGGAAGCGAGTACGATTCCACCGCGCTCTATTATTTTCTGGAATCTGCGAAAGCATACGAAGATGCTGATGTGGCATATCCCTTAAATTTCATTGGAAAAATTTATGCGCGTGAAAAAGATTACGCATCTGCAATCAGCTATCACAAACAAGCTTATGAACTTGCGGATAAATTAGACGCTAAACTATACATGGCACAATCGCTCATTGGCTTGGGGGCTGTATATGCGAAAAAAGGTGACGTCAAATTATCAATAGCTACCTATACGCAAGCCCGGGATTTGGCAATTGAACTCAATGCTCTGCTGGAGTTGAAGCAAGCCTACGAAGGATTAGCGCTCGGCTATGCTGAATTACCGGATTACGGGAATGCATTCAAGTATCAAACTTTGCTCATTGGCGTCAAAGATTCTCTTTATAATATTGATACCGACAAAAAATTGCAAGGGCTTCAGTTCCATTTTGACATTGAAAAGAAACAAGATGAAGTAAACCTGCTTACAAAAGATAAAGAAATTCAGGATCAGGAAATCGCGCTTCAGAAATTAGCGCGCAATGGGTTTATGGGCGGCTTAGGTGTTGCGCTTTTATTTGCCGGAGTATTTTTTACACAACGCAACCGTATCAGCAAAGAGAAAAAACGCAGCGATGAATTATTACTGAATATTCTTCCGGAAGAAACTGCGGAAGAACTAAAAGCTACAGGTACGGCAAAAACAAAAAGCTTTGAATCGGTTTCCGTGTTATTTACCGATTTCAAAAATTTTACGCAGGCAAGCGAAAAATTATCACCTGATGAATTGGTACAAGAAATCAATTCCTGCTTCAGCGAGTTTGATAAGATTGTGACAAAGCACGGCATTGAAAAAATTAAAACCATCGGTGATGCTTATATGTGCGCTGGAGGATTACCTGTGGCAAACTCAACTCATGCGCAGGATTTAGTAAAAGCAGGATTGGAGATGCAGCAATTCATCGAAAAGAACAAGCAAGAACGCCTTGCAAAGGGACAGCCGTTTTTCGAATTACGTCTGGGAATTCATACCGGTCCGGTGGTGGCTGGCGTTGTCGGCACAAAAAAATTCGCTTATGATATTTGGGGTGATACGGTAAACACCGCTTCCCGCATGGAAAGCAGCGGTGAAGTTGGCAAAGTAAACATCTCAGGCGCAACGTATGAACTTGTGAAAGATAAATTCAAATGTATGCACAGAGGAAAAGTGCAAGCAAAAAATAAGGGCGAGATTGATATGTATTTTGTAGAACAAAGCGTTTAAAATTTAAACTTGCGACATGTTTTCAAAATCATCCTTTAGTGAAATAAAACAATCGGTAATGAACCGGCTGAAAAAGGCAGGAACACATTTAACCTACCACAACCTCGCGCATACGCTTGATGTGGCAGAACAAGCAGAACGAATCGCATCAGAAGAAAAAATCAGTGAACCGGATAAGTTATTGTTGCAGATTGCAGCACTCTACCATGACATCGGATATTTAGACGGTCCGCAAAATCATGAACCACGTGGGTGCATATTATTTGCCGGTGAAGCGCCTCAATGGAACTTCTCTTCAGCAGAAATTGAAACAGTGCAGCGACTGATTAGGGCAACCAAAGTGCCGCAAACACCAAAAGACAAATTGGAAGAAATCATCTGCGATGCAGACTTGGATTATCTCGGCAGGCAAGATTTCCGCACATTAGGCGCAGGCTTGAAAAAAGAATACCTGCATTTTGGTGTCGTTAAAAACGTAGCCGAGTGGGAAGAGAAACAAATTCACTTCCTGCAAAAACACCGCTATTTCACCCAATCATCAAAAAAATTGCGCGAACCGCGCAAGCAGGAAAATTTGCGGTTACTTCTTTCCTGATTTTCAGGGCTGCTTTTCGAACAAGCGGGGCGCATCTCCATATCCTGAAGCAAGAATGGTATAAACATAACTTCCGGGCGAAGTAAAGTCATAGGCTTCATCGGTGAAATCTGCCGGTCCGCTGAGTGCAATAGTTTGAGGAGGCATAATCATCGCAGAGTCTCCTGAAAACATGAAAAAAGCAGATTCAATTGTTGACGTTCCTCCGCTAATATTATCTGTTTGAAAAACTCCCTTTCCCACTTTTGTCACTTCAGAAGTTCCGCCACGCTGAAAGTGGTCATAGATGCCTGAAATATCAAACGCATCGGAAATCGAAGTAACAGCAACAAGGCGTGTTCCTGAACCAACAAAACCAAAACTATTTTCTGCCGTGTATTCAACAACAAAGAAACCCTCTTCTGAGGTGATTACTTCGGTCGTTGAGAAAATAGTTCCACTGTCGAGATAAAGAGAATCATAGTAAGTAGCGCCAGGATCAACATAGGTATCACCTACATTTAGGGCTATAACGGGATCACCAATTAACGTAATAGTCGGATAAGAAGCTACCATTACTTCCGAAGGAAATTGATCTTCTACATCTTCACAAGAAGATGCGAAGATGACCAACGCTGCAAAAAGAAATTTTATGTTTTTCATTGCTGTAATTTTTAAGGTTGAGAAATCAGTTAACATCCCACCACATTTTATCCGTTATTGAAACTCCGGTGATTGCATTTGGATTTGTAGTCAGTTCATCGCTTGGATATGCAAGCCTTGCAGGAAATTGACCCGGAATATCCGTGATAGCAGGCTCTACGAAGAAATCAGGATACCCCGTTCTTCTGAATTCAGTCCATGCTTCAAAATTCTGATTGCCGTTCATTGCAATCCATTTCTGTGTGATGATGGCTTTTACCTGGTCATCTATACTGCCGCCAGAAGCATAGACAACTCCAGCCTGAGCGATATAGGTAGCAAAACTCGTGTCTGAAGAAGCATTTACCCACTGGAGCCAGGAGTCTTCAATGGCTGCTTCATACAATGCCTGAGCATCGCCTGCCATCAGACCACGCGCAATTGCTTCAGCCTGAAGAAACATACTCTCTGAGGCGGTCATAAGCCTGACAGGAACAGTTGGAGCAATAATTTGCTCAGTATTGTACTCTGAATAATCAGCATCATCTGTAGGCGGAGGATAAAGGGTAGCATCCCTCGCGCCTCCTTGTATTATACCCACGAAGTCTCCATCGCCATTCGGATCATAAAAGTCTGCTATTCTCGGGTCGTTAATACTTTCGAGATAATCAATCGCTGTCTTGCTGGCGAAAATATTCTTGCTAGGACTAAGCGCCACCACAGTGGTATAAAGAGGATTCTGCCGGAACTGCTCATCAATGTAATGAACAAACGCATCATCACCGGTGCCCGCAGAGCCCTCGCCAAGATAATAGAAGGGGTCAGCCGGCATTGCGGCAATCCCATTAGCCGCAACCGAAGGACGAACATTTATCTGGCGTAGATAGATTTTAAGTTTCAATGTATAGGCGAATTTGTTCCAGTTATACAATCCGTTGTAATCACCCTGAAAAACGAGGTCGTCTGCCTGTGGACCCTTTGAAGGATCATAATCAGGATCAAGAAATAATAAAGTATCGCTGATGCCGATGCCTTCATCAACAAGCGCAATCAGCATATCATAAATTTCTTCCTGACTGTCAAACTTAGGAGTGGTATTGCCTTCAAAACCCTGCAAAGCTTCTGAAAAAGGAACATCACCCCATGCATCAGTAATCACCTGCAATGTATAAGCCTGCAATATTCTGGTGATTGCCATATAGTCACGCTGATTCGCTGCCTTTGCTTTTTTATACAACACATCCAAATCTTTCAAAGTGCCTCTGTATAATGCGCCCCACGGACGGTCGGCTTCTGTATTGTTATAGAAATACCTGTCATAATCATTGTATTGATTCGCGTTTGTACCCTGCGTCCAATACTGCGCCCATAAGCCACCAACTATATGCAGTTGATTCCCTACGGTGTAAGCCAAATCAGCCTGAGCAGCGGGAAGAATAAACTTCACATCCACATCTTCCGGATTGTTTGGGTTTTCATTGATATCCAAAAAATCTTTTTTGCAGCCTTGTGTTGATAAGAGCAGTACGAGTGCTGAAAGGATGGCGTATTTATATGTTTTTTTCATGGTGTTCAGTTTATTCGTGATTAAAAATCAAGTTTGAAACCCATTCCAAAATTGCAGAGTGATGGAGTAGTTCCAAATTCAAAACCTTGCGCGTTCCCCGCTCCATACGAGCTGGTTTCCGGGTCAATAAAGGTATTTTCAGCAGGAGTCCACAAGACAAGATTGCTTCCAAAAATTTTTAGTTCAGCACCGCTGATATACTTCGTTTTCTTCATCCACTTTGCGGGGAAAGTGTAGGTCAAAGAAAGTTCTCTGAGCTTGGTGAAACTTGCAGGAAGTAAGTGCGCTCCTCTATCCGCCTGATTGTAAACAGTCCAGTAATCCTGATGATTCGCGTAAACCGATGTATTCTCAACAAAATTATTCTCACTGGTTTCAATCACGCTGTTGGGGATAATAAAATCCTGCCGGTCATTGTTAAGCGTATTGGTAGTCGTTCCGACAAATTCTGAGACATCCATCGTTCTTGAATAAATCCTGCCACCTTGCTTGGTGTCGAAAAGGATACTGAACTTAAGCCCCTTCCAGGAAACGCTTGTTCCCAAACTGCCATACCAATCAGGCTGGTAGGAGCCTAAAAGTTGCGGCTCGTCAGCCAATAGCGGCTGACCGGTAGAAGGATCCACTACAATTCTTCCCTGTGGGTCGCGCCTTGCTGTAACTCCGTAGAAAGTGCCATACGGCTCTCCTTGGCGCGCTACAATCGCAAGGTCAGAAAGACCTCCAAGCACGATTTGATCAACGCCATCCGGCAAATCAGTAACCTCGTTATTATTCTTCGTGAAAGTGCCGTATATCTCCCATTTGAAACCGCCCTTCGTGCTAACGGGAATTATATTTACTCCAAGTTCAACGCCTTTATTTGTTTGTGAGCCTGCATTAATTACACGGTCGGTATAGCCCGAACTTGGCGAAACGGGCGCTTGTGCCAGAATCAAGTCTTTGCTCACCTGATTATAATAAGTGAAATCAACATTTAACCTGTCATCCCAAAATGAAAGTTCGGTGCCGACTTCCCACGAACTTGTTTGCTCCGGCTTCAGCTTTGGATTGCGTAACAAATCACTTACTGTATAAGCAGAAACCAATTCATCACCGGAAGGATAGGGAGAATTTACTTCCGATTCGCTGAACCCGTCACCAATACTATTTTGAACAAACACATTGGTTAATAAATAAGGGTCTTCTCCCCCACTGCCCGCGCGCGCAAATCCTGCGCGAATTTTTGCATAACTCAAAAATTTGGGAGCTATATCAATGACCTCTGTCAATACAAAAGCAGCGTTTATGCTGGGATAGAAATAACTCCTGTCATTTTCCGGAAGGGTTGAAGACCAGTCATTGCGCGCAGTGAAATTCAAATAGACAATCTTTTTATAGTCCAGCGCTAAGTCACCATAAACCCCGATTGTTCTCCTTTCAGAAAGCGTGTTTTGAATAACAGGTCTCCCGTCAGAGTTGGATAAATTATAGAAGCCGTCAATGTTCAATCCGGCAGTGGAAGCGTACGTATTTTTCAGTGATTTGGAGAAAATGTTATTTCCCACCATCGCATTGATGCCCAAACCAAAATCAAACCTGTGACCCGCTGACACGATAATGTCGGTATTAAAAAGATTGTTCCTGTAAATATCTTCTGAGTATTTGCCGACATATTGATATACTCCGCCCTGATTCTCAAAGTTAAACTTGGCAAGTTTCTGAGTTCTGGTATCTGTATATACATCAGCTCCGAATCTGCCAGTAAAGTCCAGCCATTCGACCGGCTTATACGTGAGTGACGTAGTTGTATTAAAGCGATCCACATCATTGTTAACGGATTGGTTATCCAAAACCCACCAGGGGTTTAAGGTATAGGCTCCATAATAAGTCTCCGGCTGATTAAATGGGTCGTTTAGGTCTTCTAATTCCAGCAAAGGAATATCGCGTGGGGTTTGAAGAACCTGGTCATAAACAGAAAAATCGTCCTGCCCCTGAAGCACTAAGTCTCCTTGAGTTTTCACATAGCTGAATGTTGCAGTGCTGCTCAATTTGTCGGTAAAATTGTGCGTTACGTTAAACCGGAGAGAATTGCGGTCGTAACCGGTGGTAGGAATCACTCCGCTCTGCTTATAGTTGTTGAAAGAGAGATAATAGCTTGTGTTGATGTTGCCTCCTTCAATGGAGATATTGTTATTGTATGCTACTCCAAGGTCAAAAAATTCATTTACGCTATTAGGAAGCGCAGAATAAGGCTTCACCCTTTGATTCCCGTCAACTACCTGTCCCCAGGGACGAAGCGCCCCGTCAAACCTTGGACCCCAGCTAAAGTTTTCGCGGCTGTCTGGGAATCCCTGTCCTCCTTGTCCGAATTCATTTTGATATTCAGGCAATCTCAGGATATTAGAAAACGTGTAGTTAGAATTTAATGATACTTTGAATTTCTTTCCTCCTTGTGCTGTCTTCTTGCCCGATTTTGTTGTGATAATCAACGCTCCGTTTGCAGCACGCGCTCCGTAAAGTGCAGCCGCTGCGGGTCCCTTTAAAACAGTAATAGATTCGATATCCTGAGGATTGAGGTCATTGGCGCGGCTACCTGCATCAAAATTATTATTAAGCACATCGGATTGACCATTAAAATCAGTACCTGCGCCAAAGTTTGAGTTGTCAATAGGAATACCATCCACAACAATAAGCGCCTGATTATCACCAAGAATGGAAGCGCCACCTCTCAGCACAACTCTCGTAGAGGAACCGGGGTCCCCGTTAGAACCGGAAATGTTTAGTCCGGAAACTTTTCCGCGCAGCGCTTCTATCGGACTGCGATCTGCTGCCCTGTTGATGTCTTCATTATCTACGGTAGTAGTAGCATACCCCAGCGAACTTTTCTCGCGCTCAATGGCAATGGCTGTGATAACAACATCATCAAAAACATTTTCGTCTATTGCCAGCACCACGTTAATCTCCGGCTGGTCAATAAGCACAATCTGCTTTTTCAGACCAACAAAAGTGAAAATGAGATTTTTCGCAGCGTCACTAACGGTAATTGAATATTTGCCGTCAATATCTGTGGTTGTTCCGTTTGTCGTCCCTTCCTCCACCACGTTTGCTCCGATGATAGGCTCATCATCTTCAGCAGAAGTTATCACGCCTGTGATAGTCTTTTGCGCCATCACCAATTGGAACGCAGTAAGCAGAAATACTGACAGGATAAATAGTGTCCTTTTCATAACCAAGTTTTTTTGTTTGTAAAATGTGAATCACTGTTAAAGAACGAAGATAGAAAGCACGAATAATAACGTACCGATATGCTAAGGTTGGAATAAAATTTTAAAATCCATAGCATTTTACCGGATTTTTAAAAATTTAAAAAAAAGGGATTCTGATTTAAGTTCTATATTATTAAACTTATCATAAAATTTTTTCTATTTTCACGCAGACATAACCGATATGCTTACAATTGACGCCAAGCTTGATCTACTCAGAAGCACCTTGTTTTTTAAAGGGACGGAGATCTCCCTTTTGCGTGAAGTTGCATCAGTGATGCAGCCGTTGACTGCTAAACCCGATGAACTGATTATTAATATCGGAGATGCAGGTGACGGGATGTATGTGATACACAGCGGAAAAGTGAAAGTACATTTTGAAATGCTCACCGTAGCCCAACTTGGTCCCCGTGAAGTATTTGGCGAAATGGCAATTCTGGAAGCGGCCCCGCGTAACATGTCCATAACCGCGTTGGAAGAAACACAGCTTTTTTTCATCAACAGAACTGCCTTTCGCAGCATCGTAGGAGAAACCATTGCAAAGGGAATTGTGAATGTGTTAATCAGCCGCATTAAAGGCGACAATTCCCGCATGATTGAGGAGTTTAAGAAAAGGGAAAAAGAATTGACGGATTTGGTTAACCTCAGAACACTGGAGCTTCAGCAGAAAAACGAAGAACTTGTAAAGACGCAAAAATACAAGGAGCAGTTTCTTGCAAACATGAGCCACGAAATCAGAACGCCCATGAATGCGGTAGTCGGCATGACCAACCTGTTGCTGAACACTACCATGAATGACCAGCAGACCAGCTATCTGCGTGCAATTAAGCATGCTTCAAATAATTTGCTGGTAATCATCAACGACATTCTTGATTTTTCAAAAATTGAGGCGGGCAAGTTGGAGATTGAAAAAACAGATTTTAACCTGCGCCAAACGATTAAAGGAGTGTTGGATACCTTAAGATTCAAAGCAGAAGAAAAATGGCTGGCGCTGAATGTTCATGTAAATCCTGACATTCCCGAATATCTTGTCGGAGACCCTGTAAGGCTGAATCAAATTTTAGTAAACCTCACGGGGAACGGCATCAAATTTACTGCGCAGGGAAGCGTAACCATTCATTGTAAGTTATTAGAAAAGAAGAATGAGGAAGTGAAGCTGCACTTCTCCGTTGAAGATACAGGAATTGGAATTGCCGCTGATAAAATTGACAAATTGTTTCAAAGCTTTTCGCAAGCCGAAAGCGACACTACAAGAAAATATGGTGGCACCGGGCTGGGGCTTTCCATCTCAAAACAATTGGTTGAACTTCAGGGAGGTACTATTGGTATCACAAGCGAATATGGCAAAGGCACCACATTTTATTTTGAACTTACCTATCCCATCGGCAAAGCAAAGGCAGAACAAGAAGATAAAATGGAGCTGTCGGAAAAACTGAAAGACCTGAGCGTACTCTTAGTTGACGATGATGATTATAATCAAATAGTCGGGAAAGGAACTTTAGAAATGCTGATTAAAGATGTAAAAGTGGATATTGCCTCAAATGGCAGGGAGGCTTTAGACATGTTGGCGCTAAAAGATTATGATATTATCCTGATGGACGTTCAGATGCCCGAAATGGACGGGCTTGAATGCACCACGCGAATCCGCCAGCTTTCCGGATCAAAAAAAGACATCAAAATAATGGCGATGACGGCAAGTGTTATAAAGAGTCAGGTGGACAAGTGCTTTGCCGTGGGGATGAATGACTATATTTCAAAGCCCTTTGTGCCGCAAGAATTGTATGATAAAATAAATAAGCTCTCCTCAAAACGAAACTGAAAAATGGAAACAAAACAAGTAGTGGACTTTTCTACCTTAAAAGAATTTACAGGGAATGACGAAAACCTGATGAAAATTCACATTAATACTTTTATCCAGTTTGCGCCTGCACAATTGCAAAAGCTGAGGCAAAAACTCAATGAACAAAACTGGATAGACCTTGGCAATGAAGCGCACAAGCTCAAACCCAAATGCACGTACATGGGCATCAAGGAAGCGGAATCGTTATTTAAAACGATTGAGCTAAATGCCAAGGAACAAAAAGACCTTGAAAAACTTCCGGAGTTGGTAGCTATTGCGGAGAACACAATAAATCAGGCAATAGCGGAACTAAAGGCTTTTGTAAATTCATAGAACGCGCTTCTGTTCTGCGCTGATTCCCTATCTTCATTCATCATTTTCATCTTACTTCATTGGAAGTCATGAAGAATTTACGCCACGATTATGCATCCTGAAATAGCGCGAGCCGCTCGCATCGAAATTTTAGAGCAGGTTGAGCTATTTCAGCATCTGCCTTCCGCCATCGTTGAAAATATCTCGGAGAAGCTTGTCCTGAAATTTTTTCCGGGCGGGAAAACAATCATAAACAAAGGCGACAAGGGCGATTGCATGTATGTGCTATTTGACGGGCAGGTAAAGATTCACGATGGCGAGATGGAAGTGGCGATACTCGGCAGCAGAAATTTTTTCGGTGAATTCTCCTTGCTTGATGAAGAACCGCGCTCCATGTCGGTAACGGCAAAAACAGATGTCGTAATCGGTGCGCTATTTCAAAATGATTTTTATGAGGTATTAAACAAGCATCCCGAAGTAACCAAAGATGTAATTAAGACGTTGCTCAAAAGATTGCGCAATCAAAACGGTCGCATTATCAGCCAGATGAAGCAGCGGGAGGAGGAACTTGAACTGTTAGTGAAAGAGAGAACAGCGGAAGTTGTTCAACAGAAAGAATTGGTGGAGACAAAAAACAAAGAGATTGTTGATTCCATCAAATATGCAAAACGGCTGCAGGAAGCGATTCTGCCTTCTTCAAATCTGCTTGCAACTATTTTTTCTGAAAGTTTCATTTACTATCAGCCAAAAGATATTGTGGCGGGTGATTTTTACTGGATGCACCGGTCGGATGAATTTATGCTCGTGATTGCGGCTGACTGCACGGGGCATGGAGTTTCAGGGGCGCTGATGAGTATGCTTGGCGTTTCATTATTAAACCAAATAGTGAATGAAAAGGAAATTACTGTTCCTTCTGAAATATTAAACCTACTGCACGTTGCAGTAATTGCAGCATTGAAGCAGGAAGAAAACGATTCGCATGATGGCATGGACATCGCAGTGTGCCGTTTTGATTTCAGAAAAAAGGAATTGCAGTTTGCAGGCGCGAATCGTCCGCTGTGGCTGCTGCGCAACGGTGAAATGCAGGCGTATGTTCCCGACAAAACTCCCATTGGGGGATTGCAGGTGGAAAGAAATAATTCATTTGCAAATCATGTTATTCCTTATGCTGAAGCAGATGTGTTCTATTTATTTACAGACGGCTATGCGGACCAATTCGGTGGAAGCAACGGAAAGAAGCTGATGACAAAAAAATTTAAAGAAACTTTGCTTGAGATTGGCGTCCAGAAAATGGAACAGCAGAAAAATTATCTTGCAGCATATTTTGAACAGTGGAAAGGAAGGAACGAGCAGGTGGATGATGTATTAGTAATGGGAATCAGAATCTGAACAAACGGAATGACCGATATTTTCAAAACATATTCGGAAATGGAACAGGAGGACATCATCCTTGCCTTTAAGGGTGATGTGACGCAGGAATTGCTTTCGTCCGTTTATTCAATTGTGGAATCGCGCCTCGAAAATGATCACGAAGCGCTGCGCAAAAAGAAAAAATTTTATCAGGTGGTGGTGGAGTGCCTTCAAAACGTGTATCACCACATGGAACAACCGGAGAGCAGCGCAAGCAAGCCGGCTATTTTTCTCATCGCGCGGGGGAAAGACAATTCACTGCATATCATGACAGGAAATTTCATCAGCATTGCAAAGCGCGATTCACTCACAACGCAAATCGAAAAAATGAACACCATGACAGGCGAAGAACTGCGCGCCTATCATCTCGACAAGCTCAGTTCTACACAACTTTCAGAAAAAGGCGGAGCCGGTTTGGGCATTATTGAGATAGCGCGTAAATCAGGAAATAAGCTGGATTACCGCTTTGATACTATTTCAGAACAACATGCTTTTTTCAGCCTTTCTGTAACCGTGAATTAAAAACAGGCAAACGCAACAACCATGAATCAACTCAACCTCGAAGGAACAAACAAAACGCCAACCATCAGTTTTCACGCAGAAACCGGGACGCTGGAAATCAAAGGGCGGTCTATCCCTGAAAATTCTGTTGAGTTTTATGCTCCGCTTTTCCTATGGATTGACGCATACGTTGCGCAACCAAAGGGCGATACGCGCGTGCTTGTTCAGTTGGAATATTTCAATACAAGTTCATCGAAATGCCTGCTCGATATTTTCCGCAAACTGGAACCACTGCATCAGTCCGCAAAAAGTAAAGTAACCGTTTCATGGCTTTATGAAGAAGAAGACGAAGACATGATGGAGGCAGGCGATGATTATCAGACAATCGTAAAACTGCCGTTTACCGTTGCAAAGGTTATACTCTGATAATGTTAGCGCGAAGTTGATGAGTTTTAGGCGCAAATAAGTTGGCTGTAAAGAGAATAAGGAGACTGCTATCTTGAAACTTTCTATCCAAAAACGAACTGTTTTTAAATACCTTTGACAAAACATATTTTGATTTGACAACACAGCATAAAATAATTAACGGTGACAGCAGGCAGATGACGGAATTGGCTGACAATTCGATTCATTTGGCTTTGACATCTCCTCCGTATTGGCAACTCAAGGACTACGGTTCGACTGACCAAATTGGTTTTCACGACAGTTACGAAAACTACATCAACAACCTGAACTTGGTATGGAAAGAGTGCTATCGCACTCTTCACAACGGATGCAGGTTGTGTGTAAACATTGGCGATCAATTCGCAAGAGCAGTATATTATGGACGATACAAAGTCATTCCTATTCGTGAGGAGATAATTAAGTTTTGTGAGAACATCGGCTTTGATTACATGGGTGCAATCATTTGGCAGAAGGTTACAACTTCAAATACAACAGGCGGTGGAGTGCAAATGGGCTCGTATCCGTATCCAAGAAACGGAATCTTGAAATTGGATTACGAGTTTATTTTGACTTTTAAAAAACTTGGTGACGCGCCAAAGCCAACGAAAGAAAATAAAGAACTTTCAAAAATGACAGCAGAAGAATGGAACACATTCTTTGCAGGACATTGGAATTTTTCAGGAGCAAGACAGGACAACCACATTGCAATGTTTCCTGAAGAATTGCCAAAGCGTTTGATTAAAATGTTTGCGTTTGTTGGCGACACTGTGCTTGATCCGTTTGCAGGAAGTGGAACATCAAATCTTGCTGCAAAAAATTTAGGAAGAAATTCTGTTGGTTATGAAATCAATCCCGAATTTATTTCAGTCATCAAACAAAAAATAGGGGCAAATCAAATGAACTTTCAGGACACAAACTTTGAGTTCATAAAACAAATACCTTTGACAATTGACTTTGCAAAAGAAATTGAAAAGTTGCCTTACATTTTCAAAGACCCTCATACGCTTGACAAAATAATTGATGTAAAGAAATTACAATTCGGCAGCAAACTTGACAAAAACGGTTCTGTAAAACGAGAAGAATATTTTACAGTTAAAGAAATTATTAGCCCTGAAAAAATTCGTTTGAGCAACGACATAATAGTTAAACTTATCGGCATTAAGGAAGACCCAATTATTAATAGAGATGCTACAAAATTTCTGATAAAAAAAACAAAAGGTAAAAGAGTTTTTCTGAAATACGACATTGTTAAACACGATAGTGAAAACAATACTCTTTGTTATCTCTATTTAGAAAATAAAACTTTTATAAATGCTCACTTAATTAAAAACGGTTTGGCGCAAGTGGACAGCAAATCGGATTTTAAACACAAGGACAAATTTTTAAAACTATGGCCGCATACACAGGCGGTGAGCTAAATAAATTGAATGGCGATTATGGTATTTCAGCACCGTATAAATCCGTTCCAGTAATGAAACTAATTAAAGTTCATCGTCCGAAAAGTAAAGATGAATTGTATGAGTTAATAAAAGTTCATCATGAAACAAATTGTGAATGCGGAATAAAAAGTCAAGGAACAGTTGAAGATTTCGGAAGAAATTTATACGAGGCACAACAGCAAGCATGGAAACAATATAAATACACTTTACAAGAATGTATTCAATGGGAATACGATTTATTTGTCATTCAATCATTGAAAGGAACTTTGATTGAAAACAACGCACTCAATGAATTTAAAAATAACTTGAAGGATTTTGAATTTACCGAGGCAGAAGGTTTTGTTGACGAAGAACTCCGCATTGATTTAATAATCTCAAAAGCTAATAATGAGATTGCAGGCATTCAAGTAAAGCCACTAACATTTAATTTAATGCGAGAGGGAGTAATCACTTTTAATAAAGCAGCAAATACAAAATGGGGTAAGCCAGTTTTTTATCTGTTCTACAACGACCAAGAGCAGTTTACCAACTTTGATGAAATTGCAAAAAAAATAAAACTAATATAATTCGTGAAAATATTTTTTTAAACGTGTTTGGGGGGAAAAGAGAAAGTTCTAAACTACGCCACTCAAACCTATCAGCTATCACGACCAAACAAAGTCGGAACAATGATGGCTCTCTTTCGTGAATGTCAACCAAAATCTTTTGAGGATTGGGAGAAATGGTATTTTAAAAATGCCAGCACAGACGGCACGACACCAAGTAAAATCACGAAAGAAAGTTTAGTGAATTAGGTGAACGACTCTATGTAAAAATTAAAGAGATTGTAATTCCAGCATGGACGGAAGCATTTAATCAACTTATATTACAAGATTGTGTTGATTACATTTTCAATCTTACTATCAACAGAACTTATGACGGTTTTCTCCGAGAGCAATCAGTTGTTGAAGATAACTTGGCAAAAGAATTTCCAAATGTGAAGTTTGAACTAAACGACCCAGAACTTGACCATGCAGGTGACATTGATTATTTAGGTTGGGTTGGTAAAAAAGTATTTGGAATACAAATCAAACCTGTAACAGCAAAAGCGAACTTTGGAAATTATTCGGCTACAGAAAGAATGAAGTACAGTTTTAGCAACCTCACAAAAAAGTTTGGAGGAAATGTTTTTATTGTTTTCAGCGTTGACGACAAAATTGCAAACAGTGAAGTTGTAAAAAAAATTGCTGCTGAAATCAAACGGCTGATTTAGATACAAAGAAGAACTACAATTATAGCTATCCCTCTATCCTTTTTCTAAAAAGCGATACACCTTTCATTCGTTCAAACAATTTACCTCCCTTGTCTAAGATTTTCTTCAGGAGATTAAAGTAAAGTGTCAGCATCAGCAACAAGATCATTGTCCAGATGACAATTAGATTAACCCAATAAGTATCGCATTTATATCCGAACACATTCTTCCGTGAAACATAAAAAGGCGCTCTCAGAAATGAATGCTCCACTCCATCCATATAAACAGGGCGAAACCGCTGTATCAAGTCATCCTCATGCTCGACAATCGGATGGAGGTTATTTGCATTTAGCAGGATGTTATTCAGATTTTCATTCGTGTAGCCATTCTTAAGCTGCGATAATTTATCCCTGCCTTCGGATTTCGTCATAGCCTGTATTACGCTGTCTTTTTTTGCGTTTGCTGATTTATAAAGTCCGATATACTGCTTTTTTAATCCTTCAAAATAGCGTTTCACTTTTTTGTAGGAAGTTGAATCCATCGAAACAGAAATCAAATCCGCAAGATTCTCATTAGGTGAATGAAATGATTCCTTCCGCAATTCATTCTTTAACAATTGCACCTGTGCTATTGCTGCGTGGCTGTTTCCATTCTGAAACACCGAATCAAGTTTGTCATTCATTTTAATCAGCCAGAAATCTTTTTTGAAAATTGCATTACTGATTTGCTTCTCCGCAGCGAAAAAATGTTTCTGGTAACTGTTATTCGTAAACTGGTTTACCGCCAGCGCTTCAAACCCCCAGCGCGAAACCATCACTTCGCCTATCAGCGGCACGCGGCTTTGATTAGTCACTTGCGGATTGAGGTCTTCAAACTTCACCATCACCCCGCTGAAAATAATTTGCGGAATCATTAAAAACGGCACTAAAATGTAAATGGTAACAACTGAATTAAAAGAAGCGGAGATATTCAATCCGGTGAGATTGGCAGCGCACGAAACTGAAAACAGGATAAGCCAATAGGCAAACCCCATCTCATGAATTCCGAAAATCTCGTTACTGATAAGAACATAAGAAAATGTTTGCAGTGCAGAGATTACAAACAGGATGCAGATTTTCGACAGTAGGTAACCGCTTCTGCTCAGGTTGAGAAATGCCTCGCGCTTCAAAATCTTCCGGTCGCGGATGATTTCTTCAGCGCTCACCGTCAACCCCATGAAAAGTGCAACAATAACGCTGATAAACAGGAAAGCCGGCAGGTTAATATTCTCTCTGAATGTAAACTCCGCGCCTTCTTTCGAGTATTTTAAAACATAAGCCAGAATCAACGCAAGCACTGGTGCTTCCAGAAAATTGATGAGCATGTACTGCGTGTTGCGCAATTTGGAAAGTACATCGCGTTTTATAAACACGCCTACTTGCCTCATGCGCGATGGCTTTGCAAAAGAGGAATGCTCTATCTGCTTTTCGACTACCGCATTTTCTTCATTGCTAAAAGATTCCTTGTAAAACTGATTCCATTCCTGCGGTGATATTTTTCTTTCGGCAGTCGGATTGCCGAATTCATCCATCACTTTTGATTCGATGATGGAAAACAACTGCTCTGAATTAATGTTGCCACACGACTGGCATTCGCTTTCATCTGCGTCTGCATGATGCGCCTTGCTTTTAAAATAAAGCAGCGAATCAGCAGGATTGCCAAAATAAACGGGATAGCCTCCGGTATCCAATAACAATAGCTTGTCGAATAATTTGAAGATGTCAGAAGATGGTTGGTGAATGACCACAAAAACAAGATTCCCGGAAGCAGAAAGCTGCTTGAGCAAATCCATCACATTTTCAGAATCAAGGGAGGACAATCCCGAAGTTGGCTCATCCACAAAAAGCACCTGTGGCTTGCGAATCAGTTCCAACGCGATGTTCAGGCGCTTACGCTGCCCGCCACTTATAGTTTTGTTCAACACATCCCCTACTTTCAGGTCTTTGGATTCTGTAAGTCCAAGTGATTCCAACTGTTCATTCACCTTTGCGGTAATTGCCGCATCATCTAAGTTTCCAAAACACAGTTTGCTGTTGAAGAAAAGATTTTGGAAAACAGTCAGTTCTTCCAGCAGCAAATCATCTTGCGGAACATAGCCAACGATTCCTTCAATTTTTTCTTTATCGGCATGAATGTTTATCCCGTTAATAAATACTCCGCCCTTTGCGGGAACCAGATTTCCATTCAGGATATTGAGCAAGGTGGATTTTCCCGCACCGCTGCTGCCCATAATGCCAACCAGATTTCCTGATGATGCGGAGAAGCTTACGCGGTGCAATCCTTTTTTCCCGTTTTTGAAAATGAATTCTAAATCACGCGCTGCAAAGTGAATATTCCCTTTCGATTCATCCTTCAAAAAACAGCGCGCGAGTTCGCTAAAATAAACAGGTTGAATTTTTGAGCTTCTGATCACTGAGCCGGAAGAAAGAACATTAATTCTGCCTTCTGTTAATGCTTGTCCGTTGAGCGTTAGTTGCTCGTTGCCAAAATATTTTGCAAAAAGAATTCCCGCTGATTTCAGAAAAAAAACTGCGAGCATTCCCTCGAGATTATCATGGAGCAGTTGCCGCGTATCCTGCCTGTTTTCAGCAAAAGATTTCGCCACCAGCAGAAAAGAAGGCGCGTCATTGATTTCAGAAGCGCGTTTGGCAGAAGCAAGCGAGAGACACGCTTTAAACTCTTCCTGCTTAATGTTGAATACCTCGGCAACAGTTGACAAAAAATCTGATTCCTGTGCGCTTACCGGCTCGTCAGAAGAATAGACAAATTCAATGAGCCTGATTAAAACGATGTATTTCTGCTTTTGCTCCAGTTCGCTGTTAATGTCGGTGCAGATGCGCAATACTTTCACCGAGTTCACCGCTACGCGCTTCCTGCGCTCGACTGATTCCGCTTTTCCCTGCAAGAACAAAAGCTGCTCATCGAAAATGTCAATGTATTTTTTTACATGCGCAAGGCTGAGTTGTTGCTGTAAAAAAATTTCAACAATCACCCTTCCGCGCTCGGTGAGTCGTTCAGCATTTGCAGTGATTGCAAAGAGCTGCATCAGCGCCTTTAAAATCTTTTCACTCACTTTTCGACTCTTGTTTACGTTTGAGGTAAAATAGAATGACTCAAGATACAGACAATAAAAAAGAGACCCAAATGAGTCTCTTTTTGAAAGTCGTCATTCTGAGCGAAGGCTTTGCGAAGCGAAGAATCTCTTAACTCTGAAGTGCAGAGATGCTTCGCTTTGCTCAGCATGACGAGACTGAGGGCTATCCTCTTTCTCATTTTCATACTTCAGAATCAGCTAATGATGCGGCTGCGCACCTCTCTGATATTTTTTGCCAGCTTGGTTAAAAATTCCTGGGTGATGCCATTTGAATCAGTCGGTTCCTTATAGATTAACAGCAGGTTGGAATAATCATTTTTGATTTTAGTGAGTTCTTCGTCTTGCGGAAAACTTTCCAATATCTTGGCAACATTTTCCAAATAAAGACGCTGTTCCCATACGCGTTGAAACAGCGCATCATTCTCGGCAGTACGGTTCACATTCAGCAGCAAATTGACCGTGATATGCTGCGCTTCCAGCCAGCTTCCGGCTAAGATGACGCTTGCAGTCATCAGGCGTTCATTCGAGCGCAGATACGAGTCTGTCGCATTATAAACCTCGTCCACCATGCGTGTCAGCGAATCCCTGTTGCCCTGGTTTTCCTGGAATTTGCTGCTGAACTTGTTAAATGGTTCAGCGATATCCAGTTCCTCCGCCATTGTTTTCACCGTTGAGTAATACTTGAGAATTTCAGGCGTGCGGTCATTAAACACGGAATAGGCAAGGTCAATTCCATAGATGCCATAGTTGAACGCCTTTTTATTGGAGCTCTGATAATTTTCCGGACTTTTGGAATTCAGCAGGCTCATATTAACCGGCAACCCTGATTTTGAAAATTCATCCAGCACCTGCATGGGAGGCGGAAGGTTGGCAATCGTATAGGTAAACCTGAATTCCGCCAGTTCATTCATGGGAGTGGAAGGAGTTTCCGTGGTTTTCGTTTCCGCAGGTTCCTGGGTTGTGGTGTTGGAAGAATTGCAGGAAAGCAAAAGCGAAATCATAAAAACAGATAAGATTCCGGTCGCAGCAGAGCTATTCATGGGTTAAGGATTTGCAGCAAAGGTAAAAATGAAAGTTGTTATTTAAAAGAGCAGTTTTTTGAAAGGCAATAAAATTCTTGTTCTTAGGTGAATTAAAATTTTTATTTTAGCGCAAACTATTAACTCATGGCAGAGAACACATCAAGAAAGGTTTTTTTGGTAGATGATGATCCTTCACATAACCAAATGCTGAAAGACCATCTCACAAGTAAATTAAATGTGGATGTTACCACCTTTTCAACCGGGGAAGATTGCCTCAGGAACTTAGATAAAAATCCGAATGTGATTGTGCTAGATTACAATCTGAACAGTGAACAAAGCAACGCGGGGAACGGGCTGGATATTTTAAAAAAGGTGAAAAGCACCAGTCCTGCAACGGAAGTGATTATGCTCTCCGGGCAGGAAAAAATCCAGATAGCCGTTGAAACGATGAAGCATGGCGCATTCGACTATGTAATAAAGAACGAAAGCGCTTTCCTCAGAACGCAGAATGTTATCAACAATATTTTTAAAGGCATCAAGCTACAGGAAAACCTGAAAGCATACAAATTATCTACCTTCTTTCTTGCAGGGGTGATCGTTTTGATTATTGTTGCCGCCATCCTGCTGGTGGCGTTCGGCATAGCGGGCGTAAATGATCCCACTCCATAGGCATTGCAGTGGAAGACCCGGGTTGGGAAGGATAATTTCTTTTTTCACTTTAAAGTCAGTTCAATTTCAAGCTATAAGCCATAAGCCTGATCTGCTCGCAGCTTGAAGCCAGTAGCTTGCAGCTAACTTCAAAATGAACACAGCTAACATTGCCATAATCGGTGGAAGCGCAGCCGGGTTCTTTGCTGCCATCTCCTGCAAGGCGCATCATGCTGTTCCTTCCGCGTCAGGCGAATGAATCTATAGATTGCTACAATAAAGCATCGCCTCGGAATTTTCTATGGCGATCTCATTTAGGGAGAGAAGAATTGGCGCGTACATCTGCGATTTCGTGCTGAGTTGCGCACGGGAGTTGCGTATCTTCCGTGATGTTGATTATTGGCTTCAGGGGAGAGTTCATTACCTTTCGGCTTGATGATGTGTTTTGTTATTCTTGCTTCCTGTTTCACCGGATTTACACGGTAACTTTGCTCCTTATTATCACAAAATAGTATCAGCATAAACTTCTATTACCTGACGGATGATATTTGAACAGTTGAAACAGCATGTAAAAATGGAAGACGAGGAATTCAATTCCATCTATCCCGAAAATGTGCGGAAACATGCTCAGGGTCATTGGACGCCTCTTGATGTTGCGAGGATAGCCGCAGAATACCTCGTTAAAAAGCCATCAGCCAAAGTTTTGGATATTGGTTCGGGGGCGGGAAAGTTTTGCATGATTGGCTCCGCATTAACACAAGGATTTTTTACCGGCATTGAGCAAAGGGAAAATCTGGTTCAGGTGTCGCGCAAAATTTCAAAATATTACAAGCTCGGGAATGTTGAATTCATCCATGCGAATATCCTGGAGGTTCCTTTTACCGACTTCGATTCATTTTATTTTTATAATGCATTTCACGAAAATCTGGAAGTCTTTCGTTCCATAGATTATTCGATTACGCTGAATACAAAGTATTATTACCTGTATTCAGAGTACGTAAAACAGGAACTTAGTAAAACGCCTGTCGGCACCCGGCTGGTAACGTATCATAGCGCATTGAAAGAGGTTCCTTCCAGCTTTCGGCTTGAAGCCACCGCCTATGATGATAGCCTGATTTTTTGGCAAAAGAGCAAGTAAACTCTTTTAAGGGCGGTTCTAAAAATTCTACCACGACTCCCTCGCCTTCTGGAGAGGGATGGTTTACCTGCCGAAGTTTTAACGCAGGCAGGGGTGAGGCGATAAAAAAGCAATTTTTAGAACCACCGTTAATTTAACATCATTCATCGGGCATAATTCTGATAGGGTGTAGGACAAATTGCACGGCTGTTTCAATGTCCCCTTTGCGAAAGCAATGTGTGTTGGCGAAGGGGGATGCGGTTGACTTGAGCGGTTGCAGGGAGATGATTCAATTTGTCCTACACCATTCTGATAGCACCTATTCAACTCAAGACCTAATCCTTGTAATTTGCAGCGGCATTTAATTTCAATCACTTGAAGCTTTTCCTCGTTGTAATTCTTTTCACAAGCATAGTCGTCAATGCGCAAACACGCAAGCTGCTTGTCATTGCGCATCGTGGCGCTTCAGGCGATGCGCCCGAAAATACGATTGCTTCCATTGACAAAGCCCTTGCTGCCGGTGCGGATGTTATCGAGATTGATGTGCATCAAACGCTTGACAGCGTAATTATCGTGCTACATGATGAAAAGCTCGACCGCACCACCGATAAAAGCGGACTGATAAAAAATTTTAACTGGGATGACATCAAAGATGCGGATGCGGGCAGTTGGTTCGGCAGCGCATTTGCAGGCGAACACATTCCGACATTAGATGAAGTGTTGTTGCACATTAACGGTAGGGCGCGACTGCTCATAGAAATTAAGAAAGGGGGGAAATATTACCTCGGTATTGAGCGCAGGGTGCTTGCAATCATCAACGCGCGCAAGGCAGAAAGCTGGTGCATGATGCAATCCTTTTCAGATGCTGCTGTAAACAATTGGCTTGCGCTTGATTCTGCAATTGCGGTTTATAAACTCGTGGTGGGAAATATTCCCGCACTGCCGCTCTATCATGACGGGCGCGCACATTGGGGCAGCATCCTAAAGTATAAGCAGGTGGCGGGCGTAAATCCTTATCGCAGTTTTGCGAAAAAACACATCGTGCGAAAACTGCATGAAAGAGGGCAGCAAATTTTTGTGTGGACGGTAAACGATGAAAAACACATGCAAAAACTGATAGAGCGTGGCGTTGATGGTATTATTACCAATTATCCTGAGAAGGTAAAGAAGTTGCTGTCGGAATAAGATGCCGCATTAAGATTTGGCTAATGTATTCTTTCATTTTAATTTGTCAGATTCAGATACTGCTCCTTTTCTGAAGCACAAAGCCATAAAATAATTGGGACAAGATGTTCAAAATCCTCTGAAATCAGTGATTTCCAAGGGGTTTAATTTCCATGTATTTCTATACTTAGCCGACAACCCCGCATATCTTTCAGGGGGAATTTCTATGTATTTCTGCTTCCTGCAAGCAGGATGCTCCCTACCCTATTTAAATCTATTGTAATGATTCGAAAAATTACCCTCTCGTTGCTTGTTGCTCTTTCGTGCCTTTGTTGTTGCACGGAATCGTTTGCACAAACTGCAATCGCATATTCCGAAAACTTCAGTAACTGTACTGGCGCAACCTCAACGGCAACTCCCCAGCAATGGACTACCACCACCACAGGATTGATTACGCCTTTTACATTTTCAGCTTCAGGAGGTCAATTTGTAGCAAGCGGACTTGACGGGAAAGCCACATGGCAATCAAGAGTGATTGATATTTCGTGCCTGAGTAATGTGACCGTTTCTTTAAATCTTTCCGAGTCCAGCACACTCAGCGGAAACGATACAATTTGGGCGAGATATAAACTGAACGGAGGCGCTGAAACACAATTCCCTACTAACGGTTTATTCGTTGACGACTTTGGAACTCCTGCCGCGTCAACAGTAACAGGATTGAACGGCACTACCCTGCAAATTATCATCCGTGTGCGTAATGACAATGGCGAAACTCACAATTTTGACAACATTGATGTGCGGGGAACGGATAATGTTTGCACAAACCCGGACCTCACTGCATCCTGCCCGCTTGACATCGTCTTTGTGCTGGATGAATCCGGCTCCATCGTTGGTCAGGGTGGCGCTACAAATGTGGTAACTCAGGTTCGCACGGGGGCAACTGCGCTTGTAAATGCGCTGAATAACAACAGCGGCACTATCAATATGGCAGTGGTTGAATTCAACTCGGCAGCAAGGCGCGCGCAAATCGGAGCCGGCACAGGCTACCAACCGGTGAATGCCGCCTATGTAGCTGCTTTTACTACCTACATTAATGGCGGAGCGGCAGCAAACAATATTACCCGCTACGATCCGGATGGCTCCACCAACTGGGAAGATGCGCTGGAAGAAGTGCAAGCGCTAAATGCAATTCAAACCGCTGAGTTAGTCATCTTTTTTACGGATGGCGAACCGACAGTTTACAACATCGGTTGCATCACCGGCACAGGCGGTGCAGGAAATGCGCTTATAGAAGCAATGGGCGCAGCTAATGTAGTGATGCAACAAGGCTCGCATATTTTTGTTGTTGGTCTTGATAATCCAGATCTGAATGAACCGAATGTAGAGGCAATTTCAGGAACTGATTTTTATCCTAACAATGAGCCTGATTTCAGCCAAGGGGACTACACCATTGCCACTTCATCCACGCTTGTAAGCGACTTGACTGCCATCGCCAACCAAATTTGCGCAGCCGATTTAAGTTTGGATAAATCAGTTTCGCCACAAGCGGGATGTGATGGCGATGAAGTGGTGTTCACCCTCACTGTTACCAATGAAGGTTCCCAGCCGGGAACAGGCATTGAGGTAAAAGATTATCTCTCCAGCGCATACGCCTACATGAGCGATAATGGTGGCGCTGCGACAACTTTCGCAAACGACACGCTCGTGTGGTCGGTTGGAACACTTGCTGCGGGCGCATCTGTTACATTGCAAATCACAGTTACCGTAAACAGTTCAGGCGACTTGAACAACTTTGCCGAAGTAACTGCTGCGGATTTTATTGATGTAGATTCTTCTCCTGATAATGACAACGATAATGTTGCCGATGAAGATGATGAAGCAACTGCATCTGTTGAAATAGTAAACTGTTTAATCACAGGTGACAATCAAATCTGCATTGGGCAAAACACTTCATTCACTGCTTCCGGGGGAACAACCTACGCATGGTCAGGTCCTGGTGGGTTTACAGCGAATACTGCAACAATCACCAATCGCACTTTAGCGGGACTTTACGCTGTTACAGTCAGTAGCGGTCCGGGTTGCCAAAGCACTTGCGCCACATTTCTCACTGTGAGCAGTTTACCCACATGCGGCATCACAGGTACAAATTCAATCTGTGCTGGACAATCTTCCACCTTTACTGCAACAACAGGTATGGCAAGCTATCTGTGGTCAACAGGCGCTACATCACAATCCATCAGCGTAAGCACATCGGGTATTTATTCTGTGACAATTACCAATGCAAACGGATGTTCCAACTCCTGCGCCAGAACATTAACAGTAAATACTTTACCTGTTTGCAGCATCACTACCCCATATACTTCAGTGTGTTCCGGCTCAACAGTAACATGGACTGCACCGGGGGGAATGACTTCTTATGCATGGTCGGGTCCGGCAGGATTCACGGCAATAACGCAAGGCATCACAATCGGCACTGCGGGAACATATAATCTCACAATTACAAATTCAAATGGATGTCAAAGCATCTGCTCGCAGGCATTAAACGTGCTTGCTGTTCCAAACTGCGCTATCACGGGTGTTACTCCGATTTGTCAGGGTTCAACGGTGCTTTGGTCTGCCGGATTTATTTCAGGAGCCGGTTATTCATGGAGTGGTCCCGGTGGGTACATTGCGGCTACGCGACAAATTACTATTGGAGCTGGCGGAACTTATAGCGTGATTGTGACAGTAAATAACACTGTCACCGCAGAAAACAAATGCACAAGCACTTGTAACAAAGCGTTAGTTGTAAATCCAATTCCTGGCTGTAATATAAGCGGAAATACATTAGTCTGTTTCGGGGAAACAACTACCTTCACTGCATCGGGTGGAACATCATACGCATGGTCAGGTCCTCCGGGATTTACAGCTACAACGGCAAATCCTATCACTGCCGGAATTACAGGAACATATTTTGTTACAGTAACAAGTTCGGGCTGCACAAACACCTGCTCTATTGAGCTTTTTATAGAACCTTCTTGCGATGATGGTAATGCTTGCACCACCGAAACATGCACAAATGGAAATTGTCAATATGCTCCCGTTACCTGCAATGACGGAAACGCTTGTACTACGGACGCTTGCAATCCTGCATCAGGCTGCATTTACACTCCGGTAGTTTGTAATGATAGCGACCCTTGCACCACGGATGCCTGTTCAGCCGGAACTTGCGTATTTACGCCAATCGTATGCGATGATGGCGACCCCTGTACAACCAATGCTTGCGTGGGTGGAACCTGTCAATACACGCCCATTGTTTGTAATGACGGAAATCTTTGCACTACTGATTTGTGTGTTGGTGGAAGTTGTCAAAGCACACAGATAGTTTGTAACGACAACAGCGCATGTACTACTGATTTATGCGTGGGTGGAAATTGTCAATACACTACGATAACATGTAGTGATGGAAATCTTTGCACCGTAAACGGATGCAACCCCGCAAGCGGATGTACATTCACTACGCTGAGTTGTGATGATAACAACCCCTGTACAACGGATGCATGTAATCCGGGAAGCGGATGTATCTCCACTCCGATTAATTGCGATGACGAAGACGCTTGCACAGAAGATGCTTGCGCTGGAGGAGATTGTGAGAATATTAACCTTGTTTGCGAGGACAACAATGTTTGCACGAATAACACTTGCGTAGGTGGAATCTGCCAATACCCTGCAATTACCTGCGATGATTTCAATGCTTGCACAACAAATGGCTGCAATCCTATTTTAGGATGTTCTTACACTCCGATAGATTGCAACGACAATGACGGATGCACTGCCGATGTGTGTTTCCTCACATGCCTGCACAACCCGATTGACTGTGATGATGATGATGAATGCACCGATGACGGCTGTTCAAACAATGATTGCACACACACGCCAATCGTTTGTAATGATGGAATATTTTGCACAACAGACGAATGCATTCCTGCCACAGGATGCCTTTACACGCCTCTTCCCATTAGTTGCTGCACCGATGATGCGCAATGCGATGATGACAACGCTTGTACGCTGGATGCCTGCACCGAACTTTCAGGGGAATGTGTAAACACTCCTATTACCTGCAATGACGGCAGCGCTTGCACAGAAGATGAATGTGAGCCGGAATCAGGCTGTGTGTTTACAACGATTGACTGCAATGATTTAAATGCCTGCACAACAGATGGATGCAGTCCGGCTACCGGATGTTTTCATAATCCCGTCACCTGTAATGACGGCAATGCGTGTACGCTTGATGTATGTAATCCGGCTTCCGGGTGTGTATTTACTCCGGTTGCCTGCGATGACGAAAATGCATGCACGGATGATGTGTGTAATCCTTCAAATGGAAGTTGCATATATACTCCGATTGACTGCGATGATGAAAACGCTTGTACATTAGATGGGTGCGTAACCGGCAACTGCACACACGCGCCTGTAAATTGTGATGACAGTAATCCTTGTACTACTGATGCGTGTAATACTTTAAATGGAAGTTGCGCAAATACGCTGATTGATTGCGATGACGATAATCCCTGTACAACTGACTTGTGTTCTGGCGGAGAATGCAGCAACACGAATATCACTTGCGATGATGCAAACCTCTGTACTACGGATGCCTGTAATTCAACGAACGGCAGTTGCGTATTTACCCCCGTTGTATGCAATGACGAAGATGCCTGTACCGTGGATGCTTGCAATACAGGCACCGGAGCATGTTCCCACACTTCGATTATTTGCAATGATAATAGCGATTGCACTACGGATGCATGTGTGAGCGTACAGTGCGTATTCACTTCAGTTACTTGTAATGACAATAACGCTTGTACTACTGATGCTTGCAACCCCGCAACAGGATGTTCAAACACGCTGATTTCTTGCGAGGATAATAATCCCTGCACCATTGACGCTTGCAATCCTGCGACAGGATGCGTTTATACTCCGAGAAACTGCGCGGATTTGTCAAACTGCACAATTGATAATTGCGACCCGGCAACCGCTAATGGCTGCGTTTACACCTCTCCTTGTTTCGATAATAATCTCTGCACAGAAGACAGATGCAGACCGGCAGGAGCAGTACCTTTCTTTATCTGCAACTTTGTTAATAAAAATTGCTCTGACAATAACCCCTGTACAAATGACTTATGCGAACCAACTACCGGGGAGTGCAATTATGAGCCGAAATGTAATGATTTTGATTTATGCACTAATGATTTCTGTAACCCCACAACCGGGGCTTGCTCCTACACCGGCTTGTTTTGCAATGACGAAAACCCCTGCTCAACTGACGGCTGTGTGGAGGGCGAATGTTTCAATACCTCGTTTATTTGTGATGACGGAATTCCTTGTACTATTGATGCATGTGTAAATTCTATCTCCTGCTCTTTCTCGCCAATCATTTGTGAAGACAATAATCTCTGCACGACTGACGCTTGCGTAGGAGGACTTTGCCCAAACACACCTATAACTTGTGATGATGGCAACGCCTGCACAACTACTGATTGCGAACCCGCTTTGGGATGTTTGTTTGCTCAGGTTGATTGCAATGACAGCGATGCGTGTACAAGCGATGCCTGTCTTACAAACACAGGTTGCTCTTATACAAACGTGAATTGCGATGATAGCGATGGCTGCACTGCTGACGCTTGCAATCCATCGACAGGATGCACAAATACTCCCCTCACCTGTGATGACAGTGATGCTTGCACATCCGATATCTGCACAGGCGGAGCGTGTGTAAACTCACCAATCACCTGTAGCGATAATAATGCATGTACTACGGACGCATGCAATCCTGCCTCCGGATGTACATTCACAACTTTGAATTGTAATGATGGTAGCTCCTGCACGGTGGATGCGTGTGACCCTGTTTCTGGCTGTAATTACACAACAATCAGTTGCAATGACAATAATGCATGCACCACAAATGCGTGTGACCCGGGAACAGGATGCGTATTCACTCCCATTGCGCCCTGCAACGACAACAGCGCATGTACTACTGAGGAATGTAATGCCGCAGTGGGATGTGTTTATACGCCTATCTCCTGCAATGACAATAATGCCTGCACTACGGATAATTGTGATGCAATTGATGGTTGCGAATACGTTGCTATTACTTGCGCTGACGGAGACCTCTGCACCACCGATGCCTGCGATGCGGGAATCGGCTGCGTGTTCACACCGCTTACGTGCAACGATAATAATGCGTGTACCACGGACAACTGCAACACCAACTTAGGTTGCGTGTTTACCGCAATTGTTTGCAACGACAATAACGCCTGCACCACTGATGCTTGCGCACCTGCAACAGGCTGCACAACAACGCCTATTGATTGCAACGACAACAGCGCCTGCACAAATGACGGATGCAATCCTTCCACAGGCTGCACAAACACTGCGATTACCTGCAATGATAATGACGCATGTACCACAGATGGATGCGATAATGTGACAGGATGTACAACAACACCAATTACCTGCAACGATAATAGCACATGTACCACCGATGCGTGTATTCTAACAACAGGATGCACATTTACCGCCATCACTTGTAATGATAATAATGCGTGTACCACCGATGGTTGCGATCCTGCTACAGGATGTACGACAACTCCAATTGTTTGCAATGACGGAAGTGATTGTACTATCGATGGCTGCGATGGAGGAACGGGATGCACGACAACACCTATAGATTGTGATGACGATAATGCTTGCACCACGGACGGCTGTAATCCCGCAACAGGATGCACCACCGCTACCATTACCTGTAACGACAACAGCGCCTGCACGACTGATGCTTGCGACCCGATTTCAGGATGCGTATTTACTCAGATTACCTGCGAGGACAGCAACGCCTGCACAATAGATAACTGTAACATAAATACTGGATGCATAGTCACGCCAATTACCTGCAACGACAACAACGTATGCACCAATGATGTTTGCGATATTGTGAATGGATGTGTATTTACTACCATCACATGCAACGACAACAATCCCTGCACTACGGATGGTTGTGATATCGCAAGCGGATGTACAATCACTCCCGTTGTGTGCGATGACAGCAACCTATGCACTTCAAACGAATGCAATACAGCAACAGGGTGCGTTTACACTCCCATAGTTTGCAATGACGGAAATTTCTGCACAACAGACGGCTGCAATCCAGTAAGCGGATGCACAATAACTCCTGTGAATTGTGATGATGGAAACGTCTGCACAACAGACGGATGCGCTCCGGCAACCGGATGCACACACGCTTCAGTGGGCGGCTGCTGCCTTACCAACGAAGATTGCAACGACAGCAGCGTTTGCACTTCTGAAGAATGTTTGTCAGGCGGAATTTGCGATTACACTACCGTAAGCTGTGATGATGGCAGCGCTTGCACCACCGATGCGTGTGATGCGCAAACAGAATGCTCCAATACTGCCGTAAATTGCAACGACAGCAATGCGTGTACCACAGAAATATGCAATCCTTCGACTGGCTGTGTTTACACAAATTTTTCCTGCAACGACAATAATCCCTGCACTTCTGAAGTATGCAATACATCAATTGGTTGTGTGTTTACTCCCGTTGTGTGTGAAGACAACAACGCTTGCACAAATAATACCTGCAATACAGAAATAGGATGCGAATATGTTCCTATCACCTGCACCGACAGCGATGCCTGCACCGATGCTGATTGTGTTCCGGCAACGGGTTGCGAATTCACGCCAATTACCTGTGAGGACAACAATGCGTGTACAACGGAAGTATGCAATCCATCGGCAGGTTGCGAATACACGAACATCATTTGTGACGACCTTGATGCCTGCACTACCGATGCCTGCGACCCGGTAGCAGGATGCACTACTTCACCCATTAGTTGTAATGACGGGGATGTCTGCACTACGGACAATTGTGATACTGAAACAGGATGCTCAAGCACTCCAATTGACTGCGATGATAGTGACGCGTGTACGGTAGAGACATGTTTACCCGGAACAGGATGCAATTACTCTCCGGTAACTTGTAATGATGGCAACGCATGTACTACAGATGCCTGCAATCCTGCTTCCGGATGCACAGTCACTCCAACTATCTGCAACGATAATAATGCCTGCACGAATGATGGCTGCGACCCTACATCAGGGTGCACTATCACGCCCATTGCCGCTTGCGATGACAATGACAACTGCACATCTGATGCCTGCGACCCAACTCAAGGCTGTGTGTTTACGCCCATCAGTTGCAATGATGGTAATGCCTGTACAACCGATGCGTGTAGCGCTGCAACTGGATGCACGAATGCGCCCATTGTTTGCGATGACAGCGATGCTTGCACGGACAACACCTGTGATCCCTCTTCCGGCTGCATTTTCACAGCGATTAATTGCAACGACAACGATGCATGTTCTACTGATGGTTGTTCAAGCGGAGGATGCACAAACGTGCAAATCAATTGTGCTGACAATACTGAATGCACAACTGATGCGTGTAATGCCACAACCGGAAATTGCACCCACACTCCTATCCCCGACTGCTGCGCTGATGCGGGTGATTGTGATGACAGCGATGCCTGCACCACTGATGATTGCGACAACGGAACGTGTACTTATGCATCTGTTACCTGCAATGACAACGATGCGTGTACCTCCGACAACTGCTTGCCTGCAAGCGGATGTTCGTTCACGCTAATCACTTGTAATGATGGCAATGCCTGCACTACCGATAATTGCTCAACGACAACAGGCTGCGAATTCACGCCCGTTAATTGCAATGACAACGACAACTGCACCGATGATGTGTGCAATGGCGGAACTTGCGAAAACAATCCGGTTGCCGATTGCTGTGAAAATGCTGCTGATTGCAATGACAACGATGCCTGCACTGCGGATGCGTGTTCAAACAATCAATGCTCAAACACTTCCATCAATTGCAACGACAACAATGCCTGCACTACCGATGGCTGCGATATTGCTTCCGGATGCACTACTGCATTAAATAATTGCGAGGACAACGATGCCTGCACTACAGACGGCTGTTCTGGTGGCAACTGCACAAACACCGCGCTTGTTTGCAACGACAACAACAGTTGCACATCCGATGCCTGCGTTGACGGACAATGCGTTTTCACCGCTTTGAATTGCAACGATAACGATGCCTGCACTACTGACGCATGTAATCCTTCATCAGGTTGCACAAATACTGCTATTACTTGTAACGATAATAACGACTGCACCACCGATGCATGTGATGCCGGAAGTGGCTGCACGTTTACTCCAATTTCAAATTGCACAGACAACTGCGCAGGTGTTAATTGCGATGATGAAGATGCCTGTACAACCGATGCATGCAGCAATGGTGAATGCTCCTATACTGCTGTAATCTGCAATGACAATGATGCCTGCACTACGGATGTCTGCAACACTACTTCCGGTTGTGTTTTCACTCCGGTGAATTGTGATGATGGCAACGCCTGCACGATTGATGCATGTAATGTAACTACCGGATGTACGAACAGCACAAGCTGCGATGATAATGATATCTGCACAACAGATGTATGTGAAGGCAACTCCTGCGCGCATGAGCCTGTTGTGAATTGCATCTGCCTGCAAGTAACCAGTTTCACTTTGATGAATTCCACAACCGACAGTGAAATCGGCTCATTGAATAACGGGCAAACAATAAATCTCTACTGCAACCCGGCAATCAATATTCGCGCAAACGCATGTGATGAATCTGTTACAGGCAGTGTGGAATTCATATTAAACAACACCCAATTCAGAGTGGAAAATGATGCGCCCTACTACCTTGCCGGTGACAATACGCAGGGCGACATCTATACATGGAATGCGTCCGTTGGAACTTATACGCTCACGGGAAATCCCTACGCGCAGCCTGAAGCGGGCGGTACGCTTGGAACATCGGAAACCATCACATTTACAATTGTAAATAATCCCGCTGAATGTCCTGTTTGTCCTGAATGTAATGATAGCGATGCGTGTACGGATGATGCTTGTATGAACAACGTGTGCCAGCATACGCCTTTAGTATGTAACGACAATAGCGCATGTACTACCGATGCGTGTGACAGTGAAACAGGTTGCATTTATACTTCAATTACATGCAATGACAATAATGCCTGCACAACGGATAGCTGCGATGCGCTGGAAGGCTGCTTCTACACGCCTGTTGATTGCGATGATAGCGACCTCTGCACAACTGACGCATGTGAGAATGGCGCGTGTGTTTACACCGCAGTTGTTTGTGATGATAGCAATGTTTGCACATCAAATTCATGCGAGCCGCTCACGGGTTGCGTATTCACGCAAACTATTTGCAGCGATGATGATTTATGTACCACCGATAATTGCGATGCAATTACAGGATGTTTCTTCACGGCAATTGTTTGTGATGATTTAAATGATTGCACTACCGATGAATGTAATTTAGGTGAGTGCGATTTCACTTTGATTCCCGGCTGTGACAATCCTTGCGACACGCTGGATTGTGATGACAGCGACCTCTGCACAACTGACGCATGTGAGAATGGCGCGTGTGTTTATACCGCTGTTGTTTGTGATGACAACAACTCTTGCACTACCGATGCTTGCAACCAAAATACAGTATGCGTTTACACTTCTGTAAATTGCGATGACGCAAACGCATGTACTACTGACGCTTGTAATGCGACTTCAGGATGCTTCTATACAGTTGTTGATTGTAACGACAATGCCGATTGCACAACCGATGAATGTAACGCTTCGACAGGATGCGTAAATTCTGCAATTCCAAATTGCATTGACCTCTGCTCCGGCATTGATTGTGATGATAATAATCTTTGCACAACGGATGCTTGCGCTAACGGACAATGCTCCTTTACTACAATAAGCTGCAACGACAACAATGATTGCACGACTGATGCTTGCGCTGCTGCTACCGGTTGCTCCAATACGCCAATTTCAAATTGCAACAACGAATGCGCTGGCGTGAATTG
>Ga0163154_10000460_pt1 | contig 62482 bp, 45 predicted proteins | sample OliLakLV19MP9P1_FD_148649 | JGI IMG/M metagenome (GOLD analysis project Ga0163154, IMG submission 148649) | Freshwater microbial mat bacterial communities from Lake Vanda, McMurdo Dry Valleys, Antarctica - Oligotrophic Lake LV.19.MP9.P1 | ecosystem: Environmental > Aquatic > Freshwater > Lake >...
CGCCACGGGGCCCAAAGTACTGTGAATCACGGGAGTTTAGCGCGTTTCGGGATGCCCTTCACGAGCGGGATTTAAGGCGTCTAGGCGTTCTGCTTGGCGCGGTTGACCAAGACTTGGGTTTCCTTGTTGCCGCTTGGGGACGGATTCCACCGGAGATTAGGAAGGCTCTTCGGGCGATAGCTGATCGTACCTGACTCGGGTGCACGGCCGTTTCAGCTCACGCCCGTTGGTCCGGCCGGACCTGGGGAGGGTCTTGGTGGAAGTAACGGGTCGAGCTGGTTGGCCACCCCGTCAGCCCACTGAAGACGGAGTTCGAGGTCGCTTCCGGGCGTCACAGTGCGTCCCTGTTCGGCAATCACTCGCCGGACCGCTCGCAGGTACGCCCGTAGCTGGCGACTCTTACGCCAGTTGTCCGCCTCGTTGAGGAGTCCTTGCACCCTCGCCTGATCATGTTTTCGGGCCTCCTCCTCCCGCCGTCGTTGCTCCTCCTCCGCGAGCCGTCTTTGCTCGGCTTCACGCTGAGCCGCAGCCTCCAGTTCCCGCTTTCGTTTCCACTTGCGTGCCTCATCAACTTCCCGTAGCGCCGCGATGAACACCCTGTTTAGTCGATCCTCAATCCGAGCCTTCTGACCGTCACGGCCCTCCCAGTGCACCGTGTACGAACCCTCCCGGAGCTGCAGGCACAACTTCTCCGACCGCACGTAATCGTGCTTAGGCGCGTAGACCGAACCATACTTCTCCTTTCGGGCCTGCTCCTCTTTCGTCAGCAGGTGAGCCTTCTGGAGATTGGGCTCGTACATCCGGAGCTCGAAGGTCTCACCCAGCACCTTTATAAAGGTGGACCGGTGGTGCTGATCTGGCTTTCCCCACACTTCGTACCCACGCTCCGTGGCGGCGTTGAGGAGCGCATCCATGACCCGGTAAGCCCGTGACCGGAGAGCCCGCGAGACTTCAATGTTCGCCCTTGCCACGACCTCCCGCTCGGCGCGAACAACGCCGACCCAGCCCCTTGGCCCCTCCGCGGCGTTGGCCTCAGCCGAACGGATCAAGTCGTCAGCCATCGCTGCGGCTACGAGTGCATGTGGGCTGCGGAGGCTCGCCGCTACGTGGATCGCTGGACTCTCCATCTCGGACTTGATGAGTGCGTTCACCTCGTCGTCGACCGCGTATCTCGGCTCCTCAACCTCCGTCGCGGGCGGGAGTTCCGTCAGTGAAATGGTCTCCAGCTTGGGATCGTTGACTGGCGGGAGTGGGGTCCGAGGTTCAGGGAAGCCGCTCTTCAGCTTCGCCCAGTACCCAACGCCGGGTCGTGGGATCTGGTACCGCTTGCACAACTTTGCAAGACCCACATCGGACAACCCGTACTTCTTGGACAATCGCATGACGGGAGTTGTCCAGACGGCATCGTACAACTGTTCGCGGGACATGAAGTCGAGAGTTTCCATGACCTTATCGTCGCTCGGTACCTGTCGCGCGTTCGGGGAACGCCTCGGAGGGCCCGAAGGACTGCAACAACCGCAGGATTCCTCGGGAAAGACGCGAAATCTCACTCCCGAGGTTGCAAAGTGCGCTGCAATTTCTGACTATCTCCCGACAGAGCCCACCGAAACCACGGCCCGCAAAGCGGTGCGAGCTGGTGCGATCGATACCTGGATCGCCGACGGTCCGGTCCCGCTCCCTGATGTCTTTACCCTCGGCATCCGGGCAATGGTGCTGGCGGCAGCTTCCGGGAGTGCCTAGGGCCCGACGGCCTTGGTCCGCCGCGAGAACCGAGCTTCAGCTTGGGAAGCCGAATGCACTCCTCTCGGATCCCGCAGAAACAAGGTGTCTCCAAAGACCCCCAGTAGTGGTCCCAGCGAAGACAGCAAGCCGTTGGAGCAAAACCTGGCCGACATCGAGCCCACAGACTCCATCTGCAGTCAGGACGGCCCGGCTTGCCACCGCGAACGCCGGCTCACAACGTTGCCCTCAAACTTGAAACTGGCCCCGATCATTCGCCCATGGTCGATGATCGTCGGGGGTCTGCCATGACCCTGGATGCGATTGCCTTCGTCCCAGTGCGTTGGCGTCAGAGCCCATTTCGCGTTGCTGTATCGAGTCGAGCAGGATCCGTTGGCGACATGCCGACATGAAATGGACCAGGGTGGGATTCGGTTCGCTCCCCATCTACGAGGACCCGGCACGGTCGCTGTCCCAATGCGATACCCTCTTCCCGCGCCTAGACCCAGCCGATGGCTTCCGTGGACATGCCGTCGCTGCCGAGATTTTGGAACGGCTCCTGTACGGGTGTCTCAATGTCCGATGAGAGATGGAATGATACGGATTAAAGCGAGAACAGTCCTTCAGCTAGGCTCAGAGCTCATCAGCTCTGATGGAGTGGCCTTTTACGAGCTCGTCAAGAACGCTTTCGACGCCGGGTCTCCACGGGCCAATATCGACCTCGTGATCCGTCTAGCTCCCGGGGCTCGTGTAAGCGCTTATGCGGCCATTGAACGCGAGTTGAAGTCACCTCACCAGCCCCCGAGTCGCGCGGCCCTCGCAACGATCAAGGAATCGCTCCTCGCTGCCATCCAGGACGCGGCACCCGGCGCGAACGAATTGCGTCAACGAATCGAATCCGCCGAGAGCGCGATGGTGCTTCGGTCGGCCGTTGACGATGCAGACTACATTGAGATTTCCGACACCGGTTCAGGGATGTCGGCTGCGACGCTTCGGGAAGCGTTCTTAACAATCGGTACGCCGATGCGACTGAAGGAGCGAGACGGAGGCCAAGCGTCAATCCGACCGGTGCTTGGAGAAAAGGGACTTGGCCGCTTAGCAGCAATGAGACTCGGTATGGTCCTTCAAGTATCCACTTCCCTCTCAGGGGAGCGATCTACCCACCAGTTGTCATTGGATTGGCGGGCTTTCTCTGAAGACCTTGACGCTTTTCTCGAAGACATCCCAATCGCAGCCCCAACCTCGGCTTCAAAGTCGGACCGTGATTCTCACGGCACGACTCTGAGGATCTCGGCGCTAGTTGCCGACTGGACGGTTCAACGCATCCAAGGAATCGTGGGCGAAGAGTTCAGCCGGTTTCTTGACCCATTCGCCGAAGGGAAGCCATTTCCCATTTCAATCCGGTTAAATGGAGAGCATTTCCCGATCCCTCGGATGGATCGCATTCTTTTTGAGCATGCGCACGCCACGGTCCGGGCGAGTTATTCTGTAAGCGGCTCGAAGGCTCGCTTCTCCGGGACAATCGACTACTCCCTACGCAAGCGTGAACACACGTTCTTGCTTGAAACACCCGAGCTTCTCGACATCATTTCGCCAGACCCGCTGGAGGTACTACTTTCACTGGGTCCGTTTACCGTCGAGTTTTATTGGTTCAATCGTCAACTGCTGACTGCTATCGACGGTATCGGAACGTTGGCGCAAGTACGGCAGCAACAAGCACAATGGGCGGGCGGACTCTCCCTCTATCGAGACGGCTTCCGGGTCCATCCATACGGTGGTCCGGATGATGACTGGCTTGATCTCGACCGAAAGGCACTGGCTTCTGCTGGTTACAAGGTCAATCGTCGACAGCTCATCGGGCGCGTTTCAATCAGTGCGAAGCAAAACTCGCTTCTCGTCGACCAAACCAACCGCGAAGGTCTTCGTGACTCGCCTGCCAAGCGAGCACTTGTGAATATCCTCAAGCATTTGCTGGAAGTTGAGTTCCGCCGCTTCCTGAACAAAGTGGACGAAGAAAAGCAGGCGCGCATCCCGGTCTCGTTTGACGAGCTTCGTGGCCGAGTTGACACGCAGCAAAAAAACATCCGCCGGGGTCTCCGCACGCTGTTGGAGAAGTATCCCCACCTGAAAAAGGAAACTACCGTTCTCGACTCGATACGCGACTCGGCGGAGCGCATTCAGGATGTGCTCGCTGAAGCGGAACAGCTGGCAGATTCCTTCCAAAGGGGGCGCAGCACGATGGTGCACTTGGCCGGCCTTGGCCTGATGCTTGAGGGTCTTGCACACGAGCTGAACCGATTGACAAGTCACGCACTAAATACGCTTGGCCAGGCCAATCGCGGAGACCTTCCAAGCCGGCTTTCGAGTCACATGACCACTCTTGAAGCGCAACTGAAGACTCTTAGCAAACGACTTCGAGTACTCGACCCTCTCAGCACGGCAGGACGCCAACGAAAAGAGTCGTTTGACTTGCTGGAGACGATCAACGATGTGCTCGCCGCCCATGAGGCCCAATTTCGACGTCATGCAATTCGATGCACCGTGCAGCCAGACCCAAAGTCGGCTTCTCGTATCCCTGTCAAGCTTGTGCGAGGCATGATCATTCAAATACTGGAGAATCTGCTGAGCAACGCGGTCTATTGGCTCAAACAGCAAAAGAAGCTGGATTCCACTTTCCGCTCAGTGATCAGCATCTCCGTCGATCCGGATGGGCCTGTCATCACCGTGTCTGACAATGGACCGGGAGTCCTGAAGAGTCGGGCAGAAGAGATATTTGAGCCGTTCGTGACGACGAAGCCGCCCGGCGAAGGAAAGGGATTAGGACTGTACATATCACGAGAGATCGCGAGGTACCATGATGCAACTCTTGCGATGGTGCCTCCGCACGGCTCATCGAATCGTTCGAGCGCTTTCGCACTCACATTCGGAGGAGATTCCCGTGGTTGAAACGGCCGTGCCAGGTAAAGTGGAACCCTCGTCACCTGCCGATCCCATACAGGCTCTGGTCGCCCGATCGGGAGTTAGTGTTGTCGCCATTGTCGATGACGCATTCGACCTTCCAAGGCGTGAAGATCTCGTGGACGCGGTTGAAGCGTTCTGGGATGAGCTCGAACGGAACAGTCCCCTGATGGACGCGTTCCATGCTGTCTTGCCCAACATCAACAACGCAGACGAGTTGGGCGACGGAGAAATCCAAACGCTTTGGGCCAAACGTGCTGACCTTGCCGAACTCCGTGATCCACTTGCTCGCCTCTTCACGACCCGCCTAGCGAACTTGTCTCCCGTAGAGACCCTTGTCGGCCATCTTGAAGCACTCGGAATCAGAACGATTCAGTTGGGAAGCGATGACGCGTTCCCCGCGCCAATTCCACGTCTCGTGTTTTTGGACTACTTTCTCGGTCCCAGCGATAGTCCGGACGCGACAAAGGTCTCTGAGAGGCGTGCCAAGGAGCTCTACGCCCAGGCTACGGGCGAAAAGCCCATGGTCATCCTGATGTCGTCGAAACCAGAAGGGGAACGATCGAGCGACGTCTTTAGGAATTCTGCGGGACTCCTGGGAGCACTTTTCGGATACATTCCCAAGGACTCTCTTCAGACCCGAGAGTATGTTCGGCTGCATCTCGTCACTTCGCTGATGCCGCTTCAGACGCGACACACTCTCCAGCGATTCTCAGAGGCAATTGAACGAGCAGCTGCGGAGGCCACAAAGAATCTGGTTCTGAAGACTCGCAGTCTTCGGCTTGAAGATTTCGTTCAAATTCAATGGCTGAGCCTCAAAGATGAGGGGCAGCCGGTTGGTGACTACCTGCTGTGGCTCTACAAGGCGTTTTACGGCCACAAACTGCACGGTCATACTGACGTACTGGCCGCTCAGGCCGAGCTCGACAAGTCGACGTTGGATGAGTTTGTTCCAAGTCAGGAGCGGCCATCCTTCGAGCTCACCGAGCTGTACACATACGCGTTGACTGAGCCCGCCGTCGGCAAGGTGGAGCCGCATCCACATACGTCGGGTCAGGAGACGCACATCGCGTTACAGCTCGGCGATGTATTTGTAAAACGAAACACACGAGAAGTTCTAGTGGTGGTCAACCCAGCCTGTGATTTGGCGTTCTCGCCCAAGGTGGATAAGCGACCGTTTCCTGCGAGTCGGACAATCCTGCTTCAGCATGGCAAACTAGTGGGATTTGGCGAACCAACTTTGGGTGGTGGATGCGTCACTGAGCTCTTCGAGCATGAGTCCAAGCCGTTCAAGTTGGTTTGGGATGCCAAACAGTTGAGCACATGTTCGTATGGCGAAGCAAAGAAATGGCTCGAAGACGGACAATGGGATCGCGTCGCCAGATTGTGTCCCTCCTACGCGATGGAGATTCAGCAGGCGTTTGCTGGAAACCTGAGCCGTGTGGGAAATCCGGTCGCGCCGCCCTCTGGCAGATACGCAGAGGTAGAAGTGTTCAGCGCAGACACTGAAGGGAAGCCTCAACTCCGCAAAAGAGATGCAGTGGGCGTGTTTGTGGTGCGCCGACCGGGTCGGACGGAGGAAGAGTTCGGATTCACGGTTCACTGTGCAGGTGTGATTCTGGGAGTTATTGAGGACATGGTGGCAGTTCTAGAAAAGGGACAAACTCAGCCCACCGCCTTGCCTCTTCAACAACCGTCGGTTCAAGGACTAGATGGCCGCCCCGCAACCCCCGCTAACCGGACGGAGCGAACTCTTGAAAAGACTCGCGCGTTCGCTGGCGACTCTGTAACTTGGTTGAAGGTGTTGCAATCGCTCCACAAACTGCCGGCTGAGGGCAAGCACCTTGACCTCGCCCCCGGCTTCCTTCGCATCCTGAGGAAAGACCCGATGCCGGAGAAGTACGACAAACAGTGGCCGCCAGTTGTGCTGAATCTCAAGTTCTCGGACAGCGGGGCTCCTTCGAAAGAGACGGGGGATGCTGGGGTCAACCCTCAAGTTCACGACGCTTCACCTCAGGCAACGTGACCTGAGCTTCTTTATGTCAGCCCCAGACGCGAAGAGCGAATCCCGCGATTGCGCGGACTATCAGGGCGAAACTGGAGGCACACCGGTGAGGAGCCAGGCAACCAGGGCCAATCCAAGTTGGACCGAGGATGAAACGATCCTTGCTCTGGACGTGCTTCTAGGCCACTGGCCTAAGGTTCCTGATAAAGGGCACCTGGCCACCCTTGAGCTATCGAGCTTGTTGAGATCACTTCCGATTCACCCCAATGCGGTCAGAAGCTCAACTTTTCGCAATCCGAACGGCATTGCGATGACCCTTCAGAATCTTGCGTCGCTTCATCGAGAGCGATCCGACAGGCCACGACGGAATGTGAGCCGCCTTGACCAGGTCGTCTGGCACCGGTTTGCCGGCGCACCAGATGCGCTCCGGGCCGCTGCGAACGAGATTCGCGCGGGCGCGATCCTCCTCTTGAGCGACACATCAAACCGAACAAGCATCGATGCTGGAGTACAAGAGGAGGCAGTGCTTGAGCGAGTCCACCGATTTCGTGAACGCCAATCCGGGCTTCGAGCCCAGCTGCTTGTGAGAGTCAATCGCGTTCACGGAGTTCTCCTCTGCGAAGCCTGCAAGTGGACACTTCCAAGCACCTGGGACGAGAAATCGATCGGCGCCGACTTGATCGCAAGCGTTCTCGACTCTCACCATCTGGTGCCATTGGCCAGCACAGGCACCACTCTGACGCGGTTGGACGACCCAGCGCTTCTCTGTGCCAACTGCCACCGTCTAATCCACGCCGTCATGCGAGCGGAGCGTCGCCACTTCAGCCTTGCCGACTTTGTCGAGTGGCAAAAGTCGCTGAGGAAATCTATACCGTACTGAATCCGAACGTGCCCACGCCGACCTCACGAAGCCGTACACTACGCGGATTCGCTAGGAGATCGTATGGGTCACTCGTTCCGCTTTTCTGGCCATGAAACCTTCCCGTGCCGCTACGCCTGGCTGCCGAAGTTTTACCGCGCCATGAGAAGCACGCCCGAGGTCCTCCGCGACGACGACGAATCAATGGTCGAACTTGGAATCGGCAAGAACATGGTGCGATCTGCTCGCTTTTGGGCTCAGGCCATGGGCGTTGCGAAGCAGGATGAATCCGGGCAGTTTTGCCCAACAAAGTTTGGCACCAGCGTTTTTGGCTCGAAAGGTGTTGACCAGTTTCTTGAAGACCCTCGAACGCTGTGGCTGCTTCACTGGCAACTTAGTGCGCACATCGATGAACCCTTGTTCGCATGGGACTTCATGCTCAACCGGTGGTCAAATCCTGAGTTCACGCGGCCTACAGCGCTGCGGGCATTCCGGGAGGAAGCCTTACGAGTCGAACGCCAACTTTCAGACGTCACGCTAGAGCAGCACTTCGACGTGTTTCTCCACACGTACGTCCCCACGCGATCTCGCCGTCTTCAAATTGACGAAGAGACACTGGACTGTCCGCTGGTCGAGCTGGACCTAATCCAACGGCTTGGCGAGCGTCCCGCCGATTCTGGGAAGCGCCACGACACAATCTACGCGTTTCGTCGTGAACCCAAACCAGAGATCACGAGCGGACTATTCGCTTACTGTCTTGCCCAATACTGGCTAGCCCGCTATCCAAACGAGAAAACGTTGCCCTACAGGACCGTCTGTTTTGGACACGGAAGTCCAGGACAGATATTCAAGCTTCCTGAAGACGATGTTCGAACTCGGCTCAATGCGATTGAGCTCGACACTCGTGGGGAATTTTCGGGTCGCGAATCTGCATCTTCGCAACAGCTTTCTTGGACCCGCCGCGGGCCACTATCGGTTGCCACCGCCTACGACGAGGAGGTTGTGCATGCCGGTTAATCGCATTGCCTCAGTCCTGTCGCTGCGACACCGCTACGCACGCTCGGTGCACGTAGGGAGGGATCTTGCTGACCGCAAGGCCTTAGATGGATATGTCGTCACTGAACAGGTTAAGGACTCACTCCGTCGCTTGCTCCTTGGCTTAGACACCAACTCGACTCAAAGAGCTTGGCGCGTCACGGGCGACTATGGCACGGGTAAGTCTTCGTTCGCACTCGCCCTTGCGAAAATGGTGTCCAACTCCCCGTCTGAGCTGCCACAAGACCTGCGGCGGCAAGCAGCCGCACTCATGCCTCGTAACCGACACGGGAAGCTCGTTCCCGTAGTTGCGGTAGGCTCCCGTGCCCCGCTGTCAGAAGCCATCAAGCTAGCTCTTGCCGAAGCCTTGCGGACCCAGTTCGGAGGCAAGGGAGTGACGAAACTACTTGCACGAGTCCAGAATCAATCAACTACTCAGGCTGGTGATGATCTCATGCGGTTGCTGTCGGATGCCGCCGCCTTTGTCAGGAACTCCGGCAAAGCGTCCGGTTTGCTCATCGTTCTGGATGAACTCGGTAAATTTCTTGAGTTCACCGCCCAGCGTCCTGAACAGCAGGACATCCACGTCTTGCAGCAGCTGGCTGAACTTGCGGCCAGAAGCGGATCGACTCCCATCTTCGTTGTGGGAATCCTCCACCAAGGCTTTACGGCTTACGCATCTCACGTATCCGATCTCGCTCGCCGTGAATGGGAAAAGGTGGCCGGCCGATACGATGAAGTGCTCTTCAACCAGCCCCTTGAGCAAGTCGCCGAATTGGTCACACACGCTCTTGGCGTTGATGTCACGAGACTTTCAACGGTTGTGCAGCGGCGTGCGAAAAGCGCTATGCAGTCCGCAATAGACCTCGGTTGGTTCGGACCATTGGCGAATCGGCCAGCTCTGCTCGCTTTGGCACCTCGGCTCTATCCCCTGCACCCCACCGTCGTGCCAGTTGCGGCACGGTTGTTCGCTCGCTTTGGACAAAATGAGCGTTCGCTCCTGAGTTTCTTGCTGTCCGAGGAGCCTTTTGCCGTCCGCTCCTTTGCCGAGAATCCTCTCGGAGAGTTTTTTACACTCGCCCATTTGTACGACTACGCCCGCGCCGTGATGAGTGTGTCCTTGGCCGGCTCCAGCTACAGGAGCCACTGGAATCTGATCGACTCGCTGATCACGAGCTTTCCCGCAGAGGATCCTCGCACCCTCTGCATCCTGAAGGCGGTTGGGATACTCAACCTCGTGGATGACCAGAGCATGCTGGCGACCGATAGTGCAGTTGACGTGGCCATAGGCGGCTGGGAAGAGAACGAGCGCGATGCAACTCTCAAAGCGGTCATCACGCTTCAACGCGGCAAGAGAGTGCTCTATAACCGCGGTTCGCTCGGCGGCTTGTGCCTTTGGCCCTACACCAGCGTGAACATCGAAGCGGCCTATCAGGCCGCGAGAGCGGCAACCTCCCTGCCAGTCAAGATTGCTCCTCTGCTCCAGTCATACCTTGACGTCGGGCCGATTGTCGCGCGGCGTCATTATATTGAGACGGGAAACTTCCGTGTGTTCTCCGTGTCGTACGTGGGAGTTGCCCAGCTCAGCGAACGACTCTCAAAGGCCGACACTACTGACGGTGAGATCTTTGTCGTGACGCCTGAGACTGCTGAGGAACGAACTGCTGCGATTGAGCTCGCCACCGGGCCGGCACTAGAGACTCAATCTCGGGTACTAGTTGCAGTGACTCAGCCACTCTCGACACTTCATCGATTGCTGGGAGAAGTCCAAGCCTGGGAGTGGGTGGCAGCGAATACGCCAGAGCTTGGCGGTGACGCGTTTGCATCCGAAGAAGTATCGCGACAGCTGCGTGCATCACGACGTGTCGTCAGCGAGCGAGTCCGTGATCTGGCGGGAATCGGATTGACCACTGCCAGCTCAAGGGTGGACTGGTTTCGGCTTGGTCAAATACTGCCGATCAGGACCGGCATGGGCGTCGTGTCGTACCTGTCAGAAGTGTGTGACGAGCTTTACCCCTTGGCTCCACGGGTCAAGCATGAACTTCTGAACCGCAATACTCTCAGCTCAGCGGCTGCAGCCGCGCGACTGCGACTTATCGAGCGCCTCTTGGGAAACGCCGCTCAACCCCACTTGGGCTTGGACGTGGCCAAGAGCCCACCAGAAAGGTCGATGTACCGATCAGTTTTGGAACGTGGGCGGATTCATCGTCGCTCCAAGAGTGGCTGGGTGATTGCTGAACCCTCACCTCAAGGGGATCCTCTCAATCTCCGCCCGGCATTCGCGCACATCCGACATCTGCTGGGAAGAAGTCCGGATTCACGCGTAACCGCCGACCACATCATTCGAGAGCTTGCATCTCCGCCCTTCGGGGTCCGACGGGGCCTCAGCCCACTTTTGATCGCGGTAGTGCTCGCTGCAGAGGAAGACGACATTGCGGTTTACGAAAATGGCGTGTTCTTGCAGCGGGTGACGGGTTACGAGTTTCAGCGTTTGATCAAGGCACCCGACACATTCACGCTTCAACTGTGCAAGATCGCCGGAGTTCGGGGAACTGTGTTTCGCGCGCTATTGACGATATTGGGTGCCGAGGCTGCACCTGAGCACGAACCCACTCTTCTCGATGTCGTACGGCCATTGTGTGTATTTGCCTCGAAGCTGCCGCAGTATTCGCTTAAGACACGTCAGGTAGACGATGTCGCCCAAGCAGTTCGAAGTGCGTTGGTCGAGGCACGTGAGCCGGCCACGCTTCTGTTCTCGGCTCTGCCGAAGGCTTGTGGGTTTCAGCCGTTTCTAGCCGCGGAGCAATCGGACGAGGCCCGCGCGAGAGCGTTCGCGGCCTCGCTTCGCACGTCAATCGAGGAGCTTCGCACCGCCTATCCGCGACTGTTGGAGGCGATTCGTGCTGAACTCTTCGACGCGTTTGAGTTTGCCAGTTCGGGTGGTGTCGTCCGAACTCGCCTGGCCGACTCCGCTCAAACATTGATGGTCCGAGTGACAGACATCCGCTTGAAGGGGTTTTGCCTGCGCCTCACCGATCGGAACCTGGCCGACACGGAATGGATTGAGGCGATGGGCTCCTTCGTGTGCTCCAAGCCGCCCGCAAAGTGGACCGATCTGGACGTTGAGTTCTTCAAGTCCGAGGTCGGCCGGCTCGCCGCGATGTATCGTCGCGTGGAAGCCACGACGTTCGACAAGAATGCATTCCGCGCTGCAGCCGCCATTCGGGTGGCCGTGACGCTCCCCGACGGCACCGATGTGTCTCAAGTGTTGCACGTTGCCCCCGACGAGGAACCGCGAGCGCGTGAGCTCCAGGAGATCATTGCGGAGCTCATCCGATCAGACGGTCGCATAGCTCTGACAGCGGCCTCACGGGCAATCCAGGAAAAATTGAACGCCACCACTCTCACTGACGATCCTGCGGTCATCAAGACCGCTTCGGAGATAACGCACGCATGAGCGATTCTGTACGGCACATCCTCAGCCTTTCCGGTGGCAAAGACAGCGCTGCGCTAGCGGTCTACATGCGGGACCGTGTTCCGGAGATGGAGTACATCTTCCACGATACCGACAAGGAGCTTCCCGAAACCTATCAGTACCTAGCTCGGTTGGAAGCCATCCTGGGCAAGCGGATCCACCACACGACATCCGAGAAGAGCTTCGACCACTGGCTCACGGTGTACGGCGGAATGATTCCGTCCTCGCATCGTCGTTGGTGCACGCGGATGATGAAACTTCGTCCGTTCGAGGCGTACGTCGGGGACGAGCCAGTCATCAATTACGTGGGACTTCGAGCAGACGAGGACCGCGAGGGATACATCAGCCACAAGCCGAACATCAAGGCGGTCTATCCATTCCGCGAGGACGGTCTAGTTTACGCCGACATTGCTCACATCCTGGAGGAATCGGGTCTGGGGCTCCCGAAGTACACGGAATGGGGCCGCACTCGTTCCGGCTGTTTTTTCTGCTTTTTCCAGCAAAAGATCGAGTGGGTACGTCTGATGGAGAAGTATCCCGATTTGTTCGAGCAAGCCAAGGAGTACGAGCGGGCAAATAAGAAGAACGGCAATCCGTTTTACTGGTGCGGGGCAGAGCCGTTGGAGGAACTCGAGAAGCCTGATCGCGTGGCTGAGATCAAACGCAAATGGGACGAATCACAACAGGCCCGTCGAGCGTCTAGCGGCAAACTCCTACACATTCTTGGCCAACCCGATTACGACGACGAGGACGATCAGGACCGTCCTTGTTTGATTTGTCAGCTCTAGGAGTCCGTACCAGGAACGATCCACGATGAGCATTACAGGCGCCAACTGGATCCGTTTTCTGCGGCAGCACGGCCCTCGCCCCCGTAACGACACGATGTACGATGAGCAGATCCACCGGGTTGCTCGCCGCCTTGGCGTCCAGCCGCTCAACTTTGACCACCCGCTCGAAGCCCGACTTCTCTCCACTTTCTCGCCTGATGTTCCGACACCGATTTCCGTAGTCCTCACCGGCACCGCTGGCGACGGCAAGACGCACCTCTGCGGTAAGGTCTGGCAATACCTTGATGGCGATCGTGCGGCTTGGGATTCTGACGAAACCTACTTCACCAAGCCCATCCTCGTCGCGGGGCGACCCGTAACACTCCACTTGATTCGCGACCTGACTGCACTTCCGCAGTCCGACGAGCAAGGGCGTTACACCTCAAAGGAGTCACTGCTCCAGCGTCTTTCCAAGTCGATCACGGCACCTGACTCATCGGATGTGTTTCTGATTGCCGCCAACGATGGCTTCTTGCTCGAAGCATGGAACAGGGCGGGCGAGGACCCCAATGCCGCCTTCGTCCGCAATCTCTTCGAGCAGTTACTGGTGGAGGACCGCGCGGAAGAGCCGGGCCGACCGCTTTTGTTTCTGAATCTCAGCCGGCAACCGTGTGCAATCCTATTCGATTTGGCGACCAACGCCTTGATCAATCACCCTGGGTGGTCCGCGTGCTACCAGTCAGTCGTGACCGACGGATTCTTTTCCGAACATTGCCCCATCCGTCGCAACCTGGAGCTTCTCCGCGACCCGGTAGTTCTGTCCCGTCTCCGCAACCTGTTCGAGTTGTGCGACCAGTCCGACCTACACATTCCGATCCGTCGAATTCTGCTTCTCCTCGCGAACGCCATACTTGGCCATCCCGAGGTTTCGGACAGGCTAATGCAGCCGGGAGACATCGCCCGATTGATCGCGTCGCGAACAACGTCGAAGGCCAGTCTCTACAACAACTTCTTCGGTGGCAATCTGTCGGAGACCAAGCGAGAATCGCTCGAGATCTTTGAGTACCTCAACCGTTTCAGGATCGGACACGAGACCTCTAACCGAATTGACAACATTTTGATCTTCGGAGCCGCAGACGATGCTCTCCGGCCATTTTTCGACCGGCTGGTGGCCTCGGACCCCTATTACGGTGCCAATGACGAGTTCCGCGCCGCCCAATCCGCCTACGTCGAAACGTCTGGAGAAGACGACGCGTCGCCAGGCGCGTTTCTGTCCACGCTCGTCTCGCAGCGGCGCCGGTTGTATTTCACCATACCCGAGGACATGGCTGACCAAGTACGGCTCTGGGACCTGACCATATTCCAGTATGCGGGTGAGTACCTTGAGCGTGTACTCGGTCCACTCCGGCAACGGCGCCAGGTTGAACGTGCCATCCTCTCCAGACTGGTCAAAGGCCTAAACCGCGTCTTCACTGGTCTTCTCACGACGACAGACCGTGATTTGCTACTTGCAACCAGCCTGTCCTATTCAGGTGCACGCGTGAGTCAGATTCTCGACGACCGCGTGCCAGTGAGCCCTCGCCTTCATGAACGGATAGAGCTCACGCTCCAGCACGACCGCCCGGGCCTAGCCGTGTGCTTGGCCCAAGGTGTTGGACGGACGCTCCGCCTAAACTTGACCCGTTACGAGTTCCTAAGCAGGGTTGCCGAAGGTGCTCTCCCCGGCAGCTTTTCGCGCGAGTGCTACGAGGACATTCTCGCATTCAAGAGTCAGGTTCTGGCGGCCCTCGCGGAGCGTCGCCGCTCGGAACCAGAACCCGGACCCCAAGCGCTGTACTTGCGACTCCTAGACCTTGACCCCGTCGGCAACGCCGTGGACCAGCCGGTGGAGGTGCTCAATGGCTGACGCCACGGTACATATTCCACCCCCGCGACCTGCCGACCATCAGCAAAACGAGATGTGGGTAGACGAGCAGATCTGGGGACACCGGCTCTGGGATTCGCAAAGCCCGTGGTTGCTTTTCCTTGAGTTCCTGTCGGTCGCCGAGGCAAAGCATCGTGAGGGAAGCCTTCTTGATGAGCGCGGCCAGTTGTACCCGCTCCAGTTCTGGCCAAATAAGCGAATGTCGCTGCGGAACCTGCTGTTCAACAACGAGTGCATGCCGCGGATCGCGGCTCGCGTCTCAGACAATGCCGCGGCGTGGACGGCTTGGCTCAAAGAGATTCACGAGACTGCTCAGGCCGTGCCCTCCCCCGATTTTTCGTACCTGCAAAAACACTTCCGCGACTTTCACCAGCTCGAACTGGTGATCTCCTTGCTGCGAGCGGCTGCCATCGAAAGCGACTCGAATCGGCGCTGGACGTCTCGATTCGCGTTCCCGTTCGGTCCCGCTGGCATTTATGAGGATTTGTCAGTAAAGGGCTCGGGGCACCCCTCGCGTGAGTACATCAACTTCACGCGAAGTGGCGAGCTCCTCTACCTGATGCTCTGCCGAGCCAAGACCGCCGCAGAGCTCAGGGCCCCACTGGCACGGTTCCTCTGCTCCGACCATCCGTGGAACAAGCTCCTCAATATCCTACAGCCAGGTGAGGACATGGACCGCTCCCGGCGAGACGGGAGCTTTCTCCCGTGGCGAACTCACGACACATTTGACAAGCTCGGAGAGGACTGGCTGGCCGTGTGCAACCTGCGGCTACCGGGTTTCGACGCGTACCCGTTCCTTGTAACTCTTAGTGCCCTTCACTTGTCGCTGTATCACCTTGCGGTCGCCGCGGACCAGTGTCGATGCGAACGGCCTCGATTCCTCTGCGAGATCGTCGCGCCGCGTAAGACCCTCGTCCGCGAACTCTCTACGGCTAACTTCCTCGAAAATACGCAGTTGCCCCGCCGCGCGATCGAGTCGCTTGTCGCCGACATCGAACAATCGCCGGAGTGGGTTCAGTCGCTCTCCGAGCCTGGCGCCTTTTCCCTCTGCAAGGCAATTCTTCTCGACCGTGTGCGTTGGCCCCGAGACCCCGAGGACTACGACGGGCCCGAGGTCCCGGAGACACTAATCAGCGCGCTTCGGACTGCCGCTCTCAGGAGGCATCGGCAGCACAATGCCAACGTTCATCGCAGCTTCGGGGGAGGCGCAGGCCTAGTTTCCCGTCGGGGCACGAATCGCCTCCGCTACGCGCCGAACGACTCTCTCCTAAAGGCACTCGTCCTTGCCAACGTTCGCCAACGGATGGAGTTTGGGGAGTTCCTCAAGCGGCTCTATGATCGATACGGGTTTGTGTTCGGCGAACGCGAGGCCGAATTGGTCCTTGGACGTGAGGACCTCGATAAGCGGGCCTTTCAGGCAAACGCGGAACGGCTTGAGCGACGACTCGCAACACTGGGCATGCTGCGGCGACTCTCCGACGCTTGCGGCTACGTGATCAATCCCCTCTGGAGCGTTGGTACCCCATGACCGTACCTGAGTTCATTGGACTGGTAGTCGCCACGATTCTGCGCGAGCAGCTCGCCGCTGAGCCCACTGGGGGAGCCGACGGTACCGCCCGCTTCATGCTCGATTGCCTTAGCGCGGACCATATGGCGGCGATCACCCGCACGATTTTGGCGGACGCCGAATTGAACCAACAACTGGACATCAGACTCCCGGAAGCTCGCTTGATTGGATTCGGGCTACCCGCGGACGTCCTGACGTCTAAGCCGATGACGTACTTTCGTACAGCGACTAGCCTGAAGCCAGCCGTGCTGCTGGCGAACTTGGCCGACGACGAGCAGCAGAGTCTGCAGGAGGTGACGCGGATCGGACCCAACGAGATTCAAGATCGTCCCGACCTGTGGATTCGGGTCGCGGCCGCCCGGGGCGCCTTGACGCCTGGCGACATGCGTTGTTGGGAGAAAGCACTCACCGGATTGCTCGACCTGCGCATTGTTTCGCTAGATCGTGCGGCGGAATACACACTTCGTACTCGCGAGAACGTGCTCACTGACGGGCTGCCGCTCATGAAGGCACTGGGGAGCGCGCTCCCAGCGATCCAGTTCCCAAAGGACTCCGACTATTTCACCGGCATCAAGGAGCGCTCGCGCGGGCATGCCTCGGCCTATCGAACCCTATTCTCCGGTGCACAGAGAAAACGGGCTTGCTTTCTTCGCAAACTGACGCCGTCCCAGCTCGTATTGAGTGAAGACGATCTGACCGCGGCATTCGACCGTGTGAAGGACGACATTCCCCAGCCGATTCACCCGCTCATCGTTAAGTTCATTGACGCCAACACCGGATGGAATCCTGCAGCGGCTGCACTCGCCGAGGAGGAGTGGGACAGCGTACGCCCCCTCTTCGATGGGCTCCGTCGCGAGGCGTTCAACCTGGGCGAGGAGACCCTCAGGTTCTACGACGACGGCGAGCCAGCGTTGCTGTCCGACGATGATCGCGAGTACCTGAAGGCCTTGGCGACGCGCAAGTTATCGGAGGCATCGGAGGATGACCAGTCGTTTTTCGAATCCCACAGAATCGAGCTGAAGGAAGACCGGAAACTCAAGTCCGCGTGGGACCGGTTCATTTTCGGACGACCCTCGGAGACCGGCGACTTCCTCGGTGGGCTGGCTCTCGCTTTGGAGCGGCTGTTTACGCAGCCTCCAGCCGGCGGCAAGAGGCGCCTCCGCATTCGTTGCGATCGCACCACCAAGCGTGACCTTCGGGACCTTAACCGCGATGCGGGCTTGTACTTTGCTCGGCGTTACGCAGGCATCCGCAATCTCTTCGGTCCAAAGGTCGCATGGGAAGTCGGGGACCTATTCGATTATCACAAGCTCGTCTCCAAATGGAAATCGGAAGGAAAAGAGCCGAACCTATCTCAGTCGCGGAGTGCCCTGCAGCTTCGGTTCACGCTGGAGCTTGAAGTCTCACAATCAAGCAAGGACATCCAGAGCTTTTCGGCGCAGCTCGTGTGGAAGTACGACCCAGCAACCGTTGCCTCGCAGCTCGACGACGATTGGAGCCGCCTTCAGCAGCATCCCTTGGTCTACACCCGAGCCTCACGAGACATGGCAGCCGCGCGCGGACGCCCAAAGAGCGTGGATTTGGCGGATGCCAGAACACTCCTTCCGGTCTACGACCGCGATCGTGGCTCGTTCGTAGCCGCGTACAAACCTTCTTACGACCTAGCCAAGCACTGGAGAGCGCAGCTTCAGGCGGCGGTCTCTCAGCAACTTCTGGCCCAAGCAACCGCCGGTGAACTTGCAACCTGCTTTGATGAGTTCGAGACGGCCTACACCGCGTGCATCACTGAGTTCAGGGAGAAGGGCGCTGCGGCAGAGTCCGCTATCGAGCAAGCCAAATCATTTGCTGCGTTGCTCAGACAGACCACACTCGCCGCCAAGGGCGACCGACTCCGAGAGCTGCTGGTCCGTCCTCTGCTGAACATCGGGGTTGTTCCCATCGACGGCGTTCGGCCGGCTGCAATCGTTGCCCCCTGGCACCCCCTCCGACTCGCCGCGATGTGGTGCAAGTGCCGTCTCGTCGCGGGCCTTGTGGCCCATCTGCTCACAGCTTCCGAAGCGTATTTCGGCGATGCTCGCTTGTACTTCAAGGACCTCGCGGAGGACTTGAGTCACCCGTTCTTTCCAGAAATCGTCGTCGGTTGGCACGGCCTCAAGCCTGAGCTCCTAACCCTTACCGATACGCTCTTGGACTACACCTTGCATGAAGCGCCGATCGCCGCCACTCGCGAGGACGATGACACCAATGAGAATCCGACGGATGGTTGCCAGTGTGTCATTGACCTCGTTCAGCGGTACCTCGAACTGCAGCCTCACGAACAAGCGAGTATGTCGGTAGTCTTGTTCAACTGTGACTCGGCTCGCCTACCGCAGACGGTGGTGGACCGTATCGGTGTCCTACATGAGGACGAAGAGGAAGTCCGCTGTCAGGTGTTTCTGCGACACATCGACGCCACCCGGCTCCGCGAACTGTACCGCGCCATTGTGGCATCCTCGGATGGCAATGCAGACGCCTTCAGCGCCAGTGAAGCCACTCAGGACTTCATGGCCCGCCTTCGGATCTGCATCATCGCCGATCAAGCGCCGGCTCCCGCGCCGAACGAGAGTTGCCCATACGACATTGTCTTTTCGCAGGATGTCATAGCACGACACGCCGACATTGTGTGGCATTGGGAGGACGCGACGCCTACCGAGCTTGTCCGTCTCTTTCCCGCACGTTGGTCCCGAAGGCGTCCCTCGGCTCAGGATGACATGAAATCTGCCGTCTATTTGTGCTGCCCCGTACAGAGCGCCGAGGGATGGGCGTATCTGGACGCGATTGCTGCGATTCTTCGTGGCGAGTACCAAGACACGCGCGGCCGCCACCTGCTCCCGACCAGACAGCTCGATTTCCGCGACCCCGACACCGCTCGAATTTTCGAGGAGACGCACAATCTGGGCAACTGGGTCGTGAACTACGACGAGTTGCTCGAGCGACGTCAACTCATGAATCTCAACGTTCGCATCATCCGGTACAAGCAGGCGACAACGCAGGGCCGCAACTTAATCATTTCCTCGCGCGCGCCTTTAGGTCTTCTCCAGTCGATGGTATTGGCCCGTCTCCGCGATTTGAGCCTCGGTTTGCCCGATGCACAGCTAGCTCTGCTCACCGACCGGCTCATCACAGACGCAAATGATATCTCGGGCGATATCGTGCTCCGAGCGGCGAAGCGCGGTCGAAACGCCAGCGAACTCATAGGCGTGGTGCTCAGCCGCTACCTCATTCGCCACGAACTTGGAGCGAACCGGCTTTTTGGTTGGTACTTCCTTGACGATTATGCCACCTGGCTCGGACAGCGAGAGGAACAGATCGCCGACATCCTGGCGCTCAGCCCGGAGCACGCTCCAGATGGGTCGCTTCGCCTCGCCCTGATCGTGTCCGAGGCCAAGTACATCGCCGCGGCTAATCTCGCAGCTAAGGCCAAGGAATCACAAAAGCAGCTCAGAGACACCGTCGCTCGTGTTGAAGACGCCATCTTTGGCAGCCCGGACCGTCTCGACCGGTATTCCTGGCTCGCCCGCCTATCGGACCTCATTCTTGATGGTGTCCGCTTCCCCGAGGCAATGGCAGTGGATCTTTCGCGATGGCGCCGCGGGCTCCGCGATGGCACTTGCGCCATCTACGTTCGTGGCTATTCTCACGTCTTCGTTTCTGGCCCTGAGAGCGCGGCAGACTGCGCGGCGTTTGCTCCACTACCAGGATTGGACATTTGCTTCCAGGAGATCTTCGGACGCAAAGAGGTGCGAGACCTACTCCTCGCGTACGCTCGCCAGGAGGATCCATCCGCACTTCGAGCCGCCGACGCTGGTCAGGACATCTGGTCGGTGCAAACGTACCGGCGGCCCGCTGACCGGGCCGAAGTTGTTGTGCACCGGATTGACCACAAGGATGATCCTGGCGACCGCGACACCCCCAACGAGGGCGACATGCCTCAACCCCCACCTCCCAACCAGCCTCTCGGTTCTTCATCGCTCGTGACACCCCCTACCGTGTCTTTAACACAGTCCCCCACGAGGTGGGCCTATCCCGCGATCGCCAACTTGGTGGCGGAGATGCATCCCGCCGCCGAGGACCCGGCTGATGCCGAGTGGCTCAAACGGATTCAACTCGCCACAAAGACCGCTCTGCAGCAGTACCAGTTGCAGGCCCGACTCGCCGAAGCAACACTGACTCCAAATGCGGCCCTGCTGAAATTCATCGGCAGCGCCAACCTGACGGTCGATCAAGTGCTCAAGCGACGCTCGGAGCTTCTCACGACGCAGGGCCTCAACGTGCTTTCGGTACAGCCCACCGCGGGGCATATCACACTCGCCGTCGAGCGTCCAAATCGACAGACGATCCGAACCGCCGCCCTTTGGTCGCGATGGAACCCGGAGGCGAGCGTTGGCAATCAAGACCTCCTGATAGCCGTCCGTGAAGAGGACAATGGCCTACTCATTCTCTCACCGGGACGACTCCATGCTCCGCACACCCTCATCGCTGGCTCGACCGGCAGCGGCAAGTCCGTTCTCATGCAGAACATCATCCTTGCCATCGTGGCCACCAATACGCCCGCTCAAGCCAGGATCACCCTCATTGACCCCAAGCAAGGGGTTGACTATTTCCAGTTTGACACCCTACCGCACCTGCAAGGTGGGATCATCGACCAGCAACAGACGGCGATCTCGACGCTCAATGCGCTGGTTCAAGAGATGGACGATCGGTACGCCAAGTTCAAAGCGGCGCGGACCCCGAATCTGGCAGCATTCAACGGTAAGGCGTCCCCCAGCGAGCGGCTGCCAGTGCTGTGGCTGATTCACGACGAGTTTGCGGAATGGATGCTCGTCGATCAATACCGCGACCAAGTCGCGGCAATTGTCGGGCGTCTCGGCGTCAAAGCTCGCGCCGCGGGCATCTACCTCGTCTTTGCCGCCCAACGCCCAGATGCAAACGTAATGCCGATGCAGCTCCGCGCGAATCTGGGCAATCGCCTCATCCTCCGAGTCGATTCTGAAGGTACGTCGGAAATCGCCTTGGGAGAGCGCGGCGCAGAGCGGCTATTGGGTAAGGGCCACATGCTGGCACGGCTTGAGGGTGTTCGGGACCTTTGCTATGCGCAGGTTCCGTTTGCTGAACCAGATTTTATCGACGCCGTGGTCGCTGCAACGCAGAAACCTTGAGCCCTGATTCGCTGGCTATCGCTAGTGTCCTGACTTGGAGATAACCGCACGATTCCTGGCGACGCGTCCGAGGATGGTGTTGGCGTCGGCGGTCCAGACGAAGGGTTTGGCGTCGTCGTTGCGGGCGTCGATGTAGTCGATCGCGGCCTTCTCCAGCGCAGCAACGCTGGTGAACACCCCGCGGCGGAGCTGCTTCTGGGTCAGGTCGGCGAAGACCCGCTCGACCTGGTTGAGCCAACTGGCGCTGGTGGGCGTGAAGTGCAGGTGGTACTCGGGGTGGCGGGCCAGCCAGCGCTGCACCGCCGGGGTCTTGTGGGTCGCGTAGTTGTCCAGCACGATGTGGACCTGCGTGCCGTCGGACTCGGTTCCCTTCACCACCTCGTCGATGGTCCTGAGAAACCTGATGAACTCCTGGTGCCGATGCCGCCGGTGGCATTCGCAGATCACCACGCCGGTCTTCACCATCAGGCCCGCGAACAGGCTCGACGTGCCGTGGCGGTGGTAGTCGTGCGTGCGCCGTTCGGGCGTGCCCGGCCGCAAGGGAAGGAGCGGCTGCGTGCGGTCCAGGGCCTGCATCTGGCTCTTCTCGTCCACGCAGATGACGACGGCGTTCTGCGGCGGGCTCATGTACAGCCCCACGATGTCGCGCACCTTCTCCACGAACCTGGGGTCGGTGGAGAGCTTGAAGGTCTCGCTGCGGTGCGGCTGGAGGTTGAAGGCCCGCCAGATCGTGTTCACGCTCGAACGCGAGACGCCGCTGGCCGCGGCCATGCTCCGCAGGCTCCAGTGCGTCGCGTCCGGCGGCTTCTCCTCAAGAGTTTTCCGCACCACCTCGGCGACCTGCTCTGGCGTGATCTTCTTCTTGACCCCCGGCCGCAGCTTGTCCTTCAGTCCCGCCAGACGGTGCCGCAGGAACCGACTCCGCCACTTGAGCACGGTCTGCTCGCGCATGTCGATCTTGGCGCCGATGGCCGCGTAGGTCAGGCCCGCTTCGTCCAGCAGCACGACCTTGCACCGGTCGGCCAACGCCCGCGGCGTCCGCGGGGCACGCACCAGCCCTCGCAGCTCGTCCCGCTCCACATCGGTCAGATTCAACGACTCTCTCAAGCTCATGGCTCGACTCCAGGGTACCCCGGAGTCGATACGCGCCGCCGTACGGGACGGTTGCGCCCTATTTCAAGTCAGGACACTAGGAGATCCGCAAGCCAGAAAGGAAGCTACCCGTCGGCCATCCGAGAAGCTCATGTGCCATGGGGATCCGAGCAGCCCATGCTTGTCGAAGCTGTGCGAGTCCCACCGGACCATCTCAAGCCCAACGGATGAGCCTTGAGTAGGTTACATCCGCAGGTGAGATCGGGTATCCGAATCAGCTAGCGTCGCGTAATGCGCCGCCGGTCGTTCGTTCGTGTCAACCTTGACCAGAACCTCTGGGGGCGGCGGCGCATCGCGGAGGGTCAACGAGACCGAGTCCGCTTCCGGGCTGACCGACTCGGAGGGACCGCCGTTGCCGCTCTCGCGGAACGGACGGTTGGCTTCCGAGACGGGGTTGATGCGGGAGGCTGTGCTTCCGTTGCGGTGGGTGAACGCTCGGTCAACGATGCCCAGCTCTTCGGCGTCGGAATGGCGGAGGCCGCATCCGAGTCGATTGCTGAAGCGTCGATCCCGAGCAGCTCGCACACTTTGCGTGCGTCGGCGGCCTGCTCAGTCACGTGGTGCGTGTCCGAGCCGCCGAGTCTGCGTGACCAAACCTGTGTCACTTCGTGCAGAGCTGCCACGACGGGAAGATCCGTGGAGCGGTCGAGGAGTTCCTCGTACCGCTTCCAAGGACCATCGTCATGCTCGCGGTCGGCCCGTGTGGAGGTGCCGAACGCGAGGACCAGGGCCAGCGGGTTGAACCGCTTGGCCGCGGCGTCCGTGCGGGCACCCAGCGTTGCCGCCGTCTTGGTGAGCACTTCGAGCGTGAGTGCCCGGAGCGACTCACCGACCTTGTTCACCAGGAACGCATCGCGGCGTTTCTGGAGTCGGGCCTGACGCTCGGCCAGTGTGAGCGGAACCGCTTTCCCCGTTTCGTCCGTGGGTCGCTTCGAGGAGGTCGTGCCGTTGCGGGACACGCTCTCGCTTAAGTCGATATGCACGAGCGAACCGGCCTTGGGTCCGTCGAGTTGCATCGCGGGGATTGCTCCCTTGGCGGTGGGCTTGACGAACTTGGGGTGGTACACCTGAGTCACTCGCTCGCCGAAAGTCTCGCGGACCTTCGGACTCAGCCCGCTGAACCCCACTTGCACCAGACGAAGCGTCGGATGCTCCGTGCGGAGCGCCGTCTCCCGTTGCTGCAAGTGAGCTACCGTCTTGCCCTCGAAACAGACCGGGTCCAGGCACCGGTCACTCTTGGAGACCTTGCCGTCTCTGGGTGCATCTTCCGCCTCAAAGAGCATCGGGAGCATCCCGGAGCGTTTCGGGCAGTTGAGGCACGCACCCGCCTTCGGGTCGAGCGTGTCGTCCTCCAGCGACCAGGGCATGGCCCGGAGCGATTGGAGACCGGCGTCGATGAGTCGCTTGAGTTCATCGACGGTCGGAAACCCACGAGCGAAGACCCGATGGAAGCTGTTCTCGGCCAGGATTCGTTGCGTCTCTTCGGGGAGACGGGCGACCAGTTCGAGATGAGCCACCGAGAACCGAGAGGCATCCGAGTCGGCCTTGAGCACCTCGTCACGCCATTCCTTGCAGAGCCTCGTGAGCGAGGCCCGCCGGGCGATGTGGACGACGCTCTTGCCCAAACGTGCGGCCACCGTCTTGGCGTCGTAGCCACGGTCGAAGGCCTGCTGGATCGTCGCGGCTTCTTCCAGTGGGTGCAGGTCCTGCCGCTGGAGGTTCTCGGCGATGGTCACAGACAATGCCGAGACATCGTCGAGCGACCGGACCACCGCCGGGATGTGCGTGAGCCCGGCGAGCTTGGCGGCCCGCCAGCGACGCTCCCCGGCACGGATCTCGAACCACCCGTCCTTGTCGGCGACGGGCCGGACGAGGATCGGTTGGAGCACGCCCTCGCGGACGAGAGACTTGGCGAGCGACTCCACCGAGGACTGGGTGATGGGTCGCCGCTTGTTGTCGGGCGTCGGGGTGAGCCGATCGACCGGCACCATGCGGACCGGACTGGGAACCTTGGGAACCTTCTTGAGCACCTTCATGGACAAACTCCTTTCGGGACGGGGACACGGAACAGCACACCGGCTACACGCCGGCTTAGGAAGACTGGTTTGGGAATGGGAATGGAGGACCACTGGCCGTCGCAACACCGAGGCACAAGCAGTCCTGAAAGAACCTTCGGAACGTACGACCGTGCGGCGTCGCGAAGGCTCTCCCACGCGATGCCGCACAATCAGACAATCTACCCGAGCTGATTTTTGTTGAGAAAGGAAACCGCAGAGTGTGCCACGACTGCGAGTCCTACTCAAATGCCGGATGGTGACGCGAGAAGCCCCTCTGACCGCTACCGCGCCACGGCGCCGAGTTCCCGAGCCTGTCGCACGAAGGTCGGCCTTGGAAGTCCGAGGAGTTTCGCGGCGTTGGTCTGATTCCCGGCGGCCTCATCAAGAGCACGTTCGATGAGACGCTTTCGGACCGAGGAAAGAACCTGTTCGATATCAAATCCCGGTCCGAGGGGCTGAGAAACCAGGGCGTCGTGGGTCGAACTCGCGAGTTCAGAACGTCCGATGGCGTCCTGAACGTCAGGAACGGTGACTTCGTGGGATTGGGCTCCAGAGGTCTGGAGAATCGCCCGGGTGACGACGTGCTCAAGCTCTCGAACGTTGCCGGGCCAGGCGTGAGCTCGCAGAACGCGGTCGGCACCATTGGCGAATCTCTTTGGCCACACAATCCCGTCGCTCTCCATCGCCTGCCGATGTTCACGGTTGAATGTGTCGAGGAATCGCTCGGCGATCGGCATGATGTCTTCGCGGCGTTCACTCAAACCCGGCATCCGGATGGTCAGCCCACTCAACCGGTCGAGCAGGTCCTGCCGGAACTGGCCACGCTGCACCGCGAGTCGGAGGTCGCTGTTGGTGGCGGCGATGATCCGCACATCGACCTGAATATCTTCAATGCCCCCAAGTGGCTGTACACGTCCGCTCTGCAACGCTCGAAGCAGAAGCTGCTGTGCCGCTGGAGGAAGGTTGCCGACTTCATCCAGGAAGAGCGTGCCTCGGTCGGCCTGCTGATACCGACCCACAAAGTCCTTCTCGGCACCGGTGAAGGCGCCACGTTTCCATCCGAACAACTCACCAATCGCACGCTCTCCGACAAGAGTCCCGCAGTCCACCGCTACCAGGCTGCCAGTTGCCTTTCGTGGCGATGTTCCGTGGATGGCTTCCGCGAATGCGCTCTTGCCGGACCCCGCGGGACCGGTCAACAACAAAGGGAACGGGTAGCGAGCGGCCTGCTGTGCCCGAAGCTTGATGTCCTTGATGGCCGGTGATTCGCCCACCAAGTGCTCGAACCCCGGCACCGTGAGCCTGGTCTCTCCGGAGAGCACACGCTGAAGCAGGCGTGAGGGCCGCACGCTCATCAAGTCGGTCAGCGAGATGCTGAGCGCTGGCGGCAGTGACAGGGCTTGGACTCCCTGCTCCTTGCTGCTGATGAGAAGGCGAGCTCGCCCGCCAAAGGCCACCTTCCGCACGATCCACACGGCGGTCATCACCGGCGTTCCGCTGCTGGCGTTGATGCAGTCCCCTTCATCTTCCGGCTCCCGTTGGAGTTCGCGGTCAACCTGATTCCAAACCCACGCGAAGTCCATCACGCGGTCATCCGCGTCCGAAACCTCTCGAACATCGATCTCTGCGGAGCACCCCGCTTCAAGAAGCTGTTCCTGAAGCCACTGCACGAAGTCCGCCCGCTCGGCCAACGGTGTTCGCGGCCCATCACCCCAGAGAAGCAGGATGCGACGCGGCTTCTCTCTCGCCGCGATCGAAACGAGCGCGCACCCCTGGTCGCCTTGCTTGCGAGCCCTGAAGTCGGTGCCCCCGAGCCATGAGATGAGGGTGCCCATCGATCCGCCTTTCAAGGCATCGTAGCCAGCCAAGCGTCAAGTGTCAGAATCTGGACGTAATATGTCCAGAAACGGACGAAAGACCCCATTTCTATCCTCAGGAACCGGATTATCGGTTTGGCATGCCGGTTGTTTATGGACTGAGAGAACACGGAGCCACTTCCATGAACAATGACATCGTTGAGATAAGGCGACCCTCCCACCCACCGACGTTCCGGGAGCATCTGGAGGCCCTGAGGGTCGAGAATGCTGCCCGGGCGTTCACCCGAGGGCAGATGGCGTCATCGCTTCGACACTGTGCGATGGAGGCTACTCGGAAACGCTCGGCGAAAGAGCTTGGACGAGTGAAGCAGGCCGCACTTCAGGTGGCTGTTGCAATCGCTCCCGACGTGGTCCGAGTCGGCATCGACGACGAGTTCCATGTCGGACTCCTCAGCATCGCCTTCCCGGGTCGGGGCCGTCTTCACCTCCCGCTGACGAGCCTCCACCCCGCCGCCTAACTCCACATCTCAACCATCCGTCGCACCTCACTCAGAAGCACGCCCCATGACCAGAACACCCACCTCAACCGTCACCATCCCGGAGTCTTGGCGAGCCCTGGCTCCCGCGTCTCCATCCGCTCCGGTCAATAGCTCAGCCCCTCGGCTCGTGCTTGTGCACTCGGACAGAGGCACCGCCGCTTCACGCCTCCGCGAGGCCGGGCACACGATCGCCAATGTCGTTGCCGACCTTCGGCGTGGTGTGGTACTCCGAAGGCGGTCGGCGGAGGTCGTTGACATCTTCTCCAGCAGCTACCGGCTCATCGTCGCTCAGAGCCCCGCCAAACGCACCGGCCAGCCGACACTGTTCATCCGGGCCATTGATCCCCGCGGCGTCAACGACCCGGCACCGGCCTGGAGTCCAACGGATGTCGAAATCTGCCCGCCCTGGGTCGAGCAAGCGTGTGACGCATCACTCTTGCTTGTGTATCAGAGCCAACGACAGGCGATGGACCGCGAGTCGTTTGGCCCACCGGCTCTTCCCACCTGGCTCACCGACCGGGGGGCCCTCGCGGTCAGACTTGAGGACCAGTTTGGGCCGTTGAGAGTAATGCTCCAAACGCTCAGGGACCGGAATGGTCTCGGGCAAGCCGACGCTGTCTCGGGCAATGTGTTCGACATCGGCCCCGTTGAGGAGTCCGAAGAGGAGCTGCCGTCCGCTCTTGTCGTGATCGACCTTACGGCCGACACGGACGTCGATGACCTGGAGAGCTTCGTTCAGGGAACGAAGATCGAAATGCACTCGGTCAGCGAAGACGGAAAGTCTCCCGTGTCACGCGTCACCGGGGAACTCCGTCAGATCACGCGTGAGAGGGTTTGGATTTGCTGCCGCACGACCGCTGGCCTGGAGCGGGATGGGGCCGTCCGTCTCAAGGCGATGGTCGACTTTGACAAGAAGCACCACCTGTTCGCCCTCAACAAGTTCCTCAGCGGTGACGTCGCCGGGAGCTGGTCGGCGCTCGCCGCCCTTCTGATGGCACCCGAGCAACTGCAACAACAGTCGCGCATCGAGCCCGTTCAACTCAGCTTCGAGCCAGGGCTGGACGCCGACCAGCGTGCAGCCGTCGAGGGTGCGGTGAATGCTCCGCACGCCTTCCTGATTCAGGGACCGCCGGGAACGGGCAAGACGACGGTCATTGCTGAGATCATCCGCCAATGCACCGCCCGAGGAGAGAGGGTGCTCATGGTGGCCCAGCAGCATTCGGCGGTGGACAACGTGCTCGACCACCTCAAGAAGACTGGTGCCGACGGTGTGCTCTCGATTCGATTGGCCTCCAAGGGGACAAGAGGCAAAGTCCATCAAGACCATCAGGACAAGCTCTCCGCAAGCCCAGAGCGGTACGGTCGGGACGTGCTCTTCCCGGAAAAGCGACTGGCCGGGTCTATCGACAGCCGACAGCCCGAGGACCGCCAGAACCGTGTCCGCATCGCGCGCGAGGCGTGGTTCACGACCATCCGTCGAGCGGACTCGCAAGAGCCTCAGGGACGAGATGGTGTCGTCAGGAGCATTGGACGCGAGATTCTTGGCTGCACGAACCTCGTCTGTTCAACCACGACCGGCGTCGGCGGCAGCCATGAATGGCGTGAGCGGGAGTTCGACGTCCTGATCCTCGATGAGGCGAGCCGGGTGACGGACGCGGAGTTCCTGATCGGGGCTGTGCGTGCCCGTCGCTGGATCCTTGTTGGCGACGAGCATCAGCTCCCGCCCTATGTGAACCAGGCCGATGAGCACTACCTGCACGCACTCCTCGCCCTCAGGAACGCCGGGGACACTCCGAACGAGGAGCAACTGAGGGCGTCGGTAGAGGACCTGTCACTCGCATGGGAAGAGGAAGACAGCGAACGTCGCTTCCGTGCACAGAGCGTTTTCCAGTTGGCGTCGAGGCTCGTTCAGGAGGGCCATTGGCCGCTTCCCTGCCGTGAGCATGCCGAACGTCTGGTGAAGCGGTGCGCTTCCGACGGTGTTAACGGGCAACGAGGTGTGCTCCGATTGATGATCGACGCCCTCCAAGGCAGCCTGTTCACCCGTGCAGCGGCGGTACTCGCGGGCGACCCGCGATTCGCCAAAGCCCTCACCCACCAACGACGCTCGGTCGCGGAGATCGCCGAACTCGTCAACGTGCCGGTCTACGCGGGTCGGTACTCAACGCCGGAAGACAACGACGTGGAACCGCTTCTTGTGAGCCAGTTCAATGCACCTGTGACATTCATCGACACATCGTCGTTCGGGCCATCCGCCTTCGATTCCCGCAGCGGAACCGGCTTCATCAATGACTGTGAGCAGGCCATCGCCTGCGACGTGCTCCGCATCTTCGCCCAAGGGCTCCAACAGAGCCGCAAGCCCGTGTCGGTGAGTGTGCTTTCGACGTACAAGCCTCAGGCGGAAGCGATCCTCAAACGTCTTGAGCGTGAGAAGTTCCTGCATCCCGCCAAGACCCTTCCCGTGTCGGCGGCTCTCAAGTTCGAGACCTTCGGCGCAATTGACCGGGTTCAGGGGAGAGAGAGCGACCTCGTCATCCTTTCATTCTGTCGTGCCCGCGCTCAATCGCCAACACCAGACTATGGCCTCTGGTTGCAGGACCTCCGTCGCCTCAACGTGGCGGTGACGCGGGCACGTCGTTCGCTCGTCCTGATCGGGCATAGGCCGACGCTGAGCCGGCTCGGCACCGCGGGGTCACCGGCACGCCGCTTCTACGACAACCTGTTCGAGCTGGTAGGCAGCGGTGCGGCTGGATATTCGCTGATCCGCGGCCTCCGCCCGGTCCGCCAACCTGGGAGCAACCGATGAGCACGCCGTCCGTTCAGCCGATCGTCTCGCTGTTGAGCGAAGACCGCCCCGGCCCCCATGATGTTTTGGTGGCCGACGAAGCGCTGCTTCCCATGCTGCTCTTCCCGGACGTGGCTGTGGTGCTACGGGATGTTCGTGATCCCATCTCGATCCTGCAGCGGTTCCTGTTGCAGGCCGCGGTGGACGGCCGGACGCTGAACCTGCACGAAGCTCAGCAAGCCACGTCGATTCCGATCTTCGCACTCCGACGCTTGTCCAGGGAGTTCGCACAGTCCGGGGTCTTCGTCTCTCAGGAGACGCCCGACCAGTTCACCCCCAACGACGAGCTCTGCCGCCGTGCCCTCGCGACAGACCGTGTCGAACTCGAAAAGTCCGGTCGGATGCACTTCCTGTTTCTCCCCGAGTCGAATGACCTCATCGCACTCAGTAACGACGAGGCCATACGCAGGTTCGTCGCTGCACTTCAGACGTGCGTTCCCGACGCGGGGTATCCGACGACCGGAGTTGAAGGTCGCGGGCTCGGAGAGTTCCTGCAATCTCGTCAGGACTGCTCCACCATCACGGGACTGCCGTCTGACTTCCTGAGGATTGAACATGCCGGCACGGTACTCAATTCCTCCGAAGGGGGAACTCGCCAGCCCATGCCAGCCTCCGCGCCGGCGTTCAGAGTGGCCTTCACGGTTACCACCGAGAAGGGTCATGCACGATGCCGCCTCAAACTGCTCTCTCCACGCAGGCCCGCCCCGATCGAACTATCCAACGCCAAGGGCATGATCGCCATGATGACCGAACGGGGCATCGTGTCCCGTCTTCCCATAGGCTCGGTCCCAATGCTGGTTGAGATTGGAGTGCCCCTAGCCGCTCGAACGGAGCTGGTGTTCGGGTCTCCTGTTGGTGCAACGGTGTCGCTCGATGCGTGGAGCGCCAGGGAAGTGTCGGCTCATGGATGGCTCACACACCAGTATGTCGTGCGCGTTCAGCAGGCCGCTCTCGCACTCACCACGCGAGCACAGATGTGTTTCGTTGCGGCCGACGAGGACGCCCACCGTCTCTTCGCGATCGATGAGGCAGCACAGTCGTTGCTCCGTCTAAAGACTCCGCCGAGCACTCAGTCTCTTCGCGATGCGGCGAAACACGCAGGCCGAGGCGTCTGCGACGCAGACGTTACCGAGCGGCTCTGGCTGCGCCGCGAGTTTGCGTCCGTCCATTCGATCCGTGCCCAGGAGGACCTGTTCCATGTATGACCTCATTGATATCGGGACTCTGCGGGTCGCTGACGGCTTCTTTCTCGCGTCGACGGAAAGCATGACGCCGATGCCCCTACGAGCCCCGCGTGGGAACACGGTCTTCACACGACCGGGCATGGAGGCTTCGCTTCGCGATGCCTTGTACGACCTCGTGGATTCCGCCACCCGAAAGCTGTTCGTGTGCAGTTTCCTGCTGGACGACCAGGGGCTCATCGAGCGGCTCTGCCGCAAGGCGGACCAGCTTCGTGGGGGTGTGTACGTGGTCACCGCCATCAAGGATGAGTGGCTGACCAAGGCGTTTGCTGATCCCGACGAGGCACAACTCAAGCCTACGAAGCATCTCATCGAGCCGCTCGTTGCCGCCGGGGCCCAAGTTCGGGGTTGCGAGAGCGCACATGCGAAGTTTGCCGTCGCTGATGACCGGGAAGTGATCATTTCCAGCGCCAACTTCGACCAGCGTGGCCTCCTGCACACGGGCGAGGCAGGCGTACGACTCTCTTCGCCGGATGAAGTGCTGCGTCTCTCGCGATTCTTCTCGCGGTTGTGGCTGTCCCGCTCCGAATTGGAGATGCCGCACGACCCATCAGACCGGTTCACCGTTCGCAACACCAAGCGACCAGCGCACCCCCCGGTGGTGCCCGCCGCCGATGCCACCATCCCAGGGCGCGTGATCTGGACAGACGGCAAGGAACACCAGATCGCGGAGACAATTGCCAGGACCGCCGACGCGGCCATGCGGGAACTTGTCGTGTGCACCTACGACGTGCGGGGGTTGGACCGATTGACCGACCTCGTGGTCGCTCCGTTTGACCGGGCCGTCCAGCGAGGCGTTCGCGTGCGACTGCTGACCCGCATCCGCAACCCACGCCGCTCCACACGTGAATCCCTCCGCATACTGGCGGCCATCGGGGTTGAGATCCGGGGGGACAGCACCAATCACGCCAAGTTCATCATCGCCGACAGGAAGTGCGGAGCGTTGTTCTCTGCCAATCTGGATGCCGAGCATGGCATCACCAGCGGGATCGAGGTCGGTGTGACCGTTAACGGTGATGATGCGGGTTCTCTGTGCGGCTATTTCGACGAGGCGTTTCACGACCACCGCAGTGCACCGTTTGTCGACCGCCCAACGCACGGGGACATTGACCGGCAGCTGCGGGCCCGCTTTCGACGGCCGTGGGCCTCTGACCAGGCCTTGACAGTTCAATGTGACCGCAAGACATGGGAGAGCTTCCGAGAGTCAGTCACCCGCGGCGAGCCAGTGCTCTACCAGTCGTCCGACGACAAGCTCTCACTCATCGCCTCCTCGGAGACGTTCGAGGTGAACTCTTCTACGAGCACAATGACCCACCTTCCACGCGGCAAGGGAGTCACGGCCGGGCGGTCCTCCGGGCAACTGCTCGACCAATGGATGTCCGCGAGAGACGGCGAAGATGCGGTTCGTGGGATCTTTTCTGGCGGGATACAACGAACGTCCGAGGTAAATTCCGTTCTCGCGAGCGCGACGGAGCAAAAGCAACCGACATCACGCCATTGAACAACCGCGTCCATGGTGTCGAGAACATGCGGCTCCGAGCCGCATGGAGTCTGGCCCCACGCGTCTGAACAGGATCTTGGAACCGCTCCGAGGCGGACTCGGTATCAGATGGTGATGATGGAGTTGACACTCGACAGACTGCCCGGGGGTGATTCGACGCGGCGACGCACGATCATTCGCATCACCCTTACCAATACAGGGCAAGGGGTCAGTGGTGTCAAGGTCTATGCTGTGAAGGTCGCTCAAGCCGACGAGGGGGCTACGACCGAGGCTCGGTGCATGGACTGCCGGACTCACCGAGAAATCGATGAGGGGGCGCTGCGGCTCGCGTATCGAGCTTTGGGCAAGCTGCTCGGCGAACGCGACTGAGTGTCACGCCCCGTTAGGCCCAGGGCCCAAACTAGGCAGACGATCCTCCCATGACTCGCTTTCTGTACACCACCGACCTCCACGGCGACCTCCGGGCCTACGGACGATTGCCCCACTTGTGCAAGGAGCACGGGGTGAACGTGATCGTCAATGGGGGTGACCTGCTGCCCAAGGGACGCGACATGCACACCGAGCAATCGGTGTTCCTCGCGGAGTCGCTCCCTTGTTTCCTTGACCAGTGCGCGGCCGTGGGCACCCGCTACTTCACCCTCTTCGGGACCGACGACCTTCGTGCCTTCCATCCGGACTGGCTGGACCTCACCCATCGCCGGGATGGTGTTCACGACTTGGAGGAACGCTGGTACTAGCTGGATGGCGGGTACTGGATCCGGGGGAACTCGTTCGTGCCGGACTACCCGTTCGGCCTGAAGGACTGGTGTTTGCGGCATACCGCTGAATCAACACCCGTGCCGACAAAGCGGTCGGTGACCACCACCCGCGACGGGGTTGAGCTGATCAATGACCCGCTGGCGTTCTTCAACGCCCGGCCCACGATGGGTGAGCACTTGGAGTCGCTTGTCGATCGTTCCGTGCCGATGGACCGTTCCATTATCGTGTCGCACGCTCCGCCCTTCGGTCTGGGGCTCGGCATGCTCTTCAGCGGGCAGGATGTCGGGTCAAAGGCGGTTCGAGCCTTTGTCAAGAAATACCAGCCACTGCTCACGCTCTCGGGCCACATTCACGAGAGCCCCGATGTCGGGAAGGCCCTTCACGGGCATCCGACGCACACGGGAAGGACTGGACGCACGACCTGCCACCAGCCCGGGCAGGCCCTTCCCCACCGACTCACCTACTCCATCGTCGAACTCGGATCGGGAGATGTTCCCCGCGTCGGCATCGACTGGAAGCAGGAGACACTGGCGTAGGGCAGCCCGGACTGAGCCCCTCAGACTCCAACCGCCCGGCAGGGTGGGGTGCAGCGCAAGTACCGGGCGGGCGCAGCGTGAGGGCAGCCGTCTCTACGCTCCTCGTCGGGGGCCCCCGCGTGGCGAGCCCCGACGACGATCTCCGAGCCGGCAGAACACACGACCGATTCGAAGAACAAAGTGCTTGCCTGAAGTGCACAGCCTTCCGAATACCATTGTCCAGAGTTGTGGAATCCAACGCACCGAACATGAGCTCACCGATCCCCAACCCCTCCCTGCTCATCGACCGGTTCGTCGGCGAGTACCGCTTTCTCTCGAACTTCTTTCCGTGCGATGTGACCACCGATGCCGGACTGACATACGCAAGCGTTGAGCACGCGTACCAGGCGGCGAAAGCCACAACCGAAGAAGAGCGACTCGCGATCGCCGGAGCATCGAGCCCCAAGAAGGCCAAGCACCGCGGCTCAAAGCTCACTCCCTCGCCGGACTGGTCCAGCCGGAAGGTGGAGGTCATGCGGTCACTTCTGCGCCGCAAGTTTGCATCCGGGACGGAGCTGGCCGCCAAGCTCGTGGCAACCGGGGACGCCGAACTGATCGAAGGGAACGCTTGGGGTGACGAGTTCTGGGGTCGGTGCAACGGTGTCGGGCAGAACCACCTCGGAAGGCTGCTGATGGAGACCCGTGACTCCCTTCGCGGGCCTTGCCGGTCACCAGAAGACCGACCTGCCGTCTGACCGACGCGGACCTCACGGTTCAACCGACGCCAGCGAGGCTCGGACTCGTTCCCGGACCGCAGCGTTCCCGGCCTCTGAGATCGGCACGACGTGCGTGGCAGGGGGTTCTTGACTCGGATCTCGGCTGGCCGTCTGCTGCCAGATGACCTTGGCCAGTCGCCTGGCCCGGTCCTCGTCCTCGCCGCCGATATAGCTCCACAGGCCACGCCGAACAACGGTCGCAAACAGTCCGCCTGGATTCTGTCGTGCGACTCGCAGCGCGTGGGCCGCCGCGGCCACGACCGCCAGCGAGCCCGCTTCGCTGGGCTTGACCAGACCGCAAGCAGTCGCACGCTTGAATAACCGGCCGATTCCGTCCGGAGTCCGGAGGTCACGTTCCTCGACATAACCCAAGCCGCGTGGCCGACGTACGTCCCGGACTTCTTCACGCGAGGGACGAGCACCATGACGTGGGTTGGTATTCACCGTTTCGGTGTGGCCACCGGGATGTGGTTGCTGGTTCTCAGATCCCGTCAGGGAGTTGCTTGTTTCTCTTGGGGGTGACACGGCGATGTTCGTTGATGGGTGCGGGGGTGACACTGTGACGCAGCACACCCTTCGCACCGGGTTGACTATCTCAGTTCTCTTACCAACTTGTGGCTTGCATTTCAAGTTCCAGCGGACAAAACCCTCGTGTCGGTTCATCACCCGCTGGGGGGTACGTTCGCGGATGAGCGCCGTGGAGGCCACGAGGCGAGACCGTCCTCGCTTGACGCTCCGCGTCGAGACGCCGAAGACCTCGGCTACCCACGACGCCTTGCACAGTCCTCCCGAAGCGCACACGCGACGCCGATTGAACATGCAGCGGAGAAGATGCCCGAACGCGGTCGCGAGGAGAGTCGGGGCCTGCACTCGGCACAGCTCGCGAATCAATCGGCGAGGGACCGGCACCCGTCGGTGATGGTGGGGCAGGAGTTCCAGAGCGTCGAGTGTGGCTCCGGGTCGATTCAGGGCCAGTTCGTCGAGAGACTCCGCGTGGACGGGACCACGTTCGGACCATGCCATGAGCCGAACCGCCCTCAGCCGCGTCAGACTCGCACGAACGCCCCTGAGGGACCTCGTCCCGACCAACTCGGCCAACTCGGCGACGCTGTACTGCACACGCCGCCCCTTGTGAGCGCCGCAGCGCCTCGCCTTGGCCTCGAAACTCGCCAGCCATACCCGAAGGTCGGCCGGGCGAAGATCGCCCGTTCTGGAGGCCCACCAGGCCGCGACGAAGGCCCACACCGAGATGAGCACGAAGCCCCCGTCCGGCCGTGATGCAAGTTCAATCGCCTTCCAAGTGCCCGTGCGAGCCTCGGTTGTTGGGTTCTTGAATGAAACGTTCTGTGCCGCCATGATGCTCTCCCTCCAGTGGGGATTCCTCAGCCCCCGCGGGCCGGCAGTCGGTAGAACGGCGTTTGGTGCACACCGGCGTGCCCGATCTCCGGCACGCCCGCGTGCGGCTCCGCGGAAGCGGAGCGCATCAACGCGCGAAATGGGTTTGACGAAGGGTGGAGGGATGCGATAGGTTCGGCCCACTATTGCGGCCAGTCACGGCAGCACCGAGCATGCCCCCGGCATCCACTCGGCACGCCGTGCAGGCCGACTACTCCAATCGTCCGGACGTTCGGCTTCGCTCCGCTGCGGCTCGTGAGGTTCACAGCGAAAGTTGACGACGTCCGACCAGTTCCAGTTCTCCTTCTGCTCCAACACAGATGACCCCGATGCGGAACGCGGTTCAGGCAAGCCGCTTCGGGGTCCTCTGTGACTTCGTCAACACTTTGCACATCGGCTGGCTCGTCGCAAGACGAGATACTGCCCGCGGGCACGAACCCCCGCGTGCCTGCGGAGCGCCCGCATCGAACCCCGGCGGTGACGAGACCGCCCACCGGTACCAGCGGTCGGAGCGGCGGAGCCGGTCCGGTGACTCCGAGCCGCCGCGAAGTTCCTCTCTTGTGCGAGTGACCCAAACGCGATACCTCTTGGCACAGCCGCGTTCCCGCACTCCCGCATGCAGTTGCCGGGGGAGCTCGATGTCGGCGTATCGGAGGACCATGAAGACACCAGGCACGGTCATCGCCATCGGGAACCAGAAGGGCGGGACTGGTAAGTCCACCGTCACCGTCCATCTCGCGGCCGCACTCGGACTGACCGGCAAGCGGTGCCTCATCCTCGACCTTGACCCGGCGTCCGGAGCCACCAAACACCTGGGTGTACCCGTCGACACCTTTGCCGGCACGCTTGAGCTCCTCACGGCCGACGAACCATTGGAGAGCTACGTGGTCACGAAAGGCATGCCAACCGGCGTCGAGCTTGTGCCTTCCAGACCGCAGCTCGCGGAACTCGAAGCATCGCTTTGTCGTTTCACGGACCGTACACGGCTTCTTGAACGGGCGATTGATGAAGCTCGGAGTGGATACGACTACGTGTTCCTCGACACCAGCCCATCGGCGGGCTTCGCGACCACCGTGGCCGCGTACTCCGCGGCGGAGTGGTTCCTCCTGACGGCGTTTCCGCATCCACTTTCTCTTGCCGGTTTGAGCGAGGCATTCCGCGACATCGCGGATGTGAGGCGACTGAGAAATCCATCGCTTGAGGTCTTGGGGGTGCTCCTCACCAATGTGGACCGACGCGCCAAGCGGATGCGGATGCAGATCGACGCCGCGATCGAGCAGGCCGTACCCGGCCGACTCTTCAAGACGTCCATCTCACAGGCGATCGCCTTCCCGGAGGCTTCGGGCCTGGGATGCACGGTGTTCCAACTGCCTGCTGGCTCTCAGGGCTCTTCCGCCCTGCAGTTCCTTGATGTCGCGTGGGAGGTGGCCCACCGAGTCGCCGGACGCGAAGCGTTTCTGCGAGGAGAACTGGGGCCAGCTCTGCACACCCCATCGGCGCAGATAAAGAACCAGCTCGTTGCGTAAAGGACTCCACGGCGAAGATGCTCTCCACGAACCCACCGACATCCTCCATCGCGAGGCTGCTCGACTCGGCCGCCGCTGGTGCGGCAGTGAGCCCCATCGCTTCACCCGCAGCGCCGCGAGTTCCGCCCGTTCCGCCGTTGGAGCATGCGGCAGCACCCGTCGCTCCGGAGCCTGCAACTTCGCAGGCACCAGCTCGGTCGTCCTCCCGTGACCTGCCGACCATCAAACGAGAACTGGTTCTCTCACCACTCGCCGAAGCAACGTTTACCGAGTTGGTTGATGCCCTCCGACGTGCCACGGGCACCAAGCTGACCACCAGCCACGCGTTCCGTTCGCTCATGCGTGCGTTGGCACCGGCGGTGACGGCGATCGCGGAACGACCCGACGGCGTTCGCCTTCGCCTCCCGAGCAACGCACCCGGCTATGAGACAGAACGCGAAGACTTCGAAGCCGCTCTCTGTCGCCTTATGCAGTCGGCGATCTACCCAGGCAACCGCAACGACGCCTGAAGGGGAGGTGCGGCCGAATCACTCCGCCTCGCCAGCACAGGTCCCCATGATGCCGCCCGGGCGAATGGGCACGCAGCCTTCCGAATCTCCCAACAGATTCGCCGCATTAGGGCCGCACCCAGTCTCTGGAGCACACGTTCGAGCCAAACCTCCATAACCAGCCCGTCGGCAGGGGATCGCAAAGGTTCCACAAGAAGGAGGTTCGCATGCAGAACGGAAAGCAGAACGGCAGTGCCCACAAGGCATCTGCCAACGGTTCAAATGCCCAGGGTCAGCCGTCGCGGCAGCCCGGCAAGCGGCCGGTTCACACCGTCCGGTTCGGGGCCATCAAGGCCGCGATCTGGCTCAATGACACGTCCGTGGGTCCGATCCACAACGTCACCGTCACCCGCTCGTACAAGGACGGTGAGACGTGGAAGGACTCGGGGAGCTTTGGTTTCGACGACCTGCTCCCTCTGGCCAAGGCGCTGAACTCCGCTCACTCGTGGATCAACGAGCAGCGGAACACCCAGTCCGAAGCCAGAACCGATGTCCAGACCGAGGAAGAGTCCGTCCCGGTCTGACCGTCGGTACCTCGTCGCGTTCAGAGTTCTGAGTGTTGGTTCATTGTTCAAGGGTGCTCCCCGCCGACACCCTTCGTTGAGCCGTTGTGTACTGAAGAGGCCACACAGAATGATCGACCGTACCGAAGTTCCTAATCCGGATGACGGCTCGCGTCCGTCACCTCCGGGCTCGGTTGCCGACGACGCAGAACTCGCCCTTCCACGGCTCTGCCGGAGCTACGCCGCCCCGCTCATCGTCACGATCGACGGTCCCGCAGGTTCGGGGAAGAGCTCGACCGCCGTGCTCTTGGCTGAGCGTCTGGGGGGCGTGGTGTTGCACACGGGTCGGCACTACCGGGCCGTGGCTCTCGTCGCGCTCCGGGCTTGGCTTGACCTCCAGGACCACGCCGCGGTGGCACACTTCTTGGCTGAGCAGCACCCATTCATCGACACCCGAGGACAGTTGTGCCTGAACGGCGTGACTTTCCCCGTGCCCGAACTCGAATCGAGGGAGGTCGATGCGCTGGTCGGGGAGATCGGCCGCCAACACGCGGTTCGATGGCGTCTGATCACCGAGCAACGCAACTGGGTACGCGCCATCGTGGCGGAGGGGCACTCAGTCGTCATTGAAGGGCGTGACGCGGGCACTCGTGTTGCACCGCAGGCGAGGTTTCGGTTTTACCTTCACGCGTCCGTTGAAGAGCGTGCAGCGAGACGATGGACTCAGCAGGTGAGCCCCGACCCACGCGACGTGTATCGTGAGATTGTGCGACGGGACAGCGAGGACACCGGCCATGGCCGCACCACCTTGGACACGCCTGGAATCATCCCCATTTGCACGGAAAACCTCTCGACGTTCCAGGTGCTTGAGAAAGCGTGGCGTGTGATCGCCGACACCCCTACTGATTCGCCGTCGCGCCAAAGTCACACTCCCGACAATCCCGACCATAACGCACCCTGACATCGCTGATTCTGGGTAGACGCACGTTGCTCCGGTCACTCGCCGACGGCCCATGACGGCCGCGGGTGAGAGACCGGTGGTGCAATCACAAAGGTTCTCTCGTATACAGAGTCACGCGTGCGCGTGGCCGGTTTTCATTCACCCAGCAGAAGGATCCATTCCATGAACAGTCAGATTCTGACACGCGGCCACAAAGAGTTGTTCCGCCGCTCGCCCGACGAGTCGTTCTCGTCCCTCGATGAACTCTGGCAGCACTGCCAGCATCAGAAGTCGCAATCCCAGGATGTCTGGGAGCGGCCAGAAGTGCTTCAGCCCGTCGTCATTGACAACAGGCTGGAGCTTGGCGTCCGAGGCGCGTCGGCATTCCGCATGAACAGTTGGAGTTTCACCCAGCTCTGCCAGCTCGCGGGCGTGAGCAAGGACACGGTGAATCGGCTGAGCCCCGATACCGCGGCACGGGTCTTCGAAGAGACCATGCCAGGGACCGGGAAGCCGCTTCAGGTGCATGCCCAGGGAGGTCTGGCCCGTTCGGTGCATGCCGCGTCCTACACGCGTCTGCACAACGTCGAGCTTCTCTCTGTCGTCCGTGAGTTCGCGACGGACTTTCAGCCGCCGCAGCAGGCGGGGGGAGAAGGGAGTACCGGGGGCACCGGGCTCTATTGCGGGGAGCAGGACATGTTCTGTTTCCTCGTGGACCCAACCGGCTGGACGGAGATCGGCGGCGAGGCCTTCGCCCCCGGCTTCTTCCTCTGGAACTCGGAGGTGGGCAAGCGGTCTGTGGGCATCCAGACGTTCTGGTTCCAGGCAATCTGCCGGAACCACATCGTGTGGGACGCGGTGGAAGTCATCGACTTCTCCCGCAAGCACACAGCCAACGTCGGGGATGCGCTCGGCGAGATCCGCCGGCTCATTCATCGCTTGGTCATCCGACGCGATGAGCGTCGCGACCGGTTCGCACAAGTCCTCACCAAGGCCATGGGCACAACCCTTGGCAGTGATGAGGACGACGTGGCGAAGATTCTGTCCCGCCACGGGATCACCCGCTCGCTTGCCAAGGAGGCTCTTGCGATCGCCCGTCAGTCTGGACGTTTCACCATCTTCTCGCTGGTGGACGCCCTGACTCGCATTTCCGGACGGATCGCCAATGCTGGAGACCGCACGGACGCAGACCAGGCCGCTTCAAGCCTGCTCGTGCTCGCTCGGTGAATCGCGGTTGACCTTGAAGGTTGAGAGACAATGCACCACCGGCTCTCAACCACTACGTCCTCAACACATTCGTGGCCTTACGCCGAATGCGAGTCGTGGCAGCTATCGGTGTCTTCACTTTCATCCGACGGCTCTGAGTGTGGCGTCCTCTCCCGGTGCGAATCAACCGGCTTGAAGGACTTCTTGGCCATGATGGCCGCGACCTCATCCACGCTGATCGGGGCGTACCCGTTCGCGTCTACACCGACATCCCAAGACCGTGCCGCTGGGTCGTCCGGCAAGCTCCCGTGGCTGTGCCCATAGAGATGCCAGGTTCCGTAGTGAGCTCGGTCCCACACCTTCATCGCGTAATGACACAGAACGATGAGCTGCGGAGTGCCCGCGACCGGCACCTTGACCCTCAGCAACGAGTGCACCTCGCGGAACAGGGTCGCAAACTCGGGTCGCACCGTCCCGTTCATCGTCTGGGGATCGTGGTTCCCCAAGACCAGCACGATGTTGCGGCAGCGGATCCGAGCGCGATACGCGGCCGGATCACCCCCTCGGAAGGAAAAATCTCCCAAGTGGTAAAGCCAGTCCTCAGGGGCGACGCGGTCATTGATGCGGCGGAGCAGTTCCTCGTCCATTTCAGCAACGGAGGAGAATGGACGGTTGCAGTGCCGGATGATGTTGGCGTGACCAAAGTGGGTGTCTGCGGTGAACCAGTTTTGCATGCCGAGCCTCGCGTTCAGGACCTACAGCGTACGGCGGAGCGAGATCGCCGCGAGTGAGGGTCATGGGCGAACACGACGCCCGCAGGACGAGTGTGTCCACAACCGAGTTGAAGTCGCCCACGGAGTATCTCTCTCCGTGAGCGATTTACTTGTCCAAGATGACTTCTAGCTCTTGCGGGGCGCCGGCTCGCCCTTGGTTGCCGGGCTCGAACCCGCCGAGGCGACGACCGCCCGAGCTGGAGTCTTCGTCGTCAGGCGGGTGAGGGTTGGCTTGGTGTGGACAGGATGGTGCTTGCCGTTCGTCATCGCTTTGCTCCTTTTCCATGAGACCCAGGAGCAGAATGCTCCCGGTGTAGTACTTCCGCAGGGCATCACGCGAGCCCGCGGCGAATACGGCAGAGATCATGAGCAGCAGGGCCTCAACCCATCCGAGTTCCACGGTGGACGCGTGCGACGAGCACCGCCACATGGTGTACGCGGCCGCGAGGGCAACAAGGCTGTTTCCGTAGAACTGGTAGTAGCGGTAGTGCTGCTCAACAAGGTAGTCGAAGGCATCGAGCCGCTCTGTTAAGCGCGACTCGTCCAGATTCGGCCGGACGAGGCCGGTGAGGTGGTGAACTGTGTCCACAAGGGCCCAACGGACCACGCTCGCTGTCATCCCGGACCCGATGGATGCGAGTCCCACGTAGAGGACACTTCCCACCGTCGGGCCGCTTGTGGTGGCGGTGCTGACGCCAACCAGCCACACGCGAACCGCGTCCGACATGCTGCCCGCTCCGAGAAGAATCACAAACCCGGGTAGCACGTAGGCGATCAAGAGGCCAAAGTTGCGGGTGTTGAAAATGTCCATGCTCCCCCAAGGTCAGTTGCTGGTGACCAAGAGGGCGGGCCCGCACGCGGGGTCCAGACCCTCTAGTATTGCCTGATACGGAAAGCGGATCACGCCATCTGACACGGAAATCGGATCAATGCTGCAAAAAGCTCACCATCTGGATGACTATCAGCCGGTACCACCGCTCCTGCGTGAGCTACGGTCAGAAGCCGGACACACGCAGCGTGCCTTGGCCGAGCTCGTCGGACGCCCGCAATCCTGGGTCCACAACTGCGAGCGAGGAGAGCGCCGTGTCGACCTCGCCGAGTTCGTCGCATGGGCCCGAGCCTGCGGATGTGCACCCCGAACCGCCTTGGACCGATACGTCGGGGCACTCGACTCGTGATCGAACCTGGGCCTTTGCAAACACCGGCCCGACGGTTCGTCGCAGCTTGAGCTGGCTATGCGGGACCGGCGTGCGTCCCCGCTCCTTGAGTTCCCGGTTCGCCGCTCGGAGCAGGTTGAGAAGTTGCCGTCGAACCGGGGCGTACGGCTCGAACTTCACATACCGAAGGGCTGCACGGACGCCCACCGTTCCTTGAGCACCGGCCACATCCAGGAGCCACGCCCGGAGTTCCAGACACTCCCGCCGGGCGATGCGAACGTGCGGGTGACCGCCGCGATAGCTGACCGAGTACCCCGCGTACGTCACCGGTGTGCGGCGGATGTCTCGGATCGCTTGCTCCTCCGTCGCGAACAACACATGACGGCCGTGCGTCGCCAGCAGCACGAAGAACCTCCCGTGTCGGAGGTACTGCACGCCGGCCTGACCCAACTGCTTGCGCCTTGCCCGAGTCCACTTCGAGATATCGATCCCATACCGCTCCACGAGCTTGGCGTCCACGCGACATGGATCCTTGCTGTCGGGAATGCGGCCTGAAACGTAGAACCAGTAACCGCGTCCTACATAGGACACGGCGAGTTGCTGGATAAACCCGGCGATACTGCTGGCGACGCATCGGTACTCCGTCATGATGCACGCGTTATGGAGTGATCGGTGCGGGATGTTGCACAAGGGAGCCGGGTGTTTGTTGGGCACACTCGGCAAGGCCCTGCGAACCGTGCACGAACTCGCACAAGAGCACCGACGAACACACCCGTGCAGGGCGCGTCAGTCGTCTCTCGCCCTGCTCGCCGCGAACCTCTCTCGCGGTTCGCACCTTCGCCAGCTCAAACCTCCTTCCTACGCCCACCAGGGCACGGACGCTGGTTTCCCAGATCGTCCGTGCCCAATACATGGTGGTAGCGCAGTCTCAACCTCAGCTTGCACTGCCGCGTGCTACGAGCACACGATTCCTGTGCATCGCCGTGACGCCGCCAGCGAACCCTCTCCTCCCGGAGAGGACCTCGCTGACCGCTGATGCTTCCAACCAAGGAGTCAGGACCGCGGCGGCGGATTTCTCCGCCGCCACGACCCCGACGCATGCTTCCAGACAGGCCCCTCCGTGAGGAGGGTTCAGCCCGTCAGCCCTTTCGTCGTCTTCTGACCCTCAGGGGTCTGTGCCCGGCACCACCCGTAGCACTTGAAGAACGGGACGCGACAGCCTTGCCGCGTCTCCGCCCGGCTTCCGCCGGCTTCTACTCAGGCCACACTCCCCCTCTGCGGGGTTTCAATCACCCAGGCATCAACGCCCGGGCACCGGGGACCAACCCGGCCCCCGCAGAGGTTCCCGCGTTAGCAATGGCCTCTATTCGACCGATCACGTCGGTAGCCGGTGTTACCCGGCGGTCCTGTCATCGCACGTCCGAGGCTTCCGCCCCGGCGCAGTTGCCGTGCCCTCGTTGGACACGCTTTCGAGAGGGAGAAACCAGAAGCTCCTCTCTACCCATCGACAACAGGCATTCCCAGTTCGGCATCGTCTTCGGTCGAACTCACCGGCAAGCCCTTGACGCCATGACGGCTCGGGCCTCTCGTGGTTGAGCTTTTCGCGTTCCGAGACTTCCTCGGATACCCGATGCTGATTGGCACCGGTCACATGCGTCATCGCACATGAACTCCCCACGCCGGGCAGGTTGAGCGGGCCGCGTCCTTTCGGACGGTCGGCCGCGAGCCCCCTGCACGGGATTTGGACACCGGAGTGTCCGCACCCGCTTTGATCCATTGCGGCTCGGCTAGCGCCGAGAATGTCCGCGTCGCCCGGCTTCGCCGGGACACATCCATCGGATAGAACGCACGGATTACTCACGGGACGCGATGTCCGGTGGATTACTCGTACGAGCCTCCGTCGAGCTGGGCGAGCCACTCTCATGGCAACCCAGCTCTACGGGCGCGACGCACGCCGGATGGTGAATCCGGCCCCATCGCCTGGTTGGTAGCCAGGCTTCGGGTGCGACGCCCTGTTTGGAGCACGCCAAGCACGCGTTGTACGTGATTCGACGACCGCAGGGCAGAGCCCCGCGATATGCATTATGGACTCGCTGCCCGCCGATGTGACCTAGACGATGTGCGTCTCAGGCATCGTCCCGTTTCAGGTCGGATTCAGTCGGCCTGAGGAAACCTGTCGCGTTCTGGCCGACCTGCTTGATGAAAATCTTTTCTACACCCGCCTTGCTGCTCGGGGCCTCTTCCTCCTCCGGACCGACCGAATCGAGCGTCTGATCGCGGATGCCCTGATACACCGCTTCCAGTGCCTGTCCGAGGATGTGGACCGTGTGGCTCCCGAAGTGCACCACGATCCCGTAGGACTTGAAATAGTTCACCCAGATGAGCTGGGTGTATGGAAAGGAGGTGTAGTCGTCTTTGCCGCCTCGATAGAACTCGATGGCCCGCGGGCTCGGTCCCGCCGGACGCTTTGCTTGGGAGCCCCATGGCAAGTGGTCGAGGGCTCGACGACGACCAGTTTTACTTCCCGCGTTCATGACCCTTCTCCTTTTCTGCCTGCTGCTTCCGATGAACGTACTCATCGGTCCGCACTCGGTCAGCAGCAGCACGGCGATTCAAATGAGAGACCGATTGGCCTTCGTCCAAGAGGTCGATGGCGCTCACTTCTGGCCTGAGCGTGGAGGCGGCCTTCTGAAGCTCAGTCACATCGTCGGTGAACACTTTGAGCGTCGTCTTTGCGCGGGTGACGGCCACAAGAAAGCTGCGTTGGTCCACCGGCGCCAGCTCCCCCTTTGTTGCGACGACAATCGCAGAATCGGTCGTCATCGCCTGGGCTGAGTGGGAAGTGCGACAGTACCCATGAGTGAAATGCCCGAAGTCCTTGGGAAGCACCCGGTTGCCCTCCAGATTGATGTCGCCGTTGAGGTGGAACCCTTTGACCTTGTGCACTGTACCGTTGGCGAGCTCGACCTTCGGGTATTTGGCCTGCTGCTCCGGGAGGTCGAACTGCTCGATGACTTGGCTCCGGAACTTCGAGAACCTCGTGTGGACCTTGGTTGTTCGGGTGATCATGATGGAGTCACCCTCGGCGACACTGATGTCCTCTGCGTCGTAAAGCGACCATCGGCCGGCGTGCTTGAGCGGGAGGGCTTCCGACATCTCTCCCTTTGCACGGACGAGTACTCGGTCGTTTACGCCAATGATCGGGATCGGACTGACACTGACCACCTCGTACTGCTTTCCGAAGTCAAAGCCCGACAGAGGTCGATTCAACTGGACCATCTGTCCCTTCTTGTAGTTGCGAGGATCTTCTCGCTCCGCCTCACTGAGCTTGGTGTCCTTCCAGCGGCGCTTCGAGTGGTCCGGCCCAAGCTCTTTGGCGGCTTTCAGCTCGTCCCTGACGCAGTGAGTCACGTGTTCCGCTTCGCGGTGCGTGGGCGCGATGATGGCCACCTTCTCTTTGCTCTTCACCCGTTTGACATACTCCTCGGCGGCGGCACGTTGGCACTGGCCCGAGGGGAGCTCTGTCAGGTTACCGTCATTCTTTAACGCCGCGAGCCCCTGAGCGACATTGCCCTGAATGAAGGTGTTCACGATCTCTTTCATGCGTCCCTTCTGACGGACCACCTCTTCCATGTGCGGCGATTGAACTCCGGCATGTTCTACAAGAACGTCCAGGATGCTGCCCCGGGCGACCGAGCGGTTCTGCTGGCGATCTCCGGAAAACACGACGCGGGCGTCAAGGTCGGTGGCCAGTTTGACCAGCGCGAGGGAATCTCTCGTCCCCAATTGTCCCGCTTCATCGACCCAAAGTCAACCGCCCCGTGCCTTGGACTGGAGTTTCTGGTCGGTCAAGAACCGAGCGACCGTGTCTGCATCCTTGAATCCCTCTTCGCGAAGCACAACGCGAGAGGCCACTGTGGTCGGGGCGATGAAGACGACTTTGTCGCCCAGAAGAGGACTGAAGATCTCTCTGAGCCCGCCGTTGATTGACTGACGAGCGCTCCGGGCGAGGCTTGTTTTGCCCGTGCCGGGCCGACCCTGCACGACTGAGAAGCGGTCCCGGGAAGCCATGAGGTGCTTGTACGCCTTGGCCTGACCTCGGGTGAGCCCGGTCGGGGGCGTCGCGGTCGGATCGAGCGGCTTGCACCGTCCCTTTCCATCTTTCACGGTCTTCACGATCTCACGCTCTTCGCGATAGATGGCGGGGTCGGTCACGCGGCGCGTGCCGTTGTGGTCCCGAACTTGGAGGCCGCTGTCAGCGATGGCCGCTCGAAGTTCGACCGGATCGAACTGCCCCGGAGCCGCTCGAAGGCACTTCTCAACAAGGGAACGCTCCACTACCGTCGAGCTGCGTTCGAAGAGCCCCGCAGAAACGGAGCGAACCAAACGTACCGCGTTGGCATGAGTTACCTCCGGTGAGAGCGGACGCGGTCCGTGTGCTTTCGGCCTGACGGCACGCAGACGCTTGGCCACGTCCTTGGGCAACTGGGACCACCATCCAGATTGCAGTTCCGAAAGGGTGTGCTCGGGAGCTTTGCCGCCCCTTGTCTTCGCTGCAAGCCCCGCTTTCTCCTTTGGATCGTCAATATTTCGAGCCGCGGCCTCAGCATTCACGCGTGCCGATCGTTTCGACAGCACCTCGATGGCCTCGGCAGGGACACGCTTGATCTCCCAGTACTGGCCCTTCCTCTCGACCTCGTACCCGATGTCCATGACTCGCCGAGCCAGGTCGCTCATGCAGACCGCATCGAGGTACTGCGCGTTGCTCTTGACCAGGACCGCTTCGAGGGCTTTCCAGCAATGCTCTTCCACGTCGAAGGTGGCGTTGATGGCGTACGCGTGGAGGTGAACCAAAGGGTCGGGGAGTTGCCCCCGCTCCGGCCGAGCCGTGAGGTGCGGGAACATGGCCACGGTGAGGTTGTTGGTGAATCGCGAATCGACCGCCCCGTCTTTCCGCACCCGCGTTTGCACGAGGCGCTCGGCTTCTTCCAGCATCACCTGGACCGATGCTCGCGCCGCATCGATCAGCCGTTCGTCGCCGTTGAGGAGGGCCACCAGGGAGAGGCTCTTGCAAGGGCAGAAGGTGAGGTCGTACCCGGCCCGCCGGTCGGCGTCGTTCCGCAGTGTGAGGCGATCTCTCGTGGCCGGGTGCTCATTGTCGACCAAGCGACAGAAATCGCGGGTCTTCACAGAACCGCTCAGGCCCAGGATGTCGGCTCCCTTGCCCCACCATTGGCCAACACGTTCCTGCCCCTCGGCGTAGTAATCCCCGTGCATCAGCCCTGAGAAGAAGTACGCCTTCGCCGCGTCTCCTCCAGTACTCGAATACACTGACAGCATGACGTTCTCCATGGAGCAAAGCTGAAGCTTGTGGACGCCGCATTGGGCAATACGCGCTTCCCTTATCGATGGTTTCATCGTGTTTTTGATTTTGTGTAGCAGACATCTCCTCTTCCAGCGATCTGAAGGAGTCCGTTAGGGTATTGTGCCGAGGCCTGATCCTTTAGCGAAACTCGGCCCGAGTTCTCCAGCCCAGCCGCCTTCGGGTGCGTGGATGTTGGACGCACCGTTGCTCCGGTTGACCGACACCGAGCGAGGTTCCTTTCACGACTGGACCCTTCGAGACGCGTTCGAAGGAGTTCAGATTTTCGGGGCCACCGGCTCCGGCAAAACGAGCGGCAGCGGACAGGCGCTCGCACTCGCCCTTCTCCGGTCCGGGTTCGGCGGACTGGTCCTGACCGCAAAGCCGACGGACGCCGAAGATTGGGCCGGTCCAAACGGGTACATGCGGCGTGCAGAGAGGGCGGACCGCCCGATCGTTGTTGGCCCACCGGCACGCTGGGACGCGTACCGGAAGTGGGGAGTCGAGGTGCCGCCCGATGGGCACCAGTTGGACTTCCTCGATTTCGAGTTTCAGCGACTGCGGCAGGTCGGCATCAATCCGAGTTTCAATCTCGTGTCGTTGTTTGAGACCGCACTCGAAATCGGTCGGCACCAGGAGCCCGCCGCTGCGAGCGAGCCGTTCTGGCGTGACACCTTCCGGCAGATCGTGCAGAACGCGATTGATTTGGCCATCATGGCCGACGATTCTGTAAGCCTCGCGCGTGTCAAGGACATCGTGATGAGCGCCCCTGAGTCGCAGGATGAGGCGCGTTCCGAAGAATGGCGAAAGTCCGCCCCGGTTTGCTGGCAGTGCATCGAGCGTGCCCAGGCTCGGTTCGACAGCGGTGACGTCCCACGGTTCTACGACGAGGAGGACCTCAGGCAAACGGCGACGTATTGGCTGATCGACCTGGCTGGGCTTGCTTGGAAGACCAAGAGCACGATCCGGACGATGTTCACCGCCAAGGTTGACGCGTTGCTGCGGTCACCCCTGAGGCAGATGTTCAGCCCAGGCCGTGACGCCGGCCCGAACGGCAAGGGGCCGACCTTCGCTCCGCCGCTGACGCACGAAGGTCGTGTCATCATCCTTGACTTTCCGGTCAAGTCGTTCGGGGAGATTGGCCGGTTCGTTCAAATTCTCTACAAGACGCTGTGGCAGATGGCGACCGAGGACCGCGCGGTCGTCATCGACAACGCGGCTGGGCTTCTCCGATCGCAGGCTCCGGTCTTCCTGTGGGCCGACGAAGCCCAGTACTTTGTCAGTTCGCGGGATCTCGCGTTCCAGTTGACCGCTCGCAGCAAGGGCGTCTCGACGGTTTACTTGACGCAGAACCTCCCGAACTACTACGCCATGATTGCGGGTGCCGATGGTCGAAGTTCGGCCGACAGCCTCGTCGGCAATCTTCAGACGAAGATCTTCCACGCGAATGGCGATTCGACCACGAACGAGTGGGGAGAGCGGCTGTTCGGACAGGCTCTGGCCGGAATGCGGAACCGAAGCGTGAGCATTTCGGGAGACCGCACGTATGGCAGATCGGACTCGCTGCAGCCTGTGATGCTTGCCCGTGAGTTCGCGACGTTGCGAAAGGGCGGCCCGGCGTCCGGCCACATGGTGGACGCCGTGATGTTTCAGGCTGGCCGACTCTGGGACGCCGACGATACCGATAGGGGCCACCTCTTGCGGACGACTTTTTCGCAGCTGGACGTCGCCGCCAGTGGGCCCGACCGAGAAAGGATTGGCCGAACATGACACGGATGAAGGAACGAATCGTGAGGTGGGCAGCCAGGGAAGCTCAGTATGCTCCCCTGTACGCGCTTTTGATCCTTCACTTTCCAGCGAGACGTTGGTACTGGTCGCTGCTGGATGCGCAGGCAGACCGAATCCACTGGTCTCCCGAGGCCGCGGTGGAACTGTTTCGTGGTCTTCCATCGAAGTGGTGGGTTCGCAAGGCGTTGCACACGTGGCTCGCGTTTCAGCGAGGCCGTGCCTACGCCGCACTGAATCGCTTTGGTGAGGCCACGGCAGATTTTAAGCGATTGCCTTACTGGCATGGCGATGCCGCGATGCGTGTCGACCGTATCCGAAAGGCGATCGCCCTCTTGGAGAATGACCCCAGTCGAGTTGGCTGGTTCGAGATGCGTGCGATTCTCGGCATGGAATCAATCGACTTAGTACCCGAACGGGTGGAGTTGATCGTCGAATGCGCCCAACGCCGGGAGCAGGAAGCCGCCGCTCAAGAGGGCGACGTGAGGATTTGGATGTTGAGGAAGGCCTATGCCAGCTTCCATTCTGTGCGATCGATCGCGGAAGCTCCAATCGAGTGGCGACATGCCGCTCTTCGTGGCGAGGTGTCGAGTGCTCTCGCGTTAGGAGACTGGAAAACGGCCTATCAAGTGTGTCATTACCACGACACGGTTCTGCCGGATCTATGGCGGAGCACGCTCGCGATGCACACAAGGTTCTTTCCCAGAGAAGTCGTGCCGTATTACACCCAATTCGCCAGAAATGTGCTACTGAAACACGAGTACTCGCCACTGCAGCCCGAGGCAACACCTGTCGACCTGTTCTGCTGGCTTGTGAACATGTCTCGGTCACTCTGCGAGTGCGGACGGCCAACCGCAGCAGAGGCCGCCCTTACGCTGGCGTCGGTGCACAAGGCCGCTTTCATGGCCGCACCTCCGGCGAGCCGCTGGAATGTCCTGGAGCCAGAACGCGTCGAGTTGGCGAGTCCCAGTCAGTCGATCGGGGCAGCGAAGCGTCTTGAGTCGATTGTCGAGAGTATCGCTCCTGCACACGTGCCGCCCGAGAAACTCGATCAACTCGACATCCTTCTCCTTGGCACCGACACCTCCGGCGAGCGCTCTGCACCGACCATCCTCGACGCGGTGGAGATGCTCTGCGAGGCAGGCCTGTCGAGAACCAACGCGATTGCAGTGTGCGAGAAAATCGTTGCCCCTCTCGGGCGCGCCCCCGAGATCGAAGCGTTGCGTGAAGAGATGAAAAGTGAGCTCAGGGTTGAAGGTGCACAGAGGTCGGTCCCGTCCGGGTACAGCGTTGAGACAACAGTCAAAATCGCCGAGCTCCTGCTTGCGCTGAATCAGCCGGGAAAGAAGCGGAGCGCGATCCGAGAAGTGTTGGAGGAAATCGGCGAGTACGTCATGGATGTTGCGCCGGTGGAAAACCGAATCCAGCACCTCGTGTGGCTCGCTTCGATCTCCGCTTCTTATGACTGTGGGACAAATGCGGAGTCGTGCCTGCACGCCGCTCGCTCAGCGTGCATGCAGTACGAAAATCCTTCCGTCCGCTTGCCCCTGATGCTGTCGCTCTGTCACTACATCCGAGGATCTGGGCTTACCGGCAGCTTTGGTGCCTTCTATAAATCCGTCGCGATGGAGGGGCGGGTTCTCGCGTCCACGACATGGATCAACGCTTCGGGCTACTACGAGAAGGAACGAGACAAGTTCAAAGACCTTCAGAGACAGTTTGAAGATATTGTCTGAGTCTGCACCATAAAGGACGTTATGGTGCATCCGTTAGTTTCTGCGCCGCCGACCGCGGTTGCCTCTTGACGCAGCCCGGCGATCGTGCATGGTGTCGCGAACGGCTATCCGTTGACCGACCGCTCCATCTCGGTCAGGAGCGAGACCACGACCTCGAACGTCGGTGGCTCTCCGAAGAGCATCTCCTGCCGCATCAACTCGTAGTCGCGGCGGAGGGCGTCGATGCGATCGGGCTTGGGCAGTAACCGCAGGGTTCCGGGCTTGGCCGTGTCGTAGCTCGCCCACCCGGATTGGAAGAAGACCGATTTGTGCTTAGCGACCTGGACGAGCAGGTCCTTTGATGCGAACGCCCGCGTTCCGATGTCGTGCTTGGCGAGCATCGCTAGGTCGTAGTAGTGGCGGGACTGCCGGTCTCGGAACTGCTTGTCCTGTGGGGCGTAGTGCCACATGTGGAGGATGGTGGCTTTCTCCCAGAAGGTCCGCTCCGCCGAGAGGACTCGCACGTTGACTGTGGCGTCACCGAACTGACGTGGCAGTGCTTCCGCCGCGTACGGCGTTACGGTTTGATCCTCGACCGGCCAGTGGTCCGAGCGTGCGCCAAACTCCAGTCGCACGGCGTCCACCACGTAGGACGGGGATGGTCCTCGCCCCTTTTCGACCGCCGCGGGATAGCGGAACAACAGCGTCTGCCCGTCCTGCTCGTCATCGCTCACGCTCAGCTCCCAATCCGTGGAACCGCCACGGAGCGCCGCGTTGAATGACTCACGGAGCTGGCGGAGGTACTCGCCACGGACCAGTTCGCGGCACCGTGCGGTGAGTTCATCGAGCGTGGTGTCCCTCTTCTTCCGCGAGAGTTGGAGCAGTTCGTCAACGCCGGGAAACCCCAGGTCCGCTCGGTTGAACGACAGGTCCACGTCTTCCGAGAATCGGTTAATGGCCTTGTAGACCTTGGAGAGCGACGTGCCGCCCTTGAACAGCAGGCCCGCCGGGGGTTGCTTCAGTGTGAAGAGACGCCGGAGCACCCAGCAGACCCAGAAGTCTTTTTCCACCACGCGGGCGGTGATGCCGAGCTGGCTGGCGGCGGTGGTGATGATGTCGCCGCGGTCCTTCGGGTTGAGTCGAGCAACGTCATCCATGCGGGTCACCGGGGTCGCTGATCTGGTCGCTCGCGGCGATGCGGCGGGCGATGGTTGCCATCCAATCGGACGCGTACCTCGCGTCCCGGAGCAGCGTGTGCCGCTGCGCGGGCGTGAGTCTATCGCGGAGCAGCGCGACAATATGATCATCGACAGCATCGCGGCCGAGGAACTGCAACGCCTGGAACACGGCGGTGCTGACCGGCGACCCTGGGGGCAGTTGCTTTGGGGCGACGTGCTTGAGCTGAATCTGGAGCTTGCCGACTCGGACCTTCCGGCTTCGCCCGTCGGTCAGGTACACGGGCACCGCCGGGATCTGGGTTGAGAGGCCCAAACGGTTCGCGGCGACGGCGCCCGACGGTGCTACACGGCTGCCCACCTGACGGCCGAGCGCATCGGCCATGTCGTCGAGGTCGGGCGGGACCGTGATGCCAAGGCGGCCGTTGACGCGGGGGAAGTGGTAGAGGCCGCGGCCGACGCGGACAAGGGTGCCAGAACGCACTAGGCGGTGCAGGGCCTGGTCGGTGGCGTCTCGGCTTCCGAGATCGAGGAAGTCCTTGGGAGTGACCACCTTGCCGCGTCCGAGCCGCTGCAGCCTGGTCACCACCTTGTCTTGAATGGAGTTCATGGTCAATCCTTGTCAGGAAAGTATAGACGTATATCTGACAATCGGCAAGGCGGATCACCGGGTTGAATGTCAGAAAAACAGCCACGTTTATCTGACATCTTTTCCACCCGTTATCGGCCATCCTGTGCCCCGAGTCGCGAGCCGCTGAATCCCCTCCGCGACACAGCGGACGGGAAACATTTGTTCGGTTTATACACGGTTTTAAGCTTGCGATTCACGCCAAAGTCCGTCACTGATCGGGAATGCTCCCAGACCCGTTTATCCACCGTCCGACATCCTCCACGCATCCCCGAGCACTCTCCCCGCTCATCGCCGCGGCGGGCCCGCAAGCCGTCAAACGGTTCATCGAGTTCTTCGTGGCAACGATCCGCAATCCGAATACCCGCTGGGCCTACGCCAAGGCGGTGCATGACTTCATGGCGTGGTGCGAGCAGCACGGCCTCACGGACATCCGGCAGGTCGAGCCGGTGGTCGTGGCTGGCTACATCGAGGACCTCGGCAGGACGTTCGCGAAGGCGACGGTGAAGCAGCGGCTTGCTGCCGTGCGACGCCTCTTTGACTGGCTTGTGACCGGCCAGGTCGTCCCGCACAACCCGGCTGCGGCGGTGAGGGGTCCGACGCTGATTGTTGCCCGGGGAAAGACGCCTGTGCTCACAGCGGACCAGACCCGCACACTGCTTGACTCCATCCCGAAGGACGACGCGTGCGGCCTGCGTGACCGAGCGTTGATCGCCGTGATGGTGTTCAGTTTCGCCCGGGTGTCGGCCGCGATCGGACTGCGTCTCAACGACTACTTCCCCGAGGGAAAGCGGTGGAAGCTGCGTCTCCACGAGAAGGGCGGCAAAGAGCACGTCGTCCCATGCCACCACGTCGCCGAGGCGTACCTGGATGAGTACATCGAGGCGGGCCGGATCGCGACGGATTCAAACGGGCCGCTGTTCCGCACGATCGACCGTCGGGGCGGGCTGACCGGAAACCCGCTCACGCGCAACGACGCCTTCCGGATGGTCAAACGCCGGGCCCGGTCCGCGGGACTGCCCGCCAACGCGGGGTGCCACACCTTTCGGGCCACCGGCATCACGGCGTACCTGACCAATGGGGGACCATCGAGAACGCTCAGGCGATCGCGGCCCATGAGTCGCCCCGTACCACCAAGCTCTATGACAGACGGAACGACGCCATTTCCCTGGACGAGATCGAACGCATCGTGATCTGACCGGAAAAAAGAACCCCTCGGGCTCGAACCGATCCGGCACGGGGGGTGGAGGGGGTGATCCCGATTCGGGGGCAGTCTGGGCGTGCACGGCCATCCCCCTCGGGGGCCCTGCCGGCGAACCCCGAGGGCGATGTCCGAATCCGGCACAAGAAAACTTGAACACCAGCGGAACCTGCGTACGCTTCAGTGCGTACTGTACGCTTGGAGGCTTACTTCTTGGCCAAACGCAAACCCATCCAGAGCATGCCGATCGCCGAGCGACTCCGGCACCAACGCATCGAGGTGCTCGGCAAGAGCGTCCGCGATGTCGCCAAGCTCCTCGACACGTCTCCCATCCACGTCTCCGACATCGAGACGGGCAAGCGGACGCCGTCCGAGGAACTCTTGATCAAGATCATGAGCGTGTACGGGATCCCGGAGGCTGAACTGCGGGCCGGCTTCACACGCCCGGAGGCGATTGTCGCCGAGGTCGCGTCCGAGAGCACGGTCGCCGCGGAGAAGGTGCCCGAGTTCCTCCGCACCGCCCGTGGCCTGTCCTCCGACCAATGGGACAAGCTGATCAAGCAGGCCAAGAAGCTCAACGAGGAGAAAGGTTCCTGACCCATGAGCGCTACCGCCCTCCAGTTCTGGCCCCGCATGCGACGTGTCGAGCGTGCCGCGTGGACCGCAATCACGCGGTGCGTGCGTGCCCGCAAGCTGGAGAGCATGCCCCTGCCGATCCCCATCGAGGAATGGATCGAAGGACCGCTGGGCATCCGCTTCAGCATCGCCGACCTCTCGCACCTGGGCCCGCACACGCTCGGCCGCGCCCGCCCGCAGGACCGGGAGATCGAAGTCAGCGACACGCTCGTGAACGATGAGGCCCGCTTCCGGTTCACGGCCGCCCACGAGCTGGGGCACGTGGTGCTGCACGCCAAGGTCTCGGCGGAGTTCCGCGAGGAAGCCGACCGCGACTTCTACGAGAAGGCCATCGAACGCGAGGCCGACCGGTTCGCCGCCGCGTTCCTCATGCCGATCCCGTCTCTGTGCGTCGAACTCGCCGCCGCGGCATCCACCGCCGGCGTGGAGGTGCACGACCTGCTCCGCGGCGTGCGGGTCGGGGACACGCCGCACCGCGAGGCGTTCCGCAAGCAGATCCTCCCTTCGCTCGCACGCCGGTTCGGAGTGTCCATCACCGCGACCGCACACCGATTCTCGGACATCGAGCTGGCCACCGGCGAAGTCGCCGTTCCGTACGAAGCGGTCCTCAACGTGCTCGCGGGTGCTCCCGCCCGGGACGTTCGGAACAAGAAGTAACGGGGTTTCCTGCGCTCACAACGTACTCAGTAGAGCGTACTGGCGTACAGGCCGCCGCTGAATGAAAGAGTCCCAGCCATGAACGACGCCGCAAGCCCGAACCAGAACGCACCCCAAGCCGCTTAGTGCCTCACGTCCGACCCGCTCCCATCCGCTCGTTCGGATGAGCCGTCGCCCGAGCCGCCACGGCCGCCCGACGCTCACGGGCAATGCCTGTTGTTCTGCCCACGGTGCGGTTTGTCGTCGGACGGACGGAGCGAGAATTGCCGTCTTTGCGGAGCCCGACGGTGCGTGGGCTGTGGTGAATGAGGAGTTCAAGCATGATTCGCAACTCTCAAGAACTCGTCTTCACGCAGCACGAAGTTGCCGCGATGATTCGGGCCGCGCCGTGCCTGTGGTGGAAGGCGTTCATCGAGCTTGCCGTCTCCACTGGTCTGCGCACAGTCGAGACTCTCAGGCTGCACGCCTCCGACCTGGATGCGAAGACACTCTCGGTGCGGGTCACCTCCGACCCGACGGGCCTGGCTGCCGACCCCGAGCAGGTAACACTCCGATGCTCGATGCCTCTTCATCGAGAACGGACTGTCTCAATCGATGCCGCGGTGATGCGGACCCTCTCCCGTCTGCGGTCCGAGCGCTCGACCGATTCCCATATCTTCGTCCCGGACTGGAAGCTCGACCAGCTCTGGCCGCGGATCGTGACTGGCGAGCCGCTGACCTCTGAGCTGCTAAGCCCAGACCTTGGCAAGTGGTTCCAGATGACGCAGCGTCGAGCCCGGCTGGTGCTCGCCAAGGACGCCGGGGTGCCCGTGTCGCAAACTCGGTGGCGGCACCGGAGCCTGCGAGCACTTCGCGCTACCGCGATCAGGCGACTTGCGGTTGGGCTACCACCCAGTTCGCTGGCCGAGCACTTGGGCTACGCCGCGGCTCAATCCGTTCTCCGGTTCTACGGCTGCGCCGTGGCGGGTTCGGCGGGAGGTGTCGCATGACGGCACACGCCATCACACCCGGCAACCCCGCCAGCAATCCACCCCTCGCCGAAACAGCCAGCACCTTCGAGCGGCTGGCCTTGTCCGCGGAGGAGGTCGCGGACGTGCTGGGCATCAGCCGTGCTCACGTGTTCAGGCTCGCCAGTTCAGGCCGCTTGCCGCGTTCGGTACGGCTTGGCCGGGCCGTCAGGTGGGACCGAACGACGCTGGAGGCATGGCTCGCCGCGGGGGCTCCGACCCGCGACCGCTGGGAAGAAATGCAGAACGACTCCCGACACACCCGTCCCAGCAGGACGCGTCGGTGAGCATCACGAATACCTCGACAGTCCCAACGGCCGCCGACTGATTGACCTCGCCCGTGCCTTTCCAACTGTTCCCATTGCCGGGCGCTTGACAACCCACGGATCGGTGCTTCGATCCGGAAAGGAGCCTTTCGTGCGAGTCTTCAAATCTTCGTACAGGAACCGCAACGGCAAGACGACCAACACCCGCAACTGGTACGTCGAGTTCCGCGACCACAACCACGACACCCGCCGCCTTCCCGCGTTCACCAGCAAGGGTGCCAGCGAGGAACTGGGGCGTAACCTGGACAAGCTCGTCTCGTTCCACCGGGCCACCGGTGGGCAGATCGACCCAACGCTCCAGAAGTGGCTGGAGCAGATCCCGCCCGCGGTGCTCGACAAACTCGTCGCCATCGGGCTGGTGGACACGGAACGCGTGGCGGTCAAGAAGCCCCTGTCCACGCACCTGGACGATTACGCCACGACGCTGCGCTCTAAAGACAACAGTGAGAAGTACGTCAGGCTCGCCCGAGCCCGCATCGAACGGGTGTTCGAAGGGTGCGGCTTCCGGTACTGGGGGGACCTCTCCGCCAGCAAAATCCTGAGCTTCCTCGGCGACCTTCGCAAGCCAAAGACAGAGGGCAAGGTGGAGGTGCCCGGCATCAGCGCCGCGACGTTCAACTACCACCTCGGTGCTCTGAAATCCTTCTGCCGATGGATGGTCAAAGACCGGCGTGCGACAGCGTCGCCGGTGTCGCACCTGGGGATCATCAACGTCCGCACCGACCGACGGCACGACCGCCGCGCCCTCAGCGAGAACGAGCTTCGTCGGCTCATCGACGCCGCGAAGGGCGGCGCTCACCTGCTCGGACGTGTTCGGAAAGGGGACATCACCTGGAGCATGACGGGGAACGACCGGGCGATGCTGTACCGTCTGGCGGTTGAGTCGGGCCTCCGTGCCGGCGAACTCCGAAGCCTGACGCCCACTTCGTTCGGGCTTGACTCCGAGCTGCCGACGGTCAGCGTTCTCGCGGCGTACTCCAAGCGCCGTCGCGACGACATCCTGCCCTTGCTGGATTCAACGACGAAGCAACTCCGCGAGTACTTAAAGAAGATGGAGCCGAACGAACGCGTCTTCAAGCTGCCACCACGGCAAGGCCTGGCGGAGATGCTCCGGACTGACTTGGAGGCCGCGGGCATCCCGTACCGCGACGCTTCGAACCGGGTGGTGGACTTCCACGCACTACGTCACACCTTCATCAGCAACCTGGCCGCGGGTGGTGTGCATCCCAAGACGGCTCAGGTGCTCGCCCGCCATTCGACCATCACGCTCACTATGGACCGGTACTCTCACACCGGCCGGGCGGGTGATGCGGCGGCGCTGGGAGCCCTGCCGGACCTTGACGCCGCCGAGCGCACCAACCAGTCGCATGGCAAAGCAGAGAAGCCCGCGAACGATGATTCTGTCTTTCCGTCCTGCTTGGCGCGAACCGGACGATTTCGTGAGTCCGAGGGCGACTCCGGGAGACTGAACACCGCATCATCGAGTCATTCGCCGAACATCAAAACACACGGGAAAAACCTAGAAAACAGCGAGATCCAAGTGGGCCCGGTGGGATTCGAACCCACACAGAGGTTTAAGCCTCTCACGAATTTTAAGTCCGCTGCGTCTGCCATTCCGCCACGGGGCCGATCGTCAAAACGTAGGTCCATGAGCGTGCGGAATAACCGAAGCCCCGACCTCGGCGGGCTGAGGGCCGGCGGCCGCAGGCTTGGACACTTTGCCGGATCGCGCTAGAACGTGGCGTAAAAGTCCCAGTTCGGCTCCCACTGCTCGGTCTTCTTGAAGTAGCGGTCGGTCTGGTTGTGGCCGATCAGTCGCTTGGCCAGCGCACCCCCGGGCCAGCGGCTGGTGTAATCCGGCCTCAGCCCCGAGTCGATTTCCTCGTAACGCCGGTGCGTCAGCATCAGGTTGATCGCCCGCTTGGTCGCCTCGAAGTGGCAATCGTTCCACGCCATCACCCCGCCCACATCGAGCATTTTGTCGATGTCGAAGGCGTCGAGAATCTTGTAGTCTGCGGTGTGCCACCCGTCGATGTAGGCCATCTGCGCCCGCACCCCCTGGGCCAGCAGTTGCGGCAACGCCAGATAGTCGAACTCCTCGATGAGGCGGTGATAGCCGCTCAGGCCCGCCCGGTCGATTGCGTGCCGCCCGATGTTGTGCCCGTCGGTCGACTGCATCGGGTTGAGCGAGATCAACTGCCCAGACCCGATTTTGGTCAGCGCTAACAGGATCCCGAGTGCCGACCCGGCCCGCATCAGGCCCACCTCGATGACGATCTTGGGGCGGAGGTGCAAGACCATGCGGTGCAGCGCCGCGACAAACGACACATGGAGCGAACTCACGAACGGGTGCATGTGACCACTCGGATCCGGGCACAGCCCGGTCCGATGCATCTCTAAGAGCACCGGGCAATCACGCTCGGTGAAACTCGTGTCGATCGAAGGCGCACGCTCCCGAAGTAGTCCTCTCACCCCCTATCGTCGCGGATCCGCGAAGGCAACGCAACAGGCATCCCTCACTAATATTGTCAATAGGATCGCGGTCGCTGGCAGCACACACGCACACCCCCGTTAGTCGGACTCGTTATCCGACCCATGGGGGTACGCGATGCCGCGCCGGTGCGCCCCCCTCACACCGCGACCCGGGTCATCGGCGTAGTGAAACGCGCTCGGCTTAAGTCCCGCAGAACCCAAAACCGCCGACCCGCACGGCCGTCTTCATGACCAGTCGGCACGCTCCGGCGACGTTTGGGTTGGCGATCGGCCCCCGCTGGATGATGTTTGCACAAAGACTCCCGCCACAGCCCTTTCGCGTGGTTCGCTCTCGGCGGGCAGATTAGGTAAGCTGCCGGGATTGCCGAGGGGACGTCACGTGGGCGTGGTCTTCGGCGGTCATTCTGAGGGGCCGGACATGTCGTCAGCAAATACGGTTCGTTTAGGGGGTTGGGGGGTTTGGGCGGGCTTGGCCGTGGCCACTGCGGGGTTGGCGATCGATTGCCGATCAGCGTGCGCTCAACAGGACGCCACGCGCCGGATCGAGCGGGCGGTGCGAGAAGCGACCGAGGACTATCGCCTCAGGGTCGATCCCACGCTCTCGCTCGAAGAACGCACGCAGTTCGAAGTGGGCGGGTTCACCTCGCTGACGGGCGTTTGGCTCGACGACAGCGCCGACAACTCCCGCCGGCTCATCCAGTGGGACACCAACCTCTTCGCCCGCGCCAGCCTGGACGGCGTCCACAACGGCTTCATCCGCGTCCGCTTCCCCTTCCGCGAGTTTTCCCCCGGCGACAGCTTCGACGGCCGCGGCGACGACTGGGTCGATCCGTTCCTTGACCGCTACATCTATGAGTTTGACCTGCGCCGGGCCATCGAGGTGAACGACGGCCGCACGAGCGAGCACAACTTCAACCTGCGCGTCGGTCGGCAGTTCGTCGACTGGGGCGCGGGCCTGGCGCTTTCGGAGACGTTGCTCTCGGTCCGCCCCACCTTCACCTTCTACGACCGCTTCCGCATCGAGGGCCTGGTGGGCGTGACCCCCAACACGACGGTGGACTTTGACGCCAGCCGCTCCGAGTTCGACCGGCGCACGCGACGCGGGTACTTCGGCATCCGTTTCGTATTTACGACCGAAAAGTCGGCCGAGTACTACGCATTCGGGCTCCGCATGCAGGACTACAACACCGACTCGAACCTGCGCACGCCCGCCGGGCCCGTCGCCACCGCCAACTTCAAGTACAGCTCCACCTACTTCGGCTTGGGGTCCACGGGCAGCCTGACCAGCGACATCACCTACTTGGGCGAGTTGGTCTGGCAGGCCGGCAAGTCGCAGTCTGACCCGCTGGTCGCCGCGCAGTCCGAGGAAGACATCTCGGCCTTTGCGGGCCGCGCCCAGACGTCGTATCTCTTCCGCGACGAACGCCAGACCCGCTTGCAGCTCGAAGGCCTCTTCGCCACCGGCGACTCCGACCGCCTCAGCAGCACCGACACCGTCAACGGCAACTTCCCCGGCACCAAGGACACCGCCTTCAACTCATTGGGCTTCGCCAACCTGGGCCTCGCCTTCTCTCCCTCGTTCTCCAACATCTACGCCATCCGCGCCGGCGGCTCCACCTTCCCCCTCCGCAACGACGAGTGGTTCCACGATCTACAGATCGGGCTCGACTTCCTGGTCTTCGGCAAGATGGACAAGTTCGGCGGGATCGACGAGACCACCGGCGTCGACGGCTTTCTCGGCAGCGAGATCGACCTCTCCGCCAACTACCGCATCACCAGCGATCTGGCCGTCAACGCCCGCTATGGCGTCTTCTTCCCGGGCGATGCCATCACCGGGCCGAAAGCCGCCCGCCACTTCATCTTGCTGGGTGTCACGCTCAGCTTCTGACCGACCCGCCGCCACCATGTGGCAGGCCCACCACGCCTTCTCTGTCTCGGGAGCCCGCATGAACCGATTCATCGCCTTGATCGCCGGCATGTTGCTCGTGACCCTGGCCGCCGGCTGCGGCCGGGGCATCGTCACCGACCCCATCAACACCGATTACGCCTCCGACGACATCGAGGCCGAGCTCGAGTTCTGGAGCGGCATGGAGGGCCGCCCGCGCCTCAGCAACAACGAGGGCCTGCACGGGCTCTTCGTCATGGCCGACGGCGAGGACAAGGCCAAGAACTTCGAGGAACGCGTGCTGACGGCCAAGGAGCGCGGCTGGCTCGATTCTGATTGGTCCGAGCCCGAAGCCATGTCCATGCAACGCGGCACCATGGCCCGCGCCATCGTCGTCATCTGTCAGATCAAGGGCGGCGTCTGGCTCCAGCTCCTGGGCCCGACCAAGCGTTACGCGACCCGCGAGCTCGTCGACATGGAGATCATGTCCGAGGGCACCACCGAAAACCTCTCCATTACCGGGCTTGAGTATGTCAGCGTCATCAGCCGGGCCCGCGACTACATCAACACCCAGGCGATGAAGAACCAGCCGCCGCAGGCACCCGCCGCCGCCGAACAACAAGATGTTCCGGCCGAACCGGCGCCCGAGCCGATGCAGAACGGCGTCTGAGCAGCCCCCGCATCGGGCTCGCACATTCGACCGCTTCGTTCGTTCCGCCCTTCACCCTGACACTCGGCACGCTGCTCAAACCATGGCGCTCCGAAAGCCCGGCCGCGGCTCATCCCGTGCAGTGCGAATGGAGCGCTGGCAGTGGCTCCTGGGCACCGGAGCCACGGCCCTGATCGCGCTGCTCT